>Ga0210407_10000151_pt1 | contig 87933 bp, 125 predicted proteins | sample IncBWC27MmetaG_FD_150860 | JGI IMG/M metagenome (GOLD analysis project Ga0210407, IMG submission 150860) | Forest soil microbial communities from Barre Woods Harvard Forest LTER site, Petersham, Massachusetts, United States - Inc-BW-C-27-M | ecosystem: Environmental > Terrestrial > Soil >...
CAAGCCACTGAATTTCCTTGCTCTTCTTATTTCCAAGTAGGAAGTTCTCCAGCTTAATCTTCTTGTAGAACTTACACTCCACTGCGTATGGAAACAGCTTCTCCATCTGAGCGGACATTCTCAAATCTCCAGCCGACATCTCGTGTCCACCAGAAAGAACTGAGCGCCAACAGTCGTTCTGCTTTACCTTAAAGCCGGCCTTACGATAGGCCTTGATGATCTCTTTGGCGATCTTACGCTCGAAACCAGAACCCTTCCCATGCCCACGCGGCTTCTTTTTCTTCTTCATCGCCACTCCGCCAACGCAAACTGGGCTGCTGGTAGCCCATACTTGTTCGTGAAGTAGACCATGAACTCATCTAGTCTTAACTCACAATACGATGTACAAGTTTCTTCTAGCGCTACCTTGGACCACTTGAATTGTGCTGTTGCTAACTGTTCTCCAATCCAGAACAAAATGTTTTCTGAGCTGGGGTAGAAGTCTAGTGGAAGGCCAGGCACTTTCCAATTATCGTAGTAGCCATCATCGTCTCCCCATATCTCTGCTAAAAGTCTGTAGTCGTTTACAGAATCTCCTGTCGGCTTCTCTCTGTCAGTCTGATAGACTGCCCAAGCTCCCAAGTGTCTGTGATCTAATCGCTCGATCAAAGGCTTGACAGCTGCCGACATATCGGCGTAGTCCATCACAAACCCAGTCTCTTTATTGACCCGCCCTTCGGTCTCCACATGCAAAACAAACGAATGCCCGTGGAGCCTTGAACATTTTCCGGGATGTTTTGGAAGTAGATGACTGGCTTCGAAGCGAAACGTCTTGCGAATCATCATTCTTTTTCTCCTTCTAGTTGATCGTTATCGAAAACGTTGCTGTAGCTTTCTGATTTACTGGACCACAACTTATTCTCCCGGACTGGATATCCACCACGCAACCACTTGGTATACGAATCCAGTCTTGATCATAAACCACAGCATTCAAATCAGATGTCGGTGGACGTAGAGTGTAGATAATCCCTACCAGCGGGTCGCAACTAAGACCCAACGGATATATCACATTCGTAAATGACTGATAGGAAAACACCGTACCGTCGGCTAAAGAAAGTTTACAAGAAGAACTCCCATCCACATTCTTCGTGCATTGAGCTTGTGTAGAAAATGCTAGTAAGAATGCTAGTAAGAATGTTGCGACAACTTTCATTTCCATACCTTACCTCACCATACCTTACCTAAGCCAACCAGACCTAACCCCACACCACCCGACCATACCCGACCGAAATTCATTTTACAAGATCTTTCAACTGCTTCTGCATTGCCAGAAACTTATGGCCCTCTCGCGTCGTCACTTCGTGCAACCAGTCTCCTTGGTAACTCTGCCCGACTCTCTCTTTCAAAATAGTCACTCGCTCTTTCGTTGGCTCGAACAACAGAATCCGACCCCGATATGCCCCATCTTTCTTCGGAGTCGGATTCGTCTGTCCTCTTGTTACTGTCTTCCCATCAGACTGTGGCACCTGCACAGCTACTGGAAAGAACCCGTCGTGCCCTTGAGCTGCCGCTTCCAGATTGATTCTATCTTTCTGTCTCAGCAGATCAACCAACGACGTAAATTTTTTCTCTTCTGCCATCTCATCCTGTCACGAGCTGCTTGTCTGCCAGCATCTGTGGAATGTCCAAACCTGCTGGATCCTTACCGGCTTTCCCGACGAAGTCGCATAGGCAAAGTGCGTGGGCTTCATCCACGTAAGGATTTCCGTCTACGTCTGTGTAGACCCAGAATGCTTCTGTGATGTCAAGCGACTGGCCCCATGTGATGCAAGTAAGTACCAGCGAACCATCCGCCAACGTGCGGTACTTGGGAACCCAAACCGCGTGACCGTTGTTCGGATTGGCCAACGCGTCTGAGTTCGTGGCTGCGTCTGGAACCACATCCCATGTCTCTTGACTCAACGCTGTGTTTGGCAACTGTAGCCCGATGTAGAGACCACCGAAGTAGTAGATCGACTTCTTGATGTGATCCAGATTCGTCACAACTGGATCGGCATAAGCCATCAGATAGTGCTTCCAGAAGCTGGTTTGATGCCAATCGTTGAGAACGTCGATCTCAACTCCACCATTGTCTGTGCCTTCATCACCTGGAATGTAGCCATCCCATTCTGTATAGCGTTGCAAAATATCTGAGTCTGGTGGCGTCCACATCGTACCAGTCGAAGCTAACGTCGCTGTCTGCTCAGCATGTCCGGGAGCTGAAATCGTACAACACCCCAAGCCCTCTGGCGGTACTGGTGGACCATAACTGTTTGGCCCGTTCAACATCATGCCGAACTCCGTTACGCCACCAGTGTAATCGCAATCATCTGGCGCTGGAGCCAGTGAAGCTAGGAAATACTTCTCGACCTTGAGGGTTCTCGGATCGATCTTTGCTGGCTTCTTACCGAACTTCATTTTTGCATATTCGATCATCTTGTTCTCCTATTCGAAGTCCATCGCATCTTCATCGCGTAGCCTGGCGAAATGTCTCAGGCCATCGCGAATCATGATGTAGTTCAGCGAACCGTCATCTTGCAACTGCCACAACCCTTGCCAATCTCTCTTCAAATGATGCGCCGGATCGAATCCCGTCTTGGCCAGAAACTGTGCCCGTGATAGATACTGCCTCTTCTCTTTATGACCATGCCAGGAATGCATCACCAACCCGGGCAGCACACCGATGTTCCTTCTGATATGTCTTTCTGCCCTCGCCTGCCATTCGAAACAAGAACGCTGGTATCCTTGTGAAAACTCTCGCAAGTTCAAATTCGTTCTTGAAAGTTTGTTGAACAGCGCCAACGCCATGTAATGATCTGCCGAGCCACCGAGTACCCAGTCCATCAACCCACCCAACTGATTGATAGCTGTCTTTCTCCAGAACCAAACCAGTCCCGGATGCCACAGTATATACTTTCCTTTCCCACCGTAGTAACCCAAATCTGTGTTTGGTCTTGGCCGATTGAATCGATGGTCTTTCGACAACTTATTCGGATTGTGTGGCGGATAAGCCAGCTCATGCATTACAAAGCCTTCATGCAACTGCACGGGCTGATTCTGTGGACCCAGATCCATGGAATGACTGAAACCCTGCAACACTTTGTAATGATCTAACAGATGCAAGGCCTCTTGTGCCCAATCTGAACGAGCGAACTGAATATCGGCGTCCAGTGTTCCGATCTTTTTTGCTCCTTCTGGAAGCCTTTGGATGAGCAAGTTCAAAGCATTCTCTTTGTGAAGCAACTCATCGTGCGATCGCAACCGCAAATGTTTTGGATTTCCCTCCTCGGCAATCTCGAAGTCTCTCCCACCGAACGCGATCTCGGCTACGTAAAGCTCGACGCCGGCTTTCTTACACATATTCTCAAAGATCCAATAGTTCCGATATCTGGATCTCCATCTGAGAGGATTCTCCAAGACTGTCACTACATAAAGCTTATCTGGGTAGACATGGATACCAGGCTGAGCGTGCGACGGGTGGTCGATGTGCTTCGAGCTACCACCCGGTAAATGCTCGAACCCCCGTCGTTGGTCCATGTCTACCTCGAAAACAGCTTTCTTCTCATCTTCCATCGGAACCTCGTTCTTGATTTTAGTGCAAAACCAATTCTGGATGACCGTACTGCACCAACAACTTGTTTAGTGCGGATTTGGCCTGGTTGGCTGTCATCAACGTCGGCGTCACTTGCACTTTGTTACCAGCTACTTCATACTCATGAAGCATTGGCTTGGCTGCCGGAGCAGGCGGTAGACCGACTTGGCTGATGAACCCGGCGATGGCGTTCAAAACCAAACCAGCGATTCCCAAGACCAAAGAGATTATCGACGATCCTCCCGGAATTGAGAAACTTTGAAAAAAGGCTGTTGCCGCTTCCAAGCCAACCTGCAACGCCAGCTGAATCTTTTCAAGCGTTGTTTGTTTGTCTGTTGCTGGGGCGTTTTGCCAATTCGTAACAGCTACTCCGATTGCTGTGATCGCCGCTTCAGCTGCGTTCGCCAAAACGGAACAAGTTACGCAGGCCAGAATCCCGGCGCCAACTAACAAATTCAGAACACTGCCGATCGCTCCGTTACCGACGGTGACCCAAGTGCCGATCTCTGCGATGTTGAATCCACAACCGACAACTACAAATGCAGCTCCACCCACAACCAAAGCTCTCGTCACCGCCAAACCCAACACTCCTTTGCCTGATATCTCAAAGAACTGCCTTCTGCCCAAAACTGTTTCCATGATGACTCCTTCTGAAATTTTAATGGGGCTTCTTTCGAAGCCCCTTATCGCTGACATTGTGAGATCCAGCCATACCAGATATCACTATTCTTTAGAGGGCTTTCCGAGACAACCGGTAACCCCTCGCATAGCCACCTCCGTTTCTTTGCTTCCCTTTCCCTTCCAAACTCATTATACAAACATCATCCGAAGATCTCACCCTTCTGTGGATCTCCAATCTGTACTCCGGCGATTCGCCCAAGATCATGTCCCCAACTCTTCCCACCATGATGTCCGACAGCTGCCTTGAAAGAAGCTACCGTCGCATAGCCAGCACGATTCAACTCGTAGCTGAGGAAGCGATCAGAATTTATGTGCAAGGCTTCTCTGTGCACTTCGTCAAGATACCAGCCACTATTTCCTCTTCTGTCTGCGATCTCACTGATAATCGGGATACTAAGTAGGAGACAGTGCCCCGTAACATAGCCTGGCTCAGCGTACTCACCCCAACGCCTCGGCTCTTCCATACTTTGATGGGAGCCAACGAGACCAATTCTTTTACCAACGATGACTGACTCGGCCTCAGCCCAAACATCATAGAGCTCATCTAGCCACCCTTCGTCCACAACGCAATCCGAATTCAACAATACACATCTGGATGTCCTGACCAATCTCAACCCAAGATTACTAGCTCTCGTGAACCACTTCTGTTGCCCGGTTCTAATATACAATGCTGTCGGCTGATGTCCTAAAACTCTGTGCAAATGCTTTGTTGTTTCTAAATCCGAGAAATCATCTACCAAAATGAATCTGAAATTTTTTGTCTTTGTAAAAACAGAATCTAGACAATCTCTGACATACTCCAGAGCATTGTGAACTGGAATCACAATGTCAGTCTGTGGATGCATGCTGACCTACCCTAGTCCTACCACACCAACTAACCCACAAAGCTTGCTTCTCTGCACAATTCTTACAAGTCCCACACTCTTTTCCATTCACTGTAGCGTACCAACAGGAGAAAGTATCGTCGTACTTAAACCCACGATCCCAGAGCCCGAAGTAAACATCTGCTCTCGTCAACTTATTCACCATAGAAAGCGTTGGCTCGATCTCCAGCTTTGGCCCGTGCACTTGAATCATCTGGACGACAGCTTCCAACGCTTTGTAGAATTCCCGATTCCCATCGTAGGTCAGGAAGTCGCCTTCTGTCTTCTTAAAACTCTTGTTACCTACGATCAGCTTCTCAGCTCCGAGCTGGTCTGCTAAAGCGACACCAACTGAGGCGATGACTAAATTTCTGTGTGGAACATACAAAGAGTTCAGATCATCTGGATGCGTTCGATCGAACTTGTATAGCCACTGAATGCGGACATTGTGCCATCTATGTGACCCAAACCCAAGCTTGTTATGCACCTTTACAGAAGCTTGCAACTCGGAACCCACTTCTGGTTGCCCATACTCGACGAACAAAGAATGAAACTCAGCATCAGGCCAGAGCAGCTTCGCTGCGTAAGCTGCGTAAGCTGAGTCTGAACCCCCACTTAAAGTGCAAAGAATTATCATCTCATCCGTCCTTAGTATGGAATCACTTTGCTGAAAATATCTTCTAATACATCCAACGCTTCTGTCATCAACTCATCAGAAATATTCAACGGCGGTTTGATCTTGATAATATTTCCCAACCCACCATACTTGGCTTCTCCAAAGATCACACCCCTCTCCATTGCTCGCTCAACCAACTTGTGTGTCAAGATTGGAGCTGGCTCTTTCGATCCTTCTTTCACAATCTCGATTCCGATCATCAAACCGTCGCCTCGGACGTCTCCGATAAACTTGTACTTCTGTTTCATCTTCTCTAATCTCGTAACAACCTGCTCACCCATCACCTGAACGTTATCCAAAATTTCTTCTTCTTCAATCACGGCTATCGTCTCCAACGCAGCCACCATCGAAGGCGAGAAATGCGCAAACGTAAAAGAATGATCTCCCGGCTGAAACCCGTTCTTAATCTTTTCCCCAGTCAGTACGGCGAAAAGAGGAAACCCACCACCCAACCCTTTTCCGATCACCAGAATATCTGGCATGACTTTGTATTTCGTATAGGCAAACCAATCACCTAGTCGACCGATCCCAGTCTGAATCTCGTCGAAAATAAGAAGCGATTCTCTCTCGTCAACTTTCTCTCGCATCTTCTTCAAATAATCTGGTGGAAACTTTATCATCCCACCGTTACCCGGAAACGGCTCCATGATAAAAGCTATTGGCTGATAACCGGCGTTTCCCAACTCGACGCACTCATAATGGCAACTACTGAACTCTTTGCCGACTGGACAATGATAACAATAGGCACTCTTCATTCTCGTCACTGGCTGATTCATCCATGCCTTGAATGGATTATAATTTGGCCCTTCCCAACTCAAGGCCGATGTCGCGAACGTACGCCCATGAAATCCCTCTTCCAAAGCAACAACAGTACTTGATCTCGACGACTCGTTTTTATTTCTCAAAGCCAACTTAATCGAAGCCTCTACTGCTTCTGAACCGGAGAGATAGAAAGCTACCTTCTGCATTCCGGGAGCGATCTCAAGCAGCTTCTCAGCCAATTTCAATTTTGGCTCGGTATCGAAACTGGTTCTGATATGTCCGTAGTTCTTCAGATGCTCTGAGACAGCTTCAATGATTCTTGGATGGCTGTGTCCGAGACTGAGACTCCAAGCCTGCGCTGTACAGTCTATGTAGCGCTTACCGGTCGTGTCCCATATCTCTGAACCCAGTGCTTTGGCTACGGTGAAGGGCGAGGAAGCACCGACTGAACCACCTAGTAAATATGAGTGGCGCGTATCTGCTGCTACATCTATCATCGTTCTAGTCTCCTTACTACATTATACAAAATTACCAAATGTAATTCGGCACACAAGTGTATTTTGTTCCGTACAGATAATGCTGACCCACTGGACAGCCGATCGTAGCTTGATGAACGGCTTCGTAGGTCTGATACGTAGAAAATCCTAGCGACGGAGCCGCCCACTCCTTGAATCCCATGTGTCTACCCCAGATAGATATAAACGCAAAGCCAACAGATGCTCCCAAATTCAAATAGTTACGCGCTGTCAAAGCTCCATAGCCACCGTTACAAGGACTGATGCCGACACGCGCACGACAGCCATCTGTCTCTTTGATGTTTGCTATCCCACTGCCGACTGCCAATCCAAGGACCGAGAGTGGTTTCCAGTCTTTGTACCACGGCTTGTCTGGCGTCCATCCCGTATTAACTATCACAGGCTTAGGCGGATCTGGAGTCACGTCGACCGAAGCTTTTGGTATTGGATTGCCCGGTAGCGGTTTATCTAAGACGCAGATAGGTACAGGAATACCACTAGGCATCCAACCACCTGCATGAAGCCGATACTCCGTGCGACTAGGGTCTTCTTCCACATGCCATCCTGCGACTTCTTTGCCAGTCGGTGTTGTCGTCCTGGCGCTTCCTGTAAGATTCGCATACTTAGGATCGTCAATCCCGCAACGCAACTGGTCCAATGTCCAGCCACTGCATTCTGAGCATTGGCTAAGAATCGTTCCGTTCCACATCGGCTCAGGTGCCTGCGCCCGTGCAACCCCTGCTAAAACCGAAAGCAGCAAGACCACCAATATTTTTCTCATGTTTTTATCTGCACCAAATCTTTCCCGTCCTCAAAAGTGCAACAGGCTTTCGCTCTAACATGGACCTTGAACTCTCCACACCAAATCTCTCTTCCATCTGAATCTTTTCCTTCTGCTGGAGCTGCGTACTCACATCTTGGGAAACAACCGAATCCTTTTTCCTTCGGTCGCTCGGCATAGTTCGCTGCTTCCTTCGTGTACTTCTCCTTCATCGGAATCGGATTCCATTCCGAATCAGGATTCCCATGCCGGTAGAACTGACAGCTACCGGCCTCTAGTGAAATATCTCCTTCGACTATATAACAAGCAGGAAGGTCTGCCCAGTCCATTACCTGTCTGTAGTAGCAAGTCCCACAAAGATACTTTCCTTCTGGGTCCCATGTCGGGCCTTCTTCTGCATAGAAGGCCATCTGTTGCATCAGCTCTCTTTTTCTGGCTTCGTCCTTCTCGTTGTACTTGTCTGGACCTGGATCTGTAGTCTCGTCTTCTGATGCGAAGATCTCGTCTAACAGCTCGTCCAGTTCCTTCTCGAAGTCTTGACTCAAGCCAACACCGCCCGAACTTTTTTCTCTACTAGCTTCTCATCTTTCAAGTCCCTTTCCCAAACGATCGCTGTCTTAAAACCCCACTTCTTAAAATGACTCTTTCTTTCCCGCTCTTCCTCCCTTTCAGAATGCCCACGTCGCTCTTCTCCATGCCAGTAATTTCCAAACAGCTCTACCAGAACTTTCTTTCCGTTCACATTCACAAAATCTGGAACTCTACCATCTACTATAACTTTTCCAAGAACATTCATTCTAAACTCACCGGGAAAACTATTACTAAGAATCTCGTTCAATCTTCTTTCTGCCCTATTTGGCTTGACGCGAGCACCAGATCTAGCTGCTCTTACTTGAACTTCACGTTCTTTCGCTGAAAGATTCTCCCATCTATCTTTTAGCTTCTTCGCTTGATTATCATAAGCACCCGAAGCCCAGACCTTCTTAGTTTTCTCAGAATTTCTTTTCTTAACTTCTAGTCGTTCCTTCTTTGTTAAATTTTTCCAATAGGCATCTCGACCACGTGCTAACTGCTCACCCTTCTCTATGGCATAAAGATTGACATTATGACTAGGCAAATATTTAGCTATCTTACCCCCTTTGCGCTCTACCATGGACAAAACCCTTAGACCACAGCCACATCGACAAAATGGTTTCGCATTCCTACATTCATCACAAGTCTGCGCAAGTCTATATGGAACAAATCTATTACGACAAAATCTACACCTAATTGCTTTTCTAGCCATCAACCAAACCCACCAACACCAATCGCGGGAAATCCAGAAACGAGAGTACGATTCAAGGGTTTCATATTAGCATCTGTGTGTTGCTTTGTTAGTCGATCCCGGAAGGCTTTCGTCGCTCTCTCTTTCCGTTTTGTTACATCTAGGAACTGGTTATCTTCTTCCATGGGATCGTCGACTGGCACTGGCTTTGCTTTCTTCAGACTCGGCGGATGGAACATCACTTGCGTATCGGCTATATGCTGGTATCCTCCATCATAAACCTGAGGCTCTCCCCATGCTTCTATCTTATGAGGGCCCGTAGTCGCAGTCTCAAGGACTTTCCTTTTGAACTCACCCATCCGGAGTACATCCATCCCGCCATAAAACTTAGGGCTATCGTAATGAGCCATAAAAGCATCTTTGGCCTCTTTCTTGGAATTGAATCCCAGCATCACTTTATCTTCATCGTATGTCTTAAAATCGGGTTGCTTCAAAATATGTACGACGAACGCATTCTTTGCTGCTGGGTTAGGCCCGATGAAACAATCAACCCCACCACCATCCATTCCCTTTGAACCTTTTATGTAACCATAGTCGAACTTCATCTTCGTCGACCAAGGACCCCAACCCGGAGCTACTCCCCGTCTCGTCGAACCGGCTTTGTTCTCAACAGAGATATCCAGCCCTTGAAACTTCAGCCGTTTATGAAGCTTCCGGTTCGAGTAGATCTCGATTGTGGCCGCTAAGTTCATTTTAAGCCATTCGCTAAGTCGTTCATCAAAGCGTATGTTTTAGGAGCTACATCTCTTAAATAGGATCTTTGAGATCCACCAGCCACATAATGTGCAAAAGATTCCGCAAACCATTCTCTTTCGTTATGTAAAGCATAAAAACTAACCCCGTGGGGCGCTTGTGACATCTGGTCATCGACATTCTTAAAATAACCTTTAGTTCTATAAGCTGAATCGTGAGCTCGGACATACTCATCATGAGCTGCGTTCTTAGCAAGAACTAGAGCTTTCTTATCTATTCCAAGTCTGGAAACCGACGGCGTTCCCTTATTAGATAAATCAACATAATTCTTGTCTAACCAATGACCAAATTCATGAACAAAAGTATCTGTAAACTTTGGGTAAACATGAAGCTCGTTGTTAGGATTACTACTTCTATCGAAAAAAGCTTTCTGCCCACGATCTTGTGCTTCTTTCAAGGATAAAGGAATGACAGATAGCTTCCCTTGTAATAGTCTGCTATCTAACTTTATCTTATCTGCTTCTTTCAAAAGAGCTTCTCGGTCTTTAATACTCCAACCTTTTCTTAAACTACTCTTAACAAAATCTCTAGCAGAAGCAGAACGACCACACTTTCCCACTGCTGGATTACATCCGGAACCGGGACCACCCGCTAAAAGAGAAATCGTAACTGCCAGATTCATTTCAACTCCACCGGCCACTGTGGCTTGTACGTCTCGTCTGTTTGTTTGACGTTCACGATGTTCGCCACCTTGAAAGCCTTGATCGATCTGGCCGTCTGATCGAAGCCGAAGAATGTCTTACCACCGTTACGATAACTGTATGGCTCGACCTTGTACGTAGTAGCCGACTCGTCTGGATCTGCCTGCTCGGACTTGTACTCCATCAAGACAACTTTCAAATCCCGGGCAGCTGCTCTTAACTCTTCGTCGATCTTTGTTACTGATTGTTTCATACATGAAGTCCCAACGTCGCCCTTGGATCTTTCACAAACTTGATCGCATCATCAGCCTTCGATTTTCCTGCAGCCCACGGTATCGCTCTATCATCCAAATACGCAGATGCTGGAACCTTCGTATTTGTCACGAACATATGTGGGAAGCCCTGCTTCCTAAGCCAACCAGCTACCAAATCTGTTTCCTTTCTGGCTGTGAGAATAACGACCGTGTAATTGTGCTCCAGACAAAGTCTCAACAGCTTCAATCCTTCTGTAATCGGTGGCCCGAAATGTCCTCTGTTGTAAGGACCACTCGATTCACACAATACGCCGTCGAAATCAACACACACTGTCGTGTCTTCGGAATCTGGGTGCGAGATCGAATTTGCCTGAAACAACATTGTCTCAATGATGTTCATGTCAAACCTTTAGATACATCCGCTCGATGATCTCCATCACTTTACTTTCTGGATCTGTGAAAATTTTATTTGCTGGATCTCTCTCATATCTAACTTCCCATTCTTCTAGTCGATCGCATTCCCAAGGCGTCAACCTATGTTGATTCTCTCTCAACGCCTCGAATACTTGCGGAAGTTTTTGCACGTCGAGCGTATGTGCCATTCTTTATCTCCTTTGCGTGAGCCTTAGGTCCCTCGTCGGTTCCCACTCACGCCATCCTTTATTTCTCTGCTGGTACCGCTATTGGATTTGGCTCTTCATCTTCGAAGCGCCAGTAGTTTCCATGCACTGTCATGTTACCTCCCCACGACAATGATGTAAACCGTTCGATCTGACGCCCGTACGGATCTGTCTTAGCTGCATCATCTGAAATGACGACGACGTTAAGGCAAACTGCCGACCACACCGCGGTAACCAAAGCCTTGAAAGGCTTGGCCACCGGATTGTGATAGATGACAACGTCTCCAACGTGTACCTCTCTTGTCTGTTGCTTATACTCCATTCAAACGTTCCTGCTTTCTATCGGCTATCTTCGTGCCGATGCCATACGATGCACGAACTTCTGGTCAACTACTCTATTACGACCATTGTCCAACGCCACCGTCAGCATCCTCTCATTCCTGCTTTTGATCTTTCCCCGTCCCACTCCGTCCACTGTCACTCTCTCACCCAACTTCAACGTACAGCCACAAGGACCCGTCTCCTTGGAAGCCTTCAACGCTTCGTATGGATCTAGATTTCTTTTCCTGATCTTCTCGAAGACCCTCTTCGTCTTCCAATGTAACATCTGTACATCCGAAGCTGATGGCTCTTGCATCGAATGATGATTAGCTACATCGCTGGCCGAAGCATCAGCTTTGATGAAGTGTGGCTTCACCAGATGCACTTTCACATGCGTTATTGGCAATCCCTTCCCACCAGGCTTCCCATGCTTCAATCCACTATGTCGGACTCCATGCTTCCCACTGTGATGCCCAGCAGAATGTTTGACATGCTCTCTCTTGACCTCGCTGTGTGTATGCCCGCCTTTCTCTCGCATGTGTGGCGACATCACCGCATGATGTCTGTGCGTCGGAGCGATCGCAGACTCAGCCAGCAAGATTGTTGTTGCTAAATTCATTCCGGACTCCCAAGCGCTTCCGATGGACCCATACCACCTGAATTTGGCCCATAGTAAGTATCGTCGTCTGCTGCCTTTACGTGTTTGAAATACTCCACTTGCTTTAACCTTTTCTTTGCTCCACCAGCAGACTGATAACAACCCAAGTTCTTTCCGGAGTGTGATTTCACGCAGTGCTTGTCTCCACTCCGGACAATGAAGGCCTGAATCTCTGGCAATGGAATGTAGACCTTGATCGTCTGTGCCAGATTCATGATAGCTCCCCACCCGACTTCAGCGTCTTAGGATCTACCGGATTCAATCTGGGCTGCTCGGCTATCTTCTTGGCTACGTCCGTTCTCTCATGTGCGCCAAACGTAGACCAACAACCCAGAGCTATATCTTGAATCCCGACGGCTGATGTCGGACCGGGAGCTTTCAAATTGATGAAGTTCCCTTCTTTTCTCTTTGGCTGCTTATCCATACAGCCTCCTATAGTGCTGGTGCTGTTTTTTGATTTGCGAACCAGAAATTCCCGATCCCACCATTCGGAGTAACCAAAGGCGTCGGCTGTGTCACGCCTTCTTGTGCTACACGCTGCGTATAGCCAGTCGAATTTGGACTCGATAGCAGTCCTACAGAAACTCTTGCGTTTTCCATCTCTCTGATCAACGGCGCTATGTGAAATGCCATTTTAATCTCCTTTTAGATTCCGACTCCGCCACCGGCACCACCAGCTCCAGCTCCACCCGTACCGGCTGAACCCTGACCGTGACTAGACGGCCTTCGATCTCTGAGTCTCAATATGTCGGCGTCCTTGACGATCTGTGGCTTATCTTTCTTCAGAAACTTGCGTCTCGTCTTATCCCCATGCTCTACATCTTCAAAGATGTCTGCGGCCGATACACGCCTTAGTCTGACTACTCGTGCTCCGCCCGATGCCCCCGTTGCTGATGGCTTGATACCTCTCCATGCTGGCCATGCAGCAGCATCTGCTTCAGCCTTTGTTGGCCAACGACTGATAATTTCTCCTTCCGGAGATACCACAGCCCAATTTCCTGTCCCGGCAACCCTTCCTGGCATCTGATCTTTTGGTCCGTTGTTTTTGTCATTGCGATACGCTGCCTTTATCTCCGGACGCAAGTACTCGTCCAAAGCTGGCGGATGATCTAGCAAATTATGCAACCGTGCTCGCAAATCGTTCAGCCTTCTATTCTTGTCGTCCAGCCAACGTTTCACCCATTCATCCGCAGACCTGGAGTCGGCGACTGTCGCTTGTGCTCCGGCGTTCGCTGCCTTCAGATTCTGTAACCGTAATGTGTTTGCCAGATTCACTTTGTCACTGACTTTGGACAGATCGGATTCTTCGTCGGATTGTCTTTCACCGCTTGCTGAACGTCCGTCTGACCTTGAGCCCGCCAGTTTGCTGGCTCCATTGCTGCATGAGTAATCGAAGGCGAAGACGACTGTGTCGTATTCACTGGCTGTAGAATGTCTTTCATGCTGTCACCTTTTCCTTTCCAAGCAACTTATTGAACTCCTCCCAAGTCATCAACCGCACCAACTCCCGGAAACCAATCTCTGATTCCCAACCTAGACAAACCCGTGCTTTGGTATTGTCTGCCCGCATGTTGTAGATTTCCTGCGTTCTGGTGAGCCTTGTGTCGGTAATAGTATGCCCCTTCACAAAGTCTTCGTCAAGACCCATCTCTATCCGAGCTGCGTCCAGGAAATCGGCGACAGAATGTGACTCTCCCGTTCCGAGAACGTAATCGGTTGCGATCTCTGGCTGGAGCATTAATTGCATTGCCTTGACGTACTCACCAGCGAAACCCCAGTCCCTTCTCGAGTCCATATTACCCAACGACAACATATCTTTTGATCCATGTGCCCACTGAGCACATTGATGCGCGATCTTTCTCGTCACCATCTCATGTCCACGGCGTGGGCTCTCGTGATTGAAAAGAATTCCCGCCACTACGTACAGACCCTTACTCCTGTACAAGCTGACCAATCTGTGAGCTGCGTATTTCGAAACTCCATACGGCGATGTCGGATTCATCGGCGTCTGATCGTTACAAGTGCCTTCATGATTACCGAACATCTCCGAGCTGGATGCTTGATAGACCTTTGTATCTTTCTTCACTTGCTCGACTACTTTCAAAATCCTGGCCAGCCCACTCGTGTTCACATCGAACGTCTCTGCTGGCTGTTCCCAACTGATCGGGACGTAGACTTGGCCGGCTAGATTATAAATCTCATCGGGCCATGCTTTCTTTATTGCTGATCGAATGCTGAGTTCGTCTCGGACGTCGCAGTACACTGCCATCTCATCTGGTGTGTCGAGTACCCTTCTCGTTCCTTTGAAAACTCTGTACCCTAGCCCAAGTAGATGCTCTGTAAGGTACGAGCCGTCCTGACCAAATGCTCCCGTTATCAGTGCAACTTTCATCATGCTTTCTCTCCCGTAAGAATCATCTTTAACTGTACACGAGCTGCGTGCAACCTTCCTTTTTCTGCTGACGTATTCGTATGCCTATCTTCTAGATAAGCGTAAATCGTTCTCTGACGCTTCGGTGTTAAAAGCCGTATCGCTTTGTGGAGGCGTTCTCTCCTATGATCCTCTAGCTCTTTTCTAATCACAAAGTCTTCTGGAGTCTCTTGATCGAAAACAGAAAGCTTATCTAGATCATCGACAGGAATATATTGATGCTCGTGCTTTATTTCTTTCGTACGCAAATGCATCAAAGCTGATCTGATAGCTATGCGTACGAACCAAGACGAAAATTTCGATCGGTGCTCAAACTGCCCCATCTTGTCGAATGCCCTAAGAGAGGCCGTCTGTAATACATCATCTACATCATCTGGTCGATTACGCAATATACGAGCCAAGATGGGACGAGCTATTCTCTGAGCTTGCAGTAACTCACTCATGATAATCTCCAAAGGGCCATAGAAGCGAATCCATAATCTGAAACCAAACGACAACTCTCGTCCCATTTCCAATCAGCCGCACCTTGAACTGTTGCGAAATTCAATCCTCTAGCAATGGCGTACAACTCGTTGTAAGTATCTGCTGTAAACATCTTTCCTGCCCGCAGATTGGCCCACTTGTAGTCGTCTGTCTCATGTGTCCCAAAGTCTGTTGTCAAAAATACCAATCCTCTTGGCTTGACCGTACTCAGTAGATCCCGAAAAGCCTTCCGATAGTCCTTAATGTGCTCGAGTGTCGATATACAAAAGGCTGCGTCCATGCCTTTGTCTTCTTCCACCAGACTGCCCAGCGAACGATTCCGCATCTCATAGGATCCACCCGTAGGTTCTATCCTTCTCATCTGCTCCATTGCAAACTCTTCTTGATTCGGAAACGTCCAGCAATCGTACATGAACACATGATGCCCAAGCTTGTAGAGAATTGGACTCAAATAGCCGGCACCACATCCGAAGTCTGCTACTCGTAAACCGATCTTACTTCCATAGTCTCCATAAACACCTTTCAAAGCCTTCTGAGCTAGTGCATACTCCCATAGCCTATGATGGTGCTGGGTATCGTGCCACATATTGATCTCGTCGTGTAGCTCTGTGATCACGCGGCCTTCGTCTTTCAGCTCGTCGTAATCTTTCTCTCTCATAACTCGTGACAAGATCATGCTGCCACTTCCTCGATCAGCTTTTTCCAATCTAGTGCTACCTTTGACCAAGCTTGATCTTTCATCACTCGCTTTGGCATCTTTGGACTATCTGTCTTCAAGATCGTCATTACCGCAGCCACCGCTTCCTCTTTATTATTACAAAAATACAACTCGTCTTCGTAGGGAAACAGTGTTCTGAACTTTCTGGATCTGTTCAAGATGACTGGCCGCTGAGCTGCTATTCCCATTCTAACTGAACCACTCTGACCCAGATCATCGTTTGCTTTCTGAGACTCGAACCAGAAAACGTTTATCAAAGAGCTCGCCAGCGTCTTAATCACAAACTCTCTCGGCATAAACGACTTGATCATATGCAAATGGCTGCCCAGTTTTTGACGCCACTTTTTCTCTAGCTCATCTGGGTCAACGTGACAAGAATACGGCGGACAAATAATATTTCCAAACATCCCGAACTGTTGTGCTAAGTCGATCACCATATCAAACTGTCTATGAGCGAACGCGAAGCCAGCCGTTCCGATCGAAAACGAGTAGAGCAAATTCTTTACATCTACCTCTGGAATCCCATGCTCGATATGCTGAAATCTTTTGATATCTCCTCGGAACTCTACTGGCTCGTGCGCTACAACTGCATCTGCTACAGCAAGAGCATCGTTAATTCCAGAAACAACCATTCCTTCTGCTGAATTGTGGATAAGTACGATCACCTTACAGCCATGAGACTGCCATCGTCTAATCTTATCGGCGTCCAAGTTCAGTTTTGCTGGATGCCAATTAACTACGAGAACGTCATACTCTTCTATCTTCTCAAGCTTATCAACTTCAAAATACCGACCAAGCTCCCTGATCAAATCAGCCCCATACTCAGCCACTCCACAAGCTTCTTGAACGTGTGTCAGTACTCCGACGTTCATGCTGCTAAAACCTTTCTATAGATCTCAGCATACATCTGTCCACATTTATTCCAACTCTGCTCTTTCACAACTCGGTCTGGTCTCTTCTCTGGATGCTCCAGTGCGTACTGAACGACTGGTAAAACTGTTGCAAATGTTGGCGTCTCTGTCTGTATAAAATTGATCTCGTCGTCATACTGAAACAGATCCCGGTACATTCCCATCATCGAAGCTACCATCGGTCTCTTCGCAGCACAACCCAATCTGATTGAACCAGACAATCCAGACTGCTGTGGTATAGCTGTATACAACCAAGCTGTTATCGTGCAGCACGACAGCATTCTAACAATCTCCTCTTGCAACAGAAACTCATGGACGAATGAACAAGTCTGACATCTCTTCTCGATCTCTGTTCTCATCCACGCTGCATCAGCGTGTCTGGAAAGTGGGGCTACAACAAAAAAGTGTAACCCTAACTCTCGACAAACATCGGCCATTATCAATGAACCTTTTGCTGGTGTTGGGAACCCTGCTGTCCCTAACGAACGTACTGAACCCAACGGTCCTAGCTCAGTTACTTCCATCACGCCATGTGGAACATACTCATATCCACGAACCTTGGCCTCTACCTCATCCGGCACGATAACGACATCGAAAGCTTTCACCATCTCAGCATCTTGATAGTCTCCTGGCCAGATATTGTAGTACGTGATGATCGTCTTCTTACCTTTCTCACGCAACCCGTAAAAAGTTCCTGGGAACAAACCCAGATGTAAAGATCGCTCATAGGTCAGATGCACTATATCACAATCTTCTGACTCAGCCATTACTTGATCGTGTGTAAAAGGTTTTCTCCAAGAGCAACCTTCGATGATCTTATACTCCACATCATCTGCTTTGTTGTTCACCAAATTAACCGCATTCGAAGCAACCCCGCATCGTTCTGGTGGAAAACTTGTTATGAGTCCTACTCTCATCGTCCTATCACCTTGTGAATCAGCTTTCTGTATGTTTCACCACAAGTCTCCCAGTTATATGCCTTGTAAAGTCTGTCTGGGATACGCACCGGTCGTCCGTTCTTAATCGCGTCCCAGACCTCTTTCACAATCCCGACTGCTTCATCACCTGTCCTGGCTACGTACACTTCGTCGGCATACTGCTCCAAAATAACTCGGAACCTTCTGTGAGGCGAAATAATCAACGGTCGCTTTGCAGCTATCGCCATCCCGACTGATGTTGACTGGGAACAAGGATTGATCGGCCAGTGCCAAAACATGTTGATCGTCGATCTGGCTAACTGTCTGATCACTGTCGCTACTGGCCAATCAACTAACTCGATCCAGTCTCCTTCTACTTCTTTCTTCTTCATCTCGGCTATGTTTCTTTTTACATGACTCAGATCAGATCGCCAGTAGTGTGCTATCGACAAATTCACATTCCCACCCGTCCGTCTGGCCAGCTCGACCACGTCCTCAAAATGCTTCATCGTATCGTAAAACCCAGCCGAACCGATTACCAATCTAAGCTCGGCATCCGGCAAACTGACTACTGCTGGAAACGAAATCGGAATGAACTCGCTATAGTTCGTCGGCTCATGCGTTATGATCGAATCCACGTGACCAAGAAAGTGCTTCACAGGTATTGTACAATTCTCTACCAGATCTCCTTCACTTTCTCTGTGGAGCAAGATTACTTTCTTTCCCTGCTGTCGCCACTCCTCGGTCTGGTGTGGCGTCAGTCCCAGCGTCTCTGTCGAACCATAGCTGGCTATCACAACATCTACATCGCCGATCTCTTGACCCGGCTCGACAATGCTAGACTCGAATTCTTTTTTAAGTTCCCAGTCCAGCTCTCTGGCGTACTCAGCATAGCCACAGACTGCATTCTTATTTACTACGTGTGCTACTTTCAACTTACTGCACCTTTCCACTTCAAAATCTTGAAAGTCACAAGCTCTTCCTTAATCGTCGCCAACCACTTGAAACAAATCTGTGAAGCTACTGTCCATCCATTCTCTGTCGTATAAAACTGCTTCGAAAAGGACATAGCCCTTACTCTCGACGCATACCAAGGATACGACACGTCAACAAGATCTGGAGCTGGATGCAATCTCATGCTGTCACTTGCTCCATCGGTCCGAACGTTCCCACGTTGCCATGCACTTGAGTTCTATCGAGCTTACCGATCTCTTCTTCAAAGATCTTGATCAACCGCTGACGATGATAAAACAATCTCTCTTTCGAAATCGAGGGCAGCCTGAGAACCATCATCTCTGGATCTCCGTCCCCACCCAGCTGCCAAAATCGATCGAAGGCGTTGTCTGGCAACTCCACTCCATACTTCTCTGGCTGGTTCCATACGTTACTTCCTGGAAAAGGCTGAAACAAAGAAACTGTGACAGACGAGGGTCGAACTCTCAGTACCCATTCCTCCAACTCGTCGATCGACTCTTCTGTCTCACCCGGGAAACCAATCATCAGGAATGCGCGGGCTATGATCCCAGCGTCCTGCGCCATCTTAACGCCGATCTCATTCGCCTCTGGTGTCGTACCTTTGTTCATGGCTTTGAGCATCCTGGCTGATCCGTGCTCGATTCCGAATCCAAGTTCTGTACATCCTTTACTAGCCATGTACTGAAAGAGACTGGCGTCTCTAAGGTTAACTCGCGTACAGGCTCTCCAGTGCATTCCGGATTCGCTAAGACTGTCTGCAATCGTTCTACAACGCTCTGCCTTAATCGTGAAAGTATCATCCTGGAGTCTAACGGCTTGTACGCCGATGGTCGCAAGCGCCTCAGCTTCTTTCTTGATCTGCTCAATGGTCTCTTCACGTAGTTTCGTCCTCGCATCTGCACAAAATGTACATCCGTAAGGGCATCCCCGGGCCGTATACATCGAAGCTGTCATCAGATTATTTGCGTCTAACTCTTTCCCATGGGCCGATGTTGAACTCAATGCACCTTTCTCAAAGCCGGCTTCCCAAAGATCGAATGCGGGTGGCGGTAACTGCTGAACATCAGGTAGATCAGCGGCAGGATTATGATGACAGCCAAAGCTGTCAAACCAAACAAGGCCTGCAATAGAAGCCCTAAAAGCATACGAAGCATGATCTCGAAAACCATTACAGAATTTAACAAAGGATTCCTCCGCTTCTCCTGCTATCAGGTAATCGAAACCCTCGAAGTATTTCTTCTGTTTGAATCGCTCATGTGGCCCTTCCATGATATGCGTTACGTGCGTTCCACCAAGCACTTTCAACGTCGCTGGCCAATCCCGAGCCATCTCGGCTCCCCAATTTACATTCGCGGTCGTCGCTGAGATCCCGAGTATGTCACAGGGCTCCATCAGTTCCTTGTGCAGAATCAATCGTTCACCATCCCACCCCGTTACCCGATGGCAGTCTAGCACTTTTACATCATGACCGGCTGCTCTCAAGCTACCAGCCAAATACAAAATTCCCAAATGACAATGCAGCTTTGGATTGAATAGCCGCCAGCTGGGACTATCGAGTAGCAAAACCTTAGCCAACTTGGGCCTCCACTCGGCTCTTCTCCAGACACTCTGGACATTTACACAAGCAACCGGCTGCCACCATACCCGGATTTATTGGAACGGGCTCAACATCTTTACACCAGCAGCTTCCTTGTGGATCGCAGGTCATTTCTTTTCCACAAGCAACACAAGTCGTCTGTAGAATTCTTCTCTTGTCTACTACAGTAATCTTAGGATCTTCTGGCTCAAGCTTCTCGATCAATATATTCAGCAAGTCTGGATGAAGACCATTACACCAGACATCCGGTCCAACGTCCACTACTCCCACCTTCGCGTGGTACTCGGCTGGGATGTACTGAACGAAATGGGCTTGCAGGACGATGATCTTATCTGCCCACTCGAACAGCATCTTCAACGTGTCAGGAGAATTCTTCTCCCATGAGCAAGCCAGAGCGTCTTCTCCATATCTGTACTTCATCAGAAACCCAAGAGCTACTGATCTTGAGTTCCCACCCTGACACATGCAAAGGATCTTACTCAACGAGGGCCTCTATCCGTAGCTCGGCTTCTACCAGCATCTTCACAACGTCCTTGAACTTGTACTTCGCTTCCCAATCATGAATTATCTTAGCGGCTATTGGCATCGCTCTCATGCAATTCCCCAACTCTTCTGTCTTGTCGTACTTCACATAGAGATCGAAATTCTTCTCGACGTCTGGCAAGCCCGCTACCTTCAAAGCTTCCATTACGAACTCTTTGCAAGTGTGGGTCTCCCCGGTGCCAATGACCAAGTCTGTTGGAACATCTGCTTGGAGCATTCTCCAAGCTACCTCTGCATACTCACCAGCGAAACCCCAGTCCCTTCTGGCATCCAAACGATCAAGCTCTATAAAATATGGCAAACTTTTCTCTCGATGCTTCACCAACCGGGCGACTTCCATCGCTACCTTCTCGGCAAAGAATGTCTTCTGTCGTCTTGGTGACTCGGCGTTAAAGAAGATGCCTGTACAGGCGAACAGCTCGTACTTGTCTCTGTAAATACGAACGGCTTCCATGGCTAACATCTTCGAAAGCCCGTATGGATTCTCCGGTAACCGGTTCGTATCTTCGTACTGCTGAATGGAACCTTTATCGAATACCTCTGCCGATCCAGCTTGAAAGAATTTCGTCTGTGGCAAAATCTCTTTTACCAGACTCAACAAGCGGACCACGGCTGTGCCATTCACCTGCATATACAACGCTGGAAGATGCCAGGAATCTGGAGCGTAGTTCAGCCCGGCTAGGTTGTAGATCTCATCCGGACGTTCTTGCTCTAGATAAAACCGCAAAGTCGTCATGCTCAGATCGTCAAAGTTTATGTAGTGTCTGGAAGGCTTCTCAACCCAGTAGCCCTTCCCTCTCAATAGTTCAACCAGATACGATCCCATCTGTCCGGAGCCTCCGAAGACGATTGCTTTTTTCATTCTAGTTTTCCTATCGGAACTTGTAGCCCACAAGCTATCTTCATTCTATCAACTTCTCTTTGCATGAAATCTTCCCACCACTCATCGAACAACGGCGGCATAAAAAGAATATCGTTCGTCTTAACAGGCTCTTCTTCTGGCTCCTGCCGATTACCAACGAACCTCATGACTACTGTTCCCTTCATACCCGTATCGCCTCTAACACAGCATCCAGATCCCGTGCCACTAGACCCATCGACTCCAGATGGACAACCTTCGGATATGGCAACGGCAGAATGAACTTACCACCCTTGCTCATCCATTCTTTTTCTCGTTGTTGGATTGATCTCCAAAAAGCGTAAGGCAGCACCAGCATGTAGTCCGCTTTTTCTCTGGCTTCAGCTTCCGGAATAATCGGTAAGTCCAACCCAGCCATCCTCTTACCATACTTTCTCTCGTCCCTTTCTGCGGCAGCGATCAAATAGTCTGTCGCTTTCTCTTCGCGGAATATGGTCTGGAGCATCATACTACCTCTCGTCGAAGCTCCGTAGGCGTAAACCTTCATGTCATTCTTCTTCAACTCTTTCAGAAAATTGAGCAAGATATTGGATGTAGCAATTGCACGCTCACCGAAATGCTTTATGTCTGGTGGCTGATTTGCTTCCTGCATGAGTAGCTCGATTACGTTATGCCCAATCGGTCTAGCATTCTTATGACAAGCGTAGACCCTGATGCTACCACCATTGACATCATTCAACTCGACGTCGAAGATATCCAAGCCAACTTTGTCGAACAAATTCTTCAGCGTCGTCAGCGAATAGTAACAAAGATGCTCATGCTCGACGTTATCGAATGTCAAATTCTTGATCATCAGCGCCAGATAGTTCATCTGAACTACGAAGATGCCATCCGGAGCTAAAATGCTTTTGATGTCGTACAGAAACTCGGTCGGATTATCTAAGTCATAGAAAACCGCGCAGGCAGAAATTACCTTGTACAGCTTCATCTGTGAACAAGCCAACGCTTCTACTGCGTTGAAATAGCTAGGTACGATCTCAAACTTCTCATCTTTCCTTGCCCTGAATCTTCCAGCTGCTTCTCTCGCGAAGTCTTCAGCTGGCTCGAATCCGATCTTCCATACATCTTCAGGATAATTCAAAAGCAACTCACCATCATTCGTTCCGATATCACAAATGAAAGCCGTGTGAGATAAGTCTACCAAATTCGTCGCTGAGTTGACCACATCTCTCAACGCTTCTCTCATCTGCTCGTTGACGCTGGAGCGGTAGAAGAATTTCGAATACAGCGTATCGGCGTCTACCGTATGTCTCAGCTGAATCAGATCGCAAGCCGGACATTGGACCAACTGGATCGGTGCTCGTCCCCTGTCTTCTTCTCCTTCATCTGGAAAGTCTATGATCGCCTGATTGCCAAAGTTCCATAGGATCTTATTCGTGAACTTGGCACCACAGGCTCGACAGGCTTTTTTCTCAACTACCTTCGTTGTCATCATCCTTCTCCTTGAAAGTCTCGCGCGTATTCGGGTGTATCTGGGCTACAATGCACACCACTCTTCCCGGTATGTTGTACAAAACTTACTCTCGTTACCCAACGTTCTCCCGGCCGCTGGTAGACGTGTAAGAGATCTAGCGTATCTCCGTCCGGCGCTTCCCATGATCCTTGCCCGAACTTGATACCCCACTCCGTCCATTCCTGTCTCGTAAACGTCATCCCGTGGCCACAGATTGATCTGACCATCACATCGTACTCTATACTACTCAATGACTTATGAATCCACTCATAAGCTGAACGATAGACCGACCAGCTCTTTGCTGTTGGATGCCGATGTATCAAACCAGCTAGATGGAAAAGCCACATCCGGTGGAACAGCGCATCGTCTCCCATCCATGTCACGTAGTCAACATCCGTGTTATCTAGTAGCCACTGAGTACCGAAGGCCAGTGTCTGTTCTGTCCCATTCAATCCTTCGTCTGTCTTCAATACTACGTCGAATCCAGCGGCCAAGCTGTTGACTATGTCCGGATACTCATTCTCATGGCCATGCTTTACCAGCAACAGCAGCTTTGCCTTCTGTTCCCAATACCCTTCTGTTCTGGCCAGAGAACGGAAAGCTGCCGTTGCTAAGCTACGGCGTACATCGTTGTACATAAAGCTGGGAAGTACAACGCCTAGCTTAATCATCTAACATTCTCCGTGTAGATTTTTTCTGGTCCGTCTTTTATTCCGTACAGCTTATCCAACTCCCGTACGTGACTCGCTCTCGCATCATTCCAACGGGCTGTGTTCTTGACCAGTATCGCCAGCTTGAAAGCTTCTGTTCCCGGCGTTGCCCTGATATCATCCTCTGCCTGCCATAACAAAGAATTGACTGCTGCCAAAGCGCTCAGATGTGAAGCAATGTCTCCTTTCTTCTGTGCATAAATATCATCTCGTCCCACACAATCTTCAACGACACCATCATTCCAATTCTGGAGTACTTCTTTCAAAGAAGCTTGCTCGGCTTCGAAGTGTGTCTCGTCTATGCCTTTCTTTCTTGCGGCTGCAATCTTCAAGTCCAAGATAGTTAGTCGATCCAGGATTTCACCTGGCGATGGATTTAAGAGGCGCACTTTTTCATCTCCATTCTTATAAGCTTCTTCAACTGATCTAATATCTCTTCTGTTCTATCTACAACATCTTCGCTACATACTCTGATCACCTTGTAACCAGCCTTCGTAAACAACCTATCTTTCCTGGCGTCTCTTCTGCGAACCTTCAAAGGAGAATGCCAGTACTCCCCATCGCACTCAATAATCATCTTCAAACTTGGCAACGTGAAATCTGGAAAGAAACCTAGCATTGACTTCTGAAACTGAAAACCGATTTTTAGCTTTCTCAAAAATTTCAACATAATCTTTTCAGCTGCGTTAGGACTTTCTTTGAATCTTCGACCGTGTCTCTCAGCGAACTTTGGATCCAAAAACAATTTCTTTCTACTTCTGGACAGCTTTCTGCGACGTTCTGGATGTTGTTTGTAGTGCTCACTGATATCCTCACTCCTTTGCTCGCATCTTTCCTCTGTCCAAGCCTCTTGCAATCTTAAGCGTTGATTAGCTGCCCAAACAGGATCGCTCCATAAGGCCGTAATCCTATCTGATCTTACTTTTCTTCCTTCCTTAGAAGTAGCCTCTTTTGAAACAGCTATGCTAAGATTTCTACGATGCTCGGGAGTCTTACAAGCTTTCTGTATTAAAGACGTCTGTCTTGAGGCCCACTTCTGATCGGCCCAACGTTCTTTAGCCAGTCTACTTAGCTCAGCTCTGTACGAAGCTGACTCATTTCTTTTATCAGCTGCCAAAGACAACCTTCGCCTAAGTTCTGGCGATGCCTTTTGCCCTTTCCTCATTGAAGCCACCACTGATTAGCTAGATACCACGCTGTCGTAGTCTCTATCAGGACATCTAAAGAAACTTCTGGCTTCCATCCCAAAGCTTTCATCTTATCACAATGTAATGCATAGCGACGATCGTGTCCTGGTCGTGCATCATGATCATCTAAAAAACTAACACGCTGCTCAAATGGACACCCTTTCAACGGAAAGGCTACATCCGATCTGTCCATCGAAGCTAATATTCTTCTAGCCAATTCTATATTCTCAAGTTCTTGAGATCCCGCAACGTGGAAGACCTGACCAGACTCTTGATCTGATTCGAGTAATTTCAATATCGCTGAGCAATGATCGGTCACATAAAGCCACTGACGTCGATGTTTACCATCTCCATAAATCGGTAGCTTCTTTCCATCTAAAGCTTTCTTCACAAATGCTGGAAATACTTTCTGTGGGTGCTGATATGGCCCGGCATTATTCTCTGTTCTCGTGATCGCCGTCCACATCCCGAACGTGTGAGCATAGGAAATGACTAGCGCATCTGCTCCAGCTTTTGACGCAGCGTACGGATTCGTCGGATTAATCCTTGCATCTTCGTGATACGCGCCTTCGAGAATCGCGCCGTAGACTTCGTCTGTGGAGACTTGGACGAACTGGCGGACTTTATTTCGTCTTGCATCTTCCAACAGTCTGTGAGTACCAACAATGTTTGCTTCAATAAACGGCCACGGGTCTCTGATCGAGTGATCCACAAACGTCTTCGCTGCGAAATTGACGACGACATCACAACCTTCTGTTAGCCCGGAGATATCGTTCAGAAGATCCCCAAAGACTGTACGAACCCTATCTACCGCTTCTGATGGAACACTCAGCCGAGACATATTTCGTTGATTTGAATTTCTGACGAAAGCTACGACGGAATGATTTGTCTTCTCCATCACATGCTTGATGAAATGTGAGCCAATAAATCCAGATGCTCCTGTTACTAAAATTTTCATGTCCTCATCCTTTTCTAAGCAATTCTGGGAATTCTTCGTGCGTCTTCTGATACTCTTCAACTATCTTTCCTGCTGCTATCCAGGCTTCGATGCTGGAACCGGCATCGATCCAAGTGCCTTTCACCTTCCTCCAAGCCAAATCTCCATCTGAGGCATAGGAATTATTTACATCTGTGATCTCTAGCTCGCCACGCTTCGACGGCGAACATGTCTTGATGCGACTGAACACTGTATCGTCGTAAAAGTAGACTCCGATGATCCCAAGACTAATAACCGGGTGCTCAGGCTTCTCTGTGATGAAAAGAATCCGACTACTCTGACTTCTGGACTCGATCGTCGGTACTCCATAGTTCTGTGGATCTGGAACTTGTGCTGCTAGAACCATGGCTCCTTTCAGACTGAGAAGATAATCTTTGGTGTATGGTTTCAGCGAGTCACCCAACATAATGTTATCGCCAAGCACTACACAGCAGGTATCCTTCTTTACGAACTGCTCTGTCAGTGCTAACGCGGCTGCTATCCCTCCTTCTCCTTCCTGATAGACATAATACAAAGATCTGAAACCCCACTGTCGTCCATCCTTAATCAGCTTCATGATCGCTTCCGTCGACTGCCCACCGACGACGATCATAACGTCTTCTATCCCAGCCTCTGCCAGCATCTCCAAAGGATAGAAACACATCGGCTTGTTATACACAGGCAAAATATGCTTGTTGACCACTGCCGTCAGTGGCCGAAGTCTCGTTCCAAGCCCACCACACAATACCACTCCCTTCATTCTTTTTCTCCTCTCTACTTCTTTTGCAAGTCTTCCAACTCTTTCTGAGCCTCTTCCAACTTCTTTTTTGCCTCATCAATCTTCTGCTGCTTCTGTAAGTCTAAGGCAGTCGGACCAAATGATCCTGTCGTCCCAACCGGAGCTGGTGTTCCCGGTACTACTTGCGATGGTGCTCCACTGAAAGCTAGCTTGTACCAACCGTGCTGGATTACATACTGCGACAGCCAATGGTATGCTGCTGTCAAGACCATCATCCAAGAAACGTTCGTCAACAAAAGCGTGTGGTCCGTTGAACTGTACTTGTACGAGATTCCCGTGATCGCAGCTGCCGATGCTACCAACGATACTAGAATATTCACCACTCTCGTACCGTCTTGCTTCATCACTGGAAACCACTTCGCGTTCTTCAATACCTGCAAGAAATAGGAAGTGACGGCTCCGATCGTGATCTGAGAACCAAGAAGACTGATACCATCCATCACTCTCTCCTTAATGATACAAAATCTGCTTCCTCTTTCCGAACGGGTAGTAGCATCCACCCTGCGTCACGTCGTTCTATTTCGGCGTCACCCATCTGACCGTGTGGGGAACAATGCCATTGACGGCACATCTTTGGTCTAGTCTTATACGTCCCACACCTTCCTTCTTCCGTGAGATATACACAAGACCCATCTTCCTTCGTCTGTAAAATCGGAACCTTACTCGTCGGATGTTGTCTATGCCAATACAAATCCACTTCGTCTGGCTCCAACTCTACTGAATATCCGGATCGACTTCGACAGCACATGCCATGACACAAATGTAACGCATCCAGACAATCCGTATTGAATTGAACGGACGCAAAAACACCGTTCCAAACAATCTGTATGGGCCCTTTTGCAGTCTGTTCTAATACGGTTGTGGTACTTTGTGTCATGGCCAGATTATGTCCGTTTGTAGCCCCTCTGTAGCTGTTTTATTCACTACTTGTCACACTGAACTGGAGCCCGAACTGACGACTTATCCCGTGCGATGGCTGCTTCAGGTGTTTTGTCTCCACCCTGCTGCCACTGAGATGCTGTCGGTTCTTGCTTCTTCAATGGCGTCGGTACGTCTTTCGGCGCCTGTCGATCTGCTTGTATGTCTTTCACTTTGTCACTCATTTGATTCTCCTTTGTGTATTCGTATTACTAGAAGTTAGGACCTACTGAATCCGATTCCAAACTGGTCCATTTCTTGAAAGAGCATGCGTATCATGAAACTTGTTAGATCCGATGTACTTATCTAATGACTTGTAATCAGGACCGTTCCCACGTCCTCTAGCCATACCGAGTCCATGAGCTCCAGATTCGTGAGCCCATGCTCCAGTCTTTTTGTCCACCCACATAGTATGATTTATTACACGACCCTTCGCACCTTCTTTGTCCTCCTCGTCTGTCTTACCTGTATACCTGTGCATACCATTATCTGTTCCACGATGATTAAAACCACTTGAGATTAAAATTTCGTGAGTCTTTCGTCCGCGAACGTCCCATCCCTTCATAGCACCTTCAGAAGTCCCGGCACTCTCCAAAGCCTTCCGATGATGCACGGCCAAATGAGCAGCTGCTGCTCTCGGATGAGGAACTCGCTCCCCACAGAGCTTACAAATATGGCCACCACCATCAGCGTCCTTGAAATTCTCCTTCACCGCAGCGTGAATCTCGGCGACGGCTAACAGACTCTTTAGCCGTCCCGCGTCCATCGCCACCGCCTGACTGGCACAATGATCGAGAATGGTCAGCATCAGAAACCTCCTCGCCCACCCATCCTGGCTCCGGCTCTCGTCCCGTTACTGCCACGAGTTCCATTCGTCATACGACCACCCGGACCGGCACCTTGTTTGAGCTGCTGAGATTGTTGTTTCATCTGTTGCTGTTTCAACTTGTTCTGTTGCACCATCGGGTCTTGATCTTCCATCTGCTCATTACCCAAGAACTCACCCAGCTTCTTGGCGCCTTTGCCCGTACCCACTGAACTACCCCATTGGCCATTCTTCTGGACCGTAACCGTCTTACCCGTCTGAGGATGCTTATAATACTTATTGCCTTGGGCGTCCTTGTGGATCATGTTGTAGCCGGCCTTACGCAAAGCGGCATGATGGTTCGAGTCGTCTCCCTGAGCCAGCGAGTCTTTGACAAGGCTGGTACCCAAGTCCATTGCGCTCTTACCTTGTGACCGCTGGGCACCGGGACCATTTCTGATCCAGCTGCCATCCGGCTTGATCAAGATAGAGTCGCCGTCTTGTCCCATGAAAGTGCTTCCAATTTGTGAACCACCCAAGTCTTCGTCAGAGCCCTGATACTCGTAGCCCAACTTCGTGAGCATCCCGATGTAAGGCGCTGCCTGGACTTCTGATGGCATCTGCGGTTGTGTATCTTGTAACCCGGACTGTGGCTTCCCGGGCAAGTTTGGTTTCTGTGGCCCGTCCAAGTCCGATTGATCGTTCTGTTGATTCGGACTCGTCATTGCCAGATTTGCTGCAGCGAATAGATCTCTGATCACTGTATGCATTTATTTCTCCTCTGATCCTTTCCCTTACCTTAATCTTGGCTATTCTTAATGTGGTCTTCCGCTTCTGCCCGACTGTCAAAATTCTTATACTCTGGTCTGGATGAATCGGCTTCTTTTGCTTGCCATTGTCCCCCATTCCTTCCAGCTCCTTGGAACAAATGATAGGAACGATTCTCTCCAAACGTCCCAACGTGATAACCTGTAAAACCACCACCTGGTCGTCGTCCTGATCCCGGACCCCCCGCTGTCAATTTCTTTTTCACATTCAACGTCGTCAATTTCTTCCCATCGGCTTCCATTCCCGGATTGTTCTTGATCTTCACCTGACCGAGCGCGTTCAATGCAGCTCCCGGAGCTGGTGTCGTTCTCTCTGGAGCAGGACCACCCCCGCCCGAACCCATTGCCTGCATCTGCTCCAGAGCAACCTCGCCGACCCAGGCCATGATATGTGTCTCACCCCTGAGAGCTGCCGCCTTGAATCTGTGCTTGCCATCGATGACCACAATCTGGGGCACGAAACCGTGCAACGATTTACCGATCTGTTGTTTGTTGTAATCCACTACGATCGGCTTCGACTCCATCGCGTGAATCTTTTTCAGAACAAGATTATCTCCCTTCGGCTCACAGGGATTGGCAGCAGCGTTCAGAGGCATCCTAACAAGCTGGAATCTCTTCGAAGGCAGCCACTTCCTTGCCCACGTCTCTGGCGTGTGATAGAGAAATGGCTCTTCCCTCGCTTCTGCCTCAGCAAAGATATCCCGGGCCAGTTCGATCGCCAGCTTCTTCTCTTTCGAGATTCTCTGCTGTTGCAATCCCGCGTCTCGGAGACGAGTCCAGACTTGAGCTTCTGCTATTCGCATCGTCATTACCTCGCTTGAATGTTCGCCGCCTGCCATACTGCCTGCATCCCACCCGTCTGTGCTAATGCTCTTACTTCGTCATCTGGCGTTACTGGAAATCTTCCCGTAAGCTGAAAATGAGGGGTGTCCTCAAAGCTAATCCCGGAAACCAATCCCAGTGCTTCTCCTTTTGTTACGATCTCTTGCCAGACTGGATGGTTTTCGTTCCAGTCTGGATGTTGCTGAGAATCGAACGGTACGACGTCAACAGCCATGCCGAAACTATGCCAGCTGTATCCCGGTTTTGCTTTTGTCACTATCACGTTATCCGAAACATCTATCGGCGCCCAACCCAAGGCCTTCCTCAAGGCGTTCACCTGATCGACTGGTATCCGTCCTTGAGCCCATAATGCTGCCTGCTCTGGATCGGTTCTGACGCCTTGTGTGATACCGATCGACTCAGACATCTGGCTTTCTAGCACGATCATGATTTCTTTCAATGTCGGCTGTACCAGATTCAATCTTCCCATACTGACTGGTCCGAACATTTAGTGCCCCCTAAAAGCGACTACGATCTCAACGACCACCAAAATGGAAAGCAGCAGTAACTTGGCTGCCATCGCATACAACATCAAGGACCGGTAATTCTTATCTACCCAGACCGTCATACTATTCTCCTTACAACGAAATGAGCGTCGTTCTCGTTCCCGATCTTGGATAACGAACTTCCACTTCGACATGATTGCCGATCCTTCTTACATTCTCGACAACGAAAGGACCACGCTCCAAAGCCTTCTCTGTCAGCTTGTCCATCTCACTCTTTGTCAACTGCTTCCTTGCTTCTGTTATGCTCATTTGATCTTAAACGTCAGCCCATACCTTCTGTTGAGAAAACCCATAGCTCTCCCAACGTTTTTGAAACTAACTTCCCGATGATCGACTATAGCTCCGTACTCACCTAGCTTCCGTTCGATCACGTTGACTGACAGACTGCCAAGATTTCTGTGGACCTCTACTGATACTCCTTTGTCTGGTGCAGCTTGATGAATGAAGAAAGAGTTACGTTCCTTGGGATCATTATAAGTTCTATGCTCCGCTAAGTCCACCAAAAACTGCCCTTTGTAAGCACTGGGCTTGTTGACCCAAGTATCTCCACGCTTCTGATACTGACCCGGCGTCTTGAGCGTCGTGACCTGATGCCCTTGCGGTGTCGTGAATTGCTGCTTGACTCTTCCTTTCCAAACCGGCTGAACGTTTATGTTCTGAACACCCTTGCCGATCTTGGGCATCTTTCCTTTGGCGATCGCTTTCTTTAACCTACCTCTTGCCCTCTCGTTCAGCTTCTTTGCTAGTTTGGCTTGTCTGTCTCTTTCCTTCTGTCCTCGGAACCAGGCGTCGTGCGTTCTGACGACATCCCATGGCGAGGCATTTCTTGGAATCGTGATTCCCGTCCTCTTCAACTTCTGTCGCATCTGTTGAAACTGCTTGGCTCCGATCGGACGTCCACAGTTATTCCCACGACAACCAGAACCGGGACCACCGAAATATAAATCCATGCAATCTACAACGTTCATTGATTCGCTCTCGTCTGAACGATAACCGGTATCGTCCATTGTGCTTGCACCCCGGCCTGATCTGCTGTCAACACCAGCGTATAGCCACCACCGATCTTTGGATTGAATGCTGCTGGAACTATCCCTTCGTATGTTGCATCTGTTCCAACTACATAACTCATAGCTATACCATTGAAAACCGGATCTGGATTTCCTCTCCTATCGAACAATGTCGCCACCACACTGGCGTTTACAAGGAACTGCCCCGTTACCTGATCTTGCAGTTCCGTGATCTGTACGACTTGCGTGTTCAAAGGATACAAATAAATTACCGGCGGCAACATTGCTTCCCCCTGCTCAAACCTTTACCAGATCCCCGATACCAGCAAAACTGACTGCCTGTGGCTGACCGTTCGGTAGTGTACCAGTCACAAAGTTTGAAACCTGAATTGCTCCTGCAATCGCGACATCTTCCGGATAGGCTTCCATACCCGGATTACCTTGCGAAAGTCTTGTGTCAGTTACCGGCCCAAAAAGAATCTGTCCATTGACCAAACCGGTTACCTGATTTCCTCTCACTTCAATCCGTAATACATTTCCAGCGGCCACTCCCGGTCCGACACTGGGTGGTACTAGTAGTCCTCTTTGTGTATTAGGTCCGAAGATCTCTCCCGGCTTTACTCCCGTCTGCCATACTAACTGGTACACCCCGTCGTATCTGACTTCCATCACATAGCAGCTTATCAACCCATTCTCATCGAAGGACATTCTAGCTGCTGGGCCAATCATAGGCGTCGAAAAGCTAAGTCCTGGATTCCAATCGGCTATCGTACATTCTACATAGTGATCAGCATTATAAGTTACTCCGGCGAACAAGGAAGCTACCTCTCCCTGAAATCCCGGCGTTGGAAGTATCTTTCCGTAGGTGTTTCCTGTCGAAGCGTCGTAGACGAAAGCTCCTTCTTCACTTGGAAACCAGTCGTCTGTCGGTTGTGTAACTTCCTGTAGTTGCGATTCTACCGATATGGAAGCTGCCGATACTTCGGAACTGACTTGCAATCCAGCTACCAACTCGGCGAATACTGTCAACGAATGGAGCGTTATCTCTGTCGGCTGATAAACGAATATCTCTAGGACTGAGTCTAACCAATTCGCATATTCAGCATCTGCCAAAGCCAACTCGATCAAAGTCTGCAGCGATGGCGTTGCAAAACTATCAGCCAACGCCATCTGATCGCCAGCAAAAATCATTCCATACAGCAACGTCATCTGCTCTCTGAAAAGAACCACGTCATTCACTTGCAAGCCATACGCGAATAGGGCTGCCAGTGAATCCAACTGAACCATAGACGCTTCTGAAATCAGAACTACCATTCCTTCTGTAAACTTAAAGGCGTCGGCTTGTGTGGCCATCTGATCCGTTACTGTCATACCCGGTCCCGTGGCCAGCTGATCTGTAGCTGTTATCTGATCTGTGAAAGCTAAAACCAGACCTGCTACAAATCTTTCTGACAATACCATCTGATCTGTTACGGAATCCCCATAGCCAATCTGGAGACTATCCGTCTGTGTTAACTGATCGGACGGGAACATTGAAATTGTTGTACCGAACAGAGCCAACGTCAAATGCTCTGATAGTACTAACTGATCTACAAGACTATCTCCGTATCCGATTCCAGCCAACCGATCCGACTGTACCATCTGATCTACGAATATGGGGAACTGTATGCCCCCGAAGGCATCTAAGAGCGTCAACTGATCTGATAAAGCTAGCAGCAATCCCAGCTGACCGAATGCTATGGCGTCTGACAACACCAGACTGTCTGCTACCAGCTCGCCATAGCCGACAGCAGAAGCATCTGACATCACTAGCGAATCTGCAAAGGTACTTCCGACGCCGAGTAGCAACTGATCTGACAAAACCGAAGTCGGTAGGTAAGCGACGAAATTCGTCAGCTGCATATCTGTCAGCGCGGCTGGAGCAAATATCTGTAACTCGACTCCACCGGAAACATACGTCGTATCGTTTATCCAGCTGACCATCTGACCGTTCTGATAAAGCGCTAACGTCTCTCCGATCGCTACTCCCAAGAAAACATCTCCGTCATTAAACGGCAAACTCTTTTGTTCCCACAACGTCTGTGTACCACCGCCAACTGAGGCTATTGCCAGAAAAGCATCTAGCGTACCATCCCCATTATCTGTAAATCCGAAGTCGTAACCGAAGACCGTATTCGTTCCCAGATCAACTCCAGACCGCAAGAAGATGTCGAAGTTACCACCTACAGCTGAAGCTGCCAAGACGACAGAAGCCGCTTGATCTTTTGTCCATGGAATACCTACGTAAGCTTCCCCAGAACCAGAACCACTAATTACTGTAGACTCACAGCTGTTACTGGAAATTTGTAAAGGAGCTAACGGTGTTATTGCTTGCCAAACTGCTGGGTTTAGTGGATTCTCGTTCGCGCGATTGAAAGTATCCTGAGCCAACTGAATCTCTTGGATCTGTAACTCGACAGGTAACAAACCATAGCCGATCTCAAGACCGTCATTCAGTCCGACCACTTCACCAGCAGAAAAATCATCAAAGACAACATTCGATGCTGTTCCCAACTGTGAAACTAAGCTGATCGTTACTCCCGGGAAGCCACCGACGATAGAATTGTCTTGTGCTGTCAATCCAGGAATCGGTGCGTCATTCTGAAATGCTGTCAGCACACCACTAGCAAATTCTAGTCTAAAAACATCTCCAGCCTCCGGAGTAATCGAAACACTTGGAGTCAAAAAGATGGTACTAGAATTTACTGTCTTTATGATAGACGCTGTATTCGGTGCACCTATACCCCCGCTACTTCCTTCATCTACCAATAGTGAATAGGAATCCCCGTCTATCCCATTCGTACTTACGTGAGACTTTACCGAAAGCCTCCAAGTACTATCCGTGCTCGCTACCAAATCTATAAGAGTAATCTGTGCATACTGATTCTCTGGCCAGGGTATTCCCCCGTTGTAAATCATATCGACTACGAAATCCAAACTACCAGTCCCATTCTGTCCTATCAACTGATCGTTAATCACTTGCCCCATCAAAGTATGCTGATGTAACGTCGGTTTCCAATTCGTATTGATAGGGTTCTCATTTGGTCTGTTGAAACCATCCAAAGCCAGCTGTATTCTTCCGCGAATAAATTCAGATATCTGGAAACCGTAACCGATATGATCCAGCTGATCCAACATCGTCAACGTGTCTACCAGCACCTCTGGTAGATTCGACGTCGACAAGAACTCAGCAACAGCATCCGTTTGTGCCAGCTGATCTGGGCTTACTGCTAGGCCATACCCGATTCTCAGCTTGTCTGAAAGCGTCAGCGTATCTGCAAATGTCTTTGAAAGGATCGTAGCATTTGCCAACGTATAGGCAAAGGCATCCGACATTATCATATCATCTGCAAAGACGGGTACGGTGACGAAGATAGCCACGGCATCCAACAACGTTAGAATATCAGAAAGTTGCTGTCCGATGACATTTGCTGAAAAACCGAAGCTGTCTGAAAGTGCTAATGCATCTGTTAAGGCGTCTCCGTAGCCGATCATCAGACCATCTGACAGCGTCATCACATCTGTGATGTTGCCTACCTGCTGCCCCATCTTGAAAGCGTCCGACATCGTCATCGTGTCAGACAGATTCTCTAACAAACCTTTTAGAACCTTCGCAGCATCCTGCCAGTTATTCAAATGAGGACATCCGATGACGATGTCCCACTCTGTCGTAATCGTTGGCGATTGATCTGACATCACCAGTTGATCTGTTACGCGATCGCCATATCCGATTGCTAGACCATCTGACAAAGTCAACTGGTCTGATAACGCTTCTGAAATGATTGACCCACCAGCTGCTTCTGCAAAGGCGTCTGTCAGTACCAACTGATCTGTGGTCAGATCCCCATAGCCAATCAACAAAGCATCTGAAAGAGTTAGTGGCTCAGCTATCAGATCTCCATACCCCAACAACAAAGCGTCTGTCTGAACCAGCTGTTCTGGGATCGACAGACCATAGCCAAGCTGATCTGAGTCTGACTGCGTCATCGTGTCGGAAAGAAGCTCTATCAATCCAGGCTGTATCGAAAAGGCATCCGATAACGTCAACGCGTCGTTGACCAAGTTCCCGTAGCCAACTATCAGAGCATCACTCAACGTCAAAGTGTCCGTGATCTGGAAACCGTAGCCGACCAACGACTGGTCACTGAATGTCAGTTGCTCGACTATTCCTTCCCCATAGCCAACTCCCAACGCATCCGACATCGCAAGTGTACCGGAAAGGTTCTCTGTCAATCCGAAAGCTGGCAAATAGGCATCCGTCAATGTGAGCGTATCGTTGACCGCATCACCATAGCCGACTCCCAACTGATCGCTCAACGTCAAGCTATCCGTGATCTGATCTCCATACCCAAGGATCAGACTGTCCGACAATGTCAATGTATCAGAAAATGTCTCCGTCAAGTTTGGCTGGTTCAAGAATTCGTTGACAGCATCCGACATCGTCAACGTGTCTGTAAGCAAATCTCCATATCCGATAGCCAGCTTATCCGACAATGTCAAAATGTCTGTGATCTGAAATCCGTAACCAACTCCGGAAGTGTCTGAAAGTGTTAGCTGTTCTACTAACCCTTCTCCGTATCCAATCCCCAACGCGTCTGACAGTGACAACGTATCTGAAAATGCTGCTACTAACCCAAGCTGGGAAGCTAGGGCGTCTGTCAACGTCATCGACTCATTACCAGCCGTCCCGGTAGCAACCACTATCGGTCCGACCGCTAGCTCATAGATGAACGAGCCACCGAACTCCTCTATGATAAATCCATCTGTCAACGTCAACGTATCTGTGATCTGGAAACCATAACCGAGACTGTTGGCGTCTGAGATTGTCAGTGTCTCGAAGATACCACCACCGTATCCGATTATCAAAGCGTCTGATAATGTCAACGTGTCTGCAAAAAGTTTAACTATCCCCAGCACGGCTACATCGGCGTCTGACATCGTCAATGTATCGGCTATCTGGAAACCGTAGCCCACTCTGGACTGGTCTGACAACGTAAGCTGCTCGACCATGCCTTCGCCATAACCCAAGCCCAAGGCATCACTCATCGTCAACGTATCGGAAAGATTTTCTGTCAGTCCCCCGGCACTTAACAGTTGCTCTGTTACGGCATCCTGCCAGTTATTCAGATGTGGACAACCCAACACCAGATCATACTCGCCCGTAATTGTTGGCGACTGATCCGACATCGTCATCGTATCGGTAACGGCGTCTCCATAACCAACTGCTAACGCATCGGACAAAGTCAACGTATCTGACAAAGTTTCTGTCAATGGCAAACTGAGCAAGCTGCTGAACCCATCTGACAGCGTCAAAATATCAGACAGATGAAATTGATCTGGGGTAACTGCGAAGTCTACTTGCTGATCCAGCCAGTTATTCAGATGCGGACAACCAATGATGATATCCCACTCGGCTACTATCGGTGGCGTCTGTTGATCTAACCAGAAATTCAAACTCTCTGCAAACGTTAAGAACAAATTTCCGATAAGAACAATCTTCGGAGCATCTATGAACTGCTGCAACCGCTCGGCTACGTTTCCGAAGCTGTTGTAATGATGAGCTGGTCCAGTCGTGTTATTTCCCGGGGCCATCCAACTGAACTCATCCAACCAACCAGATGGTCCCGGAGCTGTAACAGCTACGTTATCTGCCAAGACCAACTGTACAGCCAGAAGCATCACCAACTGATCGCCTTGCGCCATTGGCAAAGCTTCTGAAATCAAAGCTTGTGATGTCAATCCGGAATTGAGATTGTGTGTAGCATCCTTTAAGAATGATACACCATCTTTCCAGGACAGATTATCTGTCAGCAACAAACCGATACCGACTACCACAGCCTCTTGCTGTGTTAGTGGCTCAGCCCATTCCTGATTGAATACGTAAGCCATTTAGTCCCCGGAGTATCTGTATACCAAAGACTCTGAAACCGTATCTTGTACTGCTGGCGCGGCTTTGAAAGAAATAGCGAGTCCCGCCCAAGAAGACGCGACACTTTGCCCTGAGCAAGTCCAGTGAATGTCCTGATTAGAAGTGCTCGTCTGGAAAACGTGACCCATGCCGTCACCATTGGAAAACGACTGTGAGTCTCCACTGGCTGACCAGGTAGCACTCATATAATCGAACGTCTGATTGGCTCCCGTTATTGGACCATTCCCCATCTGGCAGGCGGCAATAATCAATCCCGTTGCCGTCGTCGGAATGATAGATGGCGCTTCGTCGAGTGGAGCATTAGCTCCACCGTTTCCTACCTGCGAGCCCGTGTTCTTCGTCGCACCACTGTTGGTGGCCGTTACGTTTGAAGTGTCTGCCCCTCCAGGAACCGTTACGCCGGTATCCAATGGAGCTGTAGCTGCGCCCACTATGTCGTACAGACAAACCAAGTCTTGGCCCGTTCCGGCGCCAAAATGCAGAGTAACCGTCATGGCATTACCAGGCGTGGCATTCGGAGCAAAAAATACTTGCGGATACGTGGCTGGATGTGCAGTTTCTTCTGTCCATGTAGGATTTATACTGTCGGTAACAGAAGTCATGGACACGCCGACCGTACCGGCTTCGTTGATAGCGACGAATAGATTTCCGGATGTCGGAAAAGCTGTCGTCAAATTCACGCTCGCCTGCACATTATTGAAAAAGTGCTGCGTCCGTAGGATGTAAAAATTACCAGTCGGAGCTGCTCCACCTGTACCAGGCTTGATCGCAATCGCCAAAGCTAGAAACGTATCGTGCGTCGTCTGTGAAAAGAGCATTCCTGGATTGATAGCCCCGTGAGAACTCTGGACAATATACTGCGACGCAGCTCCGTTAAAATTTGTCTCTGCGAACAAACCGGAGTATCCAATACCCCAAGCCGTCGAATTGATCGTGTTGACAATGCCAAGCGCAGAGGACTGATCGAAAGCGATGTAGTAGATCAAATCCCCATCCACTGTCGTCGTCATACTACCAGCCGAGACGTTAGGATTTGTGTTGTTCGTAGGCGTGATGTCTGCCGTAAATGAAGTACCATCAATGATGCTGGAAGCTGCTACGTTGTAGAAAATAGCCGCGTCGATCTGAATGTCAGCGGTATTCGTATCGAACGTAATCGTAATCTGTGAAGCGAATCCAGTCGCTATAGAAGTAAAAATAGCTGCTTTACTTACGCTGCCAGCATCGTGCCCACTCACTTGGCTGGTATAGGTATTGGTACCACCGGCTTTATTATCGGTCACTGTCACCGTACGAGCGAAAGGACAACGCACCGCCACGACCACGCAATCTCCAGCAGCCAGCGCACAAGGCGTCCCACTGGCTTCTAGATTGATGACAAAATTATTTCCAATACCAGCATTGTTACTGCTGATTCCGACAAAACCCCATGACCTCTTTAGAGTCGGAGTAGCCATCTACGTCTCCTAGAACCCACAAGCCGTACGGCTGTACGTCAGTACCGGTCCCACTCCATTGGCTGGACCGCCCATGATATTCAGATAACAGACCTCGGCTGGAATCATATTCACCGTTCCATTCACTCCGGAAACGTTTCCTCCCGTAACATCTGGACCGATGGGAGGAAATGGCACCGTCCCAAACCAGCTTGGTTTAGCTGTCAGATACAAGGACGCCGGCAGCGTATGATTGACTGGAATAAAACTTGCCAGAAATGACTGCCCTTGATTGGAAAGAGAACTAGGAACCTCGCTGTTCACGAATCGGCAATTTGCGAAACCGTTCGCTGAATCACAGTTCCCCCAGATCATCGTCGTTGCTAGTACGTTTGGATCGTTGGCCGTGCCATAGCTAGCGTTTCCATTTCCAATGTCGAATACCGGAGCCGACCCACTGTTCTCGTACGTCGTATTCGTTCCCGGCGTGCCTAGGATATTTCCAATGACGTTAAAGAAGCGATTGAACGAATTGATCACGAACGGCGAATTGTTCTGAGTAGTAAGTGCGAAGGTGCCCGTGGCAATTGCACGGACTGTTGTGCTTACATCCGTGCTGCTCTGCCAACCGATCGATGGACCCGTCCAATAATTCCTAAAGAATGTCTCCAGATTCCTCGTCGTGTGTGTGTTGTCTGCGTTGACGACGTTTCCAATATTTCCTTCCATCAACGCCATGTCCGTGTAGCCGTGATCGCTGTGTGCATTGGAACTGTAAAGCGGTGTGCCGAGATATAAGTCTAAGATCGAAAAATTGTAGCTATCCACACAACCCGAACAAGGCCCGTTGAAAATATGCGGCGTAGCTACCGCCTGCATTATGTTGTTCTCTGTCAAGTTATCGGAACTGGCAAAGTCTTCCATCCCATACGCACAGCCAGTCGGGTTGCCCGACGTGCCACCCGTCGAACCCGCATTCTGCGTCAAATAAAGATAGTTCGCTCTCCTTGTGATATGTGCAGACCAGTTAGACTCGATATGTGCCTTCACGCTATCTATGCTACGAAGTCCATACGCCCAACTGTCGTAGGCATTGTAGAAAGCTACGTTGACTCCACCACTACATCCATCCGTGTTGGCGCCATTGTTTGAACCATCTACTGTAAAATCTTCCAGACCGACACCATGCGACGGTGCCGTTGCCCACCACGCTTGTGGCAAATTATTTCCCGGCGACCAGTTCCAAGTGGACATATACAGGCCGGGACTGATACCAATATTCGTTCCAGAAGAACAAGCGTGACCGATTGTGCTGTTTCCATCGCATTGCGTCACTTTGACAATTTGCATCTGACCACGCTGTGGTCTATTGCCCCCGCCACTTCCGTCTCCGTCATAGGGACCATTGATTCCAGGCGAGACTGGTGAGCCGTGCCCACAAACTGTCGTGATATCGGACACCAATACTTTTCCAGAATCGCAGCCGAAGTTCGTATCGTCCAACTGATCAAGAATAATCATATGGCCGACGACAAGATTTGGCACCGCAGAAAGCGTGATCGTTGTGGTTCCCGGAAGATATCCGGCCGTCCAACTAGCTGTATTCGTCGGTCCGCCTGAATAGTTTCCATCCGTGGCTCGAACACATATAATCACCGGCAGACCGGTTCCACAAGTCGTGCCAATGCCACTCCCAACCAAAATCGTCTGGTCGGCTCCAGAACCTCTCAGCGTGACGTTTGCTATATTCGTAATCGTCAACTGAGCTGTCAAATTGTACGTTCCTGGATTCAACAACACGACATTGTTCTGACCACAGGAATTGATAGCGGAAATGATCTGTGCTGCTGTCACAGCCTGTACGAATACAGGAAGCTGTCCGGCTGTTCCAAGCGTTGTACAGACGTTCGTGCGCGTCGGGATTCCACCAGTAACTCCAGCCTTCGTCCAATCGATCGATCGCGATGGCGGAATGATCGGCGCTGGTAATGCCGAGTATGTCGGCACTACTGGGAACAAAGCGTTGGTAGAATCAAAAATTAAATTCTCGAAAGACAAGGAACAACCACTACAAGTTCCAGCTTCTGCATTTCCTAGACGTACGGCTGTGATAGCCGTTGAAGTCGTCTGTGTGTGACACTGTGATCCACCCGGACCTGTTCCGATTGGACCTTGCTGAGTATATGGATAGTTCCATTGATATACCGCGAAACAGGCTTTCCCATTCACTTCATCGTCAAGCATCGTGAAGTGATAGGACTCTCCGGCGTTGACATTGATATTCGCCGTAACTGGACTCGGCGATACTTCTACATCCATTGTCGTTGCACCAGTGTTTATTTGCAGCCACTGAACGAATCCACCAGCGTCCTGGATATTGTCTATATCCATCGGACCACCAGTTACGTTCGTCGGTATCGTTAGACAACCGGAGCTGACAATCTTTGCATGTCCCGAGCTGTTGTAGTTCCCAGTCCAAAAGGTATTGTTGTTTGTCGTTATCAGCTTGAAAGACTGCGACGTCATTCCTGGAGAGTAGGTAACGCCTCCAACTGTCAACGTATTCTTCAAAAAACATTTAGGATTGTGCAACCCGACCTGCATGTTGGCTGCTGTCCCAGAAGAACCCCACCCACTCAGCACTGAACCAGCTGTCCCATTTAACAAAATGGGGCTAGTCAACTGCGTTCCGGGAGCTGATGGAGTCGCTAGATCGAAATTCATGTAAGCGTCTACCGGTACTGTAACGTTTGGGCTGACTCCCGTGCCAGATAACGAAACTGTATTTGGATTGCCAGTCGGTGCATTATCTGTCACCGTTATCGTACCACTCACTACACTGGCCACTGTCGGCGTAAACGTCACATTGATCGTACAAGTCCCATTGGCTACCAAGGCACCAACGCAATTATCTGTCTCGGCATACTGTGAACTGGCTGCTAGACTAGTGATCGTAAGTGTCGCTGTCCCGGCATTCGTCATCGTGATGGCTTGCGAAGCGCTTGTCGTATTTATGTTCTGGTTTCCAAATGTCAGACTCGTCGGACTGAACTGCACTATTGGCTGTCCGTTGATTTGAATTCCATACTGCACCGTTACGTTCTGATTCTGTGCTAGCAATGGAATCCCAGCGAACAGCCATAGTGCTACTACTAAAGCTAGTCTGATTAGAAACTTCTTCATCTAGCTTCTCCTTTAATGCTTCTTTGCCGGAGGCTGCGGACCGATTCTCTTTATCGCCAACGTACCGGTCGAATCTACACATTGAACTGTGATTGAAGCCGTTCCCGCTGCTGTCGGCGTACCACTGATCACTCCTGTCGATTGACTCAACGTCAATCCCGCCGGCAACGTACCGGCTGATAGCGACCAAGTATATGGCGACGTACCACCCGTCGCTGCCAGTGTTGCTGAATAAGCTGTCGCTACTGTACCTCCGGGCAAAGATGCTGTTGTGATCGTCAGCGGCGCTACGACTGTAAAGTTCAGCGCATTCGATGTTCCACCGGAATTGACTACCGTTACCTTCTGTACTCCCGACGTCTGAAACTGAGATTGAGCTAGTGAAGCTGTTAACTGTGTAGAGCTGACAAATGTTGTCGTCAGTGCTGTTGAATTCCAGTCTACTACCGACGAACTTGTGAAGTTTGTTCCCGTCAATGTTAACGTTGTCGACGTCTGATTGGAAATGATGTGCTGTGGACTCATTGCGGTCAGCGTCGGCACATTACTGGCTATCGTAATCGTCAACGGCTGCGTCACCGTCTGATTCTGCCCCGTTTGAAAAGCTACTATCGTTGCTGTACCCGGCGCTGTTAAGAAAGATGCGGGCACCACAGCCGTCAGTTTTGTTGAACTGACGAACGTTGTCACCAGCGAATCGATCTGTGCCGTTCCATTCCAACCGATCGTTACCGGCTGTACGAAATTCTTTCCGACGATCGTTAACGTTACTGCTGGTGAACCTTCTGTGATCTTACTTGGCGTTACACTCGTCAACGATGCTGTCCCATTCGGACAGCCCGTCAACAACAGCAACGTCATCAACAAACTCGCTACCACTGCCATTCTTTTTCTCATCTTAGCTCTCCTTTTTCACTTCTTCCATCGTTTCTACTAGTCCCTTTTCAACTTGTACTAACTCCGCCAACGTCGGAGGCATCTCTACCGTCGCATGATCTACTTCACTCATCACACGATCCATCTCTTTCTGTACTTCTAGTTCCTCTTCCCCTTCGTCTGTTAACTGTACAATCGGATTCTCATCTGTTCTTACAAAGCTGTCAGCGGCTACTCTCGAGATCGGTGCTACCTCTCCCGGAGCTATCGACTCAGCTGGTGGTACTTTCCAGGCCCGCACGAACATATGATAATTGTTGAAATCCCACACAAACTTCTTGAACCCCCGCTCGGCCAACAACTGTTCGATCGTCTGCTCGATGAAACCACACTTGTGATAATTGTGCTCATAGCTCTGTGCTCCGTACAGCACATTCATCACATCGTTGTCGATCTCTTTGTTCAAGATATGCTGGGCTGCCCAAGCCAGATTCGGAACGATGAGCCGGAACTCACCATCGTCTTTCATAATTCTGATCCACTCGTCTAGTACCTTGCCGACTTCGTTCCTTGGAAAATGCTCCAGTACGTGGCTGGAGAAAACTATATCGAATTCCTTGTTACCGAATGGCAGGCAGCGCAGATCGCATCTGTAATCTGGTGCCACCTCTTCTCTGATATCTACTCTTAGAACTGTTCCTTCTTGCGTGTTGTAGCTGTCCTTCATCGGACCAGAGCCGAGATCAACAATCCTTTTCGTGCCGACCGGTACTTCTGTCCGTCTCATTGGCTTACTGTGTGCTGGCAAATTGTAGGGCGTATGTGTCTTGGCGTCCCAATGATCGCATAGTAGTCCACCGTCGGCTATGATATCGAACCCGGCGTCTTTGACCAGCTTACAGAAGTACAAATCCTCTGTCCAAAGATCTCCCTGTGGAATCCCATCCATGTAGCGTTCCACCGAGTCGATCGTCTTAAACCAAGGCTTGGGCAAATTGACCAACGCATCGACTCTGATCAACGTAGCTCCCATGCCAATACCACTGATGTCGAAGACCTCTCCGACTTTCCAATCCCAGTACGGACCGGCTCCGTTACCTCTGAAAACCATCGGCATGCTAGGTGGCGATTTGTGGCAGTAGATTGCTCCCGCTACTGCTACCTTTGGAAAATGCTCCATGTGATAGATCAACTGTCTGATCGCATGAGCTGGGATCGTTACGTCTTCGTCGATGAAGAATAAGAACTTCACTTTCTTGGCAACTGCTGACTCAGCGATTGTTTGTCTCGCTTGATCTACTGGCTGTCCAGTGATCACGGCATATTCCACGTTGTAATCCATCGGCGGGTGCAGCGAATGAAACGAAAACGCCCACTCCGGCACCAATGGATTACCAGATAGCGGAACACCAACCATGAGTCCTGTGCGATTCGGATATTGCGTCATTCTAGTCTGCTCTCCTTTTTGGTTGTGCTTTCTTTGCTGATACTTGCCAAGCTGGCATATCCTTCAACAGTCTACCAGCTGGTGATACTAGTTTCTCTTTCTCTCGCTGATTTCTCTTCATCAGCTTCCATTGTTTCCACGTTGCCACGGCTAGAGCTTGATCATCTCTTTGTTGATTACCAATACTTCCGGACCGATCATGTTTGTAGCCATCTCAACGAAGATCCATTCCTTGCCACCACAGATGCAATACAACTCTTTCTTCTCGTCCTGATCTGTCTTCGTCACTGTGATCCACTTCATGTTCGTCGTTGCTAGTCTTTGACACTCTTTGCATTTGACACAGATGACTGTCTGACTCATTGCGTCTTCCCGGTCTTCGTTGTTGGATTACCGGCTTGCTCCAGCTTCTGTTGCGCTTGTTTGATTCTGAAACGCAGTAGCCAATCGGCTCCTTGTCTGATCGCTCCGAAAGCTTTCTTGGCATCCGGATGTGGCTCCGATCGTTCTTGTGCCTCTGCCCAGTCTGCTAGTTCTGTTAACTCAACGTCTGTGAAGTTCTTCATCTTGTCGTCTCCATTCTTTTCTGAACTACGTCATACATCCTTTGCAACTCCGGCTCTACGTTCTGTCTGCCCAGAGCTAGAAACTGTAATGCGTCTGACTCTGAGGCAAACGTTATTGATCGATCTTGGCCTCTGATATCTTTCCACCACTCACCCGCTTTTATTGGCTCAGCGCAACACATCTTGATATTGCTTTCGTCGGCGCAGCTGGACCATCTGGCCTCGCCTTCCCAATCGTGATCACAATTCCAATACATACAATCTCGACAAAGATTAATCCACAAATGCTCGATCTCCATCGGCTCATTGAAGACTGGATAATGCTTTATTGTCCAGACTCTCATCCCAGCCACGGCTACTCCTCTACAACCACAGCCGTATGGATCTGAACATCTTTCCATCTACTTATCTCCGACGTAACACCCGTCTGGTACGCTCTCTTTCTTTCCCACCCAAGCGTGGCCACCACACCCTTGCTTAAATAGGTAAACCAAATATCCGAAATACCATGCTAAGAATTTCATATTCTCCCCCTTACTGAACTGTACTTTTCTCCAGCTCAGGCATTCTGTAATCTGGATTCATTCTTTTCCAGTTCTCATCTCCACAAAAATGAAAGCCAGCTCTGTCTTTACTGAAATGAACCCGTCTACCACTCTGTAATAGCTCGACGGAATGTCCCAAGATGCAAGCCAGACAGTGACTACTCAGCACGCCTTTCTTAAGCTTGTACTGCTGCGTCTGTGCGTAAGGCTTAGACACTAACTCCCATCTCCTCCCGCATCTTTTTCATCAAGCTGACTGTCGTCTCAGCTGCCAAGGACTCTGACATATTGAACGGTAGTGCAAACTCTGAGCCGAACGGATTGCCGAATACCGGGCCAAGATGACAAGCCTTGTGCCGGCTGGGATGTGGCTCGTAAGTGATCGTCTTTTTGCCCACCCCGTTCGCCAGTACCCAATTTGCCGACCTACAGCCCACATACACCAGACTCTTTTTGATCAACCATGCTGCCTCTTTCCATCCGACCTCTCCGACGTTGAAAAATTCGAAGCCTTCTTTGTTACCGATCGACCATAGCGCTTCCTGAAATCTTTGCTTCTGTTCTTTGTACTGCTCGTTGAACGAATACGTTACCAGCCGATTCTCTTTGATCACTTGTTCCATTGAGCCACTGGAGAACATAATCTTGTAGGCTTCCTCTGCTGGCTGATCTGATACATCTATGAAATTCGTTCCATACTCAGCTGGTAACTGGATGCCCTGCTGATAGGCTACAAACTGTAGCAGCGGCATGCTTGGAGCACTGATGCCCGGATGGGCTCTGTATCCCAGATGCCAACAGCTCTCATACAAGGTTGTAGCCACTTCGGCATTCTCTGGCGGCTGCCAAGGCTGATCGCCGTGATTGCTGTGCGTCCTTAGCCAGCTTTCCATAACGAATGCATTCTCAATGTAACTCTGCTCTACCAACAATGGCAGCAGCGTCTGATAGTACGGCATCGTTGCAAAGTCTACTCGCGCATTGACTATCCGTTCTGATATAAACTTAGCTGTCGGTAGACTCCACAAGATGTCTCCGAACTTACCACTGAACGTACAAAGATACTTGCTCATCGTCCTGTTCTCCTCTTTCTTCTTTTTCTCCCCAGATACCACAACAGAATCCCCAACGAGATCAGATACAATACCGCTGCTGTTATCGCCCACCAATGCAGCATTTCTCTTCCTTGCCAGGAACTCCTTCAACCCCAAACCTTTCGTTCTTACTTGCTTGTTGACGATCAAACCAAGTCTCCCGGCGTCCATAGATCTGTAATGACCACTGTCCCATTCAAGTCTACGTACTCGGCTACCAGACTCTCTCTGTATAAAGCCAACCTGACGAAACCATTGTAGCCGACCGTCAGACCTTCTTCGTTTGGATACTCCCTCAAGTCTGTAAAGCTACAATAGCATTTGCTGTTGTCTGGATTCTTCAACTGAACTGGCATCCCACCATGTCCGATCAGCCTTCCATGAGCTGTAAGTCCACCGACTGAATACCTCTTGTAGATTGCCATCCTATGCTCATGCCCCCAGAACCATAGAACTGTCTTCTTGATGAACTGTGCCAGTTGCTTGGCTGCATTGCTGTACCAACTCTCGAAAGAAGACCAAGGCTGATAATGGCTGAGAACGATGAGCCCCCTCTTTTCGTTCTCCAGCTTTAAAGTAGCCAACCATGACATCACTTCCTCCGGCATCTTACAGCTTGGCTGGAAAGGCCCGAGATCTAGTCCCGTGGAATTCCATGCTGTATCTATACCAATGATCCTCCAGTAGTCGTTCTCTAGACAAAAGTAACAGGCCTTCTGACCAATCGCTGGCAACAGCACGTCGTAGTAGGCATTCCCTTTCGTGTACATCTCGTGATTGCCACAAAGAGCGAAAGTGTTTTCTGTTCCATGTGGAAAGGCTACCGGCTCATACTTACCCGTCTTTACTCCCAGAAAGTTCTCATTGATCTCTTGCTCCGTACCCGTGTAGTACACGTCTCCCAAATGGATCGAATGATCTGGAGCGAACTTATTGATCTGCGCTGCTACCTTCTCGGCTTCGTTTGTTCCCGTTCCCCAATCTGCTACCAGAGCTATCTTAGCCACAGCTTCCATCCGATAGACTCCGGTATCTGGAAGCGTATAGCTCAGAAATTTATGTCTCGGCTTGAACCAACTGATACCTACATGCGACAACCAGGCTGCAATGTTCTGAGGACTGTACGCTGACAGACTCTCATACTCGACTGCGTTCGCTACCGTCCGGAACTGCGACTGGGCAGCTACGCGAGTTAAGCTGGTTAAATCTGTCAGCGTCTTTCTCATTTAGTCCCACCAGCTCTTCAGCCAGGCGATGATTCCTTTCTTCTCTTCTGGGATATGCTGAGCGTCTAATGTTCCTAAGGCCAGGAACTCTGGTGCTGCCAACTCGACAGGCAACTGTATCGGATGATCTGGTAGAGCTATTGGCGCGCCTTCTATTTCCAACTCCACTCTTTGCTTCTCTGGCTCGCCCTCTACCGGCTCGACCTTTAGGATCTTGATCTTCTTTGCTACTGGCTTTAGTTTCTTTTTGTTTGCCATGTGTCCTCTCCTTACCAACGGAACCCGTTACCGGTCAAATGCCCAGTCAAGTTCAAGAAGAACATCAAGCAGATCAAGAAAATGACCAACCCGATTATCATATTCAATGTTGGATCTATCGTCCAACCCAACTTGGCCATTCCCCATCTGAATATGAGAACGATGATCACCACACAAACTACGAAGATTACAAACTCGACCATGAAGCCAATCATAAAACCTTCTTTTCCGGGCTGGGCCTTTTTACGGTGCTTCTGTCATGTACTTCAGTCTAATTGCAAACAACCACGTCGCCAGCAGTACAATTATACAAATCCAGATGATCGTCTTCCCATTAATTCTTACCCTTTTTCTTCTGTCTCCTTGCTGGCGATTCATACTTCTCGTTGTACTCTTTGCTTTCTTTCTTTAGTCTCTCTTGGCAATCTTTGCACGGGCGGGGAATGCTTTCGCCTCCGATCTCTTCATACTCCTGTTCCTGTATCGGAATTTCTTTCCCACAACCTTCGCATTTCATGCACTGAGCCGTCTCCTTTCTACAGATAACTGATGAAGATTCTCGTGGCCATGAAAGCCACTATCGCTGCGTGGCTGATCTTGTCCACCATCGGATGTCCCGTAAAGAACGTTCCGATGAAGACGATCGTCAGTACGACAAGAAAGGCGACCGTCTTCCTGCGCTTCACTTCTGCGTCGGAATCCATCGGGCTGGCTCCTCTGTACTAATTGCTGATGGTATAGCTGATCGCGAGTGTGTTGCTTGTTGTTTTGTTGATCGTGGCGAAAGTTACGTGGGACAACATGGTCTGAACGTTCGCTGCTGTGCTGTTGAACAAGCCGGCTTCTCCGAGTGTTGTGTTGGCCTGGTTCGTTGCGAAAGTCGCCTGAGCTTGCCAACTGGGTGGATTGGCCGTCAATCCCGATGTCGCAAACGAGCTGATCGAGATTCTCAAGGCTTCCGATCCAAGCAGTGTGTCCGACGTCGCTGGTGCTGTGGTGCTGGTACCGACTGCGATGGCATTGAACGTCGATGTGCCCGGCGAACTGCTCAGGATCATCGACAGTACCCATGCCCGTCCAGACGTCACGACCGTGTTCTCGATCTTTCTCTTCTCCAACACATCGTGATTTGCTGCGTTGAGCAAGGCTAATTCAATGCAGCCACGAAAGCGAATCATGTCTTGCGTGGCATGTTTTTGACTGTAGATATCTCTCGTCTCTTCCATTCCGAACTCCTATTGCTTTAGTGAGCTGCTGGTTCAGGCTTTGACTCGGGCGATGTAGGCTCAGCTGCTTGAGCCGCTACTCCCGGTACTGTCCGTCCACACAACTCGCACAACTCGCCGGCTTTCTTGTTTGGATGTCCACAGTCTAGTTTGACAGCTAGTTGATCGCCTTGACTCATTGCATCGTTCATGATCTATCTCCGTGAAAGCTTTTCCAGCTTCTCTTGTATCCATTCGAACCGTTTCTCTTCCTCGGCCTTTCTTTCCATCGTATATCTTTCGTACTCACCTCTGGTCAGCTGATTCTCCAACATCTCCAGCTGATGCCTCTCCAACGTAGTAACTCTATCTTCCAGATACTGGATCTTCGTGCTAAGAATTCCATACGTCATGGCTGCGCTCATTAGCCATGTCATCAATACTACCAAAACGGTCATCCAAGGACTCGGCTGGATCTGGTATCTTGGCGGTGGAACAAAGCCAAGTGGATCGCTTTCCCGTACAACTGTTGTGGTCGCCATTTTCCCCCATTCCCTCTAGCTTGTTTATTTACCTCTGAAAATCAGAATCGCGATCTCGATAAACATACCGACCAGCTGCAATCCAGCCACTACCAATAATCCGATTATCCAATTGCTCTGTGTCTGGGATTTCTGTTGCACTACCGCTCCTCCCTGCTGCTGACTTCTGGATTCTCTCAAATCTGCTATCTCTTCTTTCAAATTATCGAACTTATCTCTCCAGTCTGTTGTTACCCGATCAAACTCTGGCCTTGGAATCATCATCTCTTGTTTCCGAATCAAATCGTTATGGCTGACATTGTAAGCCTTCTGTGCCTCTTCTGCTTTAATGATGGCTTCTTTGCTGGCCGCGAATGCTGCTGCTGTCAACTCTTTCGTAGCTGCCAAAGCAGCCATCACAGCAGATTCCCCTGCTTTGAATCTGCTATCTGTAAGACGATCCAGTCCATTGATCTTTTCTAACAGCAAATCCGTCGCTTTATCCTTCTCTGTAGCTGGGATGCCCATCTGAGACTCCTACTCGGCTTGCTCTTTCTTCAGCACATTCACCGTGATCGGAATATCATCCTTAACTTCATCCAGCTCGGGCATCGGCATGCCAAATAATCTTCCACGTTCTAATGTCATCTCTGTCAATCGGCTAACTATTGCCGCTACTCTCACATCTTCTGGTAGCTGTCTTTCTGGTGGAGCTGATTGTCCAGCACGTTCTCTCATCTTTCTCAGATACTCTTCTAGAATACCTGATCTGTTCAGCCTGGGTGCTATGCCCAAACGATCTGCCAACTCTAAAGCTACATGAGCTCCATTGACGCTGTCTTTCTTACTCAACTCATAATCCAGTCTCTCCACTATCTTCTCGGCTGCATTCATTATCAGAGACTTCTTACAACTCTCTGCCATCTGCTCCATTGTCTCTGACTTGACAATCTTTGCAACGGTAGCTTCATCTCTTTTGAATCTCTTGGCTATTTTTCTGATGCTGTTATTCGGTCCACCGGCTACATACTGCTCACACATTCTAATCTGTTCAGCTATCCCTACGTACGTTCCTCCCCGGCTTTTTGCAGGATTTCGTCCCGCTTTACTGGAATTTGGTCCTTTTCCTTTCACTGCTCTTGCACTCGTTGCCATGTTACGCTACTCGCATGGCTCTGATGCTACGATAAAACTCTCTACCATATCTCAGCAAGCATTCTGTGCCACCCGCCCTGGCACGATTCTCTTTTCCATCATCGTCCAGCAGCTTGGCAGTCTGCTTGCCTCCTTTGGCTCCGTTCTTTCTGTTCTGTTCAATTCGTTTTTTTAGTTCAGACATGCTCGTCCTCTATCTAGACTGCTGTTTGGGAAATTTTTGGAATCGGGAAGACAGAATGTCTTCCCTGCGACTTTACAGGACTGGGGTACCGTCTTTGCACTAGCACCTTTTCGACAGCCACCCATCGTGCTGTATCACTGCGCCGTGCTAGCTTTTTCTTCTTGTTACAGTGGGACTGGTAGCTAAGCCGCGCAACCTAGCTACCAGTTTTTTGTCGACTCAAATGGCTTCTATGGCCGATGCCGAAAGAATAACATAACTGACCATACTATGTCAAGCCTTTTCTTTTCTTTGTGTTGATCCTTTGGATTACCTCCATTCTGTGTGGCGTTGATTCTCTCAATTCGAAATTTTCATCCCTGTTATCGTTTCTGATCTCATTGACATGATGAACATCAAAACCTCTGGGAATCTTTCCGTGTTTCCTTTCCCAGAGCATTCTATGCTCCAACTCTCCCCTGTGTTCTCCTGCTGTTATTCTGATGTAACCGTCTGTCGTTGTTGTCTTCCCACCCTTCCAATTCGGATTCAGCGGACCGGGCATAAATCCCATCTCTGGATTCTCCATGATTGGAATTTCTGCGTTCTATTCTTTTATCCCCTCTGTTCTTCTTCGAACTCCCTGATGCTCATCGCATCTGGCCACAACTCTTTTACTTGCTTTTTGCTGAGCAATACATTCCTGAATTTCTCTTCTGGCATCTGAAACGATCCGTCGTCAGGAATTGGAAACGCCAAAACTTCTCCATGCGGATTTATTCCAAGCGCATTGATCTTCATCAAAGCGTCTGTCAAACCATGTGCCTGGATAACAACGGCACCGCAAAACTCCGTCTCGGTAGCGAAAGAAACATACAGCCATTTCTCTGGCGTTTCTAATTCCTTTTGCAAAACTTCGTTGACTCTACTGGCAAACTGCTCGTCTTTCATCGTTCTGACTCCATCACATGCACTCTTTCTTCTTTCACTTTGTCGATCGCCATCGGAATGATTCCTTCTACAATCCCATTCTCATTTGGTCCTTTGAAAACATAGAACTCATCTCCCAAAGCAACCAACGCGGCATTTCTGGCCTGGAAAACGTGCACGAAAAAGCTTCTGGGAATATCTTTGCCCTCCAACTTCATTCTGTTCTCGACAAAGATGATGCTGTTGGCTATGCAAAAGTCTCTGACGATCTTGCCGATGCCTTTATCGCAGCCGACTGAGATCATATTCAAACTGCGACCATACTGCTGTGCCAGCTTCTTGATTAAAGATTCGATTGCCTCCTTGTCTTTGTCCAGTGGCTGCCCATCGATTTGCATTCTTTCCCGTGCCCCAACGATCACTACGTTCATGCTCACCCCTCCTTGGAAAGTCTTTCTTGGTAAAGCTGTGCAAACTCAGCTACATCTACTACCAACTCATCACCACTGATCAGCTTGATGTAGATTCCATCTAGTTCTAGATCTAGAGTACCCATCGTAGGCTGAGCATAGGAAATGTTGGCTGTGTTGATTACCGCTATTGTCTTCTTGCCTTCTGGCAAAAGCCTAGTGATCTTGATGAACATCTGCCTTCTCCATCTCTTGAATTTTTCTGTCTATGTACCATCTCGCCTTGCGAAGATCTTCTATTGGCTCCCTTCTATCGTCCTTCTTTCCGAAGCGACAAAGGTATTTCACTGCATTCCCTAAATGGAATCCAAGTCCCCAAGCCTCGATCACTTTGATCGCTTCATAAACTGTGTCGCCACCGTAATGGCTGGGGTGATTAATTTTCTCTGGCTCTTTTTGAGCCGCTTTCTTCATGAGTACTATCGGATCCAAGCACTCTAACCCAACTATGTTCTCATCCTCATCCATCTCCGCTCGTCTCCTACAATTTACGCATATACCACAATCACGCTTAACCATCTACCACCTCGCTAACTCCATTCTGTTTTCTAACTACTACCAACTTGGCATCTGCTAGCTCAGAAAGAATTGCTGGATTGTGTGTAGTTAAAAGTATCGTGCCGAACCTCCCCACTATCTTCTTCAATCCTCTCGCAAAACTTCTAGCTGAGATAGCATCCAACCCATCTCCTGGCTCATCCAGAATTAATAGATTCGTCTTTGGTGCTGTCGACCGGACGGCGAAGGACGTAATCAACGAAGCCATCTTCATTTCACCTTCCGACTGATCCTTTACTTCCTCTCCACCATGAGCGTTAATTACTCTCACATCCGTCATACCTTCTTCGTCTACTGCAAAGCGAACCTGAATCTCTCCTTGTGCAAATAACTCAGAATACTCTGCAGCTGATTGATTCAACTCTGGACAGATCTGTTCATTGAGATAAGCTGGTAGCCCGTTTCTCTGAAAGACTGTCTGTGCATATTTCAGCACCTTGAGCCATTTACCGATCTTGTTCTTCTGTTGTGTTAGCTTCCCACCCCGTTCCTGGCAAGCTACTACTTTCTTCAACAGACTGTCGATCAGCTGCTGTTGCTTTTGGTATTGCTCCCATTCGAATCTGAGCTTCTCCAACTCACTACTCAGCTTGGCTATCTTTATCTCCAGCTCTTCGTTCTCTTGCCATGCCTCTTTCTTCTCTTCTAGCTTACCAGCAGCCTCTGTAATTTTCATGTCCATCTCAGCGTAGCCATCCAGTTGCTTTCTCAAAGCTCTGGCAGCTTCCTCGATTGCTGGAATAGCAATCTTCATGAGCTTCTCGTCTATGATCTGCTCACAGACTGGACAAGTCCCTTCTAGCTTCTTGAATTTTTCTATTCTGTTCTCCAGTACCTTCAGCCGCTCACTCGTCGTTGATCTCTTCTTGATCAAATCCTTCTCAGCGGCATCGTACTTCCCAATCTCTCTTTCCAGCTTTGCAAACTGAGTCTCAGCTTCTGATTCCCAGACTCGTAACTCTTCTTTCTTCTCCAAAAGCTGAGCTTTCGTACGTTTGAAAATAACCTTCACATCTCGGTTTACAGCCAAAATCTGTTTGGCATCGGATATTGTTGAAAGTAGGTTCTTTTCCTCTGTAGAAATCGATTGCAGCTTGTCACAAACTAACTCATATCTCCGTTCGAAGTCCGATTTCTGGTCCCGTATCGCTTTCTCTGCCCGTTCAAACCGTTCCAGGTTCTGTAACTTGGCCAGAAACCCTTTCCGCTGTGATTCAGTTCCCGTCAACATCAAATGGGAACTGGCTTGATCTATGTAAATTGCATTCGCTAGCGTCTCCCAAGTGTAGCCAGTTACCTGCTCAATCAGCTTCTGTGTGCTCTCTGGTCTGTTACCGGACTCGACTACTTCCCCACCCACTTTCAGCTTTAGCTCTTTTGGCTGACGTGCTCGTCTCAGATAACATTCTCTGTCTTGAGCATCCCTGAACCAAAGCCGCACATCACATAGCTCACCTTTTTTCGTACCTCTTCTCATCCAACCATCGTGCTTCTGTTGCTTGAAAGTCTGTCCAGAATGAGCGACAGCTATTGGCTGGAGATAACTAGATTTACCGGCACCGTTTGACCTTCCTTTCCAATCTCTATTCTCTCCAGCCACAACGCAGAGTCCCGGCTCGAATCTAATGGCAAGCTCTTTGTAACTGAGAAAGTTTCTAGCTTTAATGCTACTGAACTTGAGTTCACCAGACTCCCTCTGTAACCCTCCGACAAGCGCCAACTGCTCAACGAGATATTTTCTAATGGCTTTTTCATGTGTTCTCAATTCATCCGGCAAAGTTTCTTGTACAAAGACGCGTATCTTTTTCTCGTCTGGGAAGTCGAGCCGAATTTTGCCAGCTGCTGAGCCACTGCTTTCGATAAATTCAGGTACGACAACAATCTCAGCACCTGCATACTTTCTAACAGCTTCAAGTCGCGCTTTGTCAAGATTCTCTCTGACATGTTGCACTCCCTCGCAAGGAACCTTGATTCTGATCTTGGCTCCTTGCCAACTCTCTGGCTTCGCTTCTTCAAATCCTGGCCAACCTGGATCGTACCAACCTGGAATAGTAGAACGAATTCTCTTGAGCGTTTTCTTCTCGAAGTCAATCAGGATGTAACCTTTTCTTTGATTTGCCTCGCCCCAATCGGTCGCGAACGGGCTACCCACATACCATACCTTCTCCGCCACTCTTTGCTGAAAGTGGATGTGCCCGCCGACACAATAAAGGTACCTTCCTGGATACAAATCTTCAGGTGATACCACGTCCTTCGATTGCGAGGAAGACAATACATTGTAACGCGCCGATTGCAAGTCTGAGTGAAAAATAAGTACATCTGTCTCAGGTCTTGTACGTTTTGCCAGGTCATGTGCTTCTCTTTTAAGCAAAATTGGATTGCTGCGAAAAGGAAGGAATGCAACCCGATAGGCCCCTCCCACTTCCAGGAATCCAGGATCATCGAAAGCTGCTGCTCCGCCTTTACGAAGTACTGGAAGCCAGTTTTGTTTGTCGACATGCATTCCCACCCTATCGTGATTGCCTAGATCAATACCGACAAGCAATCCAGCGTTCTCCCACTTACCAATCGTACGCAACCAGAAATTTACAACCCGGACGTCTACTGGATTGTATGCGTGTTTCAAATCTCCGGCTAGTACGATAACCTTAAACCCATACTTGCTTTGTAGCTGTAGAATTTCTTCAGCTGCTTGCTTACAGAGATCTAGATTCTCGTAGTCTGCTTGCCAATCTGATGTGACTAGAACCTTCACAAACTCTCCCAATACTCAGTCGCTTCTTCTTTCGTCTTTTTCAAATCCTTCGGCATCAGCTTCAACTGAATCTCATAGCCCGTTGAATGCCACTGCACGTTTCTTTTTGTCAAAACCTTTGGATGAACGAAGCCACTGAACGTCTCACCATCCACCAACTCATTTACAAAAATGATCTCTATCCCATACGAAACTGTCTTCAGCAGTGGGAACCGACTGGGGTACCAACAACTGTGTTGTTTATGCCAGTGAGGATGACTGAGAGCATATACTCCTTTTCGCAACCATGCGATCGTTCTGAACTGTGCTCCAACTGCTGGCTTATCTCTGAGCGCTAAAACAAACTGCCCGTCTTCGTATAACCAGTAACCGTGGCCCTCAGCATCCTTCATTTTTACTTTAATCATCGTGCTTGACCTCATCTATGTCATCTGCTATCGGTCCCGCAAAAATCTGGCAGAGCTCATAAAGTACGGCAACAGTTGCTGGTCCCTGTGTCGCATCCGTGTAGCTATCAACTTGTGCCATTCTACCAATGGCTTTTGCGAATTCTCCGGCGCGTGGACCCGGTATCGCTCTCTCCAAACATCTTCGCAAGTATCCAGAAACCTGTGCACGAATCCCTCGAAGGTCATCAGCTGTCGCTTCTTTCGTTTCCTTACGGATGGCATCCCAATCTCCTTTCTCCAATGATCTACAAATTGCCAGCGTGTCTGCTCCAAACCCGATATTCCTTACTGCCTCTTTCGAAGTCTGTCCAGCTAGATATAACTCCACTGCATTCAAAATCAATCCAGGCGACTGAATCCTTCCTTCCCATAAACTGGCTACCAGCGGCTCAGGTTTTTTCTTTACCTCGCCTACAAACTTGAAAGCCCTCTTGACCAACTTCAAGATATTGTCAGCCTGGAGCAACTTCAACTGCACCCTCTCACATCTCCTGACAATTGCTGGCAGCAATTTATTCTCTTCTGTCGTACCGACAATCCATACCGTCGACTCAGGTGCGTCCTCTAAATATTTGAGCGATAGATTCTGGGCATCTCTGGAAAGTCTCTGCGCCTCATCTAACATAAAAACATTTCGTCTAGAACCTTCTAACGGTAGATACATCGAACCCTGAGCTATCTTTCTGATCTCATCCACACCGGAATTTTCTGAGGCGTTGATCTCTCTGATCGAGAAGTCGTTTTTCTTTTCCAGACAAGCGTCGCAAGGCTCACCGAATTCGGCATGTGTACATTGCAATGAGACAGCCAAAATCCTAGCCACTGATGTTTTGCCCGTACCAGTAGGTCCGACAAATAACCAGGCCGATGGCTCTCTACCACTGCTGTATTGATTTCTGATTGTCGCGACCAGCGTGTCTTGCCCAATCAACTGGCTGAGACGTTTAGGACGTAATGTATGGGCTAACGTACGTTTCATCGTGCTATCCCTTCGTGCTATTTTCTTCTAAGATACCCACCCGGATTCCAAGTCATCAAAAACTTCTCACGTCTTCGATCTACCTCGAACTGTTCATTATACAAACTAAGAAACTCTTTTACCGCCCAACCTGGTCCATAACCGAAATTTAGAGGAGCGTCCACGTTCGTGTCCTCCACAATCAAATACTGACCTGATGTCACCAACCTCCAATACATCATCAACTCTTGAATCACATGTGGCGTACTATGATCGTCATCTAGAATGACCATCACTTTCTTTCCATCTGTCCTGTTCTGGATCTCGTCACGTATCAATGGATTGACTGAATCCCCGACGACGTAAGTAATCCGATCGTGTGGTGGCACAATCCCCAGCCGATTGTCAATGTCGACTGTAATGATCTGCCCGTTGCCAATCAAATCCAAAACATGAGCCATGAACAATGCTGAGGCTCCTGATGCTGTACCCATCTCTACTATCAAATCTGGCTTACACTCCCACAGAATTTCCTGGTAGATCCAGAGATCGAGCGGATTCTTCTGAATGAGATACTTACCACAATAGTTCGCATCCAACTGCACGACAACTTGATCGTCACCTTCTCCAATTCTCATCTGGAGCTGGCCCTTCGAGTACCAGAGACGATGAAAAGAATCGATCAACTCTTTCTCTTCCATCACTTACTCCCATGCTTTCTGTGCCACCAAACCAGCCTGTGTACCCCTTCGACAAAACCAAACGACAGCACCAGAGCCAATACTGGTGCTAGTATCTTATGATTCAGAATCCAAGTCTCGATCATTTATCCCCACCTTACCCCACACTAGCAGACCTAACCCAACCACACCCGAGCTTACCAAACCTTGCCACACCTTACCTTGCCAAACTCATTGCCCAGCTGCTATTACGGTCAACACCTGGGAAAAGGCTTCTGTCACTGACATCAACAGCCGACCGAATGTTCTCGCCTTGAACCGGAACTCTTCCTTCTGATCTTCTGGCAGTGAGTCGACGTAATCACGCAGCTGCTTCTCTGCTATCTGCATCGACATCTCACCAGAAGCCACGGCCACCCACAATTTCAAAACTACTTCCTGCTGTGACGTCGTCTTTTCAACTGCGATCTTGTCCTTGTCTGCTTTCGTTGCCATCTCATTCTCCTTTTTATTTACACATCAACTCTATAATCGCTGTCCGTAGCTGTTTCATTCTTCTTTCATACATCGAAAGAATCTCGTCTGTCATTCTCCAAGCGATCTCTCTTTCAGCGATCGTCAACTCCAAGCCGTTGAGCCACCTCTTCAAAACCAGCGTCGACGCCTCTGGAATGAAGTTTCGGTCTTTTATGACGTGAAGACGAAGTACGCTATCGATCTTCCTCTTCAAAGCACGCTCGGTCAAAGCTTTGCTGGAAAATTGTGTGCGCGATGGTACTCCACTATTTGAACGTTCTACTTGCTGCTCGGCCATTCCTTACTCCCCTTCTGTCTTTACATCTTCGGCGTCGATGTATTTTATCTTGCCGATGAAATAGAGCTTGTAACCGATCCTGAGACCCTCTCTCGATCCAGCACCGGCTTTGTTCTTCCAGTTCGATATCGTACCTTTGATACCGATCTGTTCTCCACCTTTCAAAATCTTCTTCGATTTTCTACGCATCCGGACTCGAACAGCTGCGTAGAGTCTGACAGCATTACCACCCGGCGTGTACTCTGGATTTCCCCAAGCACCCGGAGCTACTCGCAACTGATTGATGAACATCATCATCACATTGTAGTTGGCTACGAAAGCTACCCACCGCCTGAGCAGCTGAGAAAGAAATGATGCTAACGAAACCTTCGTTCTCATATTCTGTTCTTGAATCCCAGCTGCCGCTTCCTCTTCTGTCAGCATGGCAGCTATAGAATCTATACAACAGAATATCCGCCCCTCTGGATTCTCTTTACCCAGCTTTTTGATTAGCTCCTCTACTTCCATGAGCAGCTCTTCTGCGGTGTGCTGTCTCTGTTCGGTCTCTTTCCCAAACGTTCCGATCTGTGGCTGGAAAAGATAAACTTCGTCTGGATTCAAACCGAGTGTCAATGCCCACGTTGGATCCCAACTATCTTCCAAGTCTACCCAGATTACTTTTGCTCCATCTCGTTGAGCTATCCCAGCGATCTTTTTCATCTGGGCTGTTTTGCCCTGAGACTCGAAGCCGGATGTCTCGAACATCTTTCCGTAGGGAATGCCCATCTCTTCTGATCCATAGATACTGTTTAGTCTGGGACTCCCGGTATCTAGCCAGTACTTGACCTGTTTCTCGGTCGTGAAATGCTTCAGCTTTTTTCTGATAAGAGCTACCTCGTCCGCTGGTGAGAGCGGACGAGGCGTCTTGGTTGATTGTTGTTGTTTCATTTCGTATCTTCTTCGTTCTCTTTCAACATCTCGTCTGTGACCCCTCCATCCCCTTCGACGTCTTCTCCCACACCCAATGGATCGTTATCAACGATCTCACCGGGACTACTCGTCGTCGTCTTCTGGGGCTGGCTTGGGCTTTTTCTTTGACGTTGGAGCAGGCTCTTCTTCGTCTTCTTCAACGACTGGCTTTTTCTTTGCTGGCTTTTTTGGCGCTTCTTCTTCCTCTTCGGTTGACTCACTCTCTTCCTCCTCTTCAGCTGGCTTCGGTTTCTTTTTCTTCGGTGGAGCTTCTTCCTCTTCCTCTAACTCAGGGATGTCCTCTTCTGTCTCGCCGGCTTCTTCTTCCTCTTCTTCAACTACCGGCTTTTTCTTGGCTGGTTTTTTCGGTGGAGCTTCTTCCTCTTCGGTCTCCCCCTCTGTTGTCTCTTCTTCTGTTGTCTCCTCCTCTTCCTCGACTACTGGTTTCTTTGGCTTCTTTGGTTTGACTTCTTCTTCCTCAGCAGGCTCTTCTGGTTCGTCTGGCTCCTGCTCATGTCCGTAGTACTCGGCCTTCATGACAGCTTCGTCATAAGCCTTGAGCACTTCCTTGAATGGCTTGAGCTTGGCCAGCAACTTCTCTGGGACTTCCGACTTCTCGTCGTCTCGATCGATGTCGCCGTACTTCGTGGTCGTCATCGTCGTGCCTTTACGAGAGATCGTTAGGTTATATCCCTTCTTTGGATCGCTGACGTCTCGTCTCGACATCACACCCAACAGCTTGTTGGCTACCCCACCCGACATCTCCCAAAGCGTTGGCCCGACCCACTTGCCATCCATGACGTAAATGATCTGGACGGCAAAGCACTCTTTCGCTGCTAGGGCTTCTGCTGCCGCCTTGTGTGGGGATTTAGGTGACTTCTCCAACTTCGGAATCTGCTCATCACACAACCAGCATTCGCCCTCTCCACTCATCTTCTTTCCACAACGAAGATAAGCCTTCCGGGCGCCGACGTTCGAATGCATCCTGTACTCGATGTACTCGGCCTTCTCTGTCCCACGTGCGTTCGGCATGACTCGAAACGTCGTATCGCCTTCCGGCAACTTGAATCGTTTCCCTGCCGATCGCTCGTTTAGTTTTGCCTTTGCTGCTTCCTTTTTATCCATCTTGCTTTTTTCCTTTCGTGATTAGTTACTACGAAATTTTTTCCCACTTTGTGTTGTTTGATCCGCCTCCATCTCAGCTTCCAACGCTTCAATCATCTCCTTCTTCCGAGTCAAATAAAACTCGATAAGTTCTTTCGCATGCTTAGTTACTGTCCCCAACAAAACTTGAGCCATGCAACCAATAGCCGTAAGACTGGTGACTGTTATAAAGAAAATTGCAAACCAATCTACCACACTCATTCCTCTACCTCTTCTTTCCCCATCGATCTTTTCAAACGTTCCCGCTTGTTCTTCATCTGCTCGACTGTATGCTGACCACTAAAATTATCTTGCATGAATGCGTACTGAGCTAACACTTTGATTGAACTACGTCTGTGCTCATAGGCATCCAACAGCCCCTTCGCCCATTCTTCTATTCTCTTCGCCGTTGCCAACTCTTCTACTGCTGTCCGTAGTTCTGGGACTCGTTCGACCAACTCACTGATCATTCGTTCTGTCGTTCCCTTTTTCCCTTTGTGCTTGAATCTCATCTTCAAACTGTAGTCTGTTCTCAGATTGTCAGCGTGCATCTCAGCTTCTTGTCGGATGCGCATCTTCTTGATTCGATAAGTGACGGCAGCCATATAACATTTCGCTTGCTCAAGAGCCGCTAACTCTGTCTCTTCTTGTGCAAAAGCCAGATGATCTAGCAGCTCATGCACGTCTACTTCGCCGATCAATGGTTTCTTTGGCATGACAATTGATTATACAACTTCCTTTTTCATTTCCTTTTGAAGTTTAATCTGAAACTGTTGGTTCTTCTGGCACCACTTCTCGACAAACTCTTCTGGTGGCTCACCAGCATACTCGACCATCACTCCCAGTCTGAATCCGGCTTTAGCTTCAGATTTCAACGGAACGACCCACTTTACTTCTGGCCACCATTTAGCTACGTAGACCAGAATCTCTTTCTCCATCAGCTGATTAAATTGCTTGTACGCTTCTACCAGCTTCAATAGCTTGACGAAAACATATAGCGAATCATGCACTTCCATCGATGGCCGCTGGAGCAAATTGTATGTCTGTGGCTTAATCCCGATGATCGCCATCGCAATCAACATCAACTGATGAGCTGTTCCCTGAATTGGGCTGTTAACTGCTTGGTTTGCCCAGAATGTTGTTCTCGTCTCATCTCCAGCAATGGCAATCTCTCTGACGAAACCAAACAAAGTTTCCACATAGGCATTGTCTTGTGCAAACTGATGCTGGTGCTCGATGAATTCTGCTACTCCAGAGAACCTCTTGAAATAGGCTTTCCACAGCTTGGCTACGTCTTCCTTCGACATGTTGAATGGCTCACCACGTTCCAAAGCCTCATTCAGCAAATGGTAGTACAGCGATTCTTCTGTTAACCCGTAAATGATTCCGAAGTGTAGCCCTTTGATTGCTGTTCTGAGAGGCCTGTCTTTCATGATCTTTGCAATCGGCTGCCCGGTTAACTCATGTCCGACTGATGCGTGGATATCTTCTCCCGATTGGATTAGCTCGATCAGCCTCTTGTCTTTTGACATCTGAGCCAGCACACGAATCTCTAACTGGCTGTGATCTGCTCCAAGATAGACATCAAGATCGCCGAATTTGCTGACTAGACTCATCTTGGATGTCCTGGAAAAGGATGAAACATTCCGGTCTGATTCTTTTCTTCTCTAGCTTTCTTTTCGGCTTCTTTCTTTTTACTGAATGGTCCAACTACATAATCATACTTTGGAAAATCTTCTGGCTCAGGATCTTTACTAGAAGAAAAAACTTCATGATTCTCATATTGACCTTTAAGAACCCCTACCCAAAAACTCATTTTACTTCTCCATCCAACAAACTAATCGCATCTTCAAACGTATCTGGCTGACTCCCACCCGGCCAACTTCTATGCCCAAGTCTTTCTGTAAACTCTTGTACCGACTCGATGGGTAAATGAAAAGCCGCACACATCGCTGTATATCGATCGTGCGCTACCCGGGATATCTCTCTATCTGGATGACAATAAGCAACCACCTCCAACGAATGCATCAGATGGCTGTAGAAATGTTGGGTACAGAATTCTAATTCTTTAGCTGTTGGACCTTTCTCCAAAATCAGCTCCGGCTCTTTCGTCATAAACTCTCTGACGTTATCTGGATTCCCTGGCTTGAACGCTAGCCCGCGAAGCCACCGTGTGATTGTCTTGACTCCCGGCGTACAGTGCGTATCTGGCCCACGCAGCCCAAGAATCAACGTCGACTGCATCCGAATTGGAATCTGGACCAACCAATCTTGCAACACGCTAGTATTTCTCATAGCTTTGACTCCGTAATCCCTCTCTGATCTGTGTACATCCCTCTGTACGGCTCACAAGGACTGGTCGTCTTGGCGAAGATCAAATGAGCAAAGCGCTCTCCAATCGCCTCTTGTGGTGGAACCATAAACGAGAGCATCTCCAGCGTCAAATTTCCCTTGAACCCGGCATCTACGATCGTTGGTGGAAGAAAGAATCCTTTCCTTGCCCACGAGCTTCTCAACTCGACAAAGGCCATCAAATCATCTGGGAGCTCAAGTACTTCTCTTGTACAACCCAATGAGAATATACCGACCATCGGCTTAACTTCGTCCAAAATCAAGTCGATCCCATTCTGTTGAAACTGATCATCTCTAACTGGAATTATTTTTAGCTTTCCGGTCTCGATGTACCACTTCAGATCTCGTCCACTGAGGATCATTGCTGTTCTCTCCATTCTTTATATAGGTCTCGCCACCTCAAGTCTGATACCAATAAACATTCTATTTCTTCAGCACCGTGGATGTTTTGCAAATTTACAATGCCTTTTGACTTATCCGAAGGCTCTCCTTTCTTTTTCACCTTCTCTCCACCCGATCTGAGCCGACAAGTGATCGTACCAGTTAGCCACCACTTCGTCCGGACCCGTCCACCGTGTAATGTAGCCGATCGACGGTAAGCATCGAGATACGTCGATTTCTTTTTTGCTATCTTCCTAAACTCGGTCAACCGTTTTGGAAATGGATGGAAGTCTGCTAGTAAGGCCATCGTCTCTTTGTTTGTTGATCTAGGAAAATCTTTCTTCCACTCGGCATCCAGATGCTTGCCCAGCTTCAATTCGTCGTAAATGATCTTGACTACCTGTTGTGGTGAATTTGGATTGAACTTATATCCAGCCAGCTTCTGTAACTCTTTTTTCAGCGAGGCTATCTTGATCGGTAGCCAGGTATCTAGTAGATCGGCATGCTGAAAGTCTAGTAACGGACCACGCTCCAACTCCATCTTCGCCAGCACTGGAGCTACTAAAATGAGAACTTTTAGCAGCGCCTCGTTTACCTTCCCTTTGTTGCTCCTCTGAATTCTCTTCGTCAAATCACAGTCCGCGCCATTGTAGACCCGGATGATCTTCATCGGCACGGTCCAGAAGTTTACCAGCCCGGTCTTCTCGTCCTTGTAATGATCTAGAATATCTTTGTACCCGGCGAACTCTCTGAACCTGATATCAGCTGTCGCTTCTAACCCGAAGGCTCTACGACCGGAGAATCTCAAATACTCCGAAAGCATCGTATCGTGTACGAAGCCTTTGACCTTAACACCCCATAGCTTCTCTAACTTCCAGACATCGTAGACTCCGTTCTGAAATGCTTTTTTGATCTTCGGATCTGTCAGAAGATCTGATACGAAATGAAATTTTGCTTGCTGTTCGTCTGGTGTATTTTTCAGATCGTGATGGTCAAAGAAAACTCCTCTTGATTTTCCTTTCTCCCATGAAAAGCCAACATACACAATTACATTCTTTCCTTCAGCGTTTGTTCCATCCTCTATATCTACAGATACAACAATTCCTTTTGCAGCTGCCACCCTTATCGGCTCATCAAGCCCAGTCTTCAAAGCACGAGCACCCAATGTCACATACTCTTGACTTTGAATGTAGGAAAATTTCCCAGTCGCACCTTTTGCCTTCTCTACTGCTATCGCCAACGCTTCCCGGAACTCCTTAATCTTTGATCTCGGCGCACCTCGTAAGAAGTAGCTGGGATGATAAGTAAGAATGACCCAAGCCTTCAGCTTTTCTGAATAGAAAGTCTTCTGATCCTTCCGGTACTCGCCTTTGAGAAGAGCTTTCGCAGCCACCTGTCCGAAGACAATATGTACTTTAGTCTGACCTTGCACCTTCTCCAAAGCTTCTTCTGTATAGATCGAGCAAGCGTGTAGCTCTTCCTTCGTTGGATTATGGAACTCCCACTGCTCGAACTCGTTCTCTGAGACTGTAGCGCAGCGGACTACATTCTGTATATCGCACATCTCTCTCGTTAACCCAACCGACGCTGCATGCTCCCAAAGAAACTTACCAGCTGGACCCACTAGTTCTTTCCCTAATCTGTTTTCTTCTGAGCCTGGATTCTGAGCCCAGATCATGATTGACTTACCCTGTAGCTTGTCCAGATTCTTGATCTTCTTCAGCCCTTTGATCTTATCCAAAGGACAGAAACCACAGCCACGATTCTGATCTTTCCTTGGCTTTCGCTCACCCTTTTCGGGCACAGGATCGAAAGTCTTTTTGTTCTCGTCGAACTGCAACACGTTTTGAAATTTCATGGAACTCGCCAAACAACATCCTCTATAGTTCCTAGCCACTCAATTGCTTTTGCTTCCGTCATCGTTCTTCCAAGTGGACCGTAAAAATCCGTATCATGTACGACGCACCAAAGTTCTTTAGGGCTCAGACCTCCACGTTCTGCTAAGCGTTCTAGAGTCTGAGAATGATTATGCTGAGCTTGCTCTTCATGTCCCTTAAGCAACTCACGTGGAAACGAAACCGGATACGGTGTGCGATTTCGACGAGCTGCGTGAAACTCTTCAGTTTGTCCAAATAGAATTGGATAACTCATTTCTTCACCCTACCTCACCCGACCTTAGCCTACCAGACATTACATTACCAGACCTCACCTCGCCTCACCCTACCTTACCAGACCATGCCGCAGCTCACCAGACATCACCGCACCATACATCACCTTAGCTTACCAAACCCTACCATGCCAAACTTATTTACCAATCTGTCTCGCCACCATCATCTCCACCCCACCACCGGATAGAAGATAAGGTGTATTCTTCTGTTCGTCCACTCGTACTTTGATCCACTCACCATTCTGGGCCATGTAATCAACAACTGCTAAAGCTAACTCCAGTGGCCATCTGATCGTTCCTTCTACTGTCCCGTTCTCAATCTCCATCTGCTCTTCGAACTTTCCCTGCTGAACTCGTACTGATGCTTTGACTACTCCTTGATCGATCGCCATCTCCACAATCCAGTCTTCCCTCTTCACTCCACCCAAGTAGCTGGCCAATCTGGCTAGCATCTTTGAGAGCTTCTCGGCTGGCAGTCTGGTGAGTAGTGGCCATGTCCGTCCTTTCTGTATCTTCTCCACTACGTCCTTCTTTGGAAACGATTTCTGAGCTACTGCCGAAATCGTTCCTTCTATGAATCCACAACCACAATCCAGCATGACTCGATCGTTCTCCACTCCAACTGCTTGCACCAGACTGTCACCTAATAGCGGAATGATGCCGACTGGAAATGGAATTCTCAATGCATCTTCTTGGTCTCGTACTCCAACGAATAGTGAAATCAGATTCGTCGATAGCACCAACTTGCCACCGATGTAGACACAATTTAGATGCGGCAACGCTGGATCGGCTGTCGAACAGTGATTCGAAGCCAGTAGCAGTTTTCTCAAGCCCTCTGATAGCTTTATCTCTTTCGACTTGTCTCGATCTCGCCAGACTCCGTAGCCACTCACTGGCTCTTTTCTCATCGAGAAGTCTGCCTTACGACTGCCCTGTCTGATCAACCATTTATCTTCTGTCAAAGCCATCTTGAAATTGCCCTTCCAGCTTTTTCCGGCTTGAATGTAGGCTGTAAATAATCCTTTGTCGACAAAAAATGGTCCCGGCGTCAATGTATCGGTCAAAGGAACCCGAACCACACCGGTCACCGTCGATGAAAGTGACATCTCGATTGCATTCTTTTTTGTCAGTACTCGGACAAAGTCTGATGAAGGAATCCCGGCTCGTTGTGGAACAAGACTCAGCACATCCACAGCTGTGATCATTGCTTTCTTATCGGCTTCTACCCAGCTCATCGCTTCCTTCTCAGGACATAATCTATAAACAAAGAATTCACAAATTTTGGAATCCAGATAGCTTTTCCTTCGCACTGTATCAACTTAAAGAAAATCTCCCCACGGATTCCAAACATTCTAACCAAGGCCTCTTTAGAATGTTCCAAGTCGCTTATCTCTAATTGTTTTCTTCTCATGCTGATTGCTCCACTAACTCCACGTAAGGCTTTCCCGACGGTGGAGCCCATCCAGTAGCGAAGAAAACTTTTCCATGCCATCGGATCTTGGCTTTCATCGTCTGTCCCCACATAAGAAAAGCATCTGGCATCTCAGCTGATAAGTCTTCTATCATATCTTTCTGTGTTACCAGCAAATTCCAATCGCTGACTGACATCTTCATCATCGTTCTCCTCTCACAGCTGCCAGAAACTCAGCCCGTGCTGTTGCTTCTTTGAAAGCTCCCTCCAACGCCGTCGTCGTTGTCCAAGCTTCTTTCTTCACTCCACGCATCTCCATGCACAAATGACGACCACGAATTAAACAAGCGGCGCCTTTCGGCTGGAGACCTTTCTGGAGTAACTGAGCGATCTCTGCTGTCGTATCTTCCTGGAGAGCAGGCTTCTTGGCTACTAACTCAGCCAATCGAGCCAGCTTAGACAACCCCAACACTTTTTTCTTTGGGATGTAAGCGATCCAAATCCGCATCATCACGGGCAAAAAATGATGTGGGCACATCGACCACAACTGGATCGGACCCACTGTGATCATCTCATCTGATTTAGCCGGAAATGTTTTGCTAAGGATTTCGGTTAGTTTGGTTCCATCATCAAACAGCCCATCGAAAATTTCTGCATAGGCTCTAGCTACTCTTTCTGGTGTATCTTCGAAGTTCGGACCGTAACGTCTAACCTTCCCATGAGAGACTCGCTGCAAACTTTGTAAGATCTCAGCGATACTTGCGGCTACTTCCCTTTTGAACATAAATACAGCATTCTCTCGTACTTGCTCTTCGTTCTTTCTCTTCCAATGATTCTTCGTTATCACAGTATTGGCTCCATCTTCATGTATCTGTCTCTGAAAGTGTCCTTCCACTGATTCATGTGTGCAAAGATCCATCCGTTGTAGACGAAACGATAGGCCAACGATCTCTGTAACAACTCGAAGTCGAACCCATTCTTCTCCACCTGCTGCCTTATCGACTTCATTGCTGCTGGTGAAAGCTCTGTCGTTGATCTCGTCGAGCTTTTCAGCCCACCCGTCAGCGAAACATGCTGAGCTGTCATTGAGCCCCTGTCCGGCTCCAATGCATAAATCGCACCGTACGACGCCGTCCTGGACCAGCTGCTCGAGTCGACTGAATGCCAAGGATATGCGTAAGCGAGTGCAATAGATGTTACAGCAAATCCGTGCAGTTTCACTTTATATCCCTCTACAGCCCGGAACACCTGATCGAGATAGAACCTGGTCTTCTTGTAGTCTGATTTCCTTCTGGCCAAACTCGAGATACCGATTCTGGTATAACCGGCGTCGAGATACTTCTTCAGCCAGTCCAGCGAATCATCGCCGTGATAGACTGGCACCGGCTTCAGCCCATGTTCTTCCAGAATCTTGGTGACGCCCCAGACCACCCTAACGTCTTGCGTCCAGTCGAACGTAACGCACCACGAAATATCTTTGCTGTGCTTTTTGACAAAGCGGACATACAGCTCGATCGTCTTCTCTCTAAGCTTCTCTATATTGCCGACGTTCTTGTTCTTGAGAGCGAAAATATGGAATGAGAAAGCCCCGGAATCTAACATGATTGGATTGCCGTGAGCTACGTTTACTTCGAAAGACTCTAGCGCTCTCGAAGACCAATAGATGGCTTCTGGATCTATATAGACGAAGGAAAAGCAGCGATACCGTACACCGGAGCATTTCAAGAACTCTTCTTCCAGCTCCTTTGCGTGCACAACTGTGTGAGATAGATGAATTCTCGGCAACTCATCTGTCTGGGGTACGATTTTTGGATGTGGACCGTTCGCTAGAACTAACGTTTCTCTTTTTCTTGGTGTTGCTCTGTTCTTTGCTCCGCCCATCATACTAGTTTGCTCCATTCTGGATGTGCCATCATGCAAAGTATGCCATTATACTCTACCAGCTTACCTGACTTCCGTAACGCTCGCAAAAGGTTCTGTGGATTGGCTCCGATTCGTTTGGCCCATTTGTTAAACTCTTCCAATGTCCTTGCTGTGCTCAGAAACTCGAACGCTTTCTGCCTTGCTGTTCCCTTTCTGAAAGTCTGGGCACACTTGGCGGTCTGGACAGAACGTTGAGCACTCGAGCGTCGTCTTGTCATACACCTCCTTCTTTCCGAAACAGGTCTGCTCGTCCTTGGCCATCTTCTGGTAACAGGCTTTACAAATCCCGGTGACTGCTATGTAGGTTCCTTTCTCGATATCCTCTAGTGAGAATTTCTCATCGCAGATCAAGCACCAGAGCAGCTTCTTGCCTACGGTATCCAAACACCACCCCGCATCAGCTCCCGACAGTCGTTCTTGGTTAACCCGTTTTTCTTTGCTAGCTGACAGAACTCTACGTAGAACTGCTTCTCTTTCTCTGATCTCTTGGCTCTCACAGGAACCTGACCGAACCATTTCTTGATTCTCTGCCGACAGTCCTCTGACGCTTCGTAGTAGGTTCTGGCCAGCGCGTCTAATGCTTCTTTCTCAGCTATCTTTGTATCTGGCTTGCCGAACCACTCGATGTCTTCCAGTGGTACTCGCCAACCCATTCTCTTTTTGACTTGGTGCTTGAGTGCGAAATTCAGAAATAGGTTAGAGACTCCGATCCATAGAAACGTGGAAACACTCGATTGAGCTTTCCTGTATCTGAATTTTGCGTTTGCCAGGATAGCTACGTAAGCGTCAGCTACCAGATCTTCTGGCTCTACCCACATCTTGACCGAAGCTGGTAGCTGTCTCCAACTTTTGAAAGCCAGCTGATAGATCATGCCTTTGTACTTCTCGATGATTACTTCGTCTGTCTCACTCCACGTTCTTTTTGCCATTAGTCGAGTCTCCCCCTGCGAGATTATATAGTACAATCCCCCTAATGTCAAGGCAACCTGAATAGCTTATGCCTCTCTGCTAACAGCTCTTTCAACTCGTACTGACCCAAGAACCCGTAAATCTCTCTTCTGTGTCTCTCAGCCCACTCACCATCCCTTCCTGGTCTGGTAGCTACTCTCTTCAGTAAGTCTACCAAAACACTACTTGTCTCTTTCGTCCATACCTCGCTTCTCGGATCTGTGATGATCTTTGCCATCTGTCTTTCTTTGAAAACTCTACGCCAGTGCTCATCGTATTTCTTTACTAAAGCAGAACCCGATGCATAAAAACCCACCACTCTCAATCCTTGCTTCCATAACTTGACTGCCGTCTTTAGCCCAACTCCGGGCAGCCCTTTCAAACCATCACCTGGATCTCCGGCCATCGCCCTGATATCTAAAAAAGCATTCATCGGAGCCCCAAGCCATCTCTCTACATCCTTCACTTTCAAAGGCTTCTGATCTAAATCGTGCCAAGCCCATACGTTGTTATCCAATAGCTGAAACAGATCTCGATCTTTTGAGAAAATTCGAACTTCATGCCCATGTCTGGCTAAGTTACTAGCCACCATACCGATCATATCGTCCGCTTCTACTTCATCTAGCTGGAGGACCCATAATCCGAGCAATCGCAAAATCGGAATCAGCTGATGTATCTGCCACTGCATCTTCTCATACTCAGGATTGAAAGCCCTATTTGCTTTGTAGGCTGGATACGCTTTATGCCTCCATGTTTTCTTTTCTCCGTCCCAGCAAATGATGATCCTAGCCTCTGGCAGCTTTTTGTTAATCTTGAGCAGCTCAGTCAGAAACCCGTAGAACATACCGGTCGGCTTCCCACCTGAACTCAATTTCAAATGGGCGAAGTGATGTCTATACGCACACCACTTTCCGTCGATAATTACAATTTGCTTAGTCACTGCTCTTTTCACCTGGCATCCAGAATTTTACATTTAGTAGACTACCAACCATAGAAGTACCTTCGAACTCTTTTCTAGTCAGCTCAAAGAAGCCTCTCTTCCAACGAGCTAGCGTAATCCGAGTTCCTTCTTCGCACTCAGCCAGTATCTTCCCTTGTAGCTCTGGTGTCAATTTTCCTTCTAGATCTGCTCTTTCTTTCCCGGCCCCATCAAAGACTGCCAACGAGCCGTCTGTAAATAAGTACACGTCCTTTATCATTTTTTCTCCTTACCTCACCTTACCAAACATGACCCAACCTTAGCCAACTGTACCACACCACACCAAACCTTACCATACACCACCTTGCCTAACCACACCACAGCTCACCACGCCGCACCAAACTCATCTGTCTCTCATCAGTGATTTTATTCTCATGCGCAGCAGTGGTGTTATCTCTTTTCTAGCTGCCAGAAGTTCCCTAATCTCTGAGTCATGCATCTCATCTGCTTGCTGCTCAGGCCAAGGCCAGACCATACTGACCTTCTTTACCAACGGCTGTAAGTTATCGGCAGCAGCCAAATAGCCCTTCATACCGATTACATCTGGATCAACGAAGAGAACCACTTCGTCAAATTGTTTCAGCTGGTTTGATTGGATCGCTGTAATCGCATTTCCCATCGTCGCCGAAGAGACCATCTTATACTCCGTCGCTCTCTCTATTGCCAGCGCTTTCGGTATCCCTTCCGAGACTACTACAATCTTCGTACCCATCTCGTATTTCTCGGGATGAACGTTATATGCGCATTTGTTCCCAACTGAATTCTCATACTGCAAGAATCTCTGCCCCGTCCAGTCTCTCCCAACCATACCAGCCAACATATCACCATAACGGACTGGAAAAATGATCATGTGATGAAACTTGTCATCTTGCACCGTTGCACCGATCTCATGCGTTCTAAGCTGTCTAGGCGTGATACCTCTTTTCCGGACATACTGCCTAGCTCTTCCGAATAATGGATCGTTGTCTGTCACGTCTTTCAGCTTTTCAAAGCCTACTGGAAAATCTACTGGATCTGGTCTCGTTCTGGTCTTTTGTGTGAAAGCTTCTGCTCGTATCTCTTCGAAGCTATCTGAACCGAGCTGTCTTAGGATATCCAGTAGTACCTTTCTGGAACTCCAACCACAGCGAAAGCAATGACCCAATCCGGACTTGATATTAAATCCGAGCTTAAACTCGAAATCGATCCCACGATTTCTCTCCGGACAGAACAAACAACAGATCTTGAATTCGTCTGGCTCTGTCGAATGCTCTCTGACTTCGACACCTTTCAAAGTCATCTGTGTAAAGAAATCGATCAAGGCTTCTTCTCCTCTGCTTTGCCTGTTGGCTCACTCGTTAGCTGCTAGGCCGCTCGGCCAGCTACTGCACGAATTTCTTATAACTCATCACAGCTATTAGCAGGACTCTCTTCAATGCTATGGCGTCAAAATTCATCAATTTGTTAATGTCGGCGCCCATCGGCGAATCTTTCATGCGGTCAAGCCATTGCTCCATTTTGTCGAGAGCTTCTTCTGCATCGCAAGCCAAGTTACCTATTTTGTCCACTCTCTCGCTCCTCTCTGGCCCGCGCTCAGGATTGCTTGGGCGGGCGCTCCGACTCAAATCTCTCCTCGGCAAACTTTTCCAATAACTGTTCTACGTCTTTGCGAGCAAGCATAGGATTGTTGCTTTGGTTCGCAACTAGTCCGTAATGAGGCAAAGACTGCAATGCGGACCATAATTTATAGTCGCGTTCGTCCCACCCGTTTATTCTTTTTGACATTCTTAGCCTCTTTCTTTCGCGGCTCACAATTCTAGTTATCGCAATGGCTGACAACGCCACAATTACCGCAGCGAATCAGAATTGCTCCAGGAACGAGTGGCCGACCGTGACCACAAACTTGACACCAACGCTCTGCCATCGCTTCCTCCAATACATCTGCTATCTTGTCTAGAAGACCGCTCATCCGGCTTTCGCCTCCTTGTCTGGCTCCTGGCTGACGAGGGCGGCTTCAACGCATAAATTCTTTTCGCACGTCCTGCAATCTAGCACCGAAATCCGCCTCTCTTTGCCTAACAAACTCTTCCTGCTCGGCTTGACACTGTGGGCACATACTTCGTCCAGTCCAGCTCAATCCGTAGTGCTTACCACAAGAAAACCGCTCACTCGGCTGGTGGGCTGCGGCCAGCCATTTCTGAATATCCGCTATGTGCTTTTCAAGCGGGAATGGTGGCACCAAGCGTTCTCCTTCAAGACCAAGAGCCACTAGGATTTCATTCTCCGTGTAGAGCGAATCGGGGAACTGATAGCCGCTCCACGCCCAAGGATGCTTTTTACAGCGTTCGCACATTTGGCCTACAGGGATTATTTTTTGACCATGCTTATCAGAAAGAAGAACGTTAATGGACGCCCATTCTTGTGTTTTACCTACGCAACCACACCCATGACATTCATTTCCCACCTGCCCCGTCCCCGCCTCCTGAACGGCTGGCGCGGCTGCAAACAGATAACGAATCATCTCTTCTGCTTGCGTAGCGTCAAGTAGATTGGTCCCTGTTGGTTCAGCTTTCATCGGATGCGCGGTATGCTCGTTGAAAGTCCTCTTGAAGCTAATCCCGCCGTCTGGCTTGAAGTTTTCAGGCAGTCGCCACGAAAGGAAGCGGTTCACCATGTGCTTGATTAGTGACTCGGCTGGCGCTGCGCTCTCAGCGGGCTGGGCGACTACTCCAAAACTATTCCACTCTAGTGGGCCTTCCCTGTGATTTCCTTCATGATTTATTGGAAGTTCGCAAAGCAATTTACCTTCTCGTAAGGTGCGAGTATGTTTTGGACAGCGGTCTTGCACCCCCTCTGCTAGGACGGGATGGATAGCGAAGTCTGAGAAAAGACGTGAAGCGACACTCTCTACCGCTTCATCCGTCATGACAGTTATTCCCAAGTGCCCCATCGCACCGTATAGATATGAACGAGCCAAATCTCGCGCTCGGTCCATTGTTAGCCTATCGCTAGTTGTCATTCGAGCCTCATTTCTGGTTGGCCTGCCGCTCATGGGCGCATCGGCCTTCCGTTGAAAAATACATCCATGCATTCCACCAATTGATTTCGTGGCGAGTACATCTTTTTGACCATCTGGCAGACGCTACAATTTGGGCAGATTTCTTTGCGTGGTACTTCCTTGCCCTTCTTGAAATATATAGTGCGCTCACAACCGCAATTCAGGCAGACCATCGCCACCCCGTAAGTCTGCGATTCTTTACCAGTTTCGTTGCTCATTTCTCCTCCATCGCTTTGCGAATCGCGGCTGCCGCCGTGCTTAATGCGGCTCGAATGTGCCGAGGATAATTTACTCGGTCGCCATTCCTGACCACTATCCGCGCCGCTTCCTCCATCCCGGCACTTCGACCAGCATCGTTGCCATCCTTGAATCCCAATTCGTAAGTGCCTATCTGCGAGTCGAGGCCGGAGACGAGCGGTTCGAGTTCGTCGGCGCAACGAGATTGCTCTAAGCGGACGCATTTCAGCATGTCGGCCACATCTTTGAATCCATTTTCTCGTGCCTGAGCCTCTACCTTCTTTACACCGTCCACGCGCTCGCGCCACTTTCCAGGCAGGCCGACCAACTCCGCTAGTCGCTCAGTGAGAGGAGTCATGGAGTTTCCTCTTGAAACTGGTTTACCGCTTCCAGCAGAATTGCCCCGCCCAAAGTAAGAACAATCCATGCTACGTTGTATGGCCAATGCAAAGTCACGGTCCCTCCGTTCAACTGCGAGCCAACCGCACTCAAATAGCAAACGCCTACAAAAGCGAATGGTGGATTCAGCTCAATTTGTGATAAACGCCTCATCGCTTGCGCTCCACCACTCTTTCTGAACCCTAACGATCTACCGGAATATACAACACGCCACACGTATCGCAGGAAATTGCCCGTGTCGCGCTGGCTATAGGCCCATTGGAAACGAAGTCTCGATTGAGCCAGAATGCATCGGAGTCGGATGGCTGACAATGCCCGAAAGGACATTTGTCCATGGAGCCACAAAGATTAGAAGCCTTCGGAACAGACTTCTGTGAATTTTGCCCCATACATCCTGTCAATGAAAGTATTGAAGTAAATAGCCTAAAAAACCCTGCCCTAGTCATCTGATGCTCCTCTCTTTCGTTCTATTAACTACCCTTCCGGCAAACTGACCACCCATCGTCGACATCCAAAAAGGATCCATCTGCATGTAATCAAAGACATCCAACTCTTGCTGCTGAGACTTGGATCTGAATCTCCATGGCTCGTCCCAGATCGTTGACTCCGCCCAGACCTCTACTGGCTTTTTGAAACTGGCCAACTGACTCTTGACCTTCTCCATTAATTGTACAACTTCTTTTGGTGGAGCTGATCTTTTTCTAGGTTTCTTTTTCACAGCTCAGTCTGGGCACTTTCTGTTTTTCGTCTTTCGCATCTTGAGTGCTTGCTCCAATGCGTTTCTCAACTTGTCTGGTGGAGCGGATTCAATGTTCAGTTTGATCCACTCACAGAGAACAGCTGGAGCTGTTACGTCTTGTCCAACCAGCGTAAACATTGTATCGCCCCTCTTCATCGCTTTCTCGATGCACTGAGGCTCTGATTCCATTGCTTGACGCTCCGTCACGTCATGCTCCTGCAACACCAAGGTGAAAGCTGATGCGAAATCCGCTCCGTCTGGATCACGTTTGACTCGTTCTCGCATTCCGACCATCAACGCTTTCGCTTTTGATCCCAATGCTACTGCTAGTCCCGGTCCTGTCATTTCTTTTTCCTTTCTTTTAGTGGCCTCGCTCTTTTCCTTATCTCTACCCGATCTTCTCTGAATGGTCGGACTCCATACATTATTCCCGCCCACTCTACTCCTTGCTTGACTAAGCCCTTCTCTTGTGATCTCCAAATCGTCAACTGATCGAATGCATCTTTCTTGGAAGCAAAGACCATTAGACTATTCGTATAGGCATTCTTTGCTACGTGCCAGTGATTCCAACGATCACAAATCTCAATCGCATAACAGGTCATCACTCTACATCCTCCTGTTTCGCCAGCTCGATCTTTTCCCGTGCCAATGTGGCTTCCCGGTCGTAGAACAGACTCTTCTCTTTGTTGGTAATTATGTTCCCACCGACGAATTGTCTATCATACCTATGCGCGGCCACCCAAAGAAAAATTGAATCGTCTCCCCACTCACCCTGACCCAAGCTGAGAGCGAAACTTGCTTTTCTGATCTTGGAGATATCTTCCGCTACATACTTGCCTGAGATTATCTTCATCTCGTCTGCCTTCTTCGAGGTCTGGGATGCTGTCCAGCCGATTAACTCATGTCTGGCTAACAGGGCCCGGAAGTCCCGATAGATATCTGCAAACTCCATCCGTCTTTCAGACTGCTTCTTCATCGGTCTGATCTCGTCATCGTAGTCGATCAAGATTACATCGGCTACGAAACCCCTTGATCGTTCCTGCTCGAATATGTTCTCGATGAATGGAACCGAACACTCACCACCCGTCGCTTCAACTACCTTCAATTTTGATCTGGCGTATTTCTTGTACCGCTGGAATCTCGTTCTTGTTCGTTCTGGATTTTCGGTCAGCCTCGACATCGGTAGATTTGTGATCGCGGCGTCGAACCGGTCTTCTATATCTTCCTTCGGATCCTCTAGTGTAAAGTGCAGCACATTCATATGCTGGAGAACGTAGGCCAGTGCAAGCCATACGAAGAGCATCGTCTTGCCTCTCTTGTATGGCGCCAAAATCAAGCCCAGATGTTTCCTGGCTATGATCCTGATCATTCGATCCAGCGGGTCGATCAGTAGTGCTGGGAACCTCGTTCGGTGAGATTGGATTTCCCGTCTGGCCATTCTCTTCTCCAGCTCTTTGTCTGAGAAGATATTCGTCGGCCTGTCTGTGTTGAACTGCACCTTCTCACTGGCCTCCCGGGCGATCCTCAGGAACTCATCCATGGAGAGTGATCCCGTCTCCAGATGGTTCTGCATATTATCGATCGCCCGGGCCAATTCCAATTCTGTCTTGTAGCTTTTTACTTTCTCCAACGCAGCATCTGGAGCAATCCTTTGGTGACCATTGTTGAGGAAGCTATCGCCATACTCAAGTAGTCTGGACTTGTTGGCATCTTTCCAGCCCGTCTTTTTAGCGTACTCAATAAGCTCAACTCTAAGCATACGACCCACAGGTTGCCGATAGCGATGATAAAAATCAAGCGCAAGACCAGCGACAGCCATGCGTTCATTTCCGGCTCCTTTGTCTAACCCTTTGAAATCTTCTCTCGTCAGCATATGACTGGCCGTCTTACAGAACTCCCGATCGTGGATCAGGAAGCTGAGTAAGGTATCGCAAAAATGTGGATCTTGTAAAAATGAGTCTTCCTTACTCATATAGCAACCGCCATCGCAATATGATCTACACCATCATGTGTGCCTTCGTTTAGAGGCTTCAAGCAGAACCGACACAAGCCCTGACGCTCTGCTTCGTCAAGATACTTCAACAACACCTTCTCCCATTCTCGTCTCTTCTCATATACTGACTGCTCGGCTTCTTCTATAATCCTATCACGAGTTTGTTCTGCTAATCGTAATTTTACTGCTGCTTGCTTTTGCAAGATCCTAAGCTTTGTTAACTCAGCACTGTAAAATTTTGGTTTAGGCTCTTTTGCCATTGCGCGATGGCTCCTTTTTTATTCCCTGCGTGCTTAATAATACAAAAAGTTTCAAGAAACCCAAGGATTATTCCTGTACGGTCTGAGTCGTGCTGCTTTCTCGAACTCTTTCCTCAACTCTCGTTCCCTGTTCATTCTCTGCTGGTACTCTCTCACGGCATCTCTGGGACTCTCCCAATTCTCTTTCTGTCGGATGCCCTCACGATAATGATTCCACTGGGCTTGCTGTTTGATCGATTTCCATTGACGGATATTCTCTCCGTCTGGGAACAGCTCCAGTACTTTCTGTTTCAAGATCTCTTCGCTCTTGTCTCCAACCAGTGTCGGTATCTTGACTCCAAACGCTCCCGTCGTGTAACGGGCGAATTTCTGTTTCCAAATCGGAACGATCGTCTTGAGGATAAATCGCAAGCTGACCTTGTAACGATCTTCCCATTGCTGGAGTCTGAGGCAGCGGATTTCGTCTTCCTCTTTCAGATTCCAGTAGTTCACACCAAACTCTTCCTTGACGATCTGCTCGACTCGTCCAGCTATCTGTCTCACCCGCCTATCAATTTTTCCTATCATAATATTCATATCAATATCACTATTATTACCCTATAGTGATTGTGTTGTATCATTTCCCAGTATGTTTCCCTTCTAAAGAAGAGGCGTCCAGCTCATCTCTTCACTCCTTCCACAAAGCGGATGCCCGTTCTTGGGCAAGTCGCGATGTAGTACCAAATTCCCCAAAGTTTTAGGAAATCAACACATTCCTCTCTCTGTATCATTGCTATCTCAACACCACCTTTTGTAAAGGCTGATGGTGCCTTCTGTTCGTTCCAGAAATGTCGATAGACGTGGCCAAATTCCTGTGGTACCTCTCTGGCTCTCCCAAACTTCAAATCGTCAGCCAGTTTGATCAACTCGGCAGCCCCATCCCTTAGTTCTTGTTCTAGACTCATGACTACCAATCCCATTGCACTTCTTCAAATTTCACACCTTCTGGTAAAGCACAACTCTCTAAGACTGGAATCACTTTCTCTTTGAAACAATCTGGACAAACGTGAAGGACTAACTCAGTCCCACTACCACCTTCTGGATAGCTATTTCCTGTCTTCATGAAAATCCCAGTCTCAGCAATCTCAAATTGCTTTTTTCTCCAATCTACATCTCTATCGCTTGACTGGGGATTAAAGGCTTCTCGTCTACAAAAAGAGCACTTGACGAAAATCTTTTCATCTGTCCTAGCAGGAATTATTACTTTCTTTAATTCTCTGGTCATCGTTCCTTCTTTCTCACCCGGAGTTCTGTAATCTCGTAGCCACACGCTTCGATATAGCGAAATAGCGTACTCACGTTCATATCTTTCGTATGGTTCAGGGCACGGGTCACGCTGGTACGTTTTATTCCCAGACGGGCAGCCAACTTTGTCTGACTGAGACCGGCCAGTTCCATGGTCTTCTCTATCCACTCGATCGATCTTTGTGATGGCGTCACTGTCCGATCACTTTCTTCAAAGGATTTCCTTCTAAGTCGACTGGTTTCAAAAACAGCAACGCTCGAAGTCTATTCCTTCTACACATCGCACATTTGCAACGCTCAGTCCAAACGATCTGAAAGCTAATGTAATTGAAAAAATAAAAAGTCAACCAACGACTGTGTTTCTGTACCGTCCAAACAATATCAAACACAGGAATTATCTCAGACTCATAAGTTCCTTGTTCTAAATTCACTTCCGTGAACTTAGGCATCATAAGATGAGCCTTCATGAAATAGAACTTCATCGTTCCAACTCCTTCTTCAACTTGGCCTCAGCCAACTCAAGGATCTTCTCTGCTCCCAGCTCGCTGGATACTTTGTAAATTGGAACACCCAGTCTCTTCAGTGCTGATCGACGACTCATCGAGGCTTTCTCGAACTTGTTACCGATGTCTGAAATGTCTACGTAAATCAGCCCGTCCTTCCCATCGGCCAACCGTACCCCTCTCCCATATTTCTGAACGGCATCGTTCTTCGACTTCATCCCAGCGCCGTCTATGATGAGATCCAGTTTCTTGATGTTGATGCCCTTCTTAAAAACTACGTTGGTCAGAATGACCCGTAACTTCGACTCTTCCATTCTCCTCTGAGCCCTAACTCTGTCTGAAACATGGACCTCTCCGAAGACCAACTGATGTTTCACCCCGTCCAGACTGTCGCTCAGATCTTTCAAATGTTGTACCCGGTTCAATAATACAACAATGTGTTTGCCTTTCTCATAGGCAACTTTGATCATGTCGAGAATGAACTGATTTCTTTTCTTTCCCTCTACGATCACGTCTCTGTACAGCTCGGCGTACTGCGCCTTGTATCTTGCCCGTACCCAAGCCCATCTAGGATTCCCTCTGATTGCTTCAGCCTTTATTTCCTGTTCCACCTGAACTGAGACGGCGACTCCTTTTGATAGGAAGCCTTCCTGCACTCCCTGCTCCAGTGGATACTTGAACACAACCGGTCCACAGAGATCGTATGCCCGATAGGCTACATTCTTTTTCTTTAGCTCAAGTGTGGCTGTGAGTCCGAAGATTACTGGGGGCCGAATGACTGCTATCGTCTGGAAGTTTCTTCGATTGAGAGCCAAATGCACTTCGTCAATGATGATTGCCTTTAGCGTTCTCGTCCAAGGCACATAACTCTGATCGAAACGATGTCTGTGGATTGTTTGAATCGTTGCTACAGTGACCCGCTTAGGGTTATAGACTGAATTCCCGATCTCCCCTATATCCTCTTGCAGTACGGTGCGTAGCTCGTTTATCGCCTGCTTTAAGAGGGTTAACTCGTCAACTAGGAACAGTGCTGGCCCTTTCAGACACTTCAAATAGATTCCCGTCGAAAAGGTCTTTCCCGTTCCCGTGGCATTGAGAATGAGTCCACCAGTAGCTGAGGCAGCTACCATCGCCTCGTAGCAGTCTTTCTGATAGCCTCGTATCTTGTCTTCTGTCTCTCCATGTACTCGCCACTCGATCTCAGGCCCACGTCGTTGATCGTCTACCTTGAACTTGACATCGAATTTCTTTTCCATCTCTTCCCGGAGAGCTAGGAATAAACCAGTCCCGATCCTACCACGCTGCATCAAATGAATATATCCATCCCACCCTTGTGGCTCGTCTTCGTCTGCTGTTCCTTTTCCTACTGCTGCCTGCCACTCGATGTAAGCCCTTCCTTGTGGAGAATATTCCCAGCCTGGCTTCCTGTACTTGAAAAATTCATAGAACTCATCAGACAGACTCCCGTGACAATCCAGAGTCGCTTTTCTGTTCGTGAGTAAAACTAAAACGGTCCGAGCCATCTGCTTGGACCTTTCTATTCTGCTTCTTTTTAGGAGCGCGCGTTTGAGGCCCGAACGACCTCGAAGGTATTATACAGAAAACTTTTCAAAAAGCAAGCGAAATCTTTTACGCTAGTGTTTTGGCAAAAGCATCTCCCATAGTCGGGAACTTGGAATCTGTGAGTGTCAATGGCACCCCAAGCGTAAACGAGAAAGAGTCTGACATCAACAATTGATCCATGAAAACTATCGGACCCATCGTAAACTTCAAAAAGTCTGCCAATATTATCTGATCTACCATTCCCAAAGGCAGTCTAGCAGCTGGAGCATCTACAGAAACTGCATCAGATAAAACAAGCCCTTCTGAAAAGGATAGTGCTAAATTGAAAGTCAGATAACGATACCAAGATATCAAAGATTCTGCTGGTGACGAAGTCGGAGCGACTGACATCGTTATCGTACTTCCCGACAGTGTGTAGTCTATTCCCTGAATCTGTAGCAGCCTACTCCCGGTCCCCACCAGAAACAAAAGCAAACTCAAAGCTGGATTCGGTGCGTGAGCTAAAGTAAAAGTTACATTCGAGCCATTGATCGTGCCGGAAGGTACTTCTGCATCAGAAAACCTCTGACCAATATTTGGCCCAGCTCCTCCATTCGTCTCTGGAAGAATCCCTTGCACCTGTCTCGTTAAGTCTATCTTCTGTCCCATACTCAGTTTCCCGCAAGGTACTGATAACTACCCGTCAGGGTACTACCCGGATTTGGAGCCACCACCATCGTAATTTGATTTCCGTTTGGCAAGTAATCTGACCCAGAAGCTTCTGTCAGCCCGTTCAAGAGCAAAACCAAACTACCAGCTACTGGTATATGAGCGAAAGTAAAAATCTTATTCGTACCATCTATTACTCCCGATGGTACTTCATTCGTGACCGTATTTGTTCCGTTCGTAACTGGACTTCCCCCAGTGCCATTATTCAAATTAGATTTGAACGCCATCAACGGTCCAAAGAAAATATCTGTTGAGCTTCCACTAGCTATATTATCGTGAAATCCCGTACCCGTTACGAACAAAGCTTCCACAAAGCCACCTGCTGGCAAGAAAAACCAGCTGCCAGCTTCAAAACCAAAACCATCACTTCCAAAATCTAAGATAATAGCCGCCTGACCAGGAGGACTCTGTGTAAACGTCTCAACACTCGCTGGAGCCGTAACACAATTTATTGCTGTATTCTGTGCGATCTCTGTGTTGTGAGTCACGCTTGAATACGTATTTCCCTGATACGATGGTTGGTAGGTCCCGTTTATCAATGGAGGACCAAAAACCCATGGCCATTCTCCTCCCATATCATTATACTGATAGCCGCCCAAACAATTGTTCCATTCATTTCCGATGATTAAATTCTGAAATCCCGCCCAGTCTATTGTACCGATACAAACAGGACAGTTCACAATCCTATTGTTCGTGATCTTTGAACTCCGCAGCATGTCCATCTCTATGATACCCGTCGTCTGGGCTGTCGTAGATCCTATCTCAGCCGATGGAATATTTGGAGCGTCGTGAATGTAAAGATTATCTATACTAACGTTATCGCTGTGTCCCCATTCAATTGCCAGTCCCCACGGATTCAAAATCTCGATACCGTCTATCGAAGAATTATCAGCACAGTAGAAACGGGCCAAAGAGACGTTTGGAAACCCACAGTGGGTCACACCATCAAAAACATCTGTTGGCAAAGCCGCTTGAATCTGTCCGTTCAAATAGACTTTCCCACTACCAGTTATCCTAAACCCCGTATTTCTGGGACCTTCATTAAAAGCTTGTCCAGCTAAGTAGCTGTTCCATGGAATATCCGAATTTCCTAAATCTGGTTTGATTAGCTGAGTCCCCAATGTCGTATTCAACAACCAAGCCGAATTCATGAACAAAGCCCAACCAAACTCACCACCTTCATTCAAGCCACCAGAAATAACATCCGCATTTGTACTCGGATTAGCAACAACTGCCCCATCTATCTCTAGCGTTATCCCATCAAACATGACCAAGGAATAGGCCATCGAAGTATAACGCTGACATTGCAAAGTAAAAAGACTGTTCTGGGATGCCCAAGGCAACTTGAAACCAGAACTATCCGGTCCTAGATTATGATCCAGTGTTATCTGAGGCGAGACCATACAACTCACGCCTTGGGGAATACAAACTGTTGTCTTTCCCGGAGGAGCTGGCGTCGTTGGCATTAATCTGTAAGCCACCATCGAAGCTACCCCATCGTAACCCGGTGCCTGCCAATTTTCATTCGCACCAGAAGCTGTTCCCAGTCCTTGTTTACCAGTCCAATTCTGATAAGCTACCGCCATCACTGGTACCTGACTGTTTAAGCCGTTCGGTGGAAAAGCTGGCTGAGCTGCTACGAACTTGAAATCTCCGGGAGGCGTAGGAGTTTGTCCGTGAGCGAAGCTAAGCTCCGTCGCGTAAATTACCAAATCTGGTTCGTTCGTTGCTGACAAAGATGGTGCTTGAAAATTACTGGTCGGAACCACTACGCTATTGGATCCATCCACAGTAGTCGGTGACAACAAACCCGACCATTCCATCAAGACTGCAGAAATGTACGAATTGAACTGTAACTGTGGTATCACAATCTTTACTGTCGTCAAAGCAGATACACCAACGGGAGCATGATACACATATAACAATTCTTCCCCGTTCGCTATGACAGAGTCTTGTGCATAAGAAGCATTCCCTTGATTATCCGAAACCACTGGAGTCGCTGGATGGCCTGGACCTGCTCCGTAATCGAAAGCACTGAAAGCCACTATAAACGTATTTCCTTTCGTAGCTGGAACAGGCAGAGATAGAAGTAACGTAGAACTAGAACCGTTCTGCACACCACCAGGAATAGACTGCACCAACTGTGCTGGTACTCCGTTATGTTGATTCGCTGCTGTTAGATTTCCCAAGTAGTTCTGATACGCCTGATTCAAAGCTCTCTGAATCGCGGCTGTATCATCTGTTACACCATCTCCTACCGCACCAAAACCCCGGACATCCAAACAACTAGTCGAGCCGGTAAACGTAGGCCCACCAGTCACTACGAAAGCCGATGTCCCGACGTTCACGATCAGCGGCGTCTGTGAAGCTTCATTCAGCAAATTGAAAAATCTGGCGTACAAAAGAACTGTCGGTGCTAGCGAAGAGTTATCGTACGTAAATGTCAATCCAGGATCATTCGGACTGTATGGCAATGTCAGATTGGCATAGCGGTAAAGAACGGTCGGAAAGAATACACCATCTCCCGATGTCTGAATCACACCGAGAACATTTCCCCCGCCTGCTGGCTCGATTGTTACGTTTCCTATCGCCATATCAAACCAATATGTCCGCTTGCGTCAACGTGTAGAAAACTTGTGGCACAACCACCGGTGTCGTTCCGTTCAACTGCACCTGTGAAACTACCGCCTTACCGTTTACATCTGTACCCAGCACCGAAACCGTTCTCGTATCACCAGCCTGATCCGAGACTACTTGAACTTGGATACCATTCGGAAATATCAGAGGACCCGTGTCTACTTGCAAGCCATAGATATTTTTATCGAATGTTAAGGGCAAAGCTGCCGTAAGCTCTGGCTGAGTCAGCTGCACTCCACCTATCGAAGCCCCCGGAAAGACAAAAGCATATGGCGGCGGCTGTGGCACCATCGGATAGTTTACCCGGAACGCTCTGGTAAATCTGGACGACTGTGTCCCGTTCACCATCCTCATATACCACGTCTGATCCAACAGCGTGCGTGGCAAGGTAAACTTCTGTGTCGTGAATGTACCGATTACATTAATCTTGTTGAAACCCCAACCCGTATCCGACCGTCTTACCTCTACTCCCGTTATCGGTGGTGCCCCCAGATCTACCGTCACCTGTGTACCACTGATGAAACTCAGCTTGGCGTTCTCTAGATTATCCAAGTACGTCGTAAATACTTGACTACCCACTGGCAGGTTCTGTGGATTTGGCGCTATGGCTGTCTCAGTCGGCGTCAATGTGTTCGCTGGACTGACTGGCAAAAATCTCTTCAGCGTTTTCTCTAGGTACAAATCCTGCCCGAAAGAAACATCGTACTGCAAAATTTCTTGATACAGCTCCAACACCGTCGTAGTAACCGACCGGACCAGCAGCTGCTCCCCACTCAAGCCCCTCTGTGGTGCTGTCACATTGAAAAATCTTCCTGATCTTGGATAGTCATTGAATGGATTCGCAAAGTAGCTTTCTACGTTGTAGTCTCCATCGTACTGCACCGCTTCTCTGTCTGTGATGTAAGCCTGAGCCGCATAATCGCACTCGTAGCTAGTTCTTGGTAATGGTGACAAATCCGATACGACGGCAGTCCTGTGCCCATCGTCTCCTACAATCAACGCTTCTTGAGCTATAGAAACAGGATCCTGAATCCTGGAAACAGCGTGCCCTTTCTGCCAGGCTTGAAAACGTATCCGTGCACCCACTCCTGGTATTCTTATCGAATAGAACTGCAGCTGATCTGTATCCCCATTCTGTGCAATCGTAGCTGTGACGTTCTCCATTCCAAAGCCTAATGGATAGTGATAATACGGACCAATCGGAATGCCCAAAGGCATTGACAGCGGATCGTCTGGATCGTAGGGCGGTAACTGACCTCCTGTCAAGGCAATCGGATTCGTCACCTGTGCTCCCGTCAAGGCCGCAACCTGCAACAGAGCTGTCGGTGACTGGAAACCCAGCGTGTAGTTCAATGTCAGATTCAAAAACTGTGAATTCAATATCGCGTACGCAGCAAAAGAAGGCAAATTCTGTGCTGAACTCGTGTAGGTCGTGATCGCTGGCGTGTACTGTGGCACAAATGGATTGTTCAAGGTAGCTATGTTGTATGCCTGTGCCAAATCTACGTCTGTTATCGTAAACGTTACTTCAGCTACCGACGGGAGATACTGATTTCCGAAAACCGTCCCGGCCAAATTCCTATAGATCGGCTGGTATCGTGTAGCAAACCTAGCCGAAATACTCGTCTGTAAAATGTAATGATGATTCTGCTTCGAGACTACCGGCGTACCGACCAACGCTCCAGATATCATCGGCGAGATCTGGATACCGTTCGCTCCGGAAGCCGTTATCGTTACTGTCGTATTCGGTGCTGTCCGTACATCGAAGCCGGCTAAGCAATTCTGTGGCGTCAACTGCTGTGTCAAACCACCGAGACTACCATAGAGCCCACCCAATATTCCAACGCTGACATCGTTGAACTGGAACTCTCCGTGTTGGAGTACCAAGCTACCACCTAGCTCCACACCACTCTGCGCCAAAATGTAAGACTGCCCGATTGCTCCAGATACTCCAATCGAGTTCAGTGCTCCAGCCAGTAAGAATTGTCCAAGTGGATCTTGCACGCTCCACAGCGACGTATTGAACTGATTCTCTGTCCAGTCGTCCTGGAGTACGATATCGTTCTCCCCGTGAAACATGGAATACTTCAACGGGAAGCTACCCGTAAACCCATCTCCTACGAAATAGTCATCCCGACACTGCTGTGGTTCGACGTCTCCGATACAAATGCAATCATTCACAATCGGAACAGCCAGCACACCCGTGTTCAGAGCACCGGGTACGAACTGCTCTTGTGTCTGTGTGACTTCGTTGTAGGTTATCCCAAGCGGCTGGTCACCGTAAGGAACGAAGTAGATTTTCTTTCCCAGCGAATAGTAGTGATACTGCGACTGATCCCCGAACGCTTTCGCCACATCCGACCATGTCTGTGTTGGATCGTAGGAATAGAACGGAACGATATCTGCATCCTGAATGCCGGACAAGTCGAAGTATCCCGGAGCTATTGACTCGGCTATGTTCGCCAGTATCTGACCCATCGTCTGATTGACATAAGCAGCCACAAACGGAACCGACTTCATGTTCAACAAGTACTCGTCCGATGTAACCTTTATATCCAACTCGTAATGCTGGAAACGTTGTGCAGAAGCTCTTGGACCAACGCCAATGAATCTCCACTGAGGGGAGTTTGTAACGAAGCCTGTGATTATATTCGCACCAGAGACCGACAAAGGACTCATCGTACTTTGAAACTGGACGTAGGCTGAACGAACTGGAGCTTTAAACTGCCCATCGACGTTCGATAGCGTGAAGCTGAACAAAGCTGGTGTGTTCAGTGAATCCTGAATATTGATCGACGACGAGATTACATAGTGTGTGTAATCTACGTTTCCTTTGCCGTCCCCGTTATTGATCAATAGTTTCAGCATCAGATTGGCGTCGGATTATTCACTTCTCCGTTGAACCCACCGAACCCCTGGCGCGATCTTGTTTGGTACAAACTGTTCATCATATCTTCCAACGTCTGTGAATTCGTTCCGGTCACAGTTGGAGAGTTCAACAGAGTGGACCAAGCCTTAATTCTTTCCATGTCTGCTGCTAT
>Ga0210407_10000152_pt1 | contig 87581 bp, 68 predicted proteins | sample IncBWC27MmetaG_FD_150860 | JGI IMG/M metagenome (GOLD analysis project Ga0210407, IMG submission 150860) | Forest soil microbial communities from Barre Woods Harvard Forest LTER site, Petersham, Massachusetts, United States - Inc-BW-C-27-M | ecosystem: Environmental > Terrestrial > Soil >...
TCGGATATAATTAACCCAGGTTGTGAGGAGACTCGACTATGGCAAAGGAAGCAAGAAAGCAGGTTGGGCTCAACATGCGGGCCACTCTCTATGATGACCTGGCCAAACTGGCGAAGGACAACGGCCAGACCACGACCTATGTTTTGGAACAAGCAGCAGAACACTACATTCGGTTTGTTGCTCCAACGCAGAGTGTCGTGCGTCCCGAGATTATGGCGCATGTGCGACGGTCCGTGGATAAGAACCGAAAGTTGCTTCAGCTTTTGGCTGAGTAGATGCCACCACGGATTTACCCGACTGTAGCTGAAACCATCGAAGCTCACCGCTTGCTAATCGAGGAATTTGCCGGACTCCACGGTATTCGTGACAAGGGACTGCTGGAGTCGGCCGTTCTCCGTCCACAAAATGGCTACTACGGCAATCTTATCGAGGAAGCATCTGCGCTGATGGAATCCCTAGCAAATAATCACGCCTTTATTGACGGGAATAAGCGCGTCAGCTTTGTCATGACAGACGCCATGCTCCGAGCCAACGGCTATTTCTTGGACGTGGAGCCTTTCGAAGGCCACAAGTTAATTACGGAGGCGATGGAGAAAAACCGATTTCGCTTCCCGATGATTCGAGACTGGATACCTTCAATCGTGAAACGGCTCCCCGCCTGAGAGAACAAGGCGCAAAAGAATGGCTCGGAACGAGCATTTGAGGCGGCTTTCTGAACGATCACTCGGTTTGTCCGCCATAAATGCATTCCTGCTGAGGCGTTCAAGCCGGTTTTGAATTGATTCTGCCAGAATTCTCGACAGCATTCGGTTCTGACTTGTCCCGACTTGTCCATCAGAGAGCGGGCCGAAAACCAATAAGTGACGCCAGGACAGCGACTTATGTGATTTTGTCCACTGGTTCGGGACCAGGAGGTCGAAGGTTCAAATCCTTTCGCCCCGACCTCGTCACCCGTTGAATCAACAAGTTAGCTACGCACTAGTCTGCGAAGCGCTGGCAATTTGAGTCCGTTTGGGTCCAAATAGAAGCGCTTCGACGTTCGCTACCGCCCGCGACGCGTTATGATCGAATTAACACTCCGCGTAAACTCTACAAAACCTACTGAGAAAAACCACCGAGCAGGAAGTACAGCTCTCTTCGTTTCCCATCACTCGAAGGTCCGTAACCTTGAAGCCCAGTTTCTCAAGATAGTGCAGGTAGGCCAGTTCATGTTCCATCCCAAGCTGTCGGATGATCTCCAGATCTGGTGATTTCCGTTCTGGAGACTTCCGCGCTCCACTCGCGACGGACAGGTCGAGGACCGAAAGATGGTGGCAGGCCAAGTGATTCGAGAGGTCCGTAGCGGACAATCGTAGCTGTTGAGATCACCTTCACAAGATTTACTCAATCAATGTCGTATGTACATCGATGTTTGAATCGCTTGAAACTAACTATGAGTTTGTTTCCACAGGAACAAACTATGTGTCAGTAGCTTGCTTTTGGAAGTTCCGTGCCTCGGTTGAGAATTTCCAAGTAGTGGTGATATGTGAAGAGGCGATGGCGTTGTTTGCCGGTAGTCTCCTGAACCATGCCGAGCTTCACCATGTGCTGTAAAGCCTTCGCCACAGTGGGCGCAGAGAGGGAGAGCTGCTCGGCTGTCGCCGGGATCGTGATGATCGGTTTGCGCTGAAGGTGATGGTGAACGCGCAAAACGGATGCAGCGGGGCGGCCAAGTTCCTCGATCTTCCGGCGGTCTCCTTCGATGAGCGTGAGTATCTCCCTCGATGTATCGGCTGCCTGCTGAGCGGTTTCTTTCACACCTGTTAGAAAAAATTCGAGCCAGTTCTCCCAATCTCCGTGGGTACGGACGCGGTCGAGCAATTCATAGTATTTCTGCCGGTTCGTCTTGAAATAAAGGCTGAGGTAAAGGATGGGTTCGCGGATCGCGCCGGCGACACACAGTAAGAACGTAATCAACAAGCGGCCCACTCGTCCGTTTCCGTCCAGGAAGGGGTGAATGGTTTCAAACTGCACATGTACGAGTGCGGCCTTGACCAGAATTGGCAGGTCTTCGCGCTCGCGATGCAGAAACTTTTCGAGCGCATCTAAGCATTCCGTCATCTTCTCAGGTGGCGGCGGAACAAATGCTGCGTTCCCCGGCCGTGTGCCTCCAATCCAGTTTTGGCTTTCACGGAATTCACCTGGACGCTTCTGACTTCCTCGTCCCTTGGACAAGAGAATCTTGTGAATTTCTCGTATCAACCTCAGAGAGAGAGGAAAATCCCCCCGGAGCCGGCGAAGTCCGTGATTCATCGCTGCCACATAATTTGAAACTTCCTGAACGTCCTCCAACGGGACACTGGGGGCTTCGGCGCTTTCGAATAGCATCAGGTCAGAAAATGAGGACTGTGTGCCCTCGATCTGCGAGGAGAGCACGGCTTCCTTCCGAACGTATAGATAAATGAAGAGCGATGGATCGGGCAGAATGGACGCAAGCCCGTCCAGGCGTCCGAGTGCTTGGTTTGCCTGTTCAAGCAACGGCAAGAGCGGCTGGAGGGCCAGCGGCGGGTCTGGCGGCAATGGCGGTGGCACATAGGCCCTGAAGGACTCGTCCTTGAAGGTCTTGACGACATAAGTTCCGAGCCGGCCGTTCGGTTTGGTTGGTGTCGCCATCACAAAACCATCGTTTCGTTAGAAATTCGCTAACGAAAGTATATGGCCTTGTCCTTTCGTTATCCAGTTAAAATGGCCTGCTCTAAAATAAACAATCATAAGGACTTAGGAGCAAAGAAAAGCCGCAAGCGAGGATCAACGGGCTCAATTTCAAGGGCGAATACACCAAAGACACATTCATGGACGCGTCGAGCGGCCCTCGCCGTACGAATCGTTCCATACAAACACAGGTTGTCGAATTGCTCCCCTGCAAAACGCAATTGTGTCCGGTATTGAGCAGGTTCCCGGGCCTTCTGCCTGCTATACATTACCTGGAACACTTTGCCTGCAATGAAAAAAACTAGAATTCTGCTGGTAGACGACAACGACGACATCCGTGCCGTCTTCCAGGAAGGCCTGGGAGGATATGGATATGAAGTGGTGCCCGTCCCCTCCGTAATCGAAGCCCTAAGATTGATTTCCACGGAGCATTTCGATGTGTTGCTTTCTGAACTGCACCTGCCCGAAGCTTCTGACGGATTTGCAGTCGTCAATGCCATGCGCCATACACAGCCCAATGCCTCAACCCTGCTCCTCAGCAGCTATCCCGTGCGCCAAGCGGCCATGACCGCCCTCCTCCTGCAGGCCGATCAAGTTCTGGTGAAACCCATTGGCGTAGCCGAGATTTCCGAGATCATCCAGAAGAAGCTTTCGGATCCATCGGCCCATAAGGCAGTGAACAAGGAACGAGTCGCCGCTATTTTAGAGCGTGATCTGAATGCAACCATCCAGAACTGGATGTCCCGCGTCGAGCGCACCCAGGAACTGACCGCGATCTCACTGACCTACCAGGAGCGCACAGGCCACCTTCCCCAGCTCTTGGGAGACCTAGTGTGCCGCTTGGGCCTCGCTCCCAATGCCAAGTGTCCCATTTCCCGTGCCGCACGCGAGCACGGGATTCTCCGACGCAAGCAAGGCTACAGTATCCCCATGGTGGTGGAGGAGTCGCGAATCTTGCAGGTAACTATCTTTAATACTCTGCAGAACAATCTGGGAAGCGTGGATTTCAGCACCGTATTACTCGATGTGATGACCATCGCCGACGAAGTGGATTCCCAATTGAAGCAGGCGATGCTCGGTTTCATGGAAACCGTGGCTGCGAAGTCGGCGAGCTAGCGCGCGAATAGCCTTAGTTGGAGGCCGGTCTGTCCACAATTGGACAGCAAAACAAATGGAAGCGCAGCATATTAGCGCCGACGCCAAAATCGGAACGCTATGCCACATAACTCGCACCAAAAGGCTGCTGAACTCCACGAACTCGCCGCACACACCCACCGTGCTGCAGCCGCCCACCACGGAAAAGAGGATCACCAGACTGGACGCGAGCTTTCCAAACAAGCCCTGGAACATGCCAATAGAGCTTTCCAGTCGTCGCAAGAAGCACATCGTAAATCTGCAAAGTCATCGGAGAAGGCATAAATGTTCCTTCAACCACCGCCGGGGTGGAGCGACCTGTGAAACGAATGAGCAAGATGGCTTCCCATCTTGATGGTTTCCCTTCCGGAGACAGCCTGGGCGGCACCGTCTCTCGCTATCGGGACAAACAAAACATCTACAAGCAAGGTGCCCCCGCCTACACACTTTTCTACATTCAAGAAGGCGGTGTGCGGCTCACTACCCGAACGAAAAACCAACCTTCCGCAGTTACCGCCATCCTGGGCGTGAATGATTTGTTTGGGGAGCTTTGCCTCGCGGGCTATCCTCTTCGCGTGTCCACAGCCGTGGCGTTGACCGCCAGCTCCATACGTACCATCAAGAAAGAAAGGATGCTCCAACTGCTCCGCAGGAAAAATAAGCTGTCAAATTCCTTGGTGGCCTATCTGCTAGCCAGCGTCAAGAATTACCAGGATCACGTCGCACATCTGCTTACTTCCTCCGCGGAACAACGGCTGGCGCGTGTGCTTCTGCGGCTCGCGCACATGAATGGAAAGAGCGCGGCGGTCGTTGAGATCCCCATCCTAAGTCACGGGGTACTTGCGGAGATGGTGGGCACTACGCGCTCACGAGTCAATGTATTCATGAATCGCTTCAGGAAGGCGGGACTCATCAACTACGATGGGGGACTGGAAGTGCACCAGTCATTGCGCAAGGTCCTCCGGAACTCGAGGAATCACCGGTAAATTCTTGACTTCAAAGGACTTTTTAACTCCAGGCTCGAGCCTGCCCGCACAGAGTGTGCAATATTGAACAGTCGGCAGAGTTGGCACCCTTGCTATTGCGGCGCATTTCTTGCAGGCCTTACCTGAGGTCTAGTTGTTTTCTGGTCGGGTTTGCGTTTGTTTCGCGTCTGATCGAGATACCCATTTACTGGCAATCCAGCGTCGAGACTTAGTCCATTGGCCCTTCGTCAAAATTCCGAGGCGGTGCACGGACTTGACAAGCTGACTCATCGGAATCCTCATATTCAGCCTGCCGACCCTTGCAGGGAGACCTCGAAGCGGCGAAAAGAATCCATCAATTCTCCGACGAACTCCTGCCAGAGCTTCCGCGTCATGAACGCCCCAGAAATCTACCAGTCGCCTGGTCTTGTGGTCGAAGGCGAATTTTTGACCGCAATCCAAGCAAGTGATATAGGTTCCTGGGCTATAGACAGATCGGCATCCGGGAAGGCTGAAAGGGATGGACTCGTGCAGTGTTATCGGAGGACCCCTATGCCGATGCCGACAGACAAAAACAAGACGAACCAGTGTCCGTAGAAAGAGCGGGATCCCCAAGACCATACTCCACAAGGGCTTCGCATGGAGGAGCGGTCTTTCCGCTTTGAACTGACTTCTAGCTGCCGAGCGATACAGAACTATGGATCCCTCGATTCTATATCCTCGGGCCACTCTTTTCTCTGTTTGAGGTTGCACCTAAGCGCCTCAACATGAGGCTAGACGCGGGAAAGATTCGTGTCTGTCCCGTTGTGCACACTGACGCAGCAGATCGTCTGCTCGTCGCGATACTGCCTTGACGCCCAGGCTGGCTCCGGAAGAAAAACTATTAGCGTGTAAAGGTAAAGCCTGCCTCCCAGCAAAGATTTCGCTGCTGTTTTGGTCTGACTGGCTCTTTCACTCGGCTAGGGATGTCCTTGTACACGTGTGCATGCTTGTAAACCCCGAGAGAAGGCCCCATTCAAGAAGGGCCGGGCGATCGAGAAGACGAGAAAAACGATGCAGCAGAATAATGAGCTTTTAATACAAGGAAGGCCGCCCGCGACAATGTATAAAAGAGGATAGCGGGCGTTCTCGAGAGAACTGAAAATGTGGCACTTGGGATCGAGACAGAGCGAGATTTTCCGGAAGACTTGGCGACCTGGTAAGTAAAGGTCAGATCGCCGCATTAATGCCATTCGCCATAGCGACGCAATTGCTTCCGAGTGGTGATCGTAAGTCTTTCACAAGGTGGAACTGGTTGGAGTCTTGGGATGCGGGCATAGCTCGCCAGGAGCAACGAATTGTCAAAATCACCGCGACGGGCGGGCACAGTAAAAGTCTTTATAGCTGACGGTAGTCGAATGAGCTGTCAGCTGATAGCAGCGGCATTGCGACGAGGCCACTATCGGACCAAGGTTGTTGGCTACGCGACTGAGGCGGCTGGAATTCGCGAAGGACTCGACAAGAGCGAAGCTGATGTGGCTGTCATTGGGGCCCGACTAGAAGAAGAAGCCTTGGCGGGTTTCGATGTTACGCGGGAGATATTGGCTACGCAGTCTAAGCCCAGCGTCGTCATCATACTCGATTCGAGCAAGCCAACGATGGTTGTCGAGGCATTCCGGGCCGGAGCCAGCGGAGTATTCTCCCGGGATCAATCGTCTGAACTACTGTGCAAGTGCATCCACGCAGTACACCGGGGGCAGGTCTGGGCGAGTAGCAAGGAATTACACTTCGTGCTCGATGCATTGGGCCCGGCCCTGCCAGCGAAAGCGATTAATGCGAGAGGATCGGGCCTGCTGACAAAGAGGGAAGAAGGCGTTGTCCAGCTGGTGGCCGAAGGCCTAACCAATCGTGATATTTCGCAACAGCTTAATCTGAGTGTGCACACCGTCCGTAACTATTTGTTTAGGATCTTCAACAAAGTGGGAACTTCGAATCGGCTGGAGCTGGCCCTTTACGCGATCGACCGGAGAGAACCCAACAGTCAGCAGATTTCGCTGGCTGCCATCGGTGAACCGCTCATAGGTGCAAACCAGGCTCTGTCCGCGAGGCGGTCCTGAACGGTACGTCTGGCAAAGCAAGCCCATTCATCTGTTATTTCCAACCGCGGACAATCACCAATTCGAGATTTTGACCACCGCACTGGGTTGGAACTCCATGCGCTTCGTATCCTTAATCCTTCGCATCATCATTCTGGTGGATCGCCAATTCCTTGAAGTTGAGACATCGTCCAAATTCTTGGCGAACATCTCTGGTGTGCAGTATCGGTCTGAAGAGTCACCATTGGTCAACTTTCGGATGACGAGCCAAGCGCAGCAACTCAATGAACGAGGACAGTCTAGGTACACTTGTACATAATACTGGCCGGTCATCGTCTCCAGACGTCCTTGCTAGTATTTCCAGTAACATTCCTTCTCTTGCCCGTTCGCGCTTACCTGGCTACTGTGCATCGAGACAGTTTCATGGGGGTGATGGTTGAATCCTGAACGCCCGGCCAGAAAGACCCTCCGGTTTTTGTTGCAAACAGCCGTTACATTTTTGTGGACGAACGGTGATGGGAAGCCTCAACACGGAGAAGGCCGCAGTCGTGATGTCAGCGAGCACGGTGCCTTTGTTTTTGCGCCTGTTTGTCCGCCAGTCGGTGCGAGCGTGATACTCACAATTGATCTTGAAGGAATCCCCGACGAGATCGGACCGTTTCCAGTTCAAGTTGAGGGTGAGGTCCTTCGGGTTCAACAATCCCCCGCTGAACGGGGAATGCTAACGGACGGCTTTGCGATTGAATATTGAGGAGATCGTTCCGAATGAATTCGAGAACAAATCTCTTGCGGAATTTGGCAGGCTGAATCTGCCAAGGATATTGCGGTCGGCAATGAACGATGAAAGGTATTTGGACCTGGTGCCGACCGTAAGTTAAATGTTATTAGCGACTTACGGGATTAAGGCCTGTAAGTCACAGGGCGGAGCTTTATGCTTTCTGAGCCAATCAAGTTATTTGATAGCCAAATTTGTGAGTCTTCCTGGTACGCGATCTACACTCGCCATCAACATGAAAAGATGGTGGCCCAGATTCTTACCAGCAAAGGGTTTGAGGCGTTCCTACCACTTTACGCAGCCACCCACGATTGGAAGGACCGGAGCAAAACGGTCTCCTTGCCACTGTTCCCGTGTTACGTATTTCTCAAAGGCGGGCTTGAGCGCCGGCTCCAGATTATAACTACGCCGGGGATATATGGGCTGGTGTCCAGTGGAGGCCAGCCAGCCGCGATTCCGGATTTCGAGGTCGAAGCGATTCGACGAGCAGTAGAAAGCGGTGCGCGAATCGAGACTCATCCCTACCTCAAGTGCGGAAACTGGGTGAGGGTCAAGTGCGGTCCCTTGGCGGGGATCGAAGGGATCCTGGTGCGGAAGAAGAATGTTTCTCGGCTTGTCCTGTCCGTAGAGATATTGGGGACGGCAGCCGCGATGGAAGTTGCTGCATTCCAGGTAGAGGCAGTGAACAACACGCCCCGAAAAGACTCCACCAATGGAGTTGGCTCACGGCACACGCGGGCCGCTGGAGCCATCGCGCAAGCTTAAAGAATGAGACGCCGGTAACCAAGCGTTGATATCGCCCCCGGGGCGTGGAAAAGGCTCGAACTCGACGCGCGACTTGCAAAAGAGGATGCCATGAGAAAGTGGATGTATTTACCGGCAGCAATGATGTTAGTGTCGTTTTCCATTTCGACCCAGGCGCAAGGACCCGCGCAGAACAACGGCAAGAGCGAGGATGCCAAGGTCCTGACTGCGCGAAATACGACTCCGCAGCTGCCGAAGCCAGCGACACAGGATCCCAACTACTCGATCGCCCCCGAGGACGTTCTCACCATCGACGTATGGAAGGAGCCAGAGATCTCCCGCACTGTGCCGGTGCGCAGAGATGGCAAGATTTCCCTGCCGCTGTTAGATGACGTTCAGGCAGCGGGTTTGACGCCCACGCAGCTCAGCTCCGAAATCGTGGAAAGGTTGCAGGCGACAGTCGTACATCCGCAGGTGACTGTGATCGTGGCGCAGATGAGCAGCCAGCGGATTTACATTCTGGGTCAAGTAAATCGCGGAGGAGCCTATCCGCTTGTGCCGGACATGAAAGCAATGCAGGCCCTCTCCATCGCCGGGGGATTCACGCCATTCGCCAACGTGAAGAAGATTTACGTCATGCGCACCGAAAACGGCGAGGATAAAATATTTCGGATCAACTACAAGGAAGTAGTTAGCGGGCGCAAGCCAGAACAAAATATTCATCTGAAGCCTGGCGACACGATTGTGGTGCCGTAGGGAAAAACATGCTTAAGCCGATTCGCATTCACGGTTGGGCACTCCTTGCGGTGGTAGTGTTTGTGCCGACACTCCATGCACAAGAAACCGACGCGCCCAAGAATGATCCACGCGAACAACCGGTCGCACCGGTTCCCGCACCCTTGCCGGCCGGAAGCACGAGCGTATTCGCGCTGAACCCCGGCCAAGCACCGACTGGCGAAGCCCAAGTAACGGGTAGGCATTGGCCGCTGAGTGGAGTGGAGGAACCGACCCTGGGCCCAAGATTCGGCGCCCGCAACTTCCTGCTACCGAGTGTCACGGTAATGTCGCAGATGGCCACGAATTTCTCTGGGGCGGGTTCCGGCGGGCCTACAGCTTTCAACTATGTGTTGGGTACTTTGGATTTGAATCACGTGTCAGATCGCTCTGAAGTTCTCCTGCGCTATGCCGGTGGCGAAATGCTGTCGTCGTATTTAAACTCGGCGATCCAAGACGTGGAGTTTTCTTACACGTACCGATGGCAGCGCTGGTCGCTGCTGGTGGGCGATCAAGCCAGTTTTCTCTCGGAATCGTCTTTTGGATTTGGAGGTGTCGGAGGCCTAGCATTCCTCAACGGAGCTTCTCAGTTCAATCCCGGGGGAGCGTTTGGCTCCTTTCTGAATGCGTATCTGACTCCCAATCAGACAATTCCAACCATTTTGGTACCACGATTGAGCAATACGGCCGTCTCACAGATCGAATATACGCTCAGTCCGCGTTCTTCGTGGACCGCCTCCGGTTCCTACGAGATGCTGAATTTTTTGGGAGTGGGCTTCATCAACAGCGCCGAGGCGTTATTTCAAACAGGCTATAACTACGCGCTTAGTCCGCTGAGCTCGGTCGCCGTGGTCTACCGCTACCATGACTTCCGGTTTACGCATCTTCCACAGGCGATTGAGGACCACGTGATGCAGTTTGGCTATGCTCGCAACGTTACGGGGAGAATGAACTTCCATTTCGTTGCCGGCCCGAGCATGGAGTTGCTCCGAGGTGTGGTGACAGGTTCCGCGAACCGCCTCTCCTGGGCTGTGGATAGCTCGTTGAGTTATCGGCTGGAGCACACGACTCTCCTGATTGGTTATGATCGCTTTGTTACGGGCGGAAGCGGAGTGCTGGTCGGGGCGCAGACGGGCCAGGTGGAGGCGGCCGTGGAGCGGAAACTGTCTCCGAAATGGCAGGGCTCGGCTTCACTGGGCTACGCAACCAACAAGAGCGTGTTTCCGTCGAACACAAACCTGGGCAAGCAACAGTACAACTCCTGGTATGCTGCGCTTCGATTCAATCATCAATTGCGTCCTGGAATGGCCTTATTCATGAGCTATGGCGCGCGGCGGCAGGCCAACAACGCCCCCACTTGCGTCACGCCGAGTTGCGGAACTACCTCCATTAGCCACCAACTTTCTGTGGGTTTCAATTTTGACTTGCGGCCGATTTCATTGCGATAGCGGTGGCGAAAAGCACGACAGGGACACGCGGCAGGAAAAATCCCACAGTTGTTAATAAACCATAGGCGGAAATGATGCGCGATGTTTTGGTTGCCCGCGGTCCCAACCCGCGGAACAAGAAGCGTGATGCGATGGAGACGAAAAAACGTGCTGTGTATGCAAGAACAAAACGTCCACGGAGAGGTTGGCAATGGCTGACAAACTAGACGAGCGGCTTCCGCGAGGATGGGAAGAGTATTTCGCCATCGGGCTGCGGCGACGCTGGTGGATATTGCTCCCCTTGTTTGTGTCCTGGCTGGTGGTATGGGGAGGGAGCTGGTTTTTGCCTACCACCTATCAGTCCGAGGCGCAGATCTCAGCGGAACAGCAGAAAGTGTCCGACCAATACGTAATGGAGAACGTCAACGAGAATCTCCAAAACCGTTTGCAGAGCACGACGCAACAGGTTCTAAGCCGTGCCAGCCTGCACGCGATCATAGAACGCTTTAAACTTTATTCAACGCCACCTCGATTTAGCGGTTTTTTCAAGCCCAAGGATCCAGTCGATTCCATGCGGAGCGACATCAAGATTGAGCTCGTGGGGACGCCCGGATACCGAGGTGAATTCGTCACCTTTAAGATTCATTATTCAGCGGATACACCCGAACTGGCACAGCAGGTAAATAGTGAGCTAACGTCTCTATTTATTAACGAAAATGTTAAAGCTCAGCGACAACTTTCCGAAAATACGACGGCTTTTCTGGAGAGCGAGTTGGCGGATGCGCGCGCCAAAATGGAAGAACAGGAAAATGAAGTGTCCATGTTCAAGGCCCAGCACGCTGGAAACCTTCCTGGACAATTGCAAAGCAACGTCCAAATTCTGGCAGGCCTGCAAGCACAGTTGGCGAGCACGCAACATGCCCTAGACACTTCGAAGCAACAAGAGATCTACCTGGAATCATTGCTGCAGCAATACCAATCGGCGCAGGCCAGTCTAGGTGGAGACTCAACGGTCATATCAACACAAGTATTAGATAAAGAGCTTCAGGATCTGCGGCTACGAATACAGGGCTTGCGTACTCGCTACACTGACACTCATCCAGACATCGTCGCGCTTAAAGATAAGATCGCCAAGACCGAGGCCATGAGAAAGCAAACCGAAGCAGAAATTACTTCTAATCAGCAGAGCGGCAAGTCAGCAAACGCTTTTGTCTACTCCGTCGCAGAGGGAATGGAGCGTGGCGCACCCACCGCCATCATGCAGCTCCAGAGCCAGCTTAAGGCCAATCAGTTAGAGATCCAGAACGAGCAACAGCACGCGAAGGAACTTGAGTCACAGACTGCCGCGTACCAAGCCCGCCTGAATCTGACTCCGGAAACAGAGCAAGAGCTGGCCGGCGTCTCTCGCGGGTATGATGAAGCCAGATTTAATTACAACTCGCTTCTCCAGAAACAAACGCAATCTCAGCTCGCCACGAGCCTTGGACAACAGCAGCAGGGGCAACAGTTCCACATCATCGACCCGCCAAAGTTGCCGGACAAGCCTTCGGCACCAAATCGTTTCCTGATTAGTCTTATGGGCTTGGCTCTGGGAACCGTTCTCGGTTTGGGAATGGCCACATTTCTTGAATTAACCGACGTGCGCTTCCGCCAGGAGAATGATCTGGAAGGAATTCTTCCTGCTCGGATGCTGGTCGGCATTCCCCGTCTGAGCACGCCACAAGAGGACCATTCCCGACTAATCGCAAGGTACATGGAATGTGGCGTAGCGGCGGTGATGGCTTTGTTGATTTTCACCGGGAACCTTTACACCTATTACAACGGGTAAGTGGTGGTGAAATGGAAACGGCACGGCCTTGATGCGAAATCCTTTTCTCACGGGATGCCAGAGCGAAGTGCCCTCCAGCACGAGCTTCGGTATTCCTTGCCGGAAGGACAACTCTGACTCAGGAATGGAAACCAAATGAGCCGATTATTTGAAGGTTTGGGCGGAGCGAAAATTGAGCAAAGCCAGTCGGACAGGGTCCCGCCGGACATGGTTCCGGCTGACCTCGTTCTAACTGAGGCCACGGAGACAGGCGAAACGTCGAGAAACGTAGTGCCGAAGTCGAACGGGTCTCGAGGAACGAGTGAAACCAGGAACGCGTTTAAGATCGAAAAGGCTCCTTCGGTTACGATGCAGCCTCCGCTGACATCGCGCTTAGTTGCGTGGACCGATCCCAACAGTCTGGGCGCAGAGAAATTTCGAGCCCTTGCCGTCAGGTTAGACGACATGCGCAAGCAACACGAGCTCAATTCTTTGCAAGTGACCAGTAGTGTCATCAACGAGGGCAAGACGTTCGTGTCCGGGAATCTGGGAGTGACGCTCGCCAAGTACTCCGGGTTCAAGACGTTGCTCATCGAGGGAGATTTGCATAGACCGACGCTGGCTTCGATGTTCGGGTTGAAGGATTTGCGAGGGCTCAGCGACTGGTGGTCCGGACCAGACCAGGACATCGGACGTTTCCTGATCGAATTCGCTGGGACGGGGTTATGGTTTCTCCCGGCGGGGAAGGCTTGCGACCGGCCCTCAGAAATTCTGCGTTCGGCACGACTTGCGGAAGCCTTCGCACAGCTGGCAGGCCAATTTGATTGGATCGTCGTGGATTCCACACCCATGCTGCCGGTCATCGATGCAAACCTCTGGTCGCGATTGGTGGACGGCACGCTCCTAGTCGTGAGGGAGGGATTGGCGCCGCTCAAGGCGCTGAAGAAAGGTTTGCAGTCTCTCGATCATCCGAAGTTGATCGGTGTGGTAGTCAATGAGGCTTCTGAATTCGATCAGGTAGACTATGCCGGTCAGTATTATGGCGCCCGAAAGTACGGGGCCAAACGTTCGGAGAAACTGGGATAGCCCGGAAACTGTCCTGAGATTGAGCCGCCGTCGAGTCTGATTAAATCGAGTCGGATCCCCACACATGTTGCCGATCGTTGACAATAACCAGTGGTTGCGTGTGATAGGCCGCACACCGCCCATCGCCCGAGAGACCGCAGCGTCCGTCCAAACCTTAGAGGGCGGCTCGCGGCCTTCTGGGAACATGGCTTGGGAGAAGAATCCGTCCGCGGAAAAGTCAATGACGGGCACATGGCTCCCCGTGGTGTTGCTCTCAACATTGACGGTGATTATGTATGCGCCGGTACTCAGTTCGCTCGCGCGGCAATGGTTGGATGATCCGAATTATGGTCACGGAGCCTTCGTTCCTGTGTTTGCGGCCTATGTTCTTTGGTGCGAGCGCGATCGCTGGCGCGTACTCCCTCACCACGCAAGTAATTTCGGTTTTGCAATCATGCTAGCCGCAATCGGGCTGCGCATACTTGGGACGCTTGGTGCGGAGTTGTTTACGGCACGGCTATCCTTGTTGATCCTGATTTCTGGAATCGTCATATTCCTGGCCGGCTTCAATGTGCTGCGGGCGATGGCCTTTCCGATTGGATATCTGGTGTTTATGATCCCCTTGCCGGCAATCGTCTATTACCAGTTGACCTTACCTCTTCAATTGTGGGCTTCGCGATTGGGAGCGAGCGGTCTGGTCACGGTCGGCATTCACACCCTGCGAGAGGGGAATCTGCTCATCCTGCCGAACTGCACGCTCAATGTGGTCGAAGCATGCAGCGGAATCCGCTCTTTGCTTTCTTTGTTGGCCGCAGTTGTTGCTTACGCGTACTTGGCCGAGCCAAGCTTGTGGAAACGCGCGGTGCTGGCGGTCGCAAGCATTCCCATTGCGATTGCGACCAACGGCCTTCGTCTGGTCGCGACGGGTGTGCTAAGTTTCCATTTTGGGCCGAGCGTGGATTCCGGTCTTGTCCACTTGGGTCTTGGCCTGGGTTTCTTCGCCCTGGCGTTTTTCTCGATCCTGCTTTTGCATGAATTACTTCGCCTAATTCCTAGATTTCAGAACCCCACACGGGTCTACCTATGACGCCAACGCGAAGCTCAGTCGCCGTGCTGGTCCTCGTAGGAGGAATCCTCGCAACGCTTAGCTTCAGGCCGAAGGAAGCCGCAGGGCCGCAACGGCCGTTGCATGAATTTCCTTCCGCAATCGGTTTTTCGCGCGGTAAGGATCGCCCGTTCGAGAAGAAGGTCGTGCAAGCAATCGGTGCGGACGATTATATCAACCGAGTGTATGTTGGAAACGCGCCCCCGATTGAACTCTATATTGGGTATTACAAGGATCAACGCTCCGGTGACAGAATTCACTCTCCCAAAAATTGTCTTCCGGGTTCCGGGTGGGAGCCAGTCCATTCCAGCAGTGTCCAGATTGGCTCACTGAATGGAGTTCCTGTCCTTGTGAACGGATACTTGGTGGCACAAGGGACAAGGCGGGACATGGTTCTCTATTGGTATCAGTCACACGGCCGGATCATCGCGAGCGAATACCGGGCTAAATTCTGGCTGGTTGCTGACGGGCTGAAGCGCAGAACTACCGATGGCGCAATGATCCGGATTTGGACTACCGCAGCTGATGGAGAAGCCATCGCTCAAGCGCGCGCGACAGACTTTGCGCGCCAAGTCTATCCGCAGGTTGCTGCATTCCTGCCAGACTGACAGCCTTAAGGCTGGATGTAGCTGCCAGTCTAGATTTTACCCAGATCAAGCGCATGAAAGATTTCTTCTTAAGATGCGGCAACGCTCCACCCTCTTCGTTGTTGATCGAAAAGCAAGATTCAGTCTCTGTTCCAAGTTGGTTCGATAAAAGGATGGCACGCAGATGAGAAACACAAATTGGTCCCTTACTTTACTTCTCCCTTGGTCCGCGTCAAGACGGGGATCGAGGGTGCGTCCGAGGTACTGGATCCTTGCTATTTCACTAATCGCAGCAATGTTGAGCTGGGGCTGCCCCAAGAATGATCCCCTCCAAGCTTTCAATAACCCCCCGCCCTCTCCCAACGATCCGCCGCCGGCTCCCGTTCCCGAGCCGGTCACGGCGCTGTTATTCGGCACAGCCCTGTTGATCGGTGGAGCTATTGCTCGGCGCCGACGCAATGGGAATCACCGCTAGAACGGTATCGCTAGCACCATTTGGAAACGTGATGTCCCGCAATTCGCTCATAACGTGGAGTGTTCTTTGATCCGCTTGCTGCACGCCTACATCCCGAAACGCACGCTGCTGTTAGGGATTTCAGAAGCCTGCTTGATCTCGCTTGCCCTAGTAGCATCCGCGCTAGCACGGTTGGGCGCGGGGGAAGCGCGCTTCATGATTGCGTATCAGTACGGTTCTCTGAAAATTCTATTTGTATCTGTTGCCTTTCTGATTTGCATGTACTACTTCGATCTTTATGATTCCGCGATCGTAAGTAATCGGCGAGAAGTACTTGTTCGACTAGTTCAAGTGCTGGGCGTCGCGTACATCGGCTTGGGTTTGTTCTACTACCTTTATCCGCCTGTGAAATTGGGACGCGGCATCTTTCACGTCGGTTTCCTGTTCGTGGGGTTGTTGCTGCTCCTGTGGCGAGGACTGTTTTCGATCATTAATAGCGCGCCGCGGCTATCGGAACGAGTGCTAATTTTGGGCGATGGCCCGCTGGCTGAGTCTCTGCAGCATGAGATCGAAACGCGGCCCGAGCTGGGAATCCGCATGGCTGGCCGCGCACAAGTGCTCGGAAAAGAAAGCCGCCCTGAGAATCGCCTGCGCGAGGCGATGCCCATCACTCTTTCGCAGACGGGTTACTGCGAGGAGCTTTTCGCCAATCGTCAAGTCCCCGGAATAGATCGCATAGTGGTAGCAATGGAGGAACGCCGCGGAAGGCTGCCGGTTGACTTATTGCTATCGCTGAAGAATCGTGGCGTACAAGTTCAAGATGGGAATGATGTCTACGAGTCGATTACCGGAAAAGTTCCTATCGAATCCATCAGAGTGAGCTGGCTACTATTTTCGCCTGACTATTTTGCCTCACGCCTCTTTTTGTTTTACAAGCGGTTCGCCTCTTTGGTGACATCGATTGCCGGATTGCTACTGAGCTTGCCGCTCTTGCCGTTCGTCGTTCTGGCAATCAAGCTTAGCTCGCCGGGGCACGTTTTGTACCGACAGAGTCGGGTGGGACGCGACGGGGCGCTCTTTCGTTGCTACAAATTTCGCACAATGCGTTCTGATGCCGAGGCGGATACTGGCCCAACTTGGGCCACGGACGACGATCCTCGAATCACACGCGTAGGCAGATTCCTCCGCAAGACGCGCATGGATGAAATTCCGCAGTTGCTGAACGTGCTGCGGGGCGACATGAGCCTTGTCGGTCCGCGACCCGAGCGGCCTGAGTTCGTGGCCGCGCTCAAGCAGGAGATTCCTTACTACCACTTGAGACACTCCGTTCGTCCCGGGATTACCGGGTGGGCGCAGATCCTCTATAAGTATGGCAGCTCGGTCGAGGACGCTAAGGAAAAGCTCCGTTATGACCTCTACTACATTAAGAACATGTCCGCGGGGTTAGATCTGCTGATTATCTTGAGCACGGTCAAAATTATACTTCTGGGGCGCGGCGCCAAGTGACGCTTGCTCTCCCTTCACTGCGTTGTTCGTTCTCGATTCCCTCAGGGCAGAATGTCCTAGGCGAAAAGATCGGTCTCGCGCGGTTGAACAGGACTATTAGAACTACTCTGTGATCATGGGATTTGTACTCACCATCATTTATATCGCAGCTACGATCATCTCACCGGATCAGTTCGGAAAAGAATGGGCCAGCTATCACGCATTGACGTATCTAGCCGGGATTACTGTTTTAGCTTCCTTGCCCAGCATGGCGAACTACGGGTACTGGAAATCGTCCGTGCAGACATTTCTATTGCTCGGGCTGGTCATCGCGATTGCTTTGTCGCAACTGGCCCACGGATGGCTCGGTGGAGTCCTCGAAGGCTGGCGTGTGTTCCTGCCGAGCGCAGCGGTCTTTCTTTTCATTGTCGTGAACGTAACGACAGCTCGAAGGCTGAAGATTGTGACACTGGCGGCGGTGGCATCCTGCCTTGTTGTTGCTGTGGAGGCGCTGTGCGGATATTACGCAGGTTTTCGCGGTGAGATGTTCATCTTACAGACCAACGTCTACTCCGTCCATGACGAGGCGATCGGGCAATTGACGCGAATCCGCGGCGCCGGCTTCTTGAGCGACCCGAATGATCTTGCTCAAATCCTGTTAATCGCTCTTCCTCTCGCCTTTGTTGCCTGGCGGCGAGGACGTGCAGTCGGCAACTTCTTTGTCGTGCTGGTTCCTGCCGTCTTGCTGCTGTGGACCACCTATCTGACGCATTCCCGCGGCGGATTGATCGCGCTGGCTGCTGTCGCGCTAATGGCGGCTCGGAAAAAGCTCGGGACACCAGCGTCCGTGACACTGGCCACCGCATTAATCTTTGGCATGCTGGCCCTTGACTTCACGGGCGGCCGTGGAATTTCCGCGGCAGACGGCACAGACAGGCTTGAAGCTTGGGCCAACGGACTGGAAATGTTCAAGAGCGCTCCGCTGTTTGGGATCGGATTCAATGGATTTATGGACTTCCATGAGATCACCGCGCACAATTCTTTTGTCCTCTGTCTTGCCGAGCTTGGACTATTGGGAAGCGTGCTTTGGACAGGCTTGCTCGTCACGACGACAACGAGCCTGAATAGCATCATTGGAGTGCAGAAGAAGAGGCCGTTGAAACGATTCTTGGGGCTCAAGCGTCTTTTTGAATCGTGTTATATCTACGTCGCTAGCGCGATGGATAGAGAACCCCCCACACCCTCAGGGGGAACAGCCGCATTGAAAGACACCCATGCCTGCGAAGTACTGCCCGCTACGGTCACCGCCAATGCGACGAAGGCCGAAACAAAGATTGAGGATGTTCAACAGCCGAAGGTACCACGGCACTGGGCAGTGGCGATGCGCCTAGCTCTGGTTTCGTTCATGACGACCGCCTGGTTCTTGTCGCGCAGCTATACGATAACGATGTACTTGATTCTGGGACTGGCCACTGCCGCGATCGCCTTGCAACGATCCGACGGTAAGGAGCGTGATCGCAGTAACTGGATATTCCCCACGTTGACTGCGGAAGTGATGATAATCGTTTTGATTTACGGCTTGGTTCGCTTCCGGCACTGATTGTCACAAATCGAGATTGTACGCACGCCGCCAGCACCCTGATGCTGTTTCCGCTGCAGTTTATTCCGTCAACGGTGTCGACCGTCAAAGTCCAGCAGCCCCCTACAGGATCCAGCGCTCTTGTGGCGCAGTAGCACCCTGCCAACCCAAAAAAGAAGATGAGATGAGCGGCGCGCACTCTATTCTGTATGTCTTCTGGTTTTCCTTAAGCATTTTGCTGTACACCTATGCCGGATACCCTTTGTGGATCTACTTGCGGAGCCGCCTGCATCCGCGGGCATGGCGGCAAGAACCCATGCTCCCCAGTGTAAGCATCATACTTGCCGTCCACAACGGGGCGGCGCTGTTACGGCAGAAAGTCGCTCACTTGCTGTCGCTGGGTTATCCGCGAGATCGAATGGAAATCGTGATCGTATCCGACGGGTCTACGGATGACACGGACGATATTCTCAAGGAGTTCCAAGACCCAGCTCTCAGGTCCATCCGATGCTCGGAGCACGGTGGTAAGGCGGCCGCTCTGAATCAAGGAATGCAGAGCGCCACCGGCGAAATCCTAGTATTCATCGACATTCGGCCTTGGATTGAAGGCAACGCCTTACAAGTGTTGCTCAGTAATTTTGCTGATCCGCGAGTCGGGTGTGCAGCCGGTGTGTTAGTGCTGCGCGACGATGGCCACGAGGCAAGCGCCAAGGCCGTTGGAAGCCTCTATTGGCGATACGAGCAGTGGATTCGCAACTGCGAGGCGAGAGTTGATTCGCCGCTCGGAGTATACGGCGGGTTCTATGCGGTCCGTCGGGAGCTGGCCAGGGTATTGCCGGAAGGAACTATTCTAGACGATATGCTTCAGCCTCTCAGTGTAATTCGCCAGGGCTACCGATCAGTCTTGGACGTGCGCGCCCGTGTCCATGACATCTGGCCCAGGAGTTTGCGCGGAGAATTTCATCGCAAGGTCCGAACACTAGCCGGTAATTTCCAACTGATACAACAAGCGCCCTGGCTGCTGTCAAGGCAGAATCGGCTACGGTTTGAGTTGATCTCCCACAAGCTATTGCGTCTCCTTGTGCCTCTTGTGCTGGTGATTCTGCTAGTCAGCAGCGACTTGTTGGCAAACCGGTCTCGGCTCTACGCGGGGGTGCTTACGGCACAGGTTCTCTTCTATGTCTTCGCCGCTCTTGGCGCCGGCCGGAGCATTCCGGTCCTCAGCCGCATGGCCGCCCCGGCGAGCGCTTTCTGTATGTTGAATGCTGCCGTAGTTGTGGGCTTCTATAAATTCCTGTTCACGCGCGGGCCACTCTGGAAAATCTGGACCCTTGCGATACCCGCTTCGGTTGCAACCGATGGCAACCAACACGCGGACTTGAACTCCGCATTGGTCAACATGCGCATAGATAAATCAACTGCGAGACCGGGGATCACGCAATGAGATTGAAAGTAACCGTAGTCACCTCGGATTTTCCCATCCCGGCCGAACCGTTCCGCGGGCACTCCGAATATCAAATTCTCCTGGCACTCTCAAAACATGCGGATGTGAACGTCCTCTGTCCATTCCCGCGCTATCCGAGATGGTTCCAGCCGAGCTACGATTATCGCGCACCTGACTTGGCCTTTTCTCCGCCCGGTGTAGCAACACGGTACTTCGAGTATCCTGCTTTACCCGGCTTGACGAGGTGCCTCAACGGTTTGGTTTGTGCAAAGCATCTGGAGCCATATTTCCGCGAGCACCCGCCAGACGTTGCTTGCAACTTCTGGCTCTATCCGGAAGGGTTCGCCACCGTTACAGTGGCGCGCAAGTTTGGCATTCCCGCCATTGTCGGCTCCATTGGCTCAGACTTGAATCGCATTCCCGACCCGGCTTCCAAATGGTTGACACGGCTCGCCATGCAGCGGGCGGCATTCGTAGTAACTAAGAGTGACCACCTGCGCCAGGAAGCGATCCGGATGGGTATCGACGGCCGCAAGGTCCGCACGGTCCGAAACGGCTGCGATCCGAGCGTGTTTCACGTGGCTGACCGGAAAGCAGCTCGGGTTCAGTTAGCCGTACACGATGATGCCGAATTAGCGTTGTTCGTAGGGCGTTTGGATGGCAAGAAGGGCATCATGGAATTACTCGAGGCCTTTGTTTCACTTGCGAGCCGACGTCCAAATCTGCTTTTGGCGTATATCGGGGACGGGCCTGGTGCCGCACAATTGCGATCCAAGGCCAAACATTTCGCACTGCAAGATCGCATCATTCTTGTTGGCGCCTGTCCTTCGCAGAAAGTCGCTCAGTGGCTTGCGGCTGCCAATGTGCTTGCTCTGCCCAGCTATAATGAGGGTTACCCAAACGTCGTCATCGAAGCCCTTAGTTGTGGGCGCCCCGTGATTGCGACGAATGTCGGTGGAATTCTTGAACTGGTCAACGACCAATCCGGTATTTTGGTTTCTCCACGAGACTCGCTAGGCGTCGCCCACGCGATTGAAACCGCTCTGGAGCGGAATTGGGACGAACACTTGATTTCGGAACAATTTCGCCGCAGTTGGGATGAAGCAGCCTGCGAAATGTTGAGCATCTGCGAGCTAGCGTTGCAGCTACGAAAACAAAAATGCCAGCCGCTCGCTAAGGCTACTGCTGTGCTGAGCCAGTAAATCGGTGCGCCACGAAAACCACCTTATTGTGCCGTTAAATCGCGAATTCGGGGCCTACGTTGCATTCGGCAACGACTGCGGTAAATCTCGCAGCACACCTTACCTCACCTCAAGCGTCTGTGGGGACCATCGCGTGCCAATAAAACCAAAGTAGCGGCGTTCCTAAGCGGATTGGACGCGGCTAAAGTGAGAAACCAATTCTTCCGACCTTGACAACGAATCCAGAAGGGGCCCCAACTGAGGGCTTGCACCGTACCTCAGAGGAGCTTGTTGTAGGCGTTGCTCTGGGCTCAGACTCCAATGGCACCCTCGATCAACTGCTCGTTGCCTTTTCCGATTTGCGCAACAGTCGCCGATTCGCCAAATTGGTTATCTTTGCCGCCTACAATCCACAACAACTTGATCGTCAGGCTGCAATTCAGGGACTAAATCCGAACGCTCTGTGGGTGCCTGATGAATTGAGTAGCCGCAGTTTGCTTCAGGAATGCGACGTGCTGGTTTCACTCCAGGATGGTGTGCCGCTCCTAGTTCTGCAAGCCATTTCTTTGCGTATTCCAATCATAACGACGGCTGTCCGCGTTCCAGAAGCCCTTCAGAATCAGCGAACGGTAACATTCATCCGCCACGGCGATAAGAACGAGCTACAAGAAGAGTTGCTTCGGCTGTCTGAGCTGCCGAGACGAAAGCCTGTTGTGGGTTTTAACTCTGAAGAGAACATCGCAAAATACTATAGCGATACCTATTTGTGGCGTGAAAATTGTCCGCAAAGTACGAACGGGCACCAACCGAACGGGCGCGCCCTGATTAAGAGAGTGTTGTTCGGTGCCCTTCCCAGGCGACAATTGCTTGAGCATGGGAACCGGGACCGTGCGCAGATTGCCTTAACAATTGATGACGGGCCAGATCCTGTCTATACGCCGCGGATACTGGACATTTTTCGGGATCACGCGGTGAAGGCCACGTTTTTTGTTGTCGGGGGAGCCGCCGAGCAGTACCCGGATCTCGTGATACGCATGAAGAAAGAAGGACATGACGTCGGCAGCCATTCCTATAGTCACCCGTACTTCCATCGGCTTTCCTGGACAGGTGCTATCCGGGAGATCGGGATGACCCGATGGGTTCTGAATCGTATCCTGGGAGAGAAATGCAAATTATTCCGCCCTCCCCACGGCAAATTGTCACTCCGCAGCCTCATCCCGGCCTGGGTGGCCGGCCAGAGTGTAGTGATGTGGAGCGTCGACCTAAAGGATTACCGTGCTTCGACGGGGGAGGTGGAGGCGCAATTGGATCGGACCTCCTTTTCTTCTGGAGATATCATCCTCTATCACGGCATTAACGAGGCCGCGCTTAAAGCCTTGCCGCGTGTAATCAAAGCGGGCCTAGAGAAGGGAAGAGAGGCCGTCACAATTTCCGAGCTCCTTCGGCAGTAGAGCTACGGCGCACTCAAATGTCCAAATCTTTCAATAGAGCGTCTGGCGCATATTTTCAACGATTAAGACAGATCTCAATCACAGTCCCTTTTAGGGGCTGAGGTTGGACAATGACTCTTAAAAACCAAATTCGCCTTCGAATCGCGATTCAGAACGTTGAGACAGTGTTGCCCAACGTGTATCAAAATATCTCCTAGGAATGAACATGCACTGGCGATTGAAAGGACTAGCGCAAAAGGGCTTGAGCATTATCCCCGGCGGCGGATATCTCAACGACGGTTTGCAGAAGAGATATGGCGGTCTCCGTCGCTTCGAAATGAACATCGCCGATAAACTTGAGGACTGGCGGCTTTCGATGCGCTATCTGCAGCACGTCGGGTTCGAGCTGGACGGCGCGGGCGTCATTGAAATCGGAACGGGCTGGTTTCCGACACTGCCCATTTGTTTCAGTCTCGTCGGTGCCAAACGCATCCTGACCTACGACATTTCGCGGCATTTGGATGCTGGGTTGACCTTTCGGATGCTTGCGGCGTTGGAACCGCATTTAAATTCGATAGCCGGAGCTGGGGGCCGGCGTCCGGAAGACATTCAAGCCAGGTATCGCGAATTACTGGAAGCGAAAGATCTGAAAGCGCTATTGGAAAAAGCTCGCGTCGAATATTGCGCTCCGGCAGACACAGGAACAACGGGATCACCACCCAACAATGCGGACTTGGTTTACTCGAACAGCGTCCTCGAACATGTGCCAAAACAAGTTATTCGATCTCTGATGAGCGAGATCATGAGGATGCTTCGACCCGGTGGGCTGACCCTTCACAATGTTGGTTGCAATGATCACTATGCTTTTGTCGATCGCCGAATCTCTTTCGTAAACTATTTGCGGTATACCGAAGCACGATGGAGAAGGTGGAACAATCGTTTGCAATACCAAAACCGGTTACGCGCCCCTGAGTTTTTGGAAATGGCGTCTGAGGCCGGGTTAGAAGTGATCTACAAGCAAGTCGCGGTAAGACCAGGAACACGCGAGGCGTTGACCACGTTTGAAGTAGCCCCGGAATTCCAACGCTTCTCCGCAGAACATATGGCTATTACCACGGTAGATTTCATCGCGAAGAAGCCAAGTTGACCATCCCTTTGCCAATACCGGCCCCCAACAATGCCAGGGTAGTCGGGCGCAACTTCATCTTCATGGGTTTGGAAGTGATGATTACGCTCGTTTGTACGTTGTTAACGACCGTAGTGATTGCGCGGACCATCGGGCCGACCCGGCTTGGATACTTCAATCTGGTATTGTGGCTGACCACTATCACGTGCTCGGTTGGTTCGCTGGGCATCCCGCTTACAACTTTCAAATACATGGGTGAATTTCTCGGTGGCGGCCAAAAAGAGCTTGCGCGCGCCGTATTCTTCTACAACCTTGGGGCCCAGACCGTGATTGCGTCGGTTTTAACGGCCATCAGCATGATTGCCGTTTTTACCATTGTTGACCCAGAGTATCGTTCATGTTCGGCTTTGCTGGTTTTGAGCATGGTGCCCAACATGATTACCTTCGTGCCTTCGCAGGCGAACTGCGCCGCCGAGAATGCAGCACTCAATACGCGGGGCGCCCTGGTTGGGGCTGTCGTCTATGTTGTCGCGGTGGCTGTAAGTCTATTTCTTGGATGGAACTTGGTCGGCATTGCCGCAGGCGTATTGCTCTATCGCAGTGCCGAGTTAGCTGTAAAGATCCTTCCGGTGCTGAAGTCTATGAAAACCGTACACCGGGTCCCGCTGCCGACGGGAATTCGGAAGCGAATGTTTGCCTTCTCCGGTCTGAGCACCGGACTGATGATTTTGCAGATCGTGATTTGGGACCGGTCCGACATTGTTTTCTTGAAATTGTTACAGCCCGACATTCGCCAGTTGGCTTTCTTCTCGGTTTGCTTCAGTGTCGCGGACCGGCTCATGCAAGTACCGCAGACATTTGCCAATGCACTGTCAGCCACGCAGATGGCTGAGTACGGACGCGATAAGGATCGCCTCTTTAAGATGACCTCGCAGGCCTCCCTCTATGTCCTTCTGGGCGCGCTTCCTATCTTGATTGGGGTCGCGTGCATCGGCGGTCCTTTTGTACGAGTTACATATGGATCGCAATACCTGCCAGCGATACCCGTTTTTATCGTAGTAGCACTCTTCAGCATTCCAAAGGCGGTGCTGACGCCCGCACTGACTCTTTTGTATTCCGCTGAAGACCTGGGTTTTATTTTGAAGTGGGGCAGCGTAGCCGCGTTGGTCAATGTGCTGCTTGATGTCGCATTGATCCCAAGCCATGGCGCAGTTGGAGCAGCCTGGGCAAATGGCATCGCCCAAACGTTCGCCGCGGTATCTATCTGGGGTCGTGTCCTGCTTCGGTATCCCGTCCGCATCGATATGCCGGTTCTGCTGAGGCTTGCTGCCGCAACTCTTGCGATGGCGATCATTGTGCTTGGCATTGTTGCGATCCCGATTAGCGCTGTCATGAAGTTGGGCCTCGCCGTGCCTGCAGGCGCGATTGTCTTCGTGATCACAAGCCGAATGTTCATGGTGCTGCAGAAGGACGATCGCCGGCGTCTGCTGGTGCTTTCTGCGTTGCTGCCCACGCCGGTCGGTTCCTCGCTTAGACGCCTGGCCAATTTCCTGGTACCGCCATCGCCGGCCGTGGAAGTCTGAAGATGAATTCAAAGAGGTTTCACTCCAATGGGTAGCATCATGGAAGCGGCGAGTTCCATACCTATAGCAAGCGCGTTAGCTGAGCGAAACTCCGCGCTGAAAATCGCGCATATAGTTGACAGCATGGAAATGGGCGGAGCCGAAAAGTTGACAGCCACGATGTGCCGATTGCAACGCGACCGGGGCCATATTGCCTCTGTACACTGCCTTTACGTCGTTGGCGTGCTCGGCGAAGACCTGCAGGCCGAAGGTTTTGAAGTTATTCTCCATCGTCCTCGCTCGTTTTTTCTTCTGATGCTCTCTTTGTACCGAATGTTCAGGCGCTCCCGTCCCGATGTAGTACATTGCCACAATGCTACCGCGGCTATCTTCGCGGCTCTTCCAGCCCGTCTAGCTGGTGTGAAGACGGTCATAGCGACCCGGCATGGCTTGGTTAAGCCTCCTTACCTGTTACGTCGTGAATTGAAGTTTGCCCTTGCCTCACGTTGGTGCGATTGGATCGTTGGAGTCTGCGAGGGTACGCGGACCAATTTGCTAGCGGCCCCATTTGCCGCCCGCGACAGAATCATCCACATCTATAATGGAGCCTCACCCGCGGATATTCGGGCTGTCCCACGGCAGAAGAACGGCTTTACTTTGCTGTATGTTGGCCGTTTGGCCCCACTGAAGGACCTCGCCACCTTACTGCATGCTGTCGCACTCACACGCTCGCGTCATCCGAGCGTGCAGCTGTGGATAGTGGGCGATGGGCCGCTCGATTTCAGCTTACGGAGGCTCAGCGATGAACTCGGTCTGAAAGAATGCGTCACTTTTTTTGGTGAACAGGCTGACGTTTCGCCTTTCCTGCTCGCAGCCGATCTATTCGTAAGTTCTTCGGTAACCGAAGGCTTACCTGTTTCGCTCTTGGAGGCGATGTCGGTTGGGCTGTCGGCGCTGGTCACCGATGTCGGAGGTATGGGCGAGATCGCTCGTTTGTCTGGAGCAGTTACTGTCGTGCCATCGTCCGATCCTGAGAGTATGGCGGTGGCCCTGTGCGGGGCGGTTGTCAGGCGGCAAGAGCTCCCTAAAATGGGACAGCTGGCTAGCTACTGTTACGAGCATTATTTCAGACCGGAGCGAATGCTTGATGAGTACATGAGCTTGTACAAGCGTCGTATTTCTCACAATCAAGCGTTGCGCTCCACATAGAAAACCACACACTCTCAACTGGTCATAAGAAAAACCGCACGTCCAGTGGCGTCCAGTGCATCGCTGAGTGCCTCTTTGTTGCCGGCGCGCGGTTGCAGCGGCGCATTCGCTGACGTTCCGAGAGTTTGAAATTTGCGATTCATTTACCACCATCGCACCATGGGCCGCAGTTCTCAAGCTATGCACATTCGTAGCGTGGTGGAAGCATTGAGAGCAGATGGACACGAAGTAACGATCCTATCCCCCCCAGGCGTTGATCCACTCAAGTCGGCGGGAATGATGCCATTTTTGCGCAAAGGAGATCGCGCAGAGGGTCTTCAACGCATTTGGAAATACATAAGTCGCGAGTGTCCGCAGCTCGCATTTGAAGTATTAGAGCTGCTCTACAACCTATTTCTCCCGTTTCGGCTTTTGCTAATGTTGTGGCGGCAACCGGATGCCGTGGTTTATGAGAGACACGCTTACTTCATGTTTATGGGCGTGCTGTTGGGGAAATGGTTGAGGCGGCCCGTAGTGCTTGAAGTGAATGAACTCGCGGGATTCAAGCGAGTCCGGGGCTTAATCATGGAGCGTCTCGCCCGAGGGATTGACGCCTGGGTATTCTCGCGGGCCGACCACATTCTGTGCGTGTCCAAGGTTCTCGCAGACGAAGTTCAGCAGCGCGGCGCCAACAGTGAGCGCGTACACGTCTTGCCTAATGCAATTGATCCCAAGCGATTCCGGAGCACAGGGGCCGGGCAATCCCTTCGGGGGCAACTGGGTCTCGAGGGCTCAATCGTCATCGGTCATGTGGGATTGTTCTATCGCTGGGATCGCCTGGATGCATTAATCGAGGCAGTGAAGAGTAACCGCGCGCAGCATCCAGAAATAAAAGTATTGCTCGTGGGTGACGGCCCTGAGATGGAAAACTTGAAACGGACTGCGTGTCGGTTGGGAATGGAGAGCGCAGTAATTCTTCCTGGATCAGTGCCTCGCGATGAAGTGCCTACATACATCGATGCGATGGATATTTGCGTGCTACCCGATTCAAATGCTTTCGGATCTCCGATTGCCTTGTTTGAGTTTATGGCCATGGGCAAACCTTGCGTAGTCCCCGATCTCGGGCCAATGCGCGACGTGATCGAGGACAATGTTACGGGGATTGTGTTTCCGCATGGTGATTACGCTGCTCTCGGAAGCGCGCTTCTGCGCCTCGTTGAGGATCCAGCACTCCGATCGCAACTGGGCGCTCGAGCAAGAGACACCGTCTTCACACGTCACACCTGGGCCGTGAACGCGCGCTTGGTAGTTCAGGTTGCCGCCGGCGAAAGCCCGGCTAGACCACTCGCCCAGATGGAACAACTTGATTGCGACTCCCGTTAGCTTAGAAGGGAAACCTCAATGTCTACAGAGACAAATCTTAGGGTCGGCTTGGTTGGAGCCGGCTATATCAGCGAGTTTCATGCTAGCGCTCTTAAACGAGTTCCGAATGCGCGGCTTGTTGGAATCACCGATGTCGTAACTTCTCGCGCTGCAGCCCTGGCTGCCCGGTTCAATATTCCAAGTGTCTTCCCAACAATGGAAGCCATGATTGGCAAGGGAGTTGATGTAATCCACGTTCTTACACCTCCGGAATCACACGCGCAGCTAACCATTGCAGCGGTCGACCGCGGCTGCCACGTTTTAGTAGAGAAACCTTTAGCGATGAACGCGGAAGAGGTTGACTCCATCACGGCCGCTGCCGCAGTCGCGCAAAAATCCGTTTGCGTCAACCATTCGTTGTTGTACGACCGCTTCGTATCGAAGGCCCTGCGGCTCGTCCGTTCAGGCGCAATCGGAGTGCCGCTTAGTTTCGATTATTTCCGCAGCTCTGAATATCCGCCCTACTGCGGTGGACCGTTACCCATTCACTACCGTAGCGGCGGTTATCCTTTCTTGGACCAGGGCGTACACGCAATCTATCTCGCCGAGTCTTTCTTGGGCGCAATTGAAGACGTGAAAGCTTTCCATGGCGCACACGGAGGCGACTCCAACCTCTTGTATGACGAGTGGCGCGTGGCGGCCCAATGCCGGCGCGGTACCGCGAACATCCAGATCTCCTGGAACGTGCGGCCTCTGCAGAGCTGGTTCGCCGTCCAAGGTACGGAAGGCGTACTCCGCGCGAACCTGTTCGCGATGTGGGTGACTCATAGCCGGCAACTCCCGCTCCCGAAAGCGCCGGCGCGCGCGTTACAGGCAATGAGCGAAGGGCTCAGCATATGTGCACAGGTTCCGGCAAACATTGCTCGCTTCGCGTGTAAGAAAATCGTCCAGTACGATGGCCTGCATTCTTTGGTGGCGGCGTTTTATCGTGCATTGCAGTCGGGTGCCGCGATGCCGGTGGCAGAGGAGCAGGCGCGCTCTACCGTTTATTGGACGAACCGGGTCTCGCAGGAAGCCGATATCGCGAAAGTCAAATTTCAGGCCCAATTTCAAAGTGAAGGACGCGCCAAGGTTCTGGTGACCGGGGCGACTGGCTTGATCGGACGCCATCTGGTGCGACAGCTTTTACAAAAAGGGGACAGGGTTCGCATATTCGTTCGACGGCCGCCTCCGACGGAGTTCATGAACGATCCCAACGTCGAAGTATTCCTGGGTGATCTTGGGGACCCTGCGGCCGTTGACCGAGCCGTTTCAGGCACAAATATCGTTTACCATCTGGGCGCGGCGATGAAGGGCAGGGCGCACGATCATGAACGCGGGACTGTCTGCGGCACACAAAATATTGTAGACGGCGTACTTCGACACGACGTGCAGCGCCTGGTACACGTCAGCTCGCTTAGTTGTCTGTATGCAGCGGCTCCAGATCGCGGCGCCGTCTTCACAGAGGATTGGCCAGTGGAACCGTTTCCAACAAAACGGGGAGCCTACACCCAGGCAAAGACCGAAGCGGAAAAAATAGTGAGCGATGCGGTTCGGCATCGACAGCTCCGGGCGGTTGTACTTCGACCTGGAAGGGTATTCGGTCCCGGGATGACGCTACTGACCCCCGATGTAGCCCGTCGCATCGGACGCTTTTTCGTCATCCTAGGAGATGGCACTCACGAGCTGCCTCTGGTGTTTGTGGAAGATGTAGTCAACGCGATCGTCTTGGCGGCCGAAAACAGCAAGTTCGATGGCCGTGTGTTTCATATCGTAGATCGAACCCATATCACACAAAATCAACTCGTACGCGACTACATTTTGAAGAACGCAAAAACAGCGAAGGTGATCCACGTTCCCTTGGCCATCTTATACGCTGTCGCGGCCGGTCTGGAAGTTTTGTCCAAGGTCCTAAACCGCGCCGTCCCGCTTTCCTCTTACCGGCTCAAATCGGCGTTGGCTCGCATGCAATTTGACTGCAGCCGCGCAAAAAAGGAAATTGGCTGGCAACCACGCGTTGGCATCGCTTCCGGCTTGCAGGAGACCATGGCGGCCGAGCGCGCCAGCTCCAGCAACAATGTGCTTGAACGCGTACGAGAAAGCTGTGGGCCAAGCAGTAGTTCCACTCAGCTCACAATGCGACCTTGCCAGGCGGAAACGAATAGACAGACGACTACTGCCACACCGGCCCGTTGTCCGTGATGGTCATCGCTTGTGGGGTTGCGCGCAGGTTTGTCGTCGCGCCATTAATAGTGACGGAACCACCCGCCGAGGTTATGCCCTTGTTGAGAGTTACACTGTGATTGCCATCTATCGTGACGGTCCAAGAGGTGCCGTTATCTTGCACGGCAGGCACAAGTGCGGTACCGCCCGCGTTCAGACCTTGGATCGCTACCAGGAAATAGCTCTGCGTTCCGATAGGGCTGTTGTCATTAACTTCCAGCCGGTATTGACATTCGGTTGATGCGCACGTCGCGCCATTGGCTGCTTCATTCACGACCGTTAATGCCGGTGTCGCAGGCAGCAGCACGGAATAGCTGGCTTGTTGGCTTCCATCCACGCAAGAGTAGTGTGTGGTATCGATCGAAACGGGGCTGGTTTCACAGTGGCTAATAAAGGTCTTGCTACGAGTTGGCGTGTCGGCTTGCAAACGGTCAAGAATCAGCAGAACCTCGATATCGCGGAAGAAGACAAACTCACGCTCCACATGCTGCGCGTAAGGATTTTCGCGTTCTGGATGATTTCCCGCGCATCCGTTGTTGGTATAGGTTCCGCTGATATCGGCATCGATATAAGCATAAGTAGATTGGCTTTCCATGCGCCGCACGATCGCATTGCTATCGGTGCAACCAGCCGTCACTTCGGGCAGTCCGCCAATGAGTGGGACGTTGTGTGCATAGCCTATGTTGCCGGCCACTGGTCCGGATGAGTTATAACCTGCCACGGTCGTACCATAACTAGGAGTCTCACGGATCAAGTACGAGCCACCACGGAACCACTGGAAGTTTCCCACATCAAAGTGAAAGTGGCCGGTGCCGAATGTCTGGCCCATCTGCAGGAATAACGCGCTGGCATTGGAATTCCAATTGTTGTGCCAATAGGCAAACTGCGGACCGGAAGCATAATAGTCGAGCGGCAGAGTCGAGAACGCTTGCGCACTGCCACCCGGATCGATCGCCATCCACATTGGCGCGATGTTCGGATTCACTGTGTTGATCCACTGCCGGGCCACCTTGCCAATTGCGGTACTTGGGAACTCCTGCGCGGCGGCCATCATGAAATCGCCGTAATAACGCGACTGCATGCCGCCACCACCGTAGAGGCCGGAGCCCGCAACCCAGTCGTCGTCGTCGCTCCAGGTCCAGCTGTCAAACAGACCGCGCGAAACTGTTTTCGTAGGTAGAGTGTTGTAGATTGTCTGTAACACGGCTGCCTTGAAAGCCGTAGTTTCTTGCCACAGGTTGCGTCCCAGGAGCGCGGAAGTAGCCAGCGGTATTGTATGGTAGCTGAGATAGTAGCGCCCGTACTGCGTGCCTTCCTGGGCCGGCATGCCATAACCTTTTCCACCAAGAGGAGGAGTACCACTCAAGGAAGAATAGTTTGCCGTCGCCGCCCAGCGATTGTTCAAACCGTAGTTCACAAAATTTGCCGCATTGGCGTTGTCACCGAATGTTGCCACGCCAAAGTTAAAATCCGTGCGGAAGGCCCCGGCAAAGTAGTTGCTCGAAGGCATTGTGGTGTTGCCCCAAGTGTTGCTCGTATCCAAATAATTCTGCCAGGTGTTCCAGTTATTGATGATGGTAGTGCGCTGCGCGGGCGTCATCTGGGCATAGAGCCAGTCATAGGTGAGCATCACCGCCTCACCATAGACGCGCATGGAATCACAACCGACACTCTGATAGCAGCTCGCCTCACTCATGTTTACGGCCCAATTGATCTGCGCGTTGCACCACGCTTGATTGTTGGCCATCTCGCAGGCAAATAACGTGTCGTAAGGGTCGAACGGGTTTGGGTTGGTAGCGTTCGGAGTGAAGCTATTTCCTGTCCACCATTGCTGCGCCTTCGCCAGTTTCGCCGCATTCCAGAACAGCCTTGGGTGGCTCGTAGGAATAGTAAGGCCGTCAATGGTGTTAGTAGCGCTCGAGGAATAAATCGCCACGGATGCTGAACCCGTCTTGGTCGGATCCGCTGAACTAGTCGCTGTGACGGTGACAGTAGCTGGAGAGGGAACCGTCAAAGGAGCCGTGTAGAGTCCATTACCATCAACCGTCCCGCAAGCCACAGCGCTACATCCGGCTCCTTGAACACTCCATGTCGCAGCGGTGTTTGATGTCCCCACAACCGACGCGCTTAACTGTTGAGTTGCCCCCGTTACCACTGAGGTGCTAGCCGGCGCCACAGTGACTACAACCACGGGCATAATAGTGACGTTTGCGGTCGCCGATTTGGTCGAATCCGCCATGCTGGTTGCGACTACATTAACGTTTGCTGGTGAAGGTGCCACGAGTGGTGCTGTATAGACAGCGGATAACGAGCTGGTTGAGAGCGCCCCACAGGAGGAGCCAGTGCAGCCCGTGCCAGTCAAACTCCACATGACTGCCGTATCCGGGGTTCCTGTCACTGTCGCTGTGAAAGAGTCCACGCCGGCGGTAGGAACCGAAGCGCTCGTCGGACTAATGCTCAGCAAGACGGCAGCCGCCGCGACAATGGTGACGCTCGCCGATGCCGATTTGGTATGGTCCGCCACGCTGGTCACTGTAACCTGAAGTGTCGCAGGCGAGGGCATACTCGCTGGTGAGCTGTAAAGTCCGCCGCTCGAAATGGTACCACACGCTGCGCCGCCGCAACCCGCGCCACTAACGCTCCAAGTCACAGCCGCGTTGGAAGTGCCGGTTACGGTTCCCGCGAACTGCTGAGTGGTTCCTAGTGCCACCGCAGCGGTATTTGGGCTCACCTTTATCACTACAGGGCCAGCGGAATTTGCAGGAGCAGTAGAGTTCTTGCTGGAGGTCGTCAAACCTGCACAGCCCGAAAGGGAGAGGCCCCCCAATAGAACAACGAAGAGAGGAAGCCCAACCTTTTTAGTACCTAACGAATGTCTTGCAACTCCCATTTGGCTCCGGCAGCTCGATAAGCTCCGTGCCGAATTGCAACACGTGCCCCTGACTACAGTGAATACAGGAGCAGGTCGCCCAATACATCTGACCAAGAGTCCAAAAAGAGGGAGCTGCCCAAACCTTGGCCCTGGGTGTCCAATGTGTCCAATGTGTTCAAACGGCAGGGCTTATAGACAGGTGAGGGAGCACTTAGCAGAATTGGTCGAATGGCCAGTGTGAACACAGGCCCCCGTCACTCAAGTGCGGCACATTGACCAAATCGGGCCAGCAAGGTGATTAACGGGTTTCATCAGGCCAGCTCCGATGTTTGCAACAGAATCGCTGCCCTCCTTGAGTCGAAGAGAAGTGGCTCTTCGAAGAACGGGCCTCTGAACCGGAATTTGGCGGATTAGTCCGCTAAGATTGAATCCTTATGTGCGGTATTGCAGGCATGTTCAATCTCGATGGAGCTGTCGTCGCCCCGGAGTCCCTGCGGCGTATGATTCGGATGCTATCCCATCGTGGGCCGGACGATACCGGACTTCACGTGGAGAACGGCGTAGGTTTGGCGCACGCCCGCCTAAGCATCATCGATCTTTCCGGCGGACAGCAGCCTATGTGTAACGAGGACTCAACACTTTGGATCACGTTCAACGGCGAGATCTTCAACTACCTGGAACTCAGGGAAGAGCTGATCGGCAAGGGACATCGATTCGCCACCCGCTCGGATACCGAGGTCATTCTTCACCTTTATGAAGAGAATGGAGAGGACTGCGTCCGACACCTGAACGGACAGTGGGCTTTTGCTATCTGGGATTACCAACGCCACCGTCTGTTCCTATCTCGCGACCGTCTGGGTGTAAGACCCCTCTTCTATACGCAGGCGAAAAATACCTTTATCTTCGGCTCTGAGATTAAAGCGATCTTCGCTTGTCCCGGAATCAGCAGAGAAATCGATTTCAATGGGCTGGATGAGGTATTCACCTATTGGTGCACCATTCCTCCAACGACCCTCTTCCGGAATATCCAAGAACTTCCCCCAGGCCATTCGATAACTGTGGATACTGGGGGGGTTGCTGTACGGCAATACTGGGATTGCCAATTCGAGGGGACATCCGAGGTTGTGGATCCTTCCCAGGAGCAGGCACGCGCCGACGAACTCCTCGAACTATTAATTGACGCCACACAAATCCGCTTGCGCTCCGATGTTCCGGTGGGCGCGTACCTCAGCGGCGGGCTGGACTCGACCTTCACCACAGCAATGGTCAAGAAGTTTACGAACACCCAACTCCGCACCTTCTCGGTTACTTTCGACGAGCCCGAATTCGATGAAAGCTCCTTCCAGAGGGAGGCGGTGCGCTTTCTGGATACTGAGCACCAGGAGATCCGGTGCAGCAAGAATCAAATCGGTGAGGTATTCCCAGACGTCATATGGCACACCGAGAAACCCGTACTGCGGACAGCGCCGGCCCCGCTGTATCTGCTTTCGCGGTTGGTACGGAACAGCGGTTACAAGGTGGTGGTCACTGGAGAGGGATCCGACGAAGTGCTGGGCGGATATGATATTTTCAAAGAAACCAAGATTCGCCGTTTTTGGGAATCGCAGCCCGATTCTCGGATGCGGCCGGCTCTGCTCCGCCGTCTGTATCCGTACTTGCAGAATATACAGAACCAACCCGATGCCTACCGCAAAGCGTTCTTTCACATCAACGTCGACCGCAATCAGCAGCCATTCTTCTCGCACATTCCCCGCTGGCAGTTGACGGCAAAGCTGAAGACATTCTTCTCCGATGCTACCCGGGCGGCGATTGCCGGGGACGATGGTTATTCCAAAGTCCGAGCGCGGCTGCCACAGCGTTATTCGTCGTGGGACAGTTTTTGCCAAGCGCAATACCTGGAGACCAAATACCTGCTCCCCGGTTACATCTTGTCGTCTCAAGGGGACCGCGTGGCGATGGCGCACTCTGTGGAAGGCAGGTTCCCATTCCTCGACCATCGCGTCGTTGAATTCGCATCCAGGCTTCCCGTCTCCCTGAAGATGAAGGTGCTGAATGAAAAGTACCTCTTGAAACGATGTGCGGCCAGGCTCATTCCTCCATCGGTAGCACAACGACAAAAGCAGCCCTACCGGGCCCCCGAAGCGTGCAGTTTTCTTCAGCCTGCTGCGCGCGAGTACATGGATGAACTGCTTTCCCCCGAGCAAATACGGCGGGACGGAATTTTCGATGCGCCCGCTGTGGAGATGTTACTGGGCAAATTCCGCAAAGGTGCCGCCATCGGCATCAAGGACAACATGGGATTGGTCGGCGTCGTCTCGACTCAGCTTTTGTTGCATCAGTTCATAAATCACTTTGAAGGTAAGATGACATCGCATGCCGCTTAATGACGAATTACGACGGTTCGTGACAGACAACTTCATGTTTGGCAAGGTCGGCAATGGCTTCGCCGATGACGACTCCTTTCTGGAGCGGGGCATCATCGATTCGACTGGGGTTATGGAACTGGTGGCCTTTCTGGAAGAGCAATACGGGATCAAGTTGCACGACCAGGACTTGATTCCAGACAACTTGGACTCGATTAACGGGCTCGCGCGATTTGTAGAGAGCCGACTTCAGCCCAACTAAGCAGGAGATTGTCATGCAGGTCGAGTCATTTTTAGAGCTAAGTGCCGCCAGATCGCCGGAAAAAACGGCGCTGGTATGCAACGGCGACAGGTTCACTTACGCGCAATTGGAAGTCAGAGCCAACCGGCTGGCGGCGTCGCTGACCGCAGGCGGCGTGCAACGTGGCGATCGGGCCGCAATTTATCTCGAGAACTCAGTGGAAGCCGTCATTTCGGTCTTTGCCATCTTGAAGGCCGGCGCCGTATTTGTTGTGGTGAATCCGACGACGAAAGCAGATAAGTTGTCCTACGTTCTGAATAACTGTCGCGCCGCCGGATTGATCACCGATCGAACAAGACTTGGTGCGCTCTCCAACGCGCTACTCGGCTCCCCTCACCTCCAAGGCGTTTGGGTTGCAGGCGGAGTGCCGGGCGCGGGGTTGGCGACCTCCAAGCGCCTATTTGATCTGCGGGCCACACTTGACGATGCTAGTCTCCCCACCACTCCCCCCGCCAAGAAGTGCATTGACATCGACCTCGCTGCTTTGATCTATACGTCCGGCTCGACCGGGCGCCCCAAGGGCGTCATGTTGACTCACCTTAATATCGCGTCTGCGGCCACTTCGATTACCACCTACCTCGAGAACCAGGCCGACGACATCATCCTGAGCGTGCTTCCGCTTTCGTTCGATTACGGTCTGTACCAGTTGCTAATGGCTTTCAAGATCGGCGGTACACTAGTTCTGGAGCGTTCCTTCACTTATCCCTACCGGATCATTGAGCTCCTCAATCAGGAACATGTGACCGGTTTTCCGATGATCCCCACGATTTCCGCGCTCCTCCTGCAGCTGGACCTCGCCGCCCACCGCTTCCCGGCAATGCGCTACATCACTAATACGGCCGCGGCCCTCCCCACGGAGCACATCCGCCAGCTGCGGCGCTTGCTCCCCGATGTCAAGATTTTCTCCATGTATGGCCTGACGGAGTGCAAGCGCGTTTCCTACCTGCCTCCCGACCAGATTGACATTCGGCCGGCTTCAGTGGGTCGCGGCATGCCCAACGAGGAAGTCTACATTGTGGATGATGCCGGCCGGCGTTCCGAAGCGGGCGCCGTTGGCGAACTCGTGGTCCGCGGATCGAACGTCATGAAAGGTTACTGGGAATTACCGGAAGAGACGGACCGCATGCTGAAGCCTGGGCCCCTGCCTGGAGAGAGAGTGCTCCACACCGGCGACCTCTTTCGAATGGATGAAGGGGGTTATCTCTACTTTGTGGGTCGGAAAGACGACATGATCAAGACTCGCGGGGAGAAGGTCAGCCCGCGCGAAGTGGAAGACGTTCTCCATGCCATGCCAGGAGTGGCGGAGGCCGCGGTCATCGGCGTTCCCGACGAAGTAATGGGGGAGGCCATCAAGGCTGTGGTTCGGCCCCAAGTCGGCGTAAGACTGTCGGCTGCGCAGGTCATCCATTGGTGTTCACTTAAACTGGAAAATTTCATGGTCCCCAAGTTCGTCGACTTTGCGGGGGAGTTTCCAAAGACCTCGACCGGAAAAATCAGCAAGAGGAAACTGGCGATGGCCAGTGCCGCCGGGTCTGCCATGACGGTGACCTCGGAGCAATAACCATGAGCGTGGCTATTGCCTCATTCTCTGCCGACGTATTAAACATGGATGTCGCCGAAGTCTCGGCCGGCATCCAAAGCAGTATTCGCGACATCGTGTTGCGGCGATTGAAGCGCAAGGGTGTGGTCGTTGCGATATCCGGCGGAATCGACAGTAGCGTTGTCGCGGCTCTTTGCGTCAAAGCCCTCGGCAGTGCGGGAGTGCTCGGCCTCATGCTGCCCGAGGCGGATTCGTCGCCGGACAGCCTTCACTTTGCGGATCTGCTTGCCCACTCCATGGGTATGCGAACGCACCTGGAAGACATCAGCGGCATTCTTACTGCGGCCGGTTGTTACCAGCGCCGTGACGAAGCCATTCGCAAGGTCATACCGGAGTACACAGAAGGCTACAAGTGCAAGCTCGTGCTGCCCGACCGAGTGAGCGGAAGCGCCTACCCGATTTTCTCCGTCGTCGTCCAATCGCCGCTAGGTAAACGCACCAAAGCCCGGCTGACTTTGGATTCATTTCTTGGAGTGGTGGCGGCGACCAATTTCAAACAGCGCACTCGCAAGATGATGGAGTATTACTACGCGGACCGCTTCAACTACGCCGTCGCCGGCACTCCCAACCGCCTCGAGTTTGATCAGGGTTTCTTTGTTAAGAATGGCGATGGCGCGGCCGATTTGAAACCCATCGCTCACCTCTACAAAACCCAGGTCTATCAGTTGGCAGCTCACCTCGGCATACCCGAAGAAATTCAGAAGCGGCCTCCGACGACCGATACCTATTCCTTGGATCAATCGCAGGAGGAGTTTTATTTCCCGCTGCCCTACGATCGCATGGACCTCTGCCTGTATGCGAAGAACCACGGTATCCATCCCGACGAAGTCGCGACTGTAACCGGACTGACCGCCGAACAGGTATCTCGTGTCTACCGCGTGATCGACTCGACCCGCAGCGCAACGCGTTATCTCCATCACCCGTCTGTGCTCTGTGAGCTGGTTCCCGAGCTACCCCACGATGTCCGAGGCTGAATCGCCTGCTTCGCCGGAATCCGCATCGAGCAGAACTTCAATGCGGTGCAAAATACTCGCACGCTTCGGAAATAAATTCTTGACGAAACACGCTTTTGAGTATTTTGCAAGCATGCTTCTTGAAATTCCGCTTGTTGTGAAAGAACGGAGTTCTTGAACTTGGTTGAATATACTGTTGCGACCGCTAATCTCCAGAGAGACCGGCAAGTCATCATCAACTTGTGGCGTCAGAACCTCGCCGACACGGACCACCTCGAGGAAAAATACGACTGGCATTTCCTCAATAATCCTTTCGGACCGGGGCAGATTTGGATCCTGGAAGCCGACGGCCAGCCTATCGGTACGACTTCGCTGGGTATGCGCCCCCTGAAAATCGGGGAGACTGTTACGAAGGTCGGCGTTGCGTGTGACCTCGCCGTGAACAAGGAGCACCGCTTCCTTCAGCCTGCCCTGATGCTTCAGCGCGCGATGATATCCTCGGCCCATGCCGGTGTTCGAATTTTCTATGGTGTGCCAAATTCCGGCGGCGCCTCGGTCATGAAATATCTCGGGTACCGCGAACTTTGTTCTGTGCACCGATACGCCAAAATCCTACGTATCTCTCACTACCTCCGGCGATCTGGGAAGTGTGGCGCGATGGGTTCCGCTGTCGGGAGGATGGCCGACCAGGGATTCGCCTCACTGCAGTCGATCGGTCGATGGCAGAAAAACGGACAGGTCACACACAGTTTGCCCTGTTTCGATGAACGCTTTGATGAGCTCTGGAGCCGCCTTAGTTCTCAGTTGCCGGCCCTGACCGTTCGCGACCGGCGGTTCCTGAAGTGGCGCTATTGTGACTGCCCGCTTCGCCAGTATAAGACCCTGGGACTGTTGACGGAGGATGAGTCAAGGCTATTGGGCTATGTGATCTACTACATTGAGGACCGTTCCGCAATTTGCGTCGATTTAATTACGCTGGGCGGCGTGGAGGATATCGACTCCCTGTTGTCATCCTGGGCCGCCCTGGCCTTTGGCGAAGGACTGGCGTCACTCTCAGTCAGCTGTTCCGACGCCGCGCTCGCTGCCAGCCTCATACGCCAAGGCTTCTCGCGGCGATCGATTGCGCCGGCAAACAATCCAGTCCGAACGCGGCGGCACGAACAAAGTAAGACCCTCTTTACCCACGAACGGCACGCTGGCACAGAGTCCGCCATTGCAGATGGCTGGTATTACACGGAAGGAGATTCGCCGTACTAGTTTTGGACTGCGAGTTCCGCTTGTTCATGGTGCCCACTCAATGAAAATCGTTCAGCTGCTACCTAGCCTTGATATAGGAGGAATGGAGCGGCTCGCCGTTGACTTGGCGCGCCAGCAAAAGGCCGAAGGCCATGAGCCCTTCATCTATTGCACCTCTCACTCAGGTCACTTGGCGCCGGAAGCCGAGGCCGTGGACGTGCCGGTGCGTTCCTTTGGCAAGACGGCGGGGTTCTCTCTGCGCCTGATCTGGGACCTCGCGTCCAGCCTTCGAGTAGACCGCCCTGACGTGCTTCACGCCCACAACGCGCTGGTTCTTCACTACGGAATCGCAGCCGCGCGTCTTGCCCGGGTTCCGGTCGTCGTGAACACCCGTCACGGCGGAAACATGAACTGGGATCCGCACTGCGAACGGATCTGGCGCCAGAGCGTGCCGTGGACGGATGCCGTAGTCTTCATTTCGGAAGGAGTCCGGGAATATTACGTCTCCAGGGACCGCCTCTCTCAACGCAACACTTCGGTTATCTACAACGGGATCAACCTCGAAACGTTTTCGGCCCGCCCCGCGCATCCGGCTGCCGCTCTTCCCCTGTTCCGTGTGGGTTGCGTCGGACGCCTTGTTCCTGCCAAGGACCACGTGACTCTGATTCGAGCTTTCGCTTTGGTCACCGCTGTGATGCCAGAAGCAGAGTTGCACATCCTCGGCGAGGGCCCTTGCCGTTCGGCAATCGCTCAAACCGCGGAATCACTGGGAGTTGCGAATCGCGTGTTTCTCCATGGCGCCAGTTGCGATGTCTCCGGTTTTCTCTCCACTCTCGATCTCTTTGTACTTTCTTCCATTGATGAAGGCCTGCCCATTTCCCTTATGGAGGCTATGGCAGCGGGCCTGCCTGTCGTTTCGACGCGGCTTCCCGGCCTCACGGAGCTGGCGCCGGAGAGTGTGGTCGCGGGGTACTGCACTCCTGGTGAGCCGGAATCGCTGGCCGAACATATCCGCAGTGCCGCCAAACGGCGTGATTTGCCGGCCCTGGGAGAAGCCGCTCGCCAATGGGCGCAGAAGTTTGGCATCCGCGAAACCTGGCATCAATATCTCTCCGTGTTCGAGGCGAGCCTCGCGAAAAAGCGGCGTTTCCACGGAGACCGCGTCTCAGCAGGGGCAAACGATTTCGCTGTGACTGGACCTGGCCGGTAGCAAATTCAATTCTTAATTGGACTTCACAAATTCTTTGGACCAAATCATGACATTGCCCCGATACAGCCAGATTTGGCTCCCGGGCTATATAAAGGATCGCCTCACCGCGTTTACGCGCAAGCCCGCTAAGAGGCTTTGGCTCCTCTTTGCCGATCACTTTGAGCCACTCTGGAACGCTGTCGACGAGAATTCGGGGGCAGCACGGGTCGCTCGATGGACAACCCGATGGCCGGCCATTGCCGCAAAGTTTCAGGATTCTGCTGGTCGGCCACCCCGCTATACCTTCTTCTATCCCGAGGAGGAGTATCGCCCCCACCTCCTGGATCCCCTTGAGCGCATGACGTCGGAAGGAATCGCGGACGTCGAAGTCCATATCCACCACGACGGCGAAGGCCAGCAGAACTTTGTTGACCGCATCAGTCGGTTTACCGAGACGCTGGCCTCCCGTCACGGCCTGTTGAGGAAACACCAAGGGAAGGTTACCTTCGGATTCATACACGGACTTTGGGCACTCGACAACTCCCGCCCTGACGGCCGCTACTGCGGCCTGAACAATGAGATTTCTCTTCTGCGCGACCTCGGTTGCTACGCCGATTTCACCATGCCCTCGGGACCTTCCCCGACCCAGACCCGCCTGATTAACACCATCTACTGGGCGGTAGACGATCCTTACAAACCAAAGTCTTACGACACTGGCGTTCCTGTGATTCCCGGCGGCACCGCCACGGGCGATCTATTGATGATTCCGGGCCCATTCGGCCTGAGGTGGGGGCAGCGCATCATGCCCCGCATTGAGCACAGCGAACTCTGTTCTTATGATCCTGCTACCGAATACCGCGTCCGCCGGTGGTTTGACCTCGCGCCGCGTATTGGGGACGACATTTTCCTCAAGCTCTATACTCATGGCACGCAAGAGCGCCACTCGCGATACTTACTGGAGGGCGGTCTGGAGCACACTCTCTCGCTGATCACCACAGCATGCCAGCATTCCGGTCTCGATTTGCACTTCTCAACTGCCTGGGAGATGCGTCAGGCCGTTGAGGCAGCCGAGCGAGGTGATGGCCGGATCACGCTTCAACCGGATTCCACGCCCGTGGCGGAGTTGGAAATGACATGAAGAAAAACCTCAAGACGTGGGCACCCAAATCGAGAATTCCAGATTAATGGCGGTTCCGGTAGACCTTTAACGCATGCTCTGTCTACTGAGCAAGGCTTATGAACTTCGAAAATGCTCGGCGACTCTTAGAAATCATCCCCGATGAAGCAACAGTCGTTGATGTCGGGGGTGGCGCAGCTCCATTTCCACGAGCGGACTATGTGATCGATGCCGTGCCGTACGGGAAACTTGGTGCGGGCAGCGACGGAAACATCCACAAGAGAATCGGAATCAGTCCGCGATATTCTCAGGATCGGTGGATTCAAACTGACCTTTGTGACCGCCGCCCCTGGCCGATAGCGGATAAATCGTTCGATTTTGCTATCTGCTCGCATTTATTGGAAGACATCCGCGACCCCATCTGGGTTTGCTCTGAGCTGCGTCGAATCGCCAAAGCTGGCTATATTGAAGTGCCGTCTCGCGTGGTCGAGCAATCCAAAGGGGTTGAGAATCCCCGCCATGCTGGTTTCTATCATCACCGTTGGCTCGTCACTCGAAACCAGAACCGCCTGGAGTTTCGCCACAAGCCACACGTCCTGCATTCCGTCAACGATGCCATCGTTATCCGCCTTTCGCCCGGCCAGCGCATCAACCCACACCACGCCATTGTGACCTTGGATTGGGCCGGTGACTTCGAAGCGGTGGAGATTCTTGAGTTCGACGAGGGGAGGGTCATCAGCGAGTTGCGTCAGTTTGCCGCGGAGGCCCGGCGCTTGCCCGACCTCACCGTCAAAGCGCCAATCCCGGTGCTTCAATACATCAAGCACCGAATCTACTACTGCAGGTTGTGGCTGGGGCAAGCGGGATATTGATCGATGGATAGCATGGTTCGAGACGCGGTCAGCGTCATAATTCCTTACTTTCGGGCGAGTCAGACCATCGCTCGTGCCGTCGAGAGCGCTTTGGCGCAGTCCGTTCCTCCGCATGAAATCCTCATCGTTGACGACGGTAGCCCTGACGACGCGGCTAGCGCCACCAGGGAATTCGGTTCGTCCGTGACTCTGATCCGCAAGCCCAACGGCGGCGCGGCAAGCGCACGCAATTTGGGGATTGACCGCTCGAAGGGTGAGTGGATTGCATTTCTCGATGCCGATGATTACTGGGAACCATCAAAGCTTGAACGCCAACTCGCCTTTTCAGATGGCGTGGGACTGGTTGGCAGTATGTTTTTTATGGAAGTCCCTGGAAAGCCGCGTTCGTTGGGTGAGGTTGAGAATCCCGAGTTCTTCGGCAGAATGTTGAGGCCGCGTGACTCCGAGGCCTTCCACGTCGCTATGAACCTCTGGACCAGCGTTTTGCTCGTGCGGCGCAAGGCCTTGGGCGATCAGCGCTTCTTTCCTGGCCTGGAGATGGGCGAGGATCGGGATCTTTGGATCAGGCTGGTTGCGTCCACAAGCGTCTACCTCCTTCCCGAGCCGCTCGCCACTTATACGCAACGGCCGGACTCACTCTCCAATAGCGATTCAGATCGGGATTGTCTAAGTATGTTGAAGGTCGTGTATCGCCACGCCGGGCTTCTTGGGGCAAAGGAGGTCCGTAAACAGGAGGCCATCATTTACCGCCGCTGGGCAGGAAGTCACCTCGCTAGAGGAAAGTCGCGGTCTGCGATACGCCCCGCCGCACGCCGCCTTGCGATTCAGCCCGCATCCCCAGAGGCGTGGTGGATCATGTGTAAATCCCTGGCACGATCAATACTTCTTTAGCTCTCCTCCGCGCGATTGTCCAAGAATGCAGGGTGGGCAAATCGTAGCTTGCTCGGACAGCCGGATTGCATGAGTCATGTAAGAAACCGGCGCTGTCATTTGCTCGGACAGGGCTACATCACTGACAGACATCTACGCAAACTGTATAAAAGGGGACAGCGCGCACCCCTTGCGGAATCTACGATGAGGCACTTGGTTGTGAGCGCGCGCCTTGTGGGTTTCTTTATTGGTTGCCTGCAATTCTGTATGCGGCATTGCTCCGATTGACGTATGGACATGGAAATATAGCCAGGAAACGATACGCGATTCCGCGTGCGGGCATTTGCCGCGTTACGAAGTTGCCGGCTAAGGTTTATGAAAGACCTCGTGGCCCCTCCCCACAGGACTGAACGGAGGTGCTTTTTCCGATGAGGACCATCTTCCTCGCATTATTTTGTTTCCTCCTTTGTGCTACTCCTGCCTTGGCACAATCGCCAATCGTGGCCGCAAGTGGCGAAACTCCAGTCTCCGCTTTAAGGGACGAAACTCCAATCGCAGCCGCAGCTGGCAAAACTCCGTTTGCCGCCGTAAGGAGCAAGACTCCGGTCGTCGCCGTCAGGGGCAAGGGTCCGGCCGCGGCCGGAAAGGGCAAGACGATTGACGTAAGTCTGGGATACGCCTACCTGAGCAGTGGAGAGAGTTTTTCCAATCGAATGGGCTTAAAGGGCGCGGATTCGAGCTTCACGATCCGTTATTCCCGACTAGGTATTAGGGCTGATTTGGGCTATGCGCGGGCCGCGAATGTGCTGGGGACCGGGCGTCGCAGTAGTGTGCTTAGTTATTTAGCAGGACCCGTTTTCTATCCCACGAGACATCGTAATTTTGATATTTACATTCATGCGCTGGTGGGGGGCGCAAGGGTCAGTGGCCCGGTTCGCCTCAATAGCGGCGGAATCCTTTTGGGAGGATGGGCGACGGGCTACGCCTGGGTAGTTGGCGGCGGAGTTGACTACTGGTTTTCTGATTCCCTGGCCATTCGCACTGGAGTGGACTATCTGAGAACTGCGTTTTACGACCCCATGCTGACGATTCGAGGCCAGAACAATATCAGGACAACCGCGACGGTAGTCTATTTTTTCGGAAAACGATCGCAGACCTGGCGGTGAGGCCTGCGACTCCCTTCCTTGACACGTAAATGAAGACTGACGACTGAAAGGATCGGAGCATGAGTAGAAAAACGCCTTATAAGGATCAGTGCATTAAGGGGGACGCTGGAGACACGAACTCAGCCACGCAGGATTCGCTCCTGCCTTCGGACGCGCCGCGCTCGGAGGGCCGCCGGAGGTTCCTCGGAAACGTGCGGGGAGCTGCTATGGCCGCCGCAACCGCCGGTGCAATAGGCCTAGAGCCTCTTCTGGGCTCCAAGCATTCGGTCGCCGGGGCGGCCGGCGATGACCATGATGACCATAATGGCAGGTCGAGGGGATCTGAACGCGCCGAAGAAGCAGCGGAAATCCGCATTGAGGCCGCGAAGGCCGAGCGCAGGGTTCCTACTCCCCCACACGCGACAAACGGCGACGAGGAGCGCTATGCCGACAAGTGTGGCACCTACACCAAAGCTCTTCTGCAAGACGGCCCCGGGCGCGTGAATTTGAATGCGTATCAAAGCTTCAAGACTGCGTTGCACAGTGGCAATCCTGCGGAGTTCGAGAGCATCATTATGGGTGGCGCACGTAAGCTGACTGGTCCGCAAGGCGGGCTGGCGTTCGACTTGGAAGGTTGCGATTCCCAGAAATTCGGCAGCGCTGCTGCACCATTCTGCCAGGAGACTGTCGTGATTGTCCCTCCTGCGCCTGCGTTGGCCAGCGCAGCATACGGAACGGAACTGATCGAATTGTATTGGGCTTCCCTGCTTCGTGACGTACCGTTTACCGAGTACCCCTCGGATCCGGTTGCCGCTGAAGCGGCACGGGAACTCACGGGGTTGCCGGACTATGCGGGCCCCAGGAATGGAGGCCAAGTCACCCCGGACTTGCTGTTCCGAGGCGCTTTTCCGGGTGAAACGATAGGGCCATACCTCTCTCAGTTCTTCATTACGCCGACGTTCTTCGGCCAGCAGCCCATCAGCCAGCAGCAGGTGACCTACCAGCAAAACGTCGACTATCTGACCGACCCCTCCTCCTGGGCCCTCATCCAGAATGGCGGCAGCACCGGTCTACAAAACCAGGACGCACCGCGACCATGCTGCGTGCATAGTGGGCGAGATCTCTCCGCCTGGACCCACACCGACGTTCTCTATCAGGGATATTTCGTGGCGTTCCTTGTACTTAACACCCTCGGTGTGCCAGCCAACCCGGGCAGCATGTATAGCAACTCGAAGACGCAGGTCGGCTTCGCGACTTTTGGCGGACCGCACGCTGCCGGCATGCTCGGTGAAGTGGCTTATCGGGCGCTGGAACGCAGTTGGTACCAGAAATGGTTTGTCCATCGTCGTCATCGCCCGGAGTCGGGAGGCGGAATCCTACAGTTGATCAAAACCGGCCAGGGAAACAGCATCGACGGCAGCCTGAACAAGAATGTCCTGAACTCCCAGGCTGTGCAGAGCAGCTTCAACAAATATGGGAGCTACCTGCTTTCGCAGGCCTTTCCCGAGGGCTCGCCGACACACCCGTCTTACCCCACGGGCCACGGTGTTGTCGCGGGCGCATGCATTACCATTCTGAAGTTTTTCTTCGACGGTAGCTTCGTGATTCCGAATCCCCTGGTGCCGGCAGATGACGGGCTCTCGCTGGTGCCCTACACAGGATCCGACAGGAACCAGATCACGGTAAACGGCGAGCTGAACAAGCTCGCGCACAATGTCTCCTTCGGTCATGGGATCCACGCCGGAATCCACTGGCGCAGCGACAGCGACGTCTCGATGGTACTGGGGGAGGCCACCGCGATCAGTTTCCTTCAGGACCAGGCCGAAACATTCAACGAGAAGTTCACCGTCCACTTTACCAAGCTTGACGGCACAACCGCCACCATCTCCAACCAATAACGCTCATAATCAAACGCCGTCCTCTTCCCCAGACCGCTTCTCCTGCTCAGAGATTCAACAAAGGCGGAATAAAAATCTGCAAGTGTGCCCAATTTTTTGTCTCACTACAGGGGTTCATGCCAGCAAGTTGAGTTCGATTTGAGTCCGATTGCTGCCGAATACCGGCCCACATGAGCATGTTTGACGCGGAACAAAGCCAAACGGGCCAATGAGATAGTGTTTCTGCTGCTTATTCGGGACCAGGAGGTCGATGGTTCAAATCCATTCGCCCCGACCACTTCTGTTGGAACGATCAAATTACAACCCACGAAGAAGGCAAATAGCCCCTGCTCGAACACCCGCCGGGACGTGATTGAAACTCTTCGGATTGATGTCTATCGAAACAACTGGGGTCGCGACGGCAGCGTCCGTACAAACTGATGCTTTCCTCGCAAGGCTCCTAGGAGATTCTTCTGCGTTGGCTCCATCTGGTTGGAGTGCATGATCAGAGAGGCCCAGCATAGCGTGGCGCTGTTTCTGCGCGAAGAAATACTCAAGATTTTTGTTTGAGGATGTGCTTCCAAGAGTTCATAGCATTGTTGCGAGAGAGTCCCAGCCTCCTCGAGTGAGACTACAACCCAATCAGGCCGGAGACTAGCAACGGCTTCCTGGATGTCGCAGGCATCTTCGAGTTGGGCCACGACTTCAATGTCGGGTTGGTTTGAAATCGCTGCGAGCACGCGTTCCCGCATGAGACGCGGCTGATTGGCCAACAGTACACGGGCTATCTTCATAAAAGGAGAGTCCTCGCGACTTTCAAGAAAGTTGCAATGCGAGAGCTTAATCGGACAGAAACAATTGAAAATAAAAGTTTGGTGAACGTTGCATTGCGAATTGGTCAACGCGCGCGAAATCGGCAAGCCGCGGTGACAAGCTAGGGGTTTCGCGCGGGAAACAGGAAACTGGCTTTCTATTTCGCAGATTTCCCAAAACAGATTGTTTTCCATGATTCGGCAAACAATCGGCGCAACGTAGGCGATTCCACAGAATCTTTGACGGCCATTAACGCAATATTGACCAAACGGTGGTAATTCACTTGAGCCCTTTGTGGTACCCCTTAATCCCCGCTTTGGTTACCAGCGGCTGTAAGTCAGAGAGCGGAGCTCTATGCGTTCGAGTATGAATGTTCCTTTGAAGGATTCCGAAATCATGCCCCTGGGCTGGTATGCAGCGTACACGCGGCATCAGCACGAGAAATCAGCAGCGCAGATCCTTCGGGAAAAGGGAATCGACACTTTACTCCCTCTCTACCAAGTGGCACACCGGTGGAAGGACCGCACTCAGTTGGTCCATCTGCCGGTGTTTCCTTGCTATGTGTTTGTGCGGGCAAGCCTGCAGACCCGACTGAACATCTTGCAGACACCGGGGATCTGCCAGTTGGTAGGATTCGCGGGGCAACCGGTGGTCATCCCTGAACACGAAATAGACTCATTACGAACCCTGGTAGAGAGTTCTGCCCGATATGAGCCGCATCCTTATCTGCATAGCGGTGACCTCGTTCATATCAAACTCGGGCCACTTGCGGGCATCGAAGGGATTTTGACCCGATTCAAGAATCAATACCGCGTAGTGCTCTCGGTTCAGTTGCTACAGCAGTCCGTGGCTGTGGAGGTCGACCTTGCCGGAATCGAACGAAGCCCCGTGCCTCAGATTCCGGCGAATCCTGCGAGGTCACCATCCGGGTGCATTGCTTAGGCAAGCCTTGCCCCGTAACGAAGGTCGCCCACCATTCAAAAACAATCGAAGGTGAACTGTGGATACTGAACAAAACTTCGGACTTGTGCCGCGCGGAAACGGACCGGAAATGAACGCACCCATTTTGGCGGCGCCTGTTCAAATGGCGCCAGTGCGTCCCACCGATACCTACAACTGGGAGCAGGCGATGCGCGTCCTGCGGAAGAACCGGCGATTTGCGATCTGCTTCGCCGTCTTGGTGACCACAGTGGTGGGAGTAGCGGCTTACATGATGAAGGACGTTTACCAGCCGGTTGCTCGACTAGAGGTCGACCCCCCAAGTTCCGGCATCTTCACGCTGCGCGAACTGGAGAACGCAGCCGAAAACAATCAGGACTATCAAGAAACGCAGGCGCAAATTTTACAGAGCGACGCGCTGGCGATGAGCGTAATCCGGACGTTACAGCTAGACAAAAACCCGGCCGTCGTGGGAGAGAAAAATCTGGCAAAGCACGCGCAAGCGGAAGGAACGAAACCGGTAGTCGGCAATTTGGATCAGGCAGAGAAAGCGCTCTTTAAGGATCAGCTTGAGGTGTCCGATCGCGCTCCCCTTGAGTCGGCGGCTCTGGGCGTTTTTCAAAGACAGCTGAGCGTGAACACTGTGCGGAACAGCCGTCTGATTGAAGTGAGCTACGCCAGCCATGATCCGCGCCTTTCCCAGCAAATTGTGAACACCTTGATTAGTACATATATCGACCAGAACTACCGGACACGGTATGCAACGACGATGCAGACTTCGGAGTGGCTTTCGGGTCAGCTAAATGATCTTCGCGAAAGGGTGAAACAGTCTGCGCAAGCTCTTGTGGACTATCAGAGGAAGTACGGACTGATTGAAACGGATGACAAGGATTTAACCTCCACGCAAATTTATGGAGAATCGAGCCACCGTCTGAGTGAAGCGAAGGCTGATCGCATACAGATGGAAGCATACATGCGAATGATCGACACAGGACAATCTGATTCCTTGCCGCAAGTCCGCGACAATCAATTGCACCAGAGCCTGACGTCGAGGTACGTCGAGGCCCGGGCCCAACTGGCGCAGGCGCGCGCGATCTATGGCGACGAAAACACCAACGTGAAAAAACTGCAGGACGAGGTCGATGAGCTGCAGGCCCAGATAGACGCGGACATGATACGCATCGTGAGCCAGATACGGACTGCATTTGCGGCGGCTGGAGAAAAAGAGCACATGCTGCAAGCCGCAATGGACCGCGAAAAGGTTCAGATGGGCGATGTAAGCGAACGGATGGTGCAGTACCGCGTTCTCAAGAATGACGCATTCGCGAACACGGAACTGTACCACGCGCTGTCGGCGCGCTTGAAAGAGGCGGGAATTACGGCGGGCTTGCGGTCTAACAATATTCGCGTCGTGGACTCGGCCTCCAAGCTCGAAAGCCCAACCGGACCGCAGAGATCCCTGATCATCGGAATCGGCGCGCTGATCAGCGGGATTTTCGGAATCGCCCTGGCATTTGTGAAAGAAAGCTTAAACAACACGGTTCGCACGCCCGACGACATCAAGGACTGGACCGGGCTGCCCTCGTTGGCGATGGTCCCTCCGATTTCGACAAAAAACGACGGAGGCGGGCTATTGCTTGCGATCCTGCCCGCGGAGCAGAGGAAATCCGGAAGGCTATTGAAGATTCCATCAGCGCGCGCACACACCGTGGAAGCCGAAGCCATGCGCGCTCTGCGCACATCCTTGATGCTGTCGAGACCGGGCGAGCCGCCACGAGTGATCCTGGTGGCGTCCTCGGCGTCCGGCGAAGGGAAGACCACGATCGCCGCAAATCTGGCGATTGTGTTTGCACAGCATGGAAAGACTTGCATCGTGGATGGCGATCTGCGGCGCCCCATGGTGGCAAATGCTTTTGGCCTTCCGACCGGGTCGCGCGGCCTCAGCCACATCCTAGCCGGCTCCATAAAGCTGGAGAAGGCACTGGTCGACGTTCCTGAGATACCGGGTCTTTCGCTACTCCCGGTGGGCGTGATTCCACCGAATCCTGCGGATCTGGTGGCCTCCGAACAGATGCGAGCCATCATCGCAACTCTACGAGAACAATTCGATCACGTGGTGATCGATTCTCCACCGACGATCCCGTTTGCGGACGCTCGCGTACTTTCCTCGATGACGGACGGCGTAGTACTGGTGGGGCGCTGCGGATTGACGACGCGCCGAGCGATCATGCGCTGCACCCAACTGCTCGATGAAGTGCGCGCGCCAATCATCGGTGTGGTGGTCAACGGCATCGATGTGTCTTCGGCGGACTATCATTATTACAACTACGGGTTCAGCAACGAATTCAAGGATGGCTATGCTTACCGGAACGAGCGATATAACGGCAACTCCAAGCAGCCGCCTCCGCTCTCGCCCCAGAACGACGTGAAATCGAAGAGTGCGCATGCATAACAGTTCCCGTGAGTTTAAAGCAAGAAAAGAGGTAACCACCATGAGTACAACTGCAGTATTTGCAAGGGCAAGGAACGTCATGTGTACCGGAGTGCTGGTGCTCGCCTGTGCGTCGGGTGTTCCGGCTTTTGCGCAGACGGCATCCGCTGGTGCGAGCCAACAGTCTGTAACCGCCGCCAGCGGTGCGGATGACTACGAGATTGGGCCGGGAGATGTCCTGTCCATTGCCATCGCCGATGCACCAGAGTTCAGCGGGAAATTCCGAGTCAGCGAATCCGGTGGGCTGAGCTTGCCGGCTCTTGCGGCACCTATTCAGGCCACGGGGCAAACGCCGGCACAATTGGCTCACATCATTCGAGAAGAACTCATCGACGCCAAACAACTTCGGAATCCCACCGTGAACTTGTTTGTGGAGGAATTCCACGGCCGGAATGTCACGATTCTAGGCGCGGTGGTCAAACCTGCGGTGTATCCGCTACAGAGACGCACGACGGTCATGGATGCACTTTCGATGGCTGGGGGATTGGCCCCCAATTCCGGAAACATGCTGACGATCGTTCCGGGACGTGGAAACAACGCTTGGAGTGAGGAGAAGACCCAATCAATCGACTTGGCTCAGCTTGTCCAGGGGAAGGACCGGTCTCTGAACCGGGAGATTCACGACGGGGACGTGATCAGCGTTTCTAACGCGCAGGTTGTTTACGTCGTGGGTGCGGTGAAGAAACCAGGCGGGTTCGTCCTTTTGGATCAGAGCTCGGGAATGAGCGCGTTGCAAGCCCTTTCGATGGCCGAAGGTTTCGATTCGCTCGCCTCCACGCATCACGCTCTCATCATTCGCAGAGCCATCGACGGCCCCAATCGTCAGACCGTTCCCGTCAACTTGAGCGAATTGCTGACCGGCAAGGGGGCGGACGTTCGCCTCGAGGCAAACGATATTCTTTACGTTCCCACTAGTAAGGCGAAGCAAACTCTCAAAGTAGCCGGTGACGTGGCGATGGCAGCGGTCAATGGAATCGCCATTTATGGCATCGGGTATAAAGTCGCTGGCCTCAAGTAGCGAAGTAGCGCCTCTGAAAGACACTCCCTGTTTCTGGAGCATTAGACATGCCCTCTCCCGTCATGGCCAATCAGAGTTTGAGTTCGCAAGCACAGAACGCAAACGCCACCAGCGTTTCTACTGGGCCGGTTCTCAGCAATGTTCGATTTTCTGGATCTGAGGGCGCAATTTGCGACCATCCGCGACGAGGTCATGCACGCGGTTTCGGAAGTAATGCAGAGCCAGTTGTTCATCCTCGGCAACGAGGTTCGGCTGTTCGAACAGGAATGCGCGGCGTATCTTGGAGCGCGGCACGCGGTCGCGTGTGCTTCCGGGTCGGATGCTCTGCTCCTTGCTCTGTCGGCCCTGGGAGTCGAGCCCGGCGATGAAGTCATCACCTCTCCGTTTACATTTGTTGCCACCGCGGGATCTATCGCCCGGCTCGGCGCGACTCCGGTGTTTGTGGATATCGACCCCGAAACGTTCAATCTCGATCCCTCCAAGACTGAAGCTGCGATTACGCGACAGACGAAGGCGATTATGCCCGTCCACTTGTTTGGCCTCCCGGCGGACTTGGCGCCCATACTCAGTCTTGCCAAATCCAGGAAGTTAGCGGTGATCGAAGACGCTGCGCAGGCAATTGGGGCGCGCTATCGGGAGACCGCTGTTGGAACGTTTGGAGAATTCGGATGCTTTAGCTTCTTCCCTTCGAAGAACTTGGGCGGAGCGGGAGACGGCGGCCTTATCACAACTGAAGATCCCGTACTCGCGGAGAGGCTGCGCGTTCTCCGCGTGCATGGAAGCCGGAAGAAATACCACCACGACATCCTGGGCATGAACAGCCGATTGGACGCTCTGCAAGCTGCCATTCTCCGAGTGAAGATGAAGCATTTGACAAAATGGACCGCTGGGCGCCAGCAGCGGGCGCAACGGTACAGGGATTTGTTTGAACAGGCTCCGCTGGGCTCCGGAGTGCGTGCCCCGCGCGTCCCGTCTTCGGAATACACTCATGTCTACAATCAATTTACGATTCGATGCGCCGACCGGGATGCGCTTCGCAATTTCCTGACTATGCGCGGCATTCCCTCAGAGATCTACTATCCCCTCTGCCTCCACCTGCAGCCCGCTTTTGCCTATCTGGGCTATCGAACTGGAGAATTGCCAGAGGCCGAGAGCGCAAGCCGTGAGGTGCTTTCCTTGCCCGTTTATCCGGAGTTGACGGATTCTCAGCAGGACGAAGTGGTGAAAGGCATTGCAGCATTCTACCGTGAGAAAAACTCAAGACCCAGCCGAAAAGAGATGTAACAACCGCTTAAGACAGGATTCAAGAGAACTTCACTCCGCACCAATATCCACGTCGCGCAAGAAATGCGATGAATGCGCCGAGCTTCGCAAACAGATACGCCACGCAAGCCAAAGGAGTGGTCATGGTCGAGAGAGAGCTGCCTTCGCTTGGAATCGTTGGGTGCGGGTACTGGGGCCGCAACCTGGTGCGGAATTTTCACGAGTTAGGAAGCCTCGAGGCAATCTGCGACGTGGACACGGCGAGGCTGGAGGAACTCGGCAACCAATATTCCGTCACCACGACACAGAGCTTTGATGAGCTCTTAGCCATGGCCGAACTGCGAGCCATCGCCATCGCGGCGCCCGCGGCACAGCATTTTGCGCTGGCAAAGAAAGCCATCCTGGCGGGAAAGGACGTGTTCGTCGAAAAGCCGCTGGCTCTGCGGGTGGAAGAGGGCGAAGAGTTGGTGCTGCTGGCGCAAAAGCACTCGCGAGTTCTAATGGTTGGCCACCTGCTGCACTACCATCCTGCCATTGTCACGCTGCGGCGTATGATTCATGCAGGCGAATTCGGAAAAGTGGAATACATCAGTTCATCGCGGCTGAATCTGGGGAAGCTGCGGACCGAAGAAGACATCCTCTGGAGTTTTGCTCCGCACGATATTTCCGCGATTCTGCACCTTCTGGACGAATCGCCAACGCGAGTGGCGGCGCAAGGCGCGAGCTATCTTAACAATCCGATCTCGGACGTGACGCTGACGGTCTTGAGTTTCGCCAGCGGCGTTAAAGCCCACATTTTTGTGAGCTGGCTGCATCCTTACAAGGAGCAAAAGCTCATCGTCGTGGGCGACCGGCAGATGGCGGTGTTTGACGATACGGAGACGGAGCGCAAACTCGTGCTCTATCCGCACCGGATCGACTGGGTGAACCGATTCCCCGTGGCGCGCAAGGCCGAATCTGAAGTCGTGCCACTGCCCAAAGAGGAGCCCCTCAAAACCGAGTGCCGGCACTTCCTAGAATGCGTCCAAGATCGCAGGACACCTCGGACGGACGGCGAAAACGGGCTGCGTGTGTTGAAGATTCTGCACGCTTGCGGACAATCCATCCGCGAGCATGGCCAGCCGCACGCCATGGAGAAAGCTCAGCCGAAATACTTCGTGCATTCGTCCGTGGTGGTAGATGAGCCGTGCGAAATCGGCGACGGCACCAAGGTCTGGCACTTTTCTCACGTGATGGCAGGGAGCGAGATCGGGAGAAATTGCATTCTGGGGCAAAACGTTCACGTGGCCACGGGCGTGCGCATCGGCGACAACGTAAAGATTCAGAACAACGTTTCGCTATATACCGGAGTGGAGCTGGAAGACGACGTGTTCTGCGGGCCTTCCATGGTCTTCACAAACGTGATCACGCCGCGAAGCCACGTCAACCGCAAATCGGAATACAAGCGGACGCTGGTGAAGCGGGGGGCGTCTCTGGGCGCGAATTCCACGATTGTCTGCGGCACGACGGTCGGGCGCTACGCGTTCATCGGCGCGGGAGCCGTGGTCACGCGCGACGTCCTCGATTATGCCCTGATGGTCGGCGTGCCGGCCCGCCAAACAGGGTGGGTGTGCCAGTGTGGAGTCCGGCTCGAGATGTCGCTTGATGCCGCGTGTTGCCCGGCCTGCGGCGACACCTACGTCTTGCACGACGACAGGTTAGTAGCGATCGATAGACCTGCATCGCTTGAATTCACAGCGGAAGTGCCGCAATTCCCAGCCGCCCTGGAAGGGCGCAGAGCCGCCGCGGCTGCCGCGGGGAATGATTAGCAGGACAAGCTCAAAGCTGCGAGCGCCAGTGCATGCCCTCAGGAAGCGATGCGATTGCATCTTCGTCAAGGAGGCCTGCCGGGAATCTCATGGAAAGCTTTTTGGAAGAAGGCACGATTGCACGCCAGTCGAGCGCTATCCAGCATGTTCCGGAACTCGACGGTATTCGCGGGATCGCCATCTCACTCGTGCTGTTGTTTCATTTAAGAGCTCCGCTGTTCAGTATTGGTTGGTGCGGTGTCGACCTGTTCTTCGTGCTTTCGGGTTTTCTCATCACTAGCATTCTGCTGGCAACTAAGGATTCGGGGCAGTATTTCCGGTCATTCTATGCGCGGCGCGTGTTGCGGATATTTCCGCTCTATTTTGCCGCGCTATTTGCTGTCTTCTGGGTTGGACTACCGATTGCACAGCGCTTTGGATGGGCCCATGCGGTTGCCCCCCGCGATCAAATGTGGTTTTGGTTTTACCTTTCTAATTGGCGGAATGCTTTTGGACACAATCTCTACTACTTGAGTCACTTTTGGTCGCTCGCCGTCGAGGAGCAGTACTATCTTTTCTGGCCGTTGATCGTGTTTCTGCTTAACCGTCGCGGGTTGGCACTATTTTGTATCGCAGCCGTGATTGGATGCCTCTCGTTGCGAATCGCCTTCGGCCTGTATGGAGCGAATCCCGAACTCGTGCAACGCGCGACCATTTTTCGGATCGATACGCTAGCGATGGGCGGGCTTGTAGCTTTGCTTGCGACGAGTTCTAAACCAAGCAGAGAAATGCTTCGGTACTCTGCGTATGCTGCCCTTCTGGGGGCTGTAGCCGTAATCAGCATTATGGTTGTTTCGGGAGTATCCCAGCTGCTACTTCCGATGGCCACACTTGGATACGCGGCTATCGCGATCGTCTCAGCTTGGCTCGTATGGCACTCGACCGCGAAGTCTGGGTCTTCGGATTTTGTTTGTCAGCTGCTCCGTCTTCGACCGCTCGGCCAGCTAGGCAAATACAGCTATGGGATGTATGTATTGCACTATCCGCTCGTCATCCTGGTCCTTGAAGCCGCAAAGCGTTTCGTTTCACAGCACCCCGGTCAGTGGAAAAATACAGCTCACTTTCTCGCCATCCTCGCCGGCTTTGGCGGCTCGTACTTGGCGGCGTTGGTTTCCTGGAACCTGATCGAGAAGCGTTTCCTTCGCCTGAAGGACAAATTCCGGTACGAACCGAAACGAGCGATGCCCGAACCCCTTCAGGAAGAGCGCAATCCCGCAGGATTAGTTGTGAAGACCGAAGCGATTTCTTCCTGACCTCGGCGGAGACGGCAATGAAGTGCACCTCTCGCAACTCGCCTGCAAGTCTTCCCATGGACCCGCAGGATCTTAGATACGCAGCAAATAGAACCATCACGCAGCGCGAGGATTTCGTGAGTGATTCAACAGGACGCCCACCGTTTCATGTTCATGTGCATGGCTACGCGCTCTTTGCCAGCCAGTTTCCGGAATTATTGAAAGCGGACGGCTGGCGCGTGAGCAATTTCGAGAGCAAGGGCATATTGTCGCTGGCGTCCAAAGTGAAGGACTTGCGGAGATGCGACCTCGCGTTTACCTACGGTGGCCGCATCACCATGGGAAAGTTTCTGTGGATTGCTCGCGGCCTTCGGACCAGGAAGCTGGTGATTTTCTGGGCTGGGACCGACACGCTGCACGCAAAGGCCAACGGCGGGGCAGGGAAGCTGGATCCCTGGATCGCGAGCAAAATCCATTGGGCGGCGACGCCGTGGCTTGCCGAAGAGGTCCGCGCCTTCGGCGTTTCTTGCGAATACGTTCCCGTGAATTGGGCGCCGACGGTCTTGCATCCGAAGCCGCTGCCGGAAAAGTTCTCCGTGCTGGTTTATTTGCCGGATATGAAAAAAGAAAGCCTGTACGGAGCGGATCGCATTCTGGAGGTGGCGCGCTCTCTCCCGCAAATTGAGTTCACGGTTGTGGGTCTGAGGGAGGGGCGGCTTGAGGGTGCTCCACCAAACATGAAGATCCATGGTTGGGTGAACGACATGACGCCGTTCTACGAAAATGCATCGATGCTGTGGAGGCCTGTGCGGCACGATGGGATGTCTTTCATGGTTCTTGCCGCATTGGCGCATGGGCGGCATGTGTTGTGGAGCTACCCATTCACGGCTTGTTCCCATGCGGAGGGAGTGAACGAAGCACGCAAAGAACTGGAGCGATTGCGCGCTCTTCACGCAGCCGGCGCTCTATGCGTAAATGAGCCGGGGATCAAAGTCATCCAGGAAAACTTCTCGAGAGAAAGAATCCGGGAAGGAATACTGAAACGATGGGAGGAAATCATTCTTTCGCCGTCTCCACAACCCTTGAGCAGTGTCGCCCAGAGGAATCGCGTGGCAGCCCTGCGGGGATCTGGAAGTTAGAAGGCTGGGAGTCGATGATTAGAGAGATCCCACAATCTGCGGGAAAATCGGCAAAGCCGCCTGTCTTGCTGTTCAAGATCGAGCAGCCGACGCCGCTGAAGCGGTATGCGCTGCGATTCCTCCTGCAATCTCTAGGTTACCCGGCGGTTGAGTCCACTACGGACGAGTGCGATCTCTACTACGGCAATCGGTTTGCGTCGCGTGTTTCCGCCGTAACCATTCGCGAAGATTCTTCCCACGTGCTCCCGGATGATCTTACGCGGCTCGGGGCGAATGAAAAGGCGAATATTGCGTTTGACGTTGTTGGAGCGACTGCCCGGTTGCTGACGGATTCCGTGAATTCCAGCGGAGAATGGGATTCGTTCGACCGCTTGACATTTCGTTCGAGCTTTCAATCACAGCGTCAATGCAGCCGCACACCGGTCGTGAATATTTTTGTGGAGTGCCTGAGGCGGCCGTTGGAACATCATTGTGGGGCGCCAGGTGCGCCGCTGCTGCCGCCAGGGAAAAAAGCCGCCATTGGATTGTCGCACGACGTGGATCGCCTGGAACGCTGGGCCGATGTGCGCGGCTTCCTTCGCACCGGCAAACGCGGCCTGTACGCTGCACGCTCCATCCTGCTGAACGCGATCCATCGCCATGATAGTTTTCACTTGATTCGTGATTTGATTGCCTTTGAAGAACGTCTGGGATTCACATCCACGTTTTTGTTCGCAACAGAAAGCCGCTATTCCCCCTATAGCGCCCGGCACGACGTTGCTTACGACATCGAACAGCCAGCGATGCGCGCATTGTTCGGGCATATCCAAAGCCAGGGCTTTGAGATCGGACTACACGCGAGTTACAACGCTTATCGAAGGCCCGAGCGCTTTCGAACCGAGAGGAAGCGCTTGCAATCGCTGTCGGGGGCAGAGATTGCAGGAGTCCGCCATCATTGCTGGCACCTGGGCCGCGAAGTGGACGAGACACTGGCAATGCATGGACAAGCGGGGTTCTCTTACGATTCCTCCATTGCCTTCAATTATGATCTTGGTTTCCGGCGGAGCGTCGCCTTGCCCTATTATCCCTGGTGGTCAAGGGAGCAGCGCCCCATCCACGTTCTGCAGCTCCCGGTCTTCTGCATGGATGGCAACCTATTTTATCGCGACAGCTCCGTTAAGGAAGCGCTGGAACAGATCGGGGGAATGGTCGCAACCATTAAACAGTGGGGCGGGATTGGCGTGATCGACTGGCACAGCGACACGTCGCATCCGAAAACTCGCGGATTTGAACGCTGGGGTCAAGCTTATTTTAGGCTGCTGAAAAGGCTCGCGGATGAAAGCACTCTGTGGGTGACAAACCTTGGTGAGCTCGCATCGTGGTTCGCTCGCAGGAATCGTTCCCTGGAGTCCGAGAGTGCGCTGACCAGCAATGCCCGCGCCGCACAGCTTGATCCGTTACGCTCGACGCATGTTTTTCTCTGAACTCCGCATTCTAGGAATCTTTGGAATCAATGGTCAATCGAACGGTTTTGGTCCACGGGCTTCCTTATTTCGGGAAGCTCTTCGTGGAATTGATGAACGGAGAGGGATGGGATTTTCGCTTTTACCCTGATTCGGGAATAGGGAACCTGACGGGGATGTTGATGAGCTTAGTGACCTGCGATGTTGCTTACCAGATCGGTGGAAGGGTAACGCTGGGAAAATTCTTGCGAGTGGCGAAATTGTTGGGAAAAAACAAGATCGTGATCCACTGGGTTGGCACCGACACGACGGATGAACGCCACGCGGTTGCTTCGGGAGAGGTGGACGAGTGGGTCCGGCTGCGGTTGACGCATTGGGCGGAAACCCCTTGGCTAAGACACGAGGTAAATCAGCTGGGCGCTTCGTGTGACGTAGTCCCTCTGCCAGGCGCATGCTTGCCGGAACGGCCCTCGCCTTTGCCTAAAGATTTTTCAGTGCTCGTCTACGTTCCGGATACTTCTCTCGGTGCTCTTTATGGCCTCGATTCCATCTTGCGCGTTGCTCAACAGTTGCCCCAGATTCAATTTGAAATGGTGGGGCTCGCAAAAGGATCGATCAACGAGCCGCCTTCGAACTTGCGGATTCATGGACACGCTCGAAACTTGAATGAATTCTACGAGCGGTCAACGGTGGTTTGGCGTCCCGTGAAACACGATGGATTGTCTTTCATGGTGCTGGAATCTCTGGCTCGCGGACGCCATGTAATTTGGAGCTATGCGTTTCCTGGGTGCATCCACGCTGAGTCCAACGAGGCAGCGCGCGATCAGATCGTTGGTCTGCATCAAATGCATTTGGACGGGGGCCTGCACTTGAACGAAGCTGGCTTGCAGGTAGTTGGAGAGAACTATCTGCCGCACAACCTCAAGAAGCAAATCCTCATGCGTCTCGAAGATCTCTTGGAAAGCTGATCGTGGCCGAAACCGAGATCAGATTGTCCGCGTTGTCGCCGGCTGCCCTGGATAAATGCGTCGAGCGTCCTCGCTTCCTCGCGGGTCTTGCGACGGTGCTAGGCACCCAAGCAGGCTGCGTGGTCATGTCCGCGGCTCTGGAAATCCTTTATGCCCGGTTATTGGGGCCATCGGGACGAGGAACAATTTTCTTGTCGCTTATGACCATCGCTGCCGGTGTTCTGTTGGGCGGGCTGGGAGGCGAGATTCCGCTCATGGTGTGGTCGGCCGACTGCCGGAAAAAAATTCACGAATGGCTGCCTGCCGTGGTTTTCTGGGGCGCTGTCGGAGCCGTTGGCTCTAGTGTGATATGGGCAGCTGCCTACTGGGTTTGGCATCCGGCATTCTTGAAAGGGATTACGCCGGCGCTGGCCCTATTGGTGCTCGTTTCGATTCCTTCGAACATTCTCTACAGCTATGTAGTCGCGATCGCTACCGGACACGAACGATTTCGCGGGCGTGCTGGCGTCCTGCTATTAAACCAGGCAGCGATGCTGGTGAGTGCGTTGTTCCTGCTTGTATTTTTCAGGGACGCGAGAATTGCCGTGCTGGCAAATCTACTGGGACTTTTGAGCGGCACAATCATGGGGCTGTACCTTCTTCGAAAACAGCTATTTGAGAAATGGGATTTCGGCGTGGCAAAGGAGAAACTCGGGCAAGCCTTAAGCCTTGGAGTGCGCGGGCAAATTGGAAATCTCGCGACCTTTTTCAACTATCGTCTGGACATTTTTATCGTGAATTACTTTCTGGATCCCTCGCAGGTGGGGCTTTATGCAGTAGGTGTCCTGGTTTCGGAGTCCTTGTGGCAAGTTCCGCAAGCGGCGGCCGTTACGCTCCTGCCGAGAACGGCGCGCACGCTGGGAGAAAAAGATATTGCGTTTACATGTGGCGTGGTTCGTCGAGTTTTTGCGCTGACATGCGTCTCTGGAATCGTGTTAGCGCTTCTTGGTCCCTGGGTAATTCCTCTGGTTTTCGGATCGAGATTTGGACCGAGCGTACCCATAATCTGGTGGATTCTACCGGGAACCACCGCCTTCGCCGTCGGAAAGGTCGTCAGCGCGGACCTGGCTGCGCGAGGCAAGCCCGAGTTCAGTTCGATGTTCGCCTTTGTGGCGCTTGCGGTGACCGTAATTCTGGATTTGGCGCTGATCCCTCGCATGGGAATTTCAGGAGCGGCACTGGCCTCTTCGGTGGCCTATCTTGTGGACGCCGTGTTGCTCACGACCGCCCTCAAACGCGAGATCAAAGTTGACTGGGGAGATTTGATCTTCCCATCGGCCGCGGATCTCGACGTATATTCCCAAGCCTGGCGCAAGCTCCGAAGCCTCGCGGTCGCCTGATCAGCGACAGCACACATCAGAACACTATCGAAAAAAGGGAACACCTGGAATTCACGCCTGGCTCAAGTCATATGACGAGCGCTTCTCCACTAATCGGCAACTCCGCAGAGACAAGTTTGCGCCAGGCTTTGAGAGGGCGGCTCGGCGAAATCGCTGTGTTCACTATGTTCTTTGTGGCCCTTGTCGTGCCCCAGGTCCCGGTGACCTCGGACTTAAATGTCAGGTCCGAACTGATAGCCCTGGCTGTCTTCATGGGTATCTATGGTTGGATGTTGCTTGCCGGCTTGGTTCGTCAGTTGCACTTCAACGGCATGTTTGTTGCCGCTTTTCTCTTCTGCACTTCCGTCATCATATCGATCGTATACGGCACGGACGTCCTGCACCACCAGCTTCTTTTTCGCGACTATTTCGAGATTCCCAAGGTCTGGCTGCCCGCGTTTTATTTCACGCTCACGTATGAGATGGATCTTTCCGAGAGCGCGCTCAGGCGCTTCTTGAATTTTCTCGTGGTTCCCACCGCCCTGGTTTGCTTGTACGCGTGGGCGCAGCATCAGGATCTGGATATTGCCTATCGGCTTAATCCGTATTACACCGGTGGCGATCATGTCGACCTCGCTTTGCTGCGGTACAGCAGGGTCTATTCGACCTTTGGGAATCCCAATCTGCTTGGCCAGTTCCTGAGCTGGACGCTGATTACGTATACAACCGCTTTTCTCTTTCAAGTGGGAAATCGCGTGCGGAACGTCGGCGTGACTTTGGTTTGCATGACGACCATGGTTCTGACGAGCTCGCGATATGCCCTCCTCGCCACCGGACTCGGGCTCATCCTGATCCTGTTCCTTGCGGCGTCCGCGCGTCGCGCCGCGGTGAAGTTCGTTGCGCTCTTCCTGCTCCTCGGCGCATTTTCTTACACGTTCATCACCGTGCAAAGAAGCTCTCGAGCCACTCAGCGGCGGTTTGAAGAGCTTCGGCATCCGTCCGAAGTGAATTCGCTGCGCTTGCGGCTCGACGGACTATGGTTGGAGGCAGGGGATTTCATCACAAGTTCACCGCTCGTGGGTCATGGTCCCGCAAAACAAATCTTCACGGGAGTGTTCACCGATTCGGAATACCTGGATATTTTGAAGCAATTCGGAGTTGTCGGATTCATCCCCTATATCTGCTTCTACCTGTGGGGTCTGTATTACATGGTGAAGGGTTTACGCGCCGGCAAACGTCTGCGTCCTTTTTTCGAAGAACGCTTCGCCGCGAACTTCATGATGGTCCGCGCCGGCATCGTGATTGTCCTCATGGCGCTGTTCATGAACATCGGCATGTTTACCTATCTGAATTGGCCATTGATGGGTTTTCTCTGGATGATGATCGGCCTTTGCGTGCGCTCCGCGAACAGTGTCTCCGCGCTGGCAGACCGGTTCGCCCCTCCGGCCCTCGCGGCGAGCCGAGCGGTGTTTCTTGCGGGCGGAACAGTTTGTTCGGCCTCTGCTGGACGAATCTAGACCTCGCCCTGGAATGCCGGGTCGGCTTGGCAACTTTACAGTCGTGAGAAAAATGTTTGTCCATCCGCACAGTTCGAATCACCCTGGCACCCTTCCTGTAGTGGTGTGGCCCGGAAGCCGGGGACCGATTGTCTCGTTTGCTTTGATTGGCCTCCTAGTGTTTCTCTGCACAAGCGTTACGGCGCGGGCCGATTATTTTCCTAAAGACAGCTTTGTGCGTTACCGTTCAGACGGGCGGTATCCCTTCTGGAACTCGACATGGCTTTTCCTGGACCCACGGCTTCGCATTGATTCCCAGGGAATACCTTTCGTCCAGTACGACAAAGAAGCTTCCTACAATCCGGTCACTGTCGCCGCGTTCGGATTGCTCGCTTACAATCGTTTCGAAGCGAGCGGGAAGCCAAGGGATCGAGATGTTTTCCTGAAAATGGCCGACTGGCTAGTTACGCATCAGGATTCTCGCTGCGGTTGCTGGTATTACGATTTTGACTTTACGTATCTTACTCTGGATGAAACCATCGCCAAGCCCTGGATCTCGGGAATGGGGCAGGGCCTGGCGATTTCCATCATGACGCGAGCCTACTACCTGACGAAGGACTCCAATTATTTGCGAGTCGCGGAACAAGCATTGGCACCATTTCGCAGAGACATTGAAGCTGGCGGAGTCAAACGAATCTTTGTTCCAGTGACCAGAATTGCGGGTGACCACGAGCTTCCGTTCTATGAAGAATATCCGACGAAACACACGCCGTCCTTTACGCTGAACGGCTTCATGTTTGCCCTCGTAGGCTTGTATGACCTCGCACAACTAAAAAATGCAGTTGCCAGCGAGCTTTTTCAGCAAGGTGCGCGGACACTCAGGACGTTGCTTCCCCTGTACGATCTCGGCGACGGCAGCTCTTATGATTTGGGCCACCTCACGCATCCGCCGCACAAAGTCCATCGCGATGCCGGCTACCATCTGATTCACATCACTTTGCTGAATGCTCTTGGGACGGCCACGGACGATCCGGCCCTTCTTTGGTATCGTGATCATTGGAACGCCTACGGGACTTTCCTCAGTGTCGATGCCATTTGGCTGAAGCGCGCGGCCTTGTGGCTCTTGCGCCGGCGGCCGGCTCTCGCAGGATTCTTCGCTCTCCTCTGCCTCACAATGTTTGTCCTGCTCGCGCGAGATTTCAAAAAACGCAAGACACCCCGGTCGTTAGTCGTGCAGAACCGGACTCCGCAGAAGTTGTGCTCCCTGCTTGTGCAAGCGCCTGCGTCCCCAAAAAGCGACGTCCATCGTCCAGCACCCTCAGCGGGAATCTTGCCATGACTCGCGGACGACAGGCCAGCAACGCGAACCTGAGCCGTAGCTGCGTGTTTTTGTCCCTATTGTTTGCCGGATCGTACCTCGTACCGTTGCGGGGCGCGGCTCTCAAAATAAGGGCTGATGAACTTGGCATCCAACAGACACCTCGCGCCGCTGAAGGTCAGTCGAACAATCTGAAAAGCGGAGCCGCGAGATCTTCCGGAGATCACTACCTTTTGCTCGTGACTTCCGTCAATGCATCAACTTTCACCCCCGAAAAACTTACGCAGTTCGATCGGTCCGCCTACGAAGGTGTTGCAGTGCCGTTTTTGAATGCTTATGACACGGGTCCAATTCCAACCGCGGCTGCGATGGAAGCCAGCCTCAGCGAATGGAAGAAAGTCACAAAAAAGGATTTGTGGCCCTGGGTATACATCAACCGCATGATGGGCCAGGACCCGGCGCGGAAAGAGCAGATCGCCAAATATCCCTATTTTGCAAAAATTCAAGGGGCCGATCTGGAAGACAAAGCCGGAGCACAAAAGGACTTTCTCCAGTACTGGCAGAACGCTTTCCGGGCAGCGAAGAACACGCAATCCCCCGGAGTGGTGGCGGACCTGGAATTCTACAACTATTACCCGGAATACGATCCGACAATCCTCGCGAAAGAATTGGGCAAGACTCCTCAGCAGGCCATCGATCTGCTCCGGCAGCTGGGCGCCCGCATGGCCGATTCGGCTGCAGCGGATTATCCCAGCGCGACAGTCTGGTTTCTCTTCACGGATTTAGGCAATCCCTCCTGGAAAGTCGTAGATGGCAAGCCCTACTACGCCTCGCCCGCGTACGTTGTTCAGGGAATGTTGGACCAAATTCAAAAGGCTCGCCTCTCGCTCAAGGTATTGTCTGGAGGAGAAGTAAGTCTGGCCTACTGCAGCACTTCGCTGGAACAGCTAAGAATGAAAATCAGCCGCCGGGCGGCGGGATTTGCGCCGCAAATCCAAAAATATGGCGGCGCACTGGAGCTTGCCGGCACCATCACACTGTGGAACGAGCCGGCTGGGAAAACGGGTTGGATGAAACAAAGTTGCAGTGGCTCCGATGCTGCCACTGTGGAAGATTTGCAACCGTACCTCGAAGTTCTCTTGAAAAGTTACCGCTACAACTGGATTTATGCATCAGGGGCGGGAAGTTACCTGGCGTTCCAGCCGGAGAGCGCGCCGCGTTTTGACGCCGTCATAGACAAAGCAAAAGCCCGTGTTGCAAGCGCTCCTGCACGATAGACGGCGGCTGAACTTTCGCCTAGTCGCACCTGCTTTAAAGGTTCACCAATCCCCGGGATGGTCCTGAATCATGACAACTCCATCAGCGAAGCGTAATGGCTCGAGTGTGCACTGGGTCAGCATTGTCGGTGCTCGACCTCAATTCGTGAAGCTTGCGCCTGTGTGCAGGGCCATCGAAGCACAAAACGAGCGAGGGGAATCTCCTCGAATCGAGCACAGAATTATCCACACCGGCCAGCATTACGATCCCGCCGTTGCCGGCCTTTTTTTTCAGCAAATGAAAATTCCCGAGCCCGACTGCAACCTTGCGGTTGGCTCCGGCTCACACGGCACGCAATTGGCGCGCATGCTGGAGCGGTTAGAGCCAGCGCTTCTTTCGAAACCAGTAGACTGGGTGATTGTTTACGGAGACACGAACTCCACTCTCGCGGGCGCTCTCATCGCCGCCAGGCTTCATCTCCCCCTGGCGCACGTCGAGGCAGGATGCCGCAGCTCGGACATGCAAATGCCCGAGGAGCAAACCCGTATTGTCGCTGATCACCTCAGCCGCTTGCTGCTGGCTCCCTCGCAACTCGCGGTAAATAATTTGTATCGTGAAGGAATCGCGGGAGAGGACGATCCGAGGAACCGGCGGGCAGCGATGGTTGGCGATGTCATGTTTGACGCTCTGCTGGATAGTCTTCCAATAGCGGAGATGCAAGCCGCCGAGCTGCTTGCGCGCCTCGCAGTTGAAAGCCAGAAATACTATTTGCTGACGCTTCATCGCGCAGAAAACACCAACAACCCCAAGGGCTTGCGGCAGATCTTGGATGCCGCCGCATCACTCGATCTCCCGGTGCTTTTCCCTGTACATCCTCGAACGAGACATGTTCTGGATAGCGCGGGCGTTGTTCTGGATGGGAACGCGCTCGCTGTTCCACCGCTGGGTTATTTCGAAATGCTCGCAGTCGAAAAACACGCTCGCAAGATCCTGACCGATTCAGGCGGTGTGCAAAAGGAAGCCTTCTACCTCGGGGTCCCCTGCGTGACGCTCCGCGACCGGACGGAATGGCCCGAAACGGTCGAGCTTCGCGCAAATCATATTGCGGGGACCGATCCTGCACGCATTCGCGAAGTAGTCCATTCACGTTCCGGCGGAGCGGATACCACTTCGGCGCCCTACGGCAACGGCAAGGCCTCTCAAAAAATCGTCAATGAGCTGCTGGCTTCACACGGAATGTAACATTGCCCTCAATTGCAGAAAACCTCGGGCTTGGGACTGCCTTTGATCTCGCTCCGAAACGATCCGCATTTTGTTTGAGTGGATCGCGCAGAGTGGTTCGAGTCGTCCATCTAACCTCGGTCCATGCGGCCATGGACATCCGCATTTTCTACAAAGAATGCCGCTCGCTGGCACGCGCGGGAATGCAGGTGACGCTCCTAACTCCCAATGGGCAGGATGAGGTCGCGGAAGACGTGCAGATCAAAACCGTGCCGAGAGCGCGCGGCAGGCTTTCGCGGGTGACGCGAACGGTTTGGAGCATGTACCGTGAAGCGGTTCGGCAGGATGCGGATCTCTATCATTTCCATGATCCCGAATTGATCCCCGTGGGGCTCCTGCTGCGCGCCCGCGGCAAGAGAGTCATCTACGACGTCCACGAAGATGTCCCAAAAGACATTCTCTCCAAACATTACCTGCCGGAGTGGAGCCGCCGAATGGTCTCCTGGGCCGCAAGAGAGATTGAAAACGCCACCTGCAAACGATTTTCCGCATTGGTTGTGGTTACGCCTGCCATTAAAAAACGATTTCAATCCTTGCACAATCGAACCGTGATGATTCGCAACTTCCCCATTCCTGAAGAGATTGCCGTCGGGGCAGAAGCTCCCTGGGATAGCCGGGAGATGGCGGTCGCATACGTTGGTGGTATTACCGGTTTGCGCGGCATTCGCGAAATGGTGCAAGCCATGGCTCTGCTACCGGAATCGCTTCCAGCAACTCTGAAGATCGCCGGCTCTTCGTTCTATGAGGACAATCTAGACGATCTTCCAGAACTGAATGGCTGGAATCGCACGCATCATCTCGGGTATCTGGATCGCAGCGGAATTGCAAATTTGTTCGGAACTGTCCGCGCCGGGCTTGTTCTCTTCCATCCTGCTCCGAACCACATGGAAGCCATGCCCATGAAGCTGTTCGAATATATGGCAGCAGGCATCCCTATCATTGCCTCAGACTTTCCAGCATGGCGGGAACTCGTCGGTGGAGTCGGTTGCGGCATTCTCGTCGATCCTTTGCGGCCTCAAGCCATCGCCGAAGCGATCACCTATGTGCTGAGACACCCAGCGGAAGCCGAAGAGATGGGGTGCCGCGGACAAATGGCGGTTCGGGAAACTTACAACTGGGATTCGCAGGCCCAGGAACTGATTCGTCTTTACTGTGAATTGTTGGAGCTCTCATGTGCGGAATAGCAGGCATCCTCTCGCCGAAGGGTATTGATCCGCGCGTGCTAATGTCCATGACTCATTTAGTGAGCCATCGAGGGCCCGATGGTTTCGGCTTTGCCTATGTGGGCCGAGACGCGCAAACGCCCGTGGAAATTATTCACAACGAAGACCGGGCCCCAAGCCTTACGCGCCCGGTCATGGGCCTCGGCAGCAGGCGCCTGGCGATCGTTGACCTGTCACCGCAAGGAAATATGCCCATGAGGAGCGACGACGGCTCTTGCTGCATCACTTACAACGGAGAAATCTACAATTACATGGAGCTCCGCATCGAGCTGGAACGAAAGGGTTATCGCTTCCATAGTGAGACCGACACCGAAGTAATCCTCAATGCCTATTTGGAATGGAAAGAAGACTGTCTACGGCACTTCAACGGCATGTGGAGCTTCGCCTTGTGGGATCAACGCGTTCAGCGGCTCTTCTGTGCGCGGGACCGGTTCGGAGTAAAGCCATTTTACTACACTCTCTTCGAGGGTTGCTTTTATTTTGGTTCGGAAATCAAGCAGATTCTCCACGCCTCCGCGACGCCCAGAGTGGCAAATGCCCGGACGGTGTACCACTTCCTCGATCGCGGCCTGATCGACTATTCTCCCGAAACATTTTTTGAAGATGTTCGTCAGCTGCCCGGTGGACATTGGTTGACATTGGATCTTTCGGAGTCTATGACTCCTGTTGTGCAGCGTTACTGGGAGCTGCCCCTCGAGCCGCAACCGCGGATGAGCGACATGGATTCGATCGAGGAGTTCCGCTCGCGATTTGAAACGGCCGTGAAGCTGCGGTTGCGGAGTGACGTGCCCGTAGGTTCCTGCTTGAGCGGTGGTCTCGATTCTTCGTCGGTAATTTGCGAAGCCCGGCGCGTCGCCCCGGAACGACACTTTCATACCTTCTCAGCTTGCTTCGAAGAGCCCGCTCTCGACGAACGAGATTTCATCTCCGCGGTGGCGAAAGCCACGACCGGCGCGGTTCACTGGACTTTTCCGAAACAGGAAGGTTTCTGGCAGAACATCGAAACCTTTCTCTATCACCAGGATGAACCAGTCGCGAGCACAAACGTTTACGCGCAGTGGTGCGTCATGGAGGAAGCGCAAAAACAAGGAATTCCGGTTCTGCTCGGAGGCCAGGGCGCTGATGAGCTGCTGTGCGGTTACCAAAAATATCGCTACTTTTACCTTTGGCATCTCCTCCAGGCCCGTGACTCTCGTTTCGTCCATGAATCAAGGCTTTGGCTCTGTAATGGTACGCGCTCCTGGTGGACCATCAGCGACGCGAGCAACTATTTTCCTGCTGCGCTGCGCAGAGCATTCTCCTCAATCAGGCGTCTCTGCCCGCCGCACTTCGAAAGAGAGCTTCGTGAACCTCAGCTGAGGCTCGGCGCGGGCAAGAGTCTTGCCGATCGGCAAAAAACAGACGTTTTGTACACCAGTTTGCCCGCACTCCTGCATTACGAGGACCGTAATTCCATGGCCCACTCCGTTGAGACGCGATTGCCATTCTTGGATTACCAACTTGCGGAATTCGCTATCAATTGTCCGTCCAACTTGAAAATGCGGGACGGCTGGAGCAAGTGGATGTTGCGCCAGGCGGTTGCCGGTACGCTCCCGGACAAAGTACGTTTGCGCAGGACGAAACTCGGGTTTGACACGCCGCAAGCCGCCTGGATGCGTTTCGGCATGCAAAATGGCCATCGCGATTTGTGGGATTCCCCCACTCTGCAAATGGAGAGATTTCTTTCACCCGAAAAGCTGGTGAGAGAAAGCATGCGATTCCTGCGGGAAGAGTCCGGTGCAATGCCTGCAGGTCCCTTATTTCGGGCCATGTGCCTGGAGCAGTGGGCACGCGTACATCGCGTTTCGTGAAATTGGAGTGGTTCACAGTCACTTTCTGATCCAACTGACGTCGCAAACCAATTTCCAGTGCTGAGCCGGACAATTTTTGAAAACGACCTGCCCTCGCATCGGCCTGCGATCGTCACGCAGGGCCAATCGACTACCTGGGCGGAGTTGCGAGAAATGGCAGAGGCGATTTGCCGTGAACGACGATTCTTGGCGAATCATCGTGTTGGATTGTGCTTCCGGCCGGAAGCGATGAGCTATGCAATTATGGCCGCCGCTGACAAACTTGAATGTGATCTCTTCCTTCTTGATCCGCTTCTTCCGCGCGAAGAAACCGAAAGACTGGCGAGGAAGTTTCGCTTGGCAGCGGTTATTGGAGCGAGCGGAGATGCTTCACGTGCCCAATTCGAAATATTCACATGGTCCGGCGAATCCCCCGGGAGCCGAGAGAGCACCATCACGGTCCTTACCTCCGGCACGACCGGGGAACCGAAAGCAGCAAAACATACCTGGGAGAGTCTCTCGAGGCCCGTGCGAATCGCCCCTGAAATCAAGCACCCGAGATGGCTGCTCACGTATCGGCCTCACCTTTATGCAGGCCTCCAGGTGATGCTCCAGTGTTTTGCGAATCATGGGGTCATGGTGTGTACAGATGCCCACATTGCGCCGCAAGCCCTGGCTGAGTTCCTCGCAGCCGAAAAAGTCCAATTCGTTTCGGCAACTCCATCGTTCTGGAAGCGGCTCCTCTTTTCCGTCGAATCTGTGGTCCTCGATAAAATTCCTTTCGGCCAGATCACGCTGGGAGGAGAGGTTGTTGAGCAATGGCTGTTGGACGCTCTTCAGGTGAGATTCCCGAGCGCGCGCCTACTACATATTTACGCCACCACAGAATTGGGCCGGTGTTTCTCAGTGAGCGACGGCCGGGCCGGATTTCCAGTACGCTACCTCCAGAAAATGACACGAGAACGCGCGGAGATGAAAATCGTGGACCGAGAGCTCTTGGTGCGGTCTCCCAATTCCATGAAGGGGTACGATCCTTATTCTCTTCACGAATTTCACAGCCAGGATTGGTTCCGAACGGGAGATCTGGTCGAAATCATAGGAGATCGCGTTTATTTCGTCGGCAGAAAATCGGACATCATCAACGTCGGCGGCATCAAAGTTCATCCCCTGGAAGTCGAGCGCGTAATCCGGCAGATCCCCGGCGTATCCGACGTTCGCGTTTTCGGCAAGAGGTCGTCCGTCGTCGGAGAATTGGTGGCCTGCGAAATTGTTCCCAGCCGGGAGCATGATCCTGAACGGCTAAGAAAATCGATCCATCGAATTTGCCTAACGCGACTTTCCTCTTCGCAACAGCCCCGCCTGATCCATATGGTAGAGCAAATTGAAATGACTGCTGCCTGCAAGACCCTCCGTACCGCGACGATTTGAGCTAAATAGGAGTCCTTTAGAAACGGAGTCTCAAGCAAATGTGTTTCTGGAAAAGCCAAACATGAGATTACTGATCCTCACGCAGTATTTTCCTCCAGAAGTAGGCGCTCCACAGACACGGCTATTGGCAATGGCTTGTGGATTGCGTCGGCTCGGACACGAAGTCGAGGTCGTCACAGCTATGCCGAACTACCCTGAGGGACGCATTTTCAAGGGGTACGACTGGACCTTTTACCGTCGCGAAGTCCGCGATGGCATCACCATCCGTCGCGTTTGGTTATATCCGGCCCTCGGCGGTGGCTTCAAACGTATATTGAACTATGCATCGTTTGCGTTTACTTGCCTTCTTGGCCTGCTGCTTTCCAAGAAGCCGGACTACATCTTCATCGAGTCTCCCTCTCTGCTACTCAGTCTGCCGGGTTTTCTCTTTTCCCGAATCTGGGGCGTCCAGCTTATTCTGAATGTTGCCGATCTCTGGCCCGACTCAGTTCGTGAAAAAGGTTTCCTTAAGCAGGGCTTTCTCATCGAGCTCATCGCCTGGCTGGAACGCTGGAGCTACAAAAAAGCTGCCTATGTAAATGCCATGACCGAGGGCATGCGCGAGTCGTTATTAAGGGACAAGGGCGTGTCCCCCGGCAAAGTTCTGTTCCTGCCCAACGGAGTAGACACCGTCCTTTACCGCCCGCGTCCCGAGGACACGGGCCTGAAAAGCCGCCTGGGCTTGGAAGGTAAGAAAATCGTTTTATATGCGGGAACCCAAGGCCACGCACACGCCTTGGAACATGTCTTGTATGCCGCCAAGCTTTTGGAAGGCCAGCGTGAGATTCACTTCCTTTTTCTTGGAAACGGCTCCGCACGGCTAGGTCTTGAGCAGCTTCACAAGGAATTGAAATTACGCAACGTGACCTTTCTTAACCCTATTCCCCTCGATCAGTTGCCACCGTACTTTTCCATCGCCGAGTGCGGACTATCGTCCCTTCGCGATCTACCCTTGTTTGACGGCGCGCGTCCCGCAAAAGTGTTTCCCATCCTCGCCTCAGGCAAACCACTCATTTTTGTCGGGCGTGGCGAAGGAGCATTACTAGTGCAACGAGCGAATGCCGGCATCGTGGTACCCCCCGCGAATCCGCAAGCGCTGGTGGAAACCATTCTGCTGCTCACGGCCGATCCGGCACTGGCGCTCGAATTGGGAAGAAACGGCCGCGAGTTTGTGGAAGCAAATTTACAGTGGTCCAAGCTCATCGGTGAATGGATGGACCGGTTGTTGGAATCGAACAGCAGGCGTTCCGCGGCAGCGAATGCACCCACACTTTAGGCAGAGATGGCCGCGGCGGACAGGAGCCTCCACATGACATTGACGGCTACAAGATTCCTGCCTTTCCACAAGGCGCTGATAGAGGAAGAAGAGATCAATGCGGTCGTCGACGTTCTGCGTGGCGGATGGCTCACGAAAGGCCCTCAAGTCCATGAATTTGAGAAGTCTTTCGCCGCCTACATTGGCGCAAGCCATGCCCTCGCCGTCAACTCGTGTACCGCCGCTCTTCATCTCGCGCTGGCAGCCATCGGGCTCGGTGAGGGCGATGAAGTCATCCTCCCCACCATGACCTTCGCTGCGACTGGTGAAGTTGTACTTTACTTCAAGGCGCGACCGATTCTGGTGGATTGCGCCGACGGCACAGGGCAACTTGACATCGATCAAGTCGAACGCGCGATTACGCCTCGCACACGCGCAATCCTTCCCGTGCACTATGCTGGCTATCCATGCGATATGGATCGCGTTCTCGAACTTGCAAAGCGGCGGAACTTGCGCGTCATTGAGGATGCCGCCCACGCTTTGCCCACGCGATATAAAGGCAGAATGGTCGGCACACTCGGTGACGTCACCTGTTTTTCCTTCTATGCCACCAAGACGATAACCACGGGCGAGGGCGGCCTTGCAACCACGGAGAACGAGGAATTCGCGGAACGCATGCGGCTGTTCAGTCTTCACGGCATCAGCAAGGATGCCTGGAAGCGCTATTCCGCCGAAGGTTCGTGGCGCTATGATATTTTGGAAGCCGGTTACAAGTACAATTTCACGGACATTCAAGCAGCTTTGGGCCTGGCCCAACTCGCAAAGTGCGATGCAATGCGCGCTCGCCGCGCCGCTATCGCTGAGCGTTACACCAGGGAGCTGGCCGCCCTGGAAGCTTTCCGACCTCCCCCAGTTCCACCTGACGGCCAGCACGCCTGGCACCTTTATGCTCTTCAATTGAATCCGTCGGCCCTGTGCATCAGCCGCGATCAAGTGATCGAAGAATTGAAGCACCGCGGAATTGGAACTTCCGTTCATTTTATCCCTCTGCATCTTCACACACTCTACCAGAAGCGCCTCGGCTACCGCGCGGGACAATTTCCAATTGCGGAGAGCTACTTCGAACGCGAGATTTCACTGCCCATCTATCCTGCCATGAGCGGCGAGGATTGCGATTGTGTTCTGGAAGGGCTGCAGGACATAGCGCGGCGATTCCGCCGTTAGAGTGTTCCGCGTTCTGCTCATCAGTCGCCCAAGCGCAGGATGAAAGGCCATGAATCGCACTCTCTATGACCGGATCGGCAAGAGGTGGCTCGATGCCGCTTGCGCAGTTTTGGGCCTCCTTGTTACAGCTCCTGTTTTTATCATCACCGCCATCCTGATTCGCCTTACGAGCTCCGGCCCAGTTTTTTTCCGGCAAGAGCGCGTCGGCCAGTTGGGGAGGCGCTTTCGCATCTTCAAATTTCGTACCATGACCTGGGGTGGACCGGCCAAAGGGAATCTCGTGACGGCAAACGACGATCCCCGCATTACCGCCCTCGGCAGGTTCTTGCGCCCGACAAAAATCGACGAAATCCCTCAGCTTCTCAATGTCTTGCGCGGGGAGATGAGCTTCGTTGGTCCCCGGCCGGAAGTGCCCGAATATGCGGCTGTCTACAATCACTGGCAGAGGAGGGCGCTAATGGCACGCCCGGGCATCACCGGACCCGCAGCTATCGCCTTCGTCAATGAAGAAGAAATCCTCGCCAAGCAATCTGATAAGGATGCTTTTTATCGCGGGACCTTGTTGCCCGCTAAACTCGACCTCGACCTCCAGTATTGCGAAAATATCCGGTTCCTTACGGACTTGAAGCTCGTTATAAGAACGCTTGCCCGGCTTCTTGATATCCGGAGGCCCCTAGACAGTCCAATTCACCAGCAAGAGTAGACACTTGAATGATTGGCTGCATTAATCCGGCTGTGCGCTTGACCAAATAATATTGTTCCGAGCTTTGTTTCTTATCTTCCATTCATCTTCTTGCAAGCTTCTCACGACTAAATGGGGCGCTGACAACATGTTCAAGCGAATCGATTTTTACTCTCGAACGAACCAGTTCCTTCTCGATGGCTGCATTTTTGCGGTCGCCCTCATCGCCGCTTATCTGATCCGCTTCGAAGGCTGGCCTTCTGGCCCCGAACGGCTGCAGCTCATGATTTGGCTGCCCATTCTGGTCGCCGCTCGCCTGGCCGTCTACTACCTTCGCAGCACCTATCGGTTGATCTGGCGCTTCATTTCTCTCCCAGACGCGGTCGAAATCGCCAAATCGATTTCCATCGTTACCATCACACTCCTCGTGCTTCGTCTCTTCGTTTCGGGTCCCTCTTCCGTCAGCGTTCTGATCAAGCTTCCACTTAGCGTTATAGCCCTCGAGGGATTGTTGTCGCTCACCGGATCGCTCAGCGCTCGCGCCTTGCGCAGGGTCCTCTTCACCCACCAACGCAGGTCCCAAGCCGCTCATTCTGGCAAACTGCGCAAGCGCACGCTCCTCTATGGGGCCGGCCGCGCGGGTCAGCTTCTCCGGAAAGATTTGGAAAACGATGCAGCCCTCGAGGTCGTGGGTTTCATCGATGACGATCCGAAGAAAATCGGAACCAAGATTTGCAGCACCCGCGTCCTCGGCGGCGGAGAGGATCTCCCCGATCTTGTGGTATGTCTGCATGTCGATGAGATAGTGATCAGCATGGCCACGGCCAGTCGCCCGACCCTACTTCGCATTCTTTCCCTGTGCCGTAAGGCAAACGTCTCCGCCAAAATTATCCCCAGCGTTCAGGAACTCCTCACCGGCCAATCGCGCATCAGGCAATTGCGTGAAACCCGCCCCGAAGACCTTTTGGGCCGCGAAAGCGTGGAGGTGCCGGAATTCCAGCAGTTGGCGGCGCCCGTCTATCGCGGCAAGCGCGTTCTGGTCACAGGAGCGGGTGGTACCATCGGGAGTGAACTCGTCCGCCAACTCATGCGGCTCGAACCCTCGCGAATCGCAATTTTGGACAAGGACGAAAATTCAATTTACGAGCTTGAACAGGAACTTCGCATCCGAAACTCATGCATCATTGCGGAGCCGCAGATCGCCGATGTCCGCTACGCGGGCAGGTTGCGCGCCATCTTCTCCGATTTTCGTCCGCAGGTCGTATTCCATGCCGCCGCCCACAAGCATGTGCCGCTGATGGAATTGCATCCCTGCGAAGCCGTCTTGAACAATGTATGCGGCACCAAAAATGTGCTGCAAGCCACCCAGCAATGCGGCGCGGAACGCTTTGTTTTCATTTCTTCGGACAAGGCCGTGAACCCCATCAATGTGATGGGCGCCACTAAACGCATCGGGGAAATGCTTGTGCAGGCCTCTGTCAACCAGCATCGCACTCGTATGGCGTGCGTCCGCTTTGGAAATGTCCTGGGCAGCCGCGGCAGCGTGCTTCCACTCTTTCAGAAACAGATTGCCGAAGGCGGGCCCCTGACGGTTACTCATCCGGACGTGGTCCGTTATTTCATGACTATCGCGGAAGCCGTCCACCTGATTCTCTGCGCGGGAACTCTTGCCCGCAACGGAGGCGTTTTCGTTCTCGATATGGGCCGCCCTCGCAATATTCTCGAACTCGCCCACGAAATGATCCTCTTGTCCGGGCTTCAACCCGGAAAGGATATCGACACGACCTTTACGGGGCTCCGCCCAGGGGAAAAACTTTTCGAAGAGCTCTTTAGCCCGGCCGAGACCCTGAATCGTACTCGTTTTGAAAAGTTGTCTTTTATTGAGCCTCAGGAATTCGATAAAACCGCTTTTCTGCGGGATATCGGAACGCTCGTCTTGACTGCGGAAAATCACGACAAGCGGCAGGTCTATGAGATTCTCAGCCACATGGGCCTGGATTTCAGCCCCCAAGTGGAAAAGGCTCTCGCCGCTGCGGGGGACTAAGCGCTTCTCCCTTTTCAATTTGACATGCGCTCGGAAGCGCATCTTTCGTCATGAACTGCTCACCGGGAAAGGCACGGACAGAAAACAAATGAAATTCACAATCTTGAGTCATGCCGGCATGCTGGTGGAAGCGCAAGGCATCAAATTGGTCAGCGACCCGTGGATTCTCGGCTCGAGCTACTGGCGGAGCTGGTGGAACTATCCGAAGCCCGCCGCATTTTCCAAGGACGGTATTGATTACATCTATCTGACGCACATGCACTGGGACCATTTTCACGGTCCTTCGTTGCGGAAGTTTCCGCCGTCTGTCACGTTTCTGGTTCCGAAGGCGCCAACCAGCTGCATCGTGGACGACCTCAAGGACTTCAAATACAAAGCAGTCATCGAGATGCCCCACGGCAGGACCATGATGCTTGCCCCCGGTCTCTGCGCGACTTCCTATCAGTTTGGATTGAATACGGACAGCACTTTGGTGATCGAGGATGGCCACACAACTTTGGTTAACATGAATGACTGCAAGCTGACGGGCTGGCCCCTGGAGCAACTCTTAAGACGGCACCCTAATCCGGATTTCCTGTTTCGTAGCCACTCTTCGGCGCAGCCGTATCCTCATTGCATCGACGCCGAGGATGAGAACGATCTCCGCTATCGAAAAAACGAAGACTACGTGGCTGATTTCGTCGAGTCCGCCAGGTTGGTGGAACCGCGCTTTGCGATTCCTTTCGCCAGTAATAATTGCTTCCTCCATCGAGATACCTTCCAATTCAATCACGCCGTTGTGAGCCCCCTCGACGTGAAAACCTTCTTTGACCGGCATAAGCCCCCGAAAACCGAATGCGTCGTAATGGTCGCCGGAGATTCCTGGGATGATCGCAATGGATTCCGAATAATGGAACAGGATTTCTTCACTGCAAGAGAACGGCACTTGCTGGCCTATTCGCAGGACGTTGCCCCTGTTCTGGCGGAATACTACCGCAGGGAAGAAGCAGTGCAATTGACCTTTCAGAACTTCGAAGCATATTTCCAGCCCTTCCTGAAGAGCCTGCCTCGCCTCTTGAGCCTCGCCTTCAAGCCAGTGATTGTCTTTCAGCTCGATGGCCGGCCCAATGTGTATTGGGTAGTTGATTTCGACAAAAAACGCGTCTTCGAAACAAAAGACGAATGCCCCGGCTATGCCCTGCGGTTTCGCGTTCCACCCGCCGTCCTGCGTGACTGCTTGCAGAGGAAGATGTTTACCCTGTTGTTTCCCAGCAAGCGGCTGCGCGTGGAAATGAAAAAAGGCCGCGTGAAAGACTATTTTGTCTTCGAGCAGCTCTTTGACCTCTACGAATATCGCTTGTTGCCCATGAGGCGTTCTCTTAGCCCAAGGTCCGTGAGTGTATGGCTGCGCCGTTGGCGCGAGCTCCACCACATGTTGATGCTCTTCCTCCGAGTCATTGTTCGCAGCAAACGTGATGCAGCGATCTCGGAGCTGATTCCCCGAACGACAGTCTAGCTCGACACCACGGGCGTAAACCCTACTGAGTGCCCCCCTCTCACGTCCACTTATTGCAGATGAGAACCCGGAATTATCCGTCAGTGCCGCCCGGCCGAGACAGCATGAAAACTCCTGAAACGAAAAAACAAAAGGTCACCCGCGGGAGAAGGAAACCTCGTCAGGACGGGTATGCCCTCCTGCTTGTGGTTTTCCTTTGCTCGGTGCTGCTCATTTCCGCGATTGCAGTTTCGCCGAACATTGTCACGCAAGGTCGACGCGAAAAAGAGCAGGAAATGATCTGGCGCGGAAAGCAATACGTTCGAGCAATTTCGCTTTATCGCCGCAAGACCGGCAAGTTCCCGGCGTCTCTCGAAGATCTTGCCAAGGGTCAGCCAGGAATTCATTTTTTGCGCAAACAATACAAAGATCCATTCAATAAAGAGGACGGCTCGTGGCGTCTCATCTACTTGGGACCGGCTGGACAACTTGTCGGCAGCCTCAACTCCAACAAATTTGTAGCTCCATTTCCGGTTATTCCGAACGCCACAACATTGAATTCAACCGCATCTCCCGCCGCTGGATCCAATGCTTTCAGTCAGGGGAGTGCTTTCGGCCAAGGGTCTTCTCAGCCAGGAGGGCAAAATCAAACGGGCTCACAAGGCGGGGCGAATGTGCCGGCTCCGTCGGGTGAACTTCCTCCGGGAAACGTTTCCGATGCGCCCGCGATAGTGGGCGGCGCAATCATCGGCGTCGGAAGTAAAATTGACCACTCCTCCGTCATGATCTTCAACAAGGCCCGCAATTACCGCCTTTTTGAATTTATCTGGGATGCGACTAAAGATCTTAATCTCAGTGGCCTTCCTGGAGTTCCCGGAGCGCCCGCAAGGGACCCGAATTTCCAGCCTCCTCAGGCACCGCCATCGGATCCAGCGCCACCAACGCCTCAGCCTGGGCCGCCTCAGTCCTAATACCGCGCTTCCGTGCCGTCCCTATTTGAGGCCGCTCCGCAGAATCCCGCGCGATCGCTAGAAGAAAAGCTTGAGCCCGAATTGCACCGTTCTGGGGCGGTGCGCGTCCACGGGATGCAGGAACGCATTCCCCGTAAGACAGTCCGTCCTGCTCCCATCGGCGTTAGTCCCGCCGGCTGCGGAGTTATTCGGGCCGCCATAGCAAGTAATCGTGTTGTTGGAGGTGTTGCCAATGTTGGGATCGTAGACCCGGAACTGCGTGTGATTGAAGATGTTGAACACTTCCGCTCGAAACTCCAGCGATGACGATTCACGGATCTTGAAATTCTTCAGTATGGACATGTCGAAATTCAGCCGTTTTGGATTGTTGAAGGAATTGCGCCCCGCATTCCCAAATGTAAGCCCCCGCGGCGCAACAAATGCTCCCGGATTGCCGAGCAGCGGCCCAAAGCTTCCCGCAGTTGCCACTCCAGACAAAGGATATGCTGTGGGATCCCCAAGAATGTCCGGATACGAACCGGCCCCCACGCCGCTCGCGACTCCGGCATTATCTAGCGCGGCGATGCCTGTCGAGCTGCCCCCGTTGATGATCGTAAACGGTGTGCCGGATTGAAACGTTATAAGTCCGGAGAGTTCCCACCCGTCCAGCAGACCATTACGCCAGTTCGGATCGTCGCCAGCTTTCCCCGACGTTCCTGCCGCGCCGCCAAGCCGGGTCGCAAGCTGATTTGTGGGATCGTCATCCGCCCAATTGAACGCCCGAATCAGTCCCCGGAAGCTGAAATCGTAGATATAACTGATATTCAAGAGATGGCGCTGATCGAAGTTCGAGCTGGCTTTGTTTCCCGCTAGGTCAAATGCATTCACAAACGTTGCGTCGGTACGGTCGGAGGAATCGTCCAACGAATGACTGTACGAATACGCCCCGCTGACGGTTAGTGGGCCCTTGGTGCGCCGCAGCGTCGCTTGGAGACCGTTGTACCTGGAGTCGGCTATGTTCGCGATGTAGTAGATCTGCCCCAGCCCCGGAGCAAACGTCCGGTAAAAATTTGGCTGGATCCCGCTCTTGCCAAGCGAAAAGCAGGATTCCTGCAGATTCGGATAGCGCGGGTCACTCGGTCCAATCAGCACGCCATTCGGAAAGCTGTAAGCGCCTCCCTGAACTGTGCAGGTGTCCGCCGTAATGGGATCGTGGATGCCGAACGGGTTATCCGCAGGATTGATCGGCCTCAACTGATTCATATTCAGTTCGGTCGCCAGGTGCGTCCCTTTGCTTCCGACATACGCGATTGTCGCAAGGTAACCCCGCGAAAATTCCCGCTGAACGCTCAAGCTCCACTGCTGCGCATACGGCCAGACCGCTTTCTTCTGGATGGACGTTACATTGAGGGGATAAGCGCCTCCGGGACCGCAGGCCGCATGCAGGTTCCCGATGCAATCGTAACCGGAAGGGGCGGCTACCGGTCCGAACTGCGTCATATTCAGAACCAGCGGCGCGCTCCCTTCCAGCGATCCGGTATTGGCTTCATTCGCCGTGCCATGCTCGAAGAAAATCCCGTACCCCGCTCGAATCGAAGTCTTTCCATCCCCTATGGGATCCCACGCGAAACCAATCCGCGGTGCGGGATTAAACAAATGGCCTGTCATGCAGGCACTGGGGACCCCGTTTTTCCCGCACTGGACTAGTCCGTTGGTTATCCGCGGGTCGAGGTTATTGGGGTCCAGCGGAACGGGCTGGCACAGCGGCCCAATCGGTGAGGGAGGGATATGGCAGCCTGGCGGATTGGTTGTATCAATCAGGACGCCAGTCGGTGAAATGGAAAGATTCGCGGCCAACGCCGCGTCGAACGCCTTCGGATCCCAGTTGTACGCATTGAGATACTTCTCGTGATACGTGCCGAACAAACTTACGCGTACACCAAGGTTCAAGGTAAGTCGCGGGGTGACATGCCACGTATCTTGGAAGTAGGGTTCCCACGATTGATACCGGTTGTAGTATTTTTTCTGCGTGCTGTCTTGTGAGTAGGCGTGAACGCTGCCTGTCAGGAAATTCGCAAACGCGTTCCCGAAATTACCTGAGCCCGATTGGTTTGTGAAGAAAAGGAGCCCCTGAATGTCGCCTGTGTTCGCTCCAACTGGCGGGTTAATTTCGTTTTTCTGCGCCCGCAAATACTGAACGCCAAATTGAAAAAAGTGTTTCGCGGTTACTTTTCCTAGCTCTTCTCGCACGCTGTAATTGGGGTTCGCGAATTTCCACGGCATGTATGCGGGATCCACCGCAAAGCCCGCGCCACCGTACGCGGCGTTGGTCCCCCCGATCACGATGCCCGGTATTTTCCCTCCGAAGTCGCTGCTTGCCTGGTTAAAGATGTATCCCAGTGTCGAGATGGCCGGTTCCGCGGGGGACCTCTGGAAGTTTGCGCCAGGGCCGTTAATATCCCTAAGCGAAATGTGTGCCGCCGTATAGCTGAAGGAGAGGTCGTTGAGCAGCGTATTGGAGATCGTATTGCTTAAGCGCGCCACCACGCTCAAACCGGGGCCATAAAAACGATTCTGGATCGTGGGATAGTTGTTGTTGACGTAGCCCCATTGTGGTGTGGGCACGATAGTGTCCCATTCATCGTGAATGTACCGCAGCGTTCCCTTTGTTTTGGCGCTGAAGTTGTGGTCCAGGCGGCCCAACTCCTGGCGCCAGTATGTCTCGGGCGACGGCGCAAAATCGTAACAAGAATTGATCGACGAATTGCAACCGCTGCTCGAGTTGGGCATTGGAATTACGCCCGAATCCAAAAGTGCTTTTGCCACTGGAGTGATGGGCACTTGGTTTCCAGGGTACGTCGTAAGAAATCCTGCATTCGCGGAGATTGCTTCCGGCGGGCAATCTGGAAACTGGCTCGGTTTGTAATCGACCTGGAATCCCCCGCCTGGCCCCAGCCCGGCAAACGGACACACGTCGGAAAAGTTGCCGCTGCGCTCGGCGACCGACGGGACAGCCCGGTTAAAGTTGAGAGGCTCGCGTTCGGACCGGAACTCCTCGGACCAGAAGACGAAGGATTTGTCTTTTTTTTCGTTGTAATGGCCGGGGATGTAGAGCGGGCCGCCGATTGTAAAACCCATGTCATTCTTGCGATACAGCGGCGCGGACTTCGTCTGGTCAAAAAAGTTGCGCGCGTTGAAGGCTTCATTGCGGTTGAAGTAGTACGCGTCGCCATGGAATGTGCTGGCGCCGGATCGCGTCGTGGCGATGATCGTGCCGGAAGCGCTCCGGCCATATTGCGCGCCGTAGTTCGAGGTGAGGACTTGGACGTCGCTAAGCGCATCAAGGCTGGGGGTCACGATCAGTACGCTGTCGCTGCCATTTACGGACGCGTTCAGCACGTCGCTTCCGTCAACCTCGAACGTGTTGTATTCCACGCGTCCGCCGTTCACGCTGTACTTTACGCTCCCCTTCACGCCCACTTTCGCTTCGTCCTGCCCGGTCTGGTTGCTCACCCCTGGCGCCAGCGTGATCAATTGCGTGAAGTTCCGTCCGTTCAGCCCGATCTTTCCCAGCTCTTTTTCTGTAATGTTCCCGACCATTTGAGCGTTTTCTGTCTCAATCTTGCTTATGCTCTGCCCCTCCACATTCACCGAGGAAGTCACGGACGACGGTTGCAGCGTTGCGTCGACGCGCACCGGCTGCCCCGCGGCCACTACGACGTCCGTTTTCTGGAAGTCCTTGAACCCCGTTGCGGAGATACTCACCTTGTAATTGCCGGGCGCCAGCCCGGGAATCGTATACTCCCCCTGTTCATTGCTCGTTGCTGTCTGGCTCACCCCCGCCGCGCTCGTAATCGTCACCGTCGCCCCCACGAGTACCCCGCCAGTGTTGTCTTGGACCGTGCCCGCGATCGACCCTGCTTCTTGAGCGGCGGCCGTTGAAGCGAAAGAAAATAAGCTCAGTACGCACCAAAAGAATGCCCGCACGAATTTCACTCGAATTGGCCTTTCTAGAAAAGTAGGCGGCATGGTGCCAGTTGCCGTGTTACGAAACGATGAGTAAGGAATAGATTTCAGGTCAAAACGAGTACAGGATCCATTCGCGCGCATCTCCCTCGTTTCCTTCCCTGGCCGCGCGGCCTTTGCCCGCGCGAACTTTGCTCCCTGCATGAACTCTTGCCGGTTTCGCATGACGAGTTACTGAATCTTTGTGCCCGCACGAGTTTTTCATTAAGGATCAAACAACATGTTTTTCATTCGTTCACATTTCATCCACACGATCGGCGGATTCGCGTCCGCTCAGTTTGATTCTTCTCTCTTTTTCATTTGCGAGCTCCGGCCACGCCTTCGAATCCGCTGTATTTGAAGTGCTTCCGGTAAATTCTTCCTGCTCCTTCCAATATGTAAAAAGATTCATGCGAGTTTGAATCACGTTTCATTCAGCCGTAAGAGTTGTCGTGGATAGTCGCGCTAGTCTACAAGGCTCCGGCAAAGCCCAATCCTCCGGAATGTTTGTTGTTCCTGGTCTTGTAGCGATTTGTTTGTGTTTTTTCCGGTCTGGCTCGGGTAACTCGCACTGTGGTCGTGAGAGTCCTGAATAACAGGCTGGTTCCGCAGTCCAAGCGTCCATCCCGTTGTGCGGCGCCAGTTGTGCGCTGCACGCCCACTATTGAGAACGAACACATTTCCCAGAACGCTTGAAAAAACATCGAAGAGGAGACAGATTGATGAAAATGGTTAAGAAGTTGGCAGTAACTTTGGGTCTCGCGGCTGGCTGTATGCTGCTTGCCTCCAATGCTTCCGCTCAGACGTCGCCCGTCGGTTTTGCCGCGTCAGGCTCGTCGGCGATGTGGCAGGGTTTTGGTATCGCTGCCCGCGTCGACAGCTCCGTCGGCACGTCGCAGCAAGGTAATTGCTTTCCCAACGCCGGCGGTCCTCCGCCTGTAGGAGATAACTTCCACATCTGGACCGGTAAGAACACTTCCGGCGGCTCCGACAAGCGCGCCATTATCCACGACGGACGAGTCGATTCCTCCGCCAACACTGTCCCCGACGTAAAGGGGAACGTTTGGATCGTTTGGGACGACACGGCACACCCCAACAAGAATATTTGCGTCTACGTCAACGTGGACTCCGGTGTCGGCGTCCGTGCGTTGTTTGCTTTCCCACAAGCCGTTATCCAGCTTCCCGCCCTCGATGGCACCGGTACTGCTGCTGGCGACAACCTTATTTCCTCCGTGCTTCTGAACGGCAACGCCGACGAGGTCCTCCCCGTTGACATCTTCAATAGCGTGAATGGCACGACTGTCAACGTTGCCATGACCGATGTCCGGCCTGAAGACGCTTATTTCGCCCATCTGCGCGTATTCTTCAACGCCTGCCAGTCGGGAACTTGTCTCGGCTATCCCAGCAAGAGCGGTCTTGGCCAGATTCAGGGCCCCGTGGGCGGCATTTCGGCTTTCGCCAGCGCCTTTAGCTCGGGTACTCTGGCGGCCGCCACCTTTAACCTCACCGGTGGTGGTTCCAATAGCGATCCCATTTCTGGCCAGCCCATTCCCGCTCCTCTCTTTCGCTTCAGCACGGCGGAAGTAGGCGCTGCGCCGGTCATGGTTGTTGTGAACAAAACCCAGGCGGGCGTCGGCCACCTCGGCGATTCCTTGCTGACTGGCGTTAATACCTTCACGCTGGCCGCTTCCTTGGATGGCACGCTAACCCATACGGCGGATATCTTTACCAATTACGCCGCCGGTGCACTGGCCAACATTCCTCTGAACGTCTGGGTTCGCGAACCCATCTCGGGAACTTACAACACCATGGAGTTTGACGTAGTTCGTTCCCGCCGTTATGCCTCCACCCAGGAAAACGGCAATATCCCCGCCGCGAACTGCTTCGGGGGTCGTCCGCTCAATCCGCCCCACAACTCGGCTGCTTATAACGCGAATCTTTGTGCAGCGGCGATCACTAACCCCATGAACATCGCCGGAGCAAACGGCGGTGGCTTGCGTAAACGCGCTATCGGCACCGGCGACATGGTCAACGCCCTCTCTGCTACGGCTGATAGTCTCGGCTATGCCTTCTGGAGCTTCGGCAACTTTGCATCCAGCGGCACCGTGAACCCCGCTAACCTGAAGTATCTGACGGTAGACGGTGTCGACCCGCTTGCCGCTTCCTATGCAGGCGGCGCGCTTCCGCAGTGCCCGAGCCCGATTACGCCTCCGAACTTTTGCACCGGTGTATTCGCTCCCAAGGGGTCGGAGTTCCCGCACGTTGCGGACGGCACCTACCCCATCTGGGCGCAGCTCCAGATGGTTACGCTCGTGCCGCCCTATCCTCAGGCGCCGCTTGCTGCGCCTTTGCTCGCGGGCTCGCAAAACGCCGTCGTCAACAAGGTGCCGGACTACATTCCTTCCTCGGCATTGAATGTTTTCCGCTCCCATTGGACACAATCCTATGCTGGCATCTCTCCGCGTAACGGCCATTGTGCCTCTGGCGCTGGCGGTGCTCTGACTGGCAGCCAGATGGGCGGAGCCGTTTTCCCCATCCAGGCCGACTTCGATTCCTGCGCCGACAACGGCACGGAATTGACCGAACTCAAGCAGTAGTCACGCTCAATTAACCCAATCCACGGAGCAGGCGGGCCTTTTAGCCCGCCTGCTTCATTCGCGTCCGGGCAACAAGCACGCCGTGCGATCGAAGCGTGCGTGCTTCTGGATGTTGCATACGAACCAAGCTTTGGCAGTTGCAGGCGAATGAGAATAAGGAAAAGGACAGTAATGATCAGGCACGCGTTTGCAATGAATTACCTTGGTCTCAAGATCTTCACCTCGGCAGTTCTTCTGGTGTCATTCTTTGTTGCCGCTTCTCCCGCACAGGACACCCCTCAGCCGTCCCCTGCTCCCTCAACCGCGGCCGTCGCAAATTTTGCCGAGAAAGATTTTGCCGATTTTCATGAAGATTGGAAGTCCATCAACCTGGACACCAGCACGCTTCAGCTGAAGGAGGCTCTCGTCGGCGAGCGCCTCGCATTTCCTGCTTTCACCCGGGAATTGACGCGCTTGAAGTGGCGCCCCTCCGACCCTATTGACCTGTACCTTGCCGTCCCAAAGGGAGTTGAAAAGCCGCCTCTCGTCATCTACTTGTATGGTTCTCCTACCGACCTCAAGCGCTACAACGATGAAGGATGGTATGGCCGCATCACCAGCGGCGGGTTTGCTGCCGCTGCCTTCGTCCCTCCGCTGGAGGGGTCCCGTTTCCACGCGCCTCGTCCTATGAATCAGAACTACCTCACCCAGCTCCCGGAAGCCATCGCCACGTTGACGCACGACCTGCAAATGCTGATTAACTATCTCTCCTTTCGTAAGGACCTCAGTCTCGACCTCAATCACATCGGCATCTTTGCGACTGGGTCGGGTGCCACGGCCGCCATCCTCGCGGCTGCTGCCGACTCACGGATCACCGCCATCGACCTTCTGAACCCCTGGGGTGATTGGCCGGACTGGATGGCTAAGTCGGAACTCCTCGCCTTCGTGGATTGCGGCGTCTGCAATAAGCCCGACTTCCTGGATAGTCTTGCTCCCTTGGACCCACTCAAATGGCTGCCCACTTTGAAAACCCCCTATGTTCGCATCCGTCAATTCCCTAATAACGGACAGACTCCCAACATTGCTCAAGAAAAAATCGAGTCGGTCACGCCTAAGACCGTCGATCTCACCAAATTCGACAGCGTCGTTGAATTCAACCATTCAGCCACCGGCGGTAGAACTTTCGACTGGGTCAAAGGCGCCCTTAAATTTGAAAGGGAGCACCAGCAACCCACCCAGAGCGCCACACAGATGCCCCCCTCTAGGGAATCACCACGATAATAATAAGGTTGGCGCACGCGGCGCATCCGGCTCACCCCAAGTGACCCGGACGCGAAATCCTCTTGACCGCTTTTTGCACTTTGGCTACTATACTAGGCAGGTAAGAGTGTGCAAGATTTTCGACGCGGCGGCTTGTCCTGCCGTTTTTTCATTTCTACAGCCCCCGGGAACGCCACCTCTCCGCCATCCTGCGGGTTTTGCAGGATGAATCACCCGATTGGCGTCGGTTTCGTTGCCATGCCGGAAACATGGGCTTGCCAGCCACGACTCATGTGGGCGCGCGGCGTCGCAGAGAGCTCTGTCGCACCGCGCCTTCCGCGCTGTGGACGTTTTTTTCAGCTTGAATAAGTGTGTAAGTCATTTAGAATCAATACTCGCAAACAGCCAAAATAAACGACCCTAACTGTCTTTAGAATCAACACTTGCAAAAGTGTATCAAAACAAACGACTTTATCTACGTTTAGAATCAACACTTATGAAAAACAGGGGGAGGGGGGCCAGTTATTGTTAACTAGCATCCCGTCATCGGTCAAAGCTGCATAGGGAATCCGTGATTCTCCAGCTGCTTGCTTTCAGGAACTCCGGGTCCTTTGTATATAGAAGGTATCTCCGTGTCCTTCGCACGCAAAGAAACCCAAGCCTCTTCATCTGCCCAATCAGCCCTTCGGCCTCTTCGCCTTCGTACACAGCCCATCGTACGCCGAGGGCTTTTTCCGCCAGCGCCCCGTGCACCAGGGACAAGAGAAATGGCTTCACGAGACGGCCGCGAGCAACCTCCCATTGGCATACGCGCGCGTATCTCGCTCCGGATCCTCGCTTCCAAATCACACATTCTTCAGGTGATTCTTCCGCGGCGAATCGGACGTAGCCCTTCTCTGGATACCGCCAGCGCATCGATTCCTCGTCTTCGAAGAAGGCTAGCCGTTCTCCGTCGCCTGCGCCTCCGCCGGAGCTCATCGGAACATCTCGCACGCGCAGGCCGGGCCGCATCAGTCTCCACACCGCAATCCAAAAGCTAATTTGCGCGCAACCGGCAACGAATATCGCGGCACGTTGTCGAGCCGTCAGATTTGGGGTTTTGATCGCAGCAGT
>Ga0210407_10000155_pt1 | contig 86895 bp, 74 predicted proteins | sample IncBWC27MmetaG_FD_150860 | JGI IMG/M metagenome (GOLD analysis project Ga0210407, IMG submission 150860) | Forest soil microbial communities from Barre Woods Harvard Forest LTER site, Petersham, Massachusetts, United States - Inc-BW-C-27-M | ecosystem: Environmental > Terrestrial > Soil >...
CCCGCAAGCAAAGAAGAAACAACCAGCGCGGTGCCAAGAAGCCAGAGTTTCGTCATGCGACCCTCCTTTTGGTTCCGGTAACGCAAAGGACCAAGTGTGGGCGCGAACGGAGGTTCCGGTTCCTAAAGATAATTGATTCAGCCGGGCCCGCTGGCCAACCATGCGCTGGCCCGCGCGGGGCTTCGGTCCCGGCCAGACTTCAGAATGAAGTCCCGTGTGTTCGATATGGCACACACTGGAAGCGAGAATCGCCGTACATTGCGATTGCCGTTTCACGGCACATTCTCCCTGTGACTTGGGCCCGCCGCGAATGGCGGGCTTTTTTGCTTTGCTAACGGCTTCGGTCCCGCGCTATTCCTCCAACGAATTGCTGGGGCTCATAGATTGCAACGTCGCCAAAGCAAGCCGCTCTTCAGACAAGCGTCGTTCGACGAACAGCAATTCAACCGCACTCAAGCTGGATTTTAAGAGGCCCTGATAACGATCAATGTTGCGTTGGTGGGCACGCAAACGGGCAATTCTTTCGTTCATAAAACGCCGCTCCCGATACTATAAGCTTTAAATAAATCTCTAAGTTAAACAGTGCTGTTCTAAGCTTTTTTGACCTCGGCATCTAGCCGCGGAGCCTAGTTGTTTGGGTCGATCTAATATTAACCATTCTGACGCAACCGCCAGCGTCTTGCGAGCCACGCCAGAAGGCTGAGGCGGTTGTGAAATGAAAGGGGCCGCCTCAAGGGGCGGCCTTACCTTTGTCCTCCCCCAACACCTGACCGGTCGGTAGTGTCTCAATTTGAATTTCCGGGCGGTGGCTGGGTTGACCCGGAGATGCTATATAGTCTGCCCCATGGGCACCTCAGAGTTCGGTACATGGCAACCGATGAGTACCGCCCCCACGGGCACCTGGATTCTGACTTATTCTCAGGATGGCGTAATACGTGTGGCGATGTGGATCGAAGGAGCCATCCATGAACCCACTCACTGGATGCCCTTGCCGCCGCCGCCAAAGTCAGGAATGGCCGACACACCCGAGTAGTCCGGCAGCGGTAGGATTCATGATCCGATTATGAAGCGTTTCCGCTGGCTGTCGATAAGCGGTAAAAACCCCAGCACGAGAACAAGGGCGCGCGGGGCTGGTCCCACCCATCATGGAAATGAAAGAGGCCGCCAACTAAGGCGGCCTTACTATTAGGTCGGCGCTCTCAACCCCGGCGAGGAAACCCATTGGTCTATGTGAGCGGCCGTATCTGCCTGATGAGCCTTTTTTATGAGCTCGTCCCGTTCGGGTCCCGGAGGTTTAGTCTCTGCTTCCTCTCGGAATCGCTTGGCTACTTTTGCCAGCCTTTCAGAAAAGGTCAGCGTGTTCTTGAAATAGCGACGCCGCATGGTGATGCTCCGCTTCAGTGATGGACTAGTGTGCCACTACCAACGGGGAAAACAGTTCAAAATTGACCACCTTCCTAGAGTCAGGAAAGGGGATGTAAGGGCGCTGGCAACTGTCCCGCGCTCACTGCCCAAAGGTTGGCCTTGCGAAAACCTCTTTAGAGGGATTTGATCCTCAAGTGGATCCTTGGCGCGACACCTAGGCTCTTCCCCCCCTAGCCTCGAACCATCCATCCGCACAGTGGGAATGAGCCCCTGCCGTGATCAGCTCCAAGGATGGTTTTGCAACCGACGTCAGGACTCTAGGCGGCCTGCAGCGCCCTCCAGCTGCGGAGCTTCTCTAGGCTGGCCTGCATGTCTTTCATGGTGGCTCAGCCTTGGGTCTTCTTGGGCGGCTGCAGCCCCACCGATGACACCCAGTCGTCGATCTGAAACGCGGTTTCGATCCGGCGAAGCTTGAGTTCTAGCAACTCGCGTTGCAGGCCTTGGTCTGTACTTTCCAATGCCGCTTCGATGCGGGCCTTTTCTGCGTTCAACAGCTCTTCGAATGAATGACGTTTAGACCGATGCCTCATGACGCTCTCCTTCCCTGATGTAGGCGGGAGCGCAACTAGCGTTCTCATCACCGATAGATGCCACGGGGCCGTGCGGTGACTGCGGTGACTTAAGCAGTATGATCCTGAAAGCCCGGCAACGCCAGAATGCCGAGTGCGCAGTCTGGCCAGGGCCAGCGCTGGAATCGCGCCCCAGTGCCCTATCCGGCGATTCGCCACAAAACGCACCGGCGGCCAGTTCTGGAGTCACGGGCGGCGGTTCCGACGAAAAACCGCGGCAAGAAACTGGATCCCGGTGACGATCTGGGTCGCGCCAATGGCCAGCCCAACGCCGATCAGGGCGGCGACATAGTTATTCGGCGCCCAATGCCAGGCGAAATTGCTCGCCATCGCCGCGAAGAAGATCAAGGCTTGCAGCAAGAACCACATTAGCTCCGCCAAAAGTCCTTGAACCGATCCGGCGCCAACTCGGTGTAGCGGACGGTGTGCTGGATATTCCGACGACCGAGATAGGCCTGAATTGTTCGCAAAAGCACGGGCCCCGCGCACGCAGCCAGCGCGGCAGCGCAAGGCCAGAGCCCGTGCCGACCCGATGGCGGATTTGCGACGCCATGGGTCTGGTGACAGCTTACGCTCTATGGCCACGCGCGGTAATAAGGTTCGATCATGAGCTGTGCAAGAAAAGCCCCGCAGGCGGCGGGGCTAGGTTTTGGAGTTCCTCGATCAACGCAAAGAGGCCACCGGGGTTGATCCCAGTGGCCTAAATCGCCATCGCCATACGGCGCCAAGAGAGGATCGGATCGCGAACACGGTTGATCGGCGTCAATCTCATGGACAGACTTCTTCCTCTGCTGCTAGCGCCTCGTATGATTGGGACAGCTTCAAATAGCCACGCGATTCCTGATCGCTGACGATCTGAGCAAATTGTTGACCCACGAGTAAGACGCTAACTACTCTGACTTAATCTCCGCTCCGCAAAAGACGGGCAAGCTCGTTGATGTAGCGCGACGCGCTGGTGGCTTCTTTCGTCCGACCGCCATGCCGGAAATTGCCATTCTTTTTTCCTTTCGGTGCGCCGCCGCGGGCGCCGTGCATCCGACAAACACGACAGCCGCGAACCGCAGGCGCACGACAGCGCTCCCCCGTTCGTTTCGATTTGGCTTTGCACCGCGGCGCGTCGTGGGCGCTTTGCATGGGGTTGATGGTCATTTCGATTTGGTAACTCCCCCCACCCCAACCGGATCAGGCTGCCTTGTCTCGCTGAGGATCGGCATTGGCGCCTCGGAATCAGCTGCCAGCAGAGCAGGAGACACGACATTGCGAGCGCCGCCTGTAGTGACGCTATCGGCAATGATGGCCTGATCGGCGGTGACGTTGTTCGTGGTCACATGCTTGACGGTGATTTGTTGCTGCCCTCGGCCGTGGTGGTGATCGAGCCGTTCCGTCAGCATCATGACGGTGCGGGCGGCCTTGTCGGCGAGCTGCAGGTATTTCGTCCGCGCCTCGAAAAACTCCAGCGGCTGCCCCCAGCCCTTCTGATACATCGCCAGCGCGGCCTCGTTCGCCGCCATCAATTGCGCGATCAATATTCCCTCGACGGGATCAGCCGGCGCCATATCCATCACACCGTAAGAGACGGCCAAACATGCTTCGGTGACGCTATCGTTGTTTTTCGAGTGAGCGATCGGCAGCGCGTTGAGGGTTTGACTGTTGAGCCAATTGTTCCATTGGTCCGCCTGACTGCCGCCCAGCAATTTAAACTTGCCCTCCGCGATTCGGATCTCAGGCAAGAATATGAGATCGTCCGGGCGCGTGACCTGATGATCGAATTTATCGGCGGCGAGCCGGGCGAACAGCTTCGCGATCAATTCGCGTGATCGTCACAAGGCGTGAAGGGGATCGGGGCCACAGCTTCGGTCCCCAGGAATGTTGCGGGATAGCTACATCCCACAAAAGGCGCATGATTTTTTCGCGATCGCGGAAATCTAGCACAACTATTGCTATGTAAGCGGGGCCACTTTGGAGTCCCCCGATTGAGAGGGCAAAACGCGGGGAAGGGCACCTGATTCGGTTGCCTCGTGCTAACCTTGTGTGATGCGTCGGACGCAATCGTCCGCGTTAAGTGAAATTCCCCGTGACCAACGGGAAAAGCGCGAAATCCATTCCCTTCCTCTGTTGGGCCTCGGTTTCGCGAAATCTGCGAACCACGGCGCTTGTGGCTTGGTCGGCCGAGCGCCCAACGGAGACTTTTTATGAAGAGCTCTTTTGAGGGGAGCGTTAAAAGCCTTGCCTGCTTTGGTCCCGGGTTTTCCCGGTGGTGGAAGGCTTGAAGGAACGTTTCGCCACTTGGCATTGACCTTGCTAGTGGGAAGACGAGTGTGGCGATACAGCGCTTCCGTCTCTTCTTAGCCACGGTTGCGTTTAAGTTGCATTGAGTAGAACGAACGAATTTCCCCGCTTTCCAGGCCGGGTAGCGCGAAAACCGATTTCCCAATTCTTGTCGGGCGGCGGCTTTCGCAAAAAAGCGAAACCACGATTACGCGCTGTGGCCCTGGAAAGGCCGCCGCTCGACAGGAACATTGAGAATGTGTCACCGCCATGCCCCAACAATTGAACGTGCGGTGTCGCGTCGAAACCCCTACACCCAACGCGATATAGAGAGGCGCATCAAGGCGGCGCAGAAGTGCGGGCTGAAGGTGGCGGCGATCCTGCCGGACGGTACCGTGCTAACGAAAGACGGCGATAAGTGGGTGACAATCGACGCCATACCCTTGACCGACCGGCCGGTTCTTCGGGATGCTCGGGAGAAACTAGGTGTCTAAGGCCACCCTCCCCTTGCGCCTCGTCGAGGACTCCTTGGGCAAGGACAAGATCCGTTATTTCCTCTACCTCAACGGTCGCTGGCGCTGGCGCCCTAGCAAGGCGATGCGCGCTTGCGGATTCGGTCTTGTCACCATGGGCCGCGGCGGTCCCGGCAAAGATGCCGAAGGCAATCCCGCAGCAAGCATAGAGGACCAGGGGCGCGCGATCGAACTCAACCGGGCTTGGGATCATGTCCGTTCCGGACAGCAATCAGCGCCCGCTAGAACGACGCTGGTGACATATCCGGAAGGCAGCGTTGGTCGCGGCTATCAGCGCGCCATGGAAATGCGCAAGGCGGCCAGGGTGGCCAACGGCATAATCTGGACCAAAGAACAGGAAAAGCGCGACAGCTGGCCGCGCGCATGGAAATGGCTGGACCGGTTCGGCGATTGCGATCCTCGCACGATCGAGCCCGAACACTTCCTGCGCATCGATGCCGTGACCGGCGAGCCGAAAGGGCTGGTCGCCGAGATCGAGGCCAAGGTCTCGACCACCGAACGCCACATGGTCATCAAGGTTTGGCGCGCGCTCTGGAAGAAGATGGCCGGCATGAAGTACTGCGATCTCGGCGCCGACCCGGCAAAGACCTTCCCGAATACGCCGCCGAAACCGCGCGATCAGATCTGGTTGCGGTCGGAAGTCCTGACGCTGGTGCAGGTGGCATGGCGCAACGAGTACTATGGGCTGGCCGCGTTGATGGCGGTGGCGTGGGATTCAATGTTCTCGCCGGTCGACGCGCGGACCCTGACGCCGGCGCAGTGTCAGGCCGACGAGGCAGGGATGATGTTCTTCACCGACCGGGCCAAGACGGGCAAGGCCGCTGCCGCGACCCTCACGCAATGGTCGCGGGCGATCCTGGTGGCCTATGTGGAGCGCTTCGGCGCCGAGCTGCTGGACACCACGCCGCTGTTCTGGACCCGCGGCGGCAAGCCGGTGGCCCGCGACGGCGCAACCGGACAATGGGGCGGCGACCACGGCGGCGGCAAGCATGTCCCTGCCCGCCCCTACACCAAGAGTTCCTTGAACCAGGATTTCCGCAAGGTGCGCGAGCTGGCCTTCGGGAAAGATGAGAAGCGCCAGCTTCAGGATATGCGGAGGTCCGGCGCCGTCGAAGGTGATGCCGGCGGCGGCTCGATCGAGGATCAGGCGAACAAGATGGCCAACACGGTCGACCGCAACAAGCAGCTGCGCAAGACCTATAACCCGGTCAACATCGCCAGCGTCAGGCGTTTCGACGAGGCCAGAGCGATCGGCGCGCAGCGGTTGGAGGAACAGAGGGCGTCCAAAAGTGTCACATCGACGCCCCTTGTGACACTTCTAAAACAGCGGAGGGAAGCTAAGTGATTGAAAATGATGGCGCGAGAGACGGGACTCGAACCCGCGGCCTCCGCCGTGACAGGGCGGCGCTCTAACCAACTGAGCTACTCCCGCGGATAGCCTGATCGGACATTGATCCGCTCGGGCCTGACGAATTAAAGGCGCGCCCCTCGCAAGTCAAGGTGGTTACGAATCCCCGCGTTTTTCAGGCTCTTTTTAGCGGTCGATGCAGAAAATAGGCTATTTACAGGCAAAACAACGTAGTCATATTGCCATCGAATCGTTTAAGGCCTGATACGCCTACGGTTCTTAAGCCATCAACAACGAGGAGGGCCAAACATGGCGAAGAAGGCAGGGACACCGACCACCGTCACGCTCAAGCATCTCGCGGCGGCGATTGCCGAAGACCAGGAACTCTCCAAGAAGCAGTCGGAAGCCATTCTGACCGATCTGGTGGACCGCATCACCAAGCATCTGAAGAAGGGCGATCGCATCCGCATGGTGGGCCTCGGCATCCTTCAAGTGCGCAAGCGCGCCGCCCGCATGGGCCGCAACCCCGCCACCGGCGAAGCGATCCAGATCAAGGCCAGCAAGAAGGTCGCCTTCCGCGCGGCCAAGGAGCTCAAGGAAGCCGTCTGACCAGGCACCTGTTCCAAATCCCGAATTGGCGTCATTCCGGCGCGGCTTACGTCCTCGGCCGGAATGGCGCCTACCACTGAGGGGCGTTTTCTGTTACTCGCGGCTATGACCGTGAGCTCGCATCCGAAGTTCGCCCGTACGGTGACCGAGCGCTTTTTGCGCTATGTGCTGATCGACACCCAATCCGATCCGGCCTCCGCCACCTGTCCCTCGACCGAAAAGCAAAAAGATCTGGGCCGCCTGCTGGCGAGCGAGCTCCGGGCGATGGGGCTTTCGGATGCCCACCTGGACGAGCACGGTTATGTCTACGCGACGATCCCGGCCAACACCGATAAGCGGGTTCCGGTCATTTGCTTCTGTTCGCACATGGACACTTCGCCCGACTGCACCGGCGCCAACGTCAAGCCTCAGATCGTCAGGAACTACCGCGGTGGCGATATTGCGCTGCCGGGTGACCCCACGCAGATCATTCGTGCGGCAGACCATCCCGCGCTTGCCGATCAGATCGGCAACGACATCATCACCACGGACGGCACCACGTTGCTGGGCGCCGACAATAAGGCGGGCATCGCCGAAATCATGGACGCGACGCTGTTCCTGCTTCGCAATCCACTTATCAAGCACGGCGCGATCAGGATCCTGTTCACCCCGGACGAGGAAATCGGCCGCGGCGTCGACAAGGTCGATCTGAAAAAGCTCGGTGCCGATTTCGCCTATACGATCGACGGTGAAAGCGCCGGCAATATCGAGGACGAAACCTTCTGCGCCGATGGCGTCACGATCACGATCGAAGGCGTCAGCACCCATCCCGGATTTGCCAAAGGCAGGATGGAGCATGCGATCAAGATCGCCGCGGCGATCGTCGAGCGCCTGCCGAAGACGACCTGCTCGCCGGAAACCACCGAAGGCAGAGAGGGCTTTCTGCACCCGGTCGGCATATCGGGCGCGCTGGAAACGACCACGCTCGAGTTGATCGTGCGCGATTTCACGGAAACCGGGCTGAAAGAAAAGGAAGCGCTGCTTGAGGACATTGTCAAAGAGGTGATGCGCGACTTTCCGCGCTCCACCTATCGGATGAAGATCAGGCAACAGTACCGCAACATGAAACAGGTGGTCGATCGCCACCCCGAGATCATCGACAACGCCGTGGAGGCGGTCCGCCGCACCGGCCTGACGCCGACGAAGACCGCGATCCGCGGCGGCACCGACGGCTCGCGGCTGTCATTCATGGGGCTGCCCTGCCCCAATATTTTTGCCGGAGAGCACGCCTTTCACTCTCGTCTGGAGTGGGTGAGCGTGCAGGACATGGAGAAGGCTGCGCAAACTATCGTCCATCTCGCGATGATCTGGGAAGAGCGCGCCTAGTGTGGCTATCCGTCTCGACCGCGAGTGCGTTATAGGAACGTAAAATCGTAATCCAGGCTAGAATCATCGGGTTGCCAGCCGCGATGCCCGGGTTCAATGGAACGCAACTTTTGACATAGGTCAACGTGCGCCCTCGCAGCCGCACTAAGAAACGATCAGCGCCAATTTCGAATGGCCAGAGCACGGTCATGCTCAAACAAGGGATGAGATCATGCGGTTCCGCTTGATCGCACATGATCTGATAAAAGCCGTCATAGAGAAGCTGTCCGTGTCATAGTCACCTATCATGGAGAGGCAGTTCACTATGAATTCCGCACTCAGACGACCCGAAGAGATTCTCGCCTATCGATCGCTGCGGCAAATCCTCGGGCCGGAGCCATGGTCATTATGGACCGTTGGCCCGGCCGACAGCGTGATGACAGCCTTGCGTATGATGGCCGACAAGAACATCGGCTTTCTTGTTGTCGTCGAGCGAGGAGCGATCGTTGGCGTGCTGTCGGAGCGAGACTGCGTCCGGCATGTGGTCGTTGCGAACAAGCCGCTCGAAACTACTCACGTCGCAGACGTCATGACTCGCAACGTCGTCACCGTCGAGCTCGATCGTGTTTTTCTCGACTGTCTGAGGCTTATGCATCAGCACCGGATTCGACACCTGCCGGTGGTCGACAATAAACGACCGGTCGCGGTCGTCTCGATTCGCGACCTGTTGAGCGAGTCGGTCCAGCATCACGAAAAAATAATCGACGAACTTGAACGCGAGCGGCTGAATGTCTTCACCTCGATGGCATGAGAGCGGACAAACCCGCTTTCGCGGGGATGCTTCCTTTCAGGCTCATTGAGACTACTTCTTTTGCGCGTCTCGAGATGACGCAACAAGGACAACATTGCCCGACCAAGCTGGGCTTCCCCCGGACACTCCTGCCCGAGGGGACGCGCCACTGATGGCCCCGGTGCTCCCTGGCCGCCGGGGCCTTTTTTTGACCCGCAAATGGTCGATTAGTGGCGCCCCTGTTGTCCAAGAACTTATCCTTCTGTGGGTATCGTCGAAATGACCGAGCGAATCCCGTTTCCTAAACAAACTTTGGACATTTTTGGGAGGTCCGCCTTGTCAGCGGACATGAGGGTCAAGAGTGTCGAGAATTGTTTGGCTCGCGCTGATCTGCCTGATCTCCTTGGGCGTCCTCTTTACCTTAAGGAGCAACATCGGCGCACGCCCGATGGATGGTGAGGCTGCTTCGTTTCGGGCCCCTTCGCCGAATCCTGCGGTCGTTGACAGCCCACCGCTCGCAAAATCCGATAAACTGTCATCGCCATATTTCGATAGGCCCGCAGCAAAAGCTGCCGGCACAATCCCGACTACTACTCGAGCCGTAGTCGAAGAGGCGACTTTCCCCATCGCGAAACAGGCAACCGAATTGGCACCACAAGCCGGATCGGAGACAAGTGAAGTGACGACTTGGCATTGGCACGTTGGCTCTAAAGTTACGAAGCGGACCACAGCTGCCACATCCAGCAATAGCCGTTAGCGACTGCTCGACTCCATCATCGATTGGACCGAAACAGATGCAACGTACGGCCGCGATGCGTTGTCGTGGACTGCTTAACTCAATCAGCGCAGCGTTACACGCGGTCGCGCACGACGGACCGATTGCATTTTTGATCGGAAGAGGCGGCCGGGCTTTCCTGTGAACGCCCTGGTCAAACGGATGCCGTCACGATCCAGATCGAGGCATCGAGCGGCACTGTTTGCCCCCTCGCAAAGGGCGCAAGCGCTTCGCGGATCGAGCGGGAGGCGGCTGCAACCACCTCAGGCGGCTGCTCCGCGAGCGCGCGGGCGGCCGGTCCAATTTCCAGGGCACTGCGAACCGCGGCGTCCAGTCCACCTCCAACCGCCGGGTCGAGTGTGAGATTGCAGCGTTCCATCGCTATTCCGGAAAAGCCGGCCTCGCTCAATATTCGAGTAACCCGCTGCTCGGATGCAAACGAGAACGGCCCTGGATCTTCAGGCCCAAGCTGGGGCAGCTTCGGAACATGCTTATAGACCGCCTGCAGCGGCAGCATGAAAAACGGGTTTTCACGAGGCTCCCGCCAGCAGGCGAAGGCCAGCCGGCCCGCAGGCTTCAGCGCCTTGTGCAGATTGGCGAAAGAGCGCGCGGGCTCGGCAAAAAACATCACCCCAAACCGCGACATCAGAAGATCAAAGCGCGCTGGTTCGAACGGATACACGGTTGCGTCCGCCAGGATGAAATCGACCGGCAGGCCAGCCGGCGCGATTTGGCGCGCGCGCTCGAGCATCGGTCCTGAAACATCGATTCCCAATACCCGTCCGGTTGGCGAAACCCGCTCCGCGGCAGCAATGGATACGGCGCCACTGCCGCACCCGACATCGATGACGAAGTCGCCAGGTTTGGGGCGCGCGCGGTCGATCAGGATATCGGCGATGGGCTTGAGCAGAATGTCCTGTATCTGCTGGCGATCGGCCCAGCGCTGGCCGCCTGGACCGTTCCAGTACGCGATCTGGTCCGCGTTCTTGTCGTGACCTGGTGGAGCTTCCATGGCTCGTGAAGTTCATCGTTGGCACGCTTCCGGCGGTAGCGTGGCTTGATCTGGTGGGCGGCTACGGATTCGAACCGCAGACCCTCTCGGTGTAAACGAGATGCTCTAACCAGCTGAGCTAGCCGCCCTTGCCCCGTCTTTAGCCTTGCGACCCCCCTCGGTGCAAGGCCGGATCGACGCCCGCGAGGACGAGGTCATCCGGTTTGCTTCCGCTTGACCGCGCGATGCCCTAATCCCTCGCGATCAGGTTCGAATGCTCGAATTGAACCAGCGCTCGTCACGGGCAACGACCTGGCACCTGTGCAGGGTCATGTACCGAGACGCACAATCACCGGTCGGCTTGCGCGCGGAACAGTTTGGCGGCGTCACGACGGCCGTCATTATAAGAAATTTATCGACGGGACAGACTAGCGTTTCACTTTCTCGCCTTCAGCCCGATCTCGACCAGGCGTCCCAAATTAGGCTGGCTTTTTGCCTGGACCAAGCGTCTCGCGAAGATGCGCGACCGAGGCCTTTCCAAAATCGGGAAAGCTAAGCAATGCCTCGTCCGAGGTTTCGCGCACCTCTCCGACAGTCTTCAGGCCAGCCGCAAACAGCACGTTCTTTATCCGCGTTGGGAGGCGAATTTCACGGGTTGGTGTCTTATCAGGAAGCTCTGGCGTTGGCTCAAGCTCGCTCATTTCTTCACCTTCAGACCGGCGGACAGCTTCCGGCCGGGATTGGCGCGCCGGAAAGGGCTGACCCAAAAGAAATCGGTCCCGTGTTGGCGGGACCGGGGAGTAGAGGGTTTTGACTTTGAGAATTTAGGAGCCGAGCCTTACGGGAACCTTACAGCGCGTGCGCCTCCACCACACGATTCTGCTTGCGGTTCTTGACCTTCACCCGGAACTTCGATCGGCCACCACTGTGTTAGCGAAGTGGGCTTACGCGGTTGTATGTCGCTATAAGCCGATCCTCGTGCCAAAGCTCAGCATCGCGACCAGAAACGAATTTCTTAGCGCATTCCCTTGCTTGTTCGTCGTCAGTGCATTCCATATCGATGGCGTTCGAAATATGTCCGTTCTCATCGAGGAAATAGGCCCGATAATGCTGCATTCCTATCAGCCTCCGGCTTGAGGGCTGTCCTTCTTCTGATCCAGCAATTTGCCGGTCTTCCGGTTGATCAGATGCAACATGCCGCAGACTTTGCACCTGACCGCCTCATACTCGCTGTCCGGAATATCGTCGTCCTCGTCCAGCCAGAACTGGACATTCGTTTTGGTCATTGGACAGCTGAACACAAGGTTGGGCATCCTGGCGTTGTCGGTGGTTTCGAACGAACGGGCTTGATCTAACGCAAACTTGGGCCTGCGGCTTATGGCAGCATGCCCTCCGTTCTCTCTCCACGTGTGTTTGACTGCGGTGTGTAGCGCCCCGGCGATGCCGGACACCGGTCATTGATCGGAATCGCGAAGGCCGTCTCGACCTTCGGCCGAGGGAGGCCTATATGTTCTGCGGTCACTTCCAAGGTTGAGCAGCTTGGGGAATAGCGGCAGTTTTGGGGGGCGATGGAGACGATCGCCATGAGAACCAAAGATCTGGCTGTGATCGTGACAATGGCCGTTGCCGCAGGTGCCGGGATTGCCTATTCGGTCAAGAGCGAACCGCGTTATTATTGCCCGCAACCGTCCGCCGCCTCGGTGGCCACGCTATTTGCGCCGTGCCTAGCCTTCGAAAGCGCCATGGGACACCGCGTCACCAAGCAAGAAGCGGTGATGATGGGCTTACTGACACCGGCCGAGCCGATGTCACCAGCCACTCAACTAGCCACCAAGGAACACGCTACAGTCGGCGTGGCGCACTAGGTGGCCGCCGCGGTTGGTGTAGCTTGATACTTCGGCGGTGATCCGAGCGGAATCAGTGGCTGTATTAATGCCCGAACGCATCCACAGCGCGGTTCATCGCTGGATGCATTGATCCCCTCGCTTAACGATTCGTCCCCCTCGGAAAAACCAGCGACTGGTCGTCGAAATCCTCGATCGGGAGATTCTTTGTGCCAACTGTCAATTCCGCAATCGAGATCGCGGACGATGCTACAGCAAGACCGGTCGAATGCGAGTGCGATCGTACGTTGGCGGTAGTGGCGACGACAGCGAGCAGAGCGACAGTCACGAATCCGGTAATCCTTCGATGCTTGGTCATGGGAACCTCTCCGTGCCCGAAAGGAAGTGGCATGTCTGTACGAATAACAAGTGTTAAGCGAGATCGAACGCCGGTGGGGCTGCCCTGTGCGAAGGATACCGTAGCGGCAAGTGCCAACCGCTTTAATTGCTCTGCCCCAAATCGACAGCGCTGCACTCCGACAATCAACGCTAAGCAAAAAGTCGGATGGCTGCAGTGATAGGTGTCACAAAATCAAGGCCAGTCACTGAGTTGTGAGCCGGCTTGATCTAGCGCGAGGTGCAACTTGCAGCTTGTCCCAATCGAAATCCGGCCGCACGTCAGCGCCGCGCCTACCGCAAGCTGAGCAGACAAACCGCTGCTCGAGATCCGATAACCTTATGTCATCGGCCCATCGATCGCCGCTGATTGCGATGTAATGGCTGCAGCGATAGTCGGACACGTCTTCGCGGACGTGTTGTCAGACTCCCGGTGCCAGCCCGATCGCTGGCGCAACCGGTCCTGAAAAACCGGCAAACCGCGAGCATCACTCATGACCATCGAAAGACCTATGTTTCCGCCTCGGGCGGATGAGTGCCAAACCATTCAGTTTTCCACCGCCCGGCTGTCCTCCAAGCGAGTTGACGTCAGCCCGAGCGACAGCTTCCGGAGCCATTAACCGATGGCTGCAGAAACCACTGCCTGCGGCTGAGCCGTCGCAATGCCCGGTGGGCCGCTCGGCACGAGACCGAGTTACTGGCGAGTTCGGCTTGATTGGCATTCCGCGGTTGGAATCGCCCAAATGTACAATGTGGCGATTCCCATCAGTTTCCATCGGCTGATGGCGAAGACCGGTTTGCACTCGTCGATCTGTGGCGCGCCGCGCTTGTGCAACAGATGCTTACTCCCGCGCCGGATGTCGCGGCAGTCCTCTGGAAGCGGGCCAAACTCCGCGCCGAAGGATGGCGCCATACAGACGTGAAGCCCGAGCGCCTTCAACGCGCGATCGATGCCGATGTCGACGGCTTGAGGCTCACCCGACGCGAACCAAAAAGGGCGACCGCCAGCAGATGCCAGAAGGCTGAGGCTGTGAACAACCAAAGGCGCGGGCTCAAGTCCCCGCTCACGTTTTGTTTTCGCCCCGAGCACGAATTGAAGCCCAATCCATCTCGATCGCGCGCCGCTTTTCCTGCTCGACCCGATATTTTGCACGGCGCGCGCGGGAAATACGATCCCGCCAAAGGTATCCGACAAGAACACCGAAGAGGAAACCAATCAAAGCCGCGATCGCCAGGAACATTTTGGCCCCCGGAACCCTTTTGGGATTGGGTCGCTATTCATACTCCAGGTTGGTGTGTTGCGGGCGATTGGCTGCCAGCGCCTTATTGCCGCGCACAGCCAGGCGGGGCTTCGGTTCCGCTGCGACAAATTAGAACACTGACGACCGACACGACAACAAAGGGCGCGGGGCTGGCGACGGTCCCGCGCTTTAATGTCGGTAAGACCAACCGTCTTTCAATATTTCCTTGGGGCAACCTCTCCGCGACGCTTCCACCACCAAAAATCCCGCGGCTGCTATTGCCTGGCGCGTGCCAGTGCCCTTCCAGATATCGTAGCTCACGGTCGAAGGGTTAAAAGCCATCGCATCAAAAACAAGCGTATCGTTCTTCATTCCCGCGTGACCTTTCTCGCACCAGCTTCGAGGTGGTCGCTCGACCCTACGCGATTCGTGGAAACGGTGGGCGGTGAGAGATTCCGGTCCCGCGCTTATTTTTCGAGATTGTCTGTTGTCGATGGGCCGGTGCCGACAAAATAGAGCACCACTCCCTCATCCTTCGTCATTCCAAAATGACGAACATTTTTTGGCTCGGTGAAAAAGCTGCCCGCCGGCCGCGCTTCCAATTTGCTCTCATCAAATTTTTCGGCGTTGCCATGATAGAACGTGCCGCGCAGGACGATCACGTACCGGTCATCAGGATGCGAATGGGCCTTGAGGACCGCGTGAGGCGGCCACCGAACCAATTGGATATATAGGCCGGGTTTCGCGCGATCCCCGACGATGGTCGCAAATTCCTGCTGCGAGCCGATTCCTGGGATTTTCGTCCACGGCATCTTGTCCAGTTCTATCGCGGCGATGGGCAACTCGCCGCCGGGCATAATGGGGAATTGCTGCGCAAGGCAAGACGTCACGAGAAGCGGCGTCAAAAGCAGAGAGAGCGCGAGACGAAACATTGGTCCTCCGCTTTATTATTGCGCTGATGTTTCGGAGTGCTGCTTTGCGGCGTCTAATTCAACGGCGAGCTTAAGCCATTCTTCGGCGATCAAAAGCCAGGCGTCGATATCTTCCGACGTCCGAGCTTGAACAGCTCGTTCCAGGCACTCCTCCGCAAACTTACGGTATTGGCGGGAAGGCATAATACGCACCTCATCAATCAATACTCAAAAATGGTGGGCGGTGACGGGCTCGACCGCCGACCACATGCGTGTAAAGCAAGTGCTCTACAAACTGGTAACCGCCCGACCGTTCGCCTACGAAAAAAGGTTTGATGGGCGTGACCCTGCCGGAAAAGAAGAAGTGCCTGCGATTGCTGTACTTCAGATTCCATCTCGCTCTCGGTGTAAACGAGATGCTCTAACCAGCTGAGCTAGCCACCCTTGCCCCGTCTTTAGCCTTGCGATCCCCCTCGGTGCAAGGCCGGACAGGGCTGTGAAGGGACAAGGGCTGTGAAGGGATAAGGGCAGCGAAGGGACAAGACTGTGGAGGAACGAGATCATCCTGTTCGCTCGGCCTCCCCGCACCCGAACTTCCGTTTTTGCGGCTAATCCTCGGGCCGCCCCGGCAATTCCGCAATGTCGTGGATCCAGTCCACGGCCGAGCGGCACCAGATTTGCCGCATCGGTTTGAGTTGCTCGCGCTGACGGATACTGCCCCAGCGAATGCCCCAATCATCGGGGCCACCCTCCCCGCTGGTAAAAATCGGCGAGCCGCACTCGCCACAAAAGTGCTGAAACCGCGTCCGGCCATTGTCGCCCGTCTTGGCGTAGATTTTCAGAGCCTCTCCCGTCATCCGGATTTGTTCGCCTGCGCAGATCACGGTGACGCGGTAGGGCGAGCCGGTGAGTTGCTGGCAGTCGGTACAGTGACAGATGGAGACCGCTTGCGGATCGATCTCGGCTTGATAGGTCACGCGTCCGCAATGGCATTGGCCGACTATTTTCATCGATCACTCCGCGACCACCTGCGCGCCAAAAGAAACGGCGCCCGCAGGCGCCGCTTCATTGTTTGCCTTGGCTGTTCAGTGTGCCGTCAGGCCACCGGCCGCCTCATCGCCGGCATCCGGGGTGACTGGTACTTTCGCGTTGTCTTCTTCCCAGACGATCGGCACCGGAGGCCGCACCAGCGCCTTGGAAACGACCTCGTCGAGCCGGGCCACCGGAATAATGTTCATCCCGCCCTTGATCGCATCGGAAATTTCCGTGAGATCCTTGGCGTTGTCTTCCGGGATCAGCACCGTCTTGATGCCACCGCGTGCAGCCGCGAGCAGCTTCTCCTTCAACCCACCGATCGGCAGCACCCGGCCCCGCAGCGTGATCTCGCCGGTCATGGCGACGTCGTGCCGAACCGCAATTCCCGTCATGATTGAAACGATCGCGGTCGCCATCGCGACGCCCGCCGAAGGTCCATCCTTCGGGGTCGCCCCCTCAGGCACATGGACGTGGATGTCCCGCTTGTCGAACAGCGGCGGCTCGATGCCAAAGCCGACGGCGCGCGAGCGGACGTAGGAGGCCGCTGCCGAAATCGACTCCTTCATCACGTCGCGCAAATTGCCCGTGACGGTCATCTTGCCCTTGCCGGGCATCATGACCCCTTCGATCGTGAGCAGTTCGCCGCCGACATCGGTCCAGGCAAGGCCGGTGACGATGCCGACCTGGTCGTCGGTCTCGATCTCGCCGTAACGATATTTCGGCACGCCGAGATACTCCTCGAGCGATTTTTCGGTGATCCTGACCGACTTCTTCTTCGAGATCATCAGGTCCTTCACCGCCTTGCGGGCGAGTGTCGAAAGCTCGCGCTCGAGGTTACGCACGCCCGCTTCGCGGGTGTAACGGCGGATCATCAAAAGCAATGCCTCGTCGTCGATCGACCATTCCTTGGAATCCAGGCCATGCTTGGTGAGCGCGTTCGGAATCAGGTGCTTGCGCGCGATCTCGACCTTCTCGTTCTCGGTGTAGCCGGCGATGCGGATGATCTCCATGCGGTCCATCAAGGGTCCGGGAATATTCAGCGTATTCGCGGTCGTGATGAACATCACGTTGGAAAGATCGTAGTCAACCTCGAGGTAGTGGTCGTTGAAGGTCGAATTCTGCTCGGGGTCGAGCACCTCCAGCAGCGCCGATGACGGATCGCCGCGGAAGTCCGAACCCATCTTGTCGATCTCGTCCAGCAGGAACAGCGGATTGGAGGTCTTCGCCTTCCGCATCGACTGGATGATCTTGCCGGGCATCGAGCCGATATAGGTGCGGCGGTGACCGCGGATCTCGGCTTCATCGCGTACGCCGCCGAGCGAGACACGGACGAATTCGCGCCCGGTCGCCCTCGCGATCGACTTGCCGAGCGAGGTCTTGCCAACGCCGGGCGGACCAACCAGGCACAGGATCGGGCCGGTCAGCTTGTTGGCGCGCGACTGCACGGCCAGATATTCGACGATGCGGTCCTTGACCTTCTCAAGGCCATAGTGATCGTTGTCGAGCACGGTTTGTGCTGCCACGAGGTCCTTCTTGACCTTGGACTTCTTGTTCCACGGAATCGAGAGCAGCCAGTCGAGATAATTGCGCACGACGGTCGCTTCCGCGGACATCGGCGACATCTGCCGCAGCTTCTTCAGCTCGTGCTGGGCCTTCTCCCGCGCTTCCTTGGAGAGCTTGGTCTTGGAGATTTTCTCTTCGAGGTCGGCAAGCTCGTCGCGGCCTTCGTCGTCGCCGAGCTCCTTCTGGATCGCCTTCATCTGCTCGTTGAGGTAATATTCGCGCTGCGTCTTCTCCATCTGGCGCTTGACGCGCGAGCGAATGCGCTTCTCGACCTGCAGCACCGAAATCTCGCTCTCCATCAGCCCGAGCACCTTCTCAAGGCGCGCGGTCACGGACAGCGTTTCCAGGATCGCCTGGCGGTCCGCGATCTTGACCGCAAGATGAGAGGCAACGGTGTCGCCGAGCTTGGCGAAATCGGTGATTGCCTGCACCACGCCGACGACTTCGGCGGAGATCTTCTTGTTCAGCTTCACATAGCTTTCGAAATCCGACACCACCGAGCGCGCCAGAGCCTCCGCCTCGACGGAGGTCGCGTCAGTATCGGCCAGCGCGATCGCGGAGGCTTCGTAATAATCGGTGCGGCCGGTGTATTTCTGCACGCGGGCGCGCTCGAGCCCTTCCACCAGCACCTTCACGGTGCCGTCGGGCAGTTTGAGGAGCTGCAGGACGCTCGCGAGCGTGCCGGTCTCATAAATCGATTCCGGCGTCGGATCATCGTCGGACGCATTCTTCTGCGTCGCCAGCATGATCAAGGCGTCATTCTTCATGACTTCTTCGAGCGCGCGAATCGATTTTTCGCGACCGACGAACAGCGGCACGATCATGTGCGGAAAAACGACGATGTCTCGCAGCGGAAGCACCGGATAGGAATGGCTTTCGCCGTGAACGATAGACGGCCGGGGTTTTGGGGTGGTCATGGCCTTTTCCTTTTGTTGTGCCCCCTTGCACGCAGTCCGCTTCTGCGCAACCGCCGCAAGGTGCCAGCATTTTCCGGGATCGACTGGCCGCTTACGCCTGCTTTCCCGGATCGTTGATGCGGCGAATCTCAAGCTGGTTTTTCGCCGCCGGTAGCATTACGTGGCTATCGGCCATGCCGGTGTCAAGTCGTTGAGAAATGCCCGTCAATCGGGCCCAAAACGTGACGGAGAACCTTGCGAACTTCGGAATCGGAGCTCTGGTGGTCCGATCCTAACATTCGCATCCCGTTTTGGCAGGCGCTTTTGCGAATGTTAGAATCAAAGGACCGCTAGCAAATATAAGATTCTAGTGGAGTCCTGGATTTGACATTCGCATTGCGAGTCTGCGGCTAGGTAGGTAGCGAATGTCAAATCCACTCCACTGGTGCCGATGCGGCCGCCGAAAGGCCCGGCGGCCGGAACCATTGCGCCGCAGCGCCTGCAGCCAATTCGATCTCAGGCGCTCGCGCTGCTTTCAACCGCGCGATCGGAGCGGTCGGCGTAGATGTAGAGCGGACGAGCGGTACCTTCCACGACTTCGCGCGAGATCACGACCTCTTCGACACCTTCCAGGCCCGGAAGATCGAACATGGTCTCGAGCAGGATGCTTTCGAGTATAGAGCGAAGGCCGCGTGCACCGGTCTTGCGCTCGATCGCCTTGCGGGCGACCGCGCCAAGCGCCTCGTCGGCGAAGGTCAATTCGATATTCTCCATCTCGAACAGGCGCTGATACTGCTTCACCAGCGCGTTCTTCGGATCGGTGAGAATCTTTTTCAGCGAAGCCTCGTCGAGGTCTTCCAGCGTCGCCACCACCGGCAAGCGGCCGACGAATTCCGGGATCAGGCCGTACTTCAGGAGATCCTCGGGCTCGACGTGACGGAAGATTTCACCGGTGCGACGGTCTTCCGGCGCCAGTACCTGTGCAGCAAAGCCGATCGAGGTCGAGCGCCCGCGCGCGGAGATGATCTTCTCCAGCCCTGAGAATGCGCCACCGCAGATGAACAGGATGTTGGTCGTGTCGACCTGCAGGAATTCCTGCTGCGGATGCTTGCGGCCGCCCTGCGGCGGAACCGAAGCTACCGTGCCTTCCATGATCTTCAGCAACGCCTGCTGCACGCCTTCGCCCGAAACGTCGCGGGTGATCGACGGGTTGTCGGACTTGCGGCTGATCTTGTCGATCTCGTCGATATAGACGATGCCGCGCTGGGCGCGTTCGACGTTGTAATCGGCCGACTGCAGAAGCTTGAGGATGATGTTCTCGACGTCTTCGCCGACATAACCGGCTTCGGTCAGGGTCGTTGCATCTGCCATCGTGAACGGCACGTCGAGAATTCGCGCCAGCGTTTGTGCCAGCAGCGTCTTGCCTGAACCGGTCGGTCCGATCAGCAGGATGTTCGACTTCGCCAGTTCGACGTCATTGTGCTTGGTCTGGTGATTGAGCCGCTTGTAGTGGTTGTGGACCGCGACCGAGAGCACCTTCTTGGCGTGGCTTTGGCCGATCACGTAGTCATCGAGGACCTTGCAGATTTCCTTCGGCGTAGGAATGCCGTCGCGCGACTTCACCAGCGAGGACTTGTTCTCCTCGCGAATGATGTCCATGCAGAGTTCGACGCATTCGTCACAGATGAAGACGGTCGGGCCCGCGATCAGCTTGCGAACTTCGTGCTGACTTTTGCCGCAGAACGAGCAATACAGCGTGTTCTTGGAGTCGCTGGCGCCAACCTTACTCATTCCTGTCTCCGTCCGCCGATAGTCCCGTACGCCTGCTCGCCCTATTCCGGGAATGACCGGCACAGAGTTCAAAATAGAGCAAAATCCGTACCAAAAAAGGCCCCATGTTCTGGATGCCGCTCGAACCGCGGCAAACTCGATTCCTCGTCATCATAACCTAGCCGTCCTAGCCAACCATGGTCGCACCCGACTATCAAGAATTCGCTAACCGGCCGGCGGCTGGATATCTGTGACAATACCGTGATTTGCGCTTTTGGCACGGGACAACCCGTTAATTTCGGCCGGCGTTGCGCGATTGCCACTCATAATGCCGGCACGAAAGCGGAACTTTGCCGCCAACCGAGGTAAAAAAGCACTCCGGCGGCCCAAAATGCTCGCAAAAAGAGATCGTTAACGGATGTTCAACGCCCGGCTGCTCAGGAGATTTTGACCGCCGCCAGCTCTTCGGCCCGCTTGTCGATGACCTTGTCGACAATCCCGAAGTCGCGCGCCATCTCCGCAGTCAGAAACTTGTCGCGCTCCAGCGCGTCCTCGATCGCCTTGTAGGTCTGCCCGGTGTGCTTGACGTAGATCTCGTTGAGCCGCTTTTTCAGGTTCAGGATTTCCTGCGCATGCAACATGATATCGGTCGCCTGGCCCTGGAAACCGCCCGAGGGCTGGTGCACCATGATGCGGGAATTGGGCAGCGAGAAGCGCATATCCTTGTGACCCGCAGCCAGAAGCAGCGATCCCATCGAGGCCGCCTGCCCGGTGCACAGGGTGGACACCGGCGGACGGATGAATTGCATGGTGTCGTAGATCGCAAGCCCCGACGTCACCACGCCACCGGGCGAATTGATGTACATCGAGATTTCCTTCTTCGGATTCTCGGCTTCGAGAAACAGAAGCTGGGCAACGACAAGGGTAGCCATGCCATCTTCGACCGGTCCGGCGATGAAGATGATGCGCTCCTTCAGAAGGCGCGAAAAAATGTCGTAAGCCCGTTCGCCTCGGTTGGTCTGTTCGACCACCATCGGCACCAGGTTCATGTAGGTTTCCACCGGATCGCGCATTAGTCACCCAAAGATTAGTAGGGATGTTCGGAGGGACGAACGACCGTCGGCAAAGATTAAGGGAATTGCCCTATGCCGACGAACGCACCCCGCAACTTCAAGACAGCTCCCAGACAAGACAGTCACAGACAAGACAGCTCACAGATAAGGCTCGGTTTCCCGGCCACAAGAGCAGTTTCGACCCGGCCACAAGACCGGGTCAAAATCTGCCGAATTCTTGGCAGTTCAAGCTGATTCTGGCGGCCGGGCATAGCGAGTGGCCTTGCCGCGGCGCGCCTTTTGTTTCTCAACCTTAACGCCGTGCTGACACAGCCTTCAAGCCGCACTCTTCTCGCTCTCGTCGTCCTTGTAAAGCTCCTCGCGCGACACCTTCTTTTCGGTGACGGTGGCGAGTTCAAGGATGAAATCGACGACCTTGTCCTCATAGATCGGTGCGCGAAGCTGCGCCAGCGCATTGGGATTGTTGCGGTAGAACTCCCAGACCTCCTTCTCGCGCCCGGGCATCTGGCGCGCACGCTCGATCACGGCGCGGCTGACTTCGTCGTCGGTGACACTGATCTTGTTCTTCTCACCGATTTCCGAAAGCACCAGACCGAGCCGGACACGGCGGTCGGCGATCTTGCGGTACTCTTCCTTTGCCGCCTCTTCCGTCGTGCCTTCGTCGGCAAAGGTCTTGCCGCCGGATTCCATCTCGGACTTGATCGAATCCCACATCAATTTGAACTCTTCCTCGACGAGGGATGGCGGGGCCTCGAAACGATGGGTCTCGTCAAGCCGGTCGAGCAGCGTGCGCTTGACGCGCTGGCGGGTCGCGCCGGCAAACTCGGCCGCCAGCCGCTCGCGGGCGGCCTCCTTCAGCTTGTCGAGGGATTCCAGCCCCAACGTCTTGGCAAACTCGTCGTCGATGACGATTTCCTGCGCCGCTTCGATCAGCGATGCGGTGGTTTCAAACTCGGCCGGCCGGCCGGCCAGGTTCGCGTTACCGTAGTTTTTCGGGAACGAGACCTTCAGCGTACGTGTTTCGCCCGCAGCAATCCCGATCAGCTGCTCCTCGAAGCCGGGAATGAAGGTGTTCGAGCCGATCGTCACCGGGACGCCCTCGCCGCTCCCCCCTTCGAAGGGCGTGCCGTCGATGGTGCCTTTGAAAGATACGGTGACACGATCGCCCGCCCCAGCCTTTGCGCCTTCCGCCTTCGCGGCAAAGGCGCGATTTTGCTCGGCAATCCGCTTGATGGCATCGCCGATTTCGGCATCGGTTACCTCGGCCACGGGCTTTTCGACCGCAAAGCTCTTGAAATCGGCGAGCTGGATCGAAGGCACCACCTCGATCGCCACCGTGTAGGTGAGATCGGATTTGCCGGCGAGAATGTCGTCGACCGCCCTCTGCTCGGTCGGCATCGTGATCTTGGGCTGCGTCGCCAGGCGGAAACCGCGCTCGGTAAAGATCTGCGTGTTGGTGTCCCGGATGGTCTGGTCAATGGCCTCCGCCATCACCGAGCGGCCATAGACCTTCTTCAGGTGGCTCACGGGCACCTTGCCCGGGCGAAAGCCGTTGAGGCGGACCTTGTCCTTGAGCTCCACCAGACGGGCGTCCGCCTTGGCATCGAGATCCGCTGCCGAAACGCTGATCTGGAATTCGTGCTTCAATCCGTCGGCGACCGTTTCCTTCACCTGCATGGCGTCAGTCTTCTTCCCGCTAGGTCCGGTGCGAACACCGGACATCTACAATGTTATGGCGCGGCCAAAAGCCTGCGCCGGTGGTTCGGCGGACCCGTTTCCGTCGGCAAAAACCCTTCGGACGGCGGACCCGTCAGTCATGGTCATGCGCAAACGCTGTCGGCGCTTGGTGCGGGCGGAGGGACTCGAACCCCCACAACTTTCGTCACTGGAACCTAAATCCAGCGCGTCTACCAGTTCCGCCACGCCCGCCAGTGCGGTGGATTTGACATTCGCTTCAGCATCGCCGCGAGTCCCGCACAGCGAATGTCAAATCCAAAACCGCACTAGAAGACTATGTTTGCTAGTGTTCCTAAGGTTCTGACATTCGCAAGAGCGCTAGCCGCAACATAATGCGAATGTCAGAACCGGAACACTAGAATAGCATCATGTCCGGCCGCGATGCCGCGGGCGGCGGGCTTATAACATGCGCCCGACTTTTCGCAGCAAAAAAATGCCCGTTTCGACCTTTCCGAAGCCAGCTCCCGGACTGGACTTGCTCAACGTAACATGGTCCGCATTGGCCGTATGTCAAACCGGATTCCACCGACCGGCCGGCGCGAGTTTATGGCGGGGTTCGCCGCCGCAGCCATCGCCTCGGCGCTGCCGGCCTCTCGAGCCATAGGCCGGCTGGCCCCGCTGCTGCAGGCTGGCGTCGGTACCGTGCCACTGCGCCGGGAAGGGCCGGAAACGCCGGTTTGGGCGTTCGAGGCCTCAAATCTGAGGCTTGCGCGTACCGACAAGCTGGAGATTACGTTTCAAAACGGCCTGCCCGTTCCGGCAGTGCTGAACTGGCGAGGGATTTCCGGCGCCAGGTCGGCCGAACCGCTGCTTTCGCAAGCCGCAATGGCCCCAGGCGGCAACGGGACGCTGGAGCTTCCATTACGCCATGCCGGAACGTTCTTGTGTGACATGCGCCTGCTCGGAGATGGCGCAGCGCGGCCGTCCCGGCCGTTGCCGCTGGTGGTGACGGAAAGCGAGCCAGTGGCGGTCGATCGCGACGAGTTTTTCCTGGTCGAGGATTGGCGGCTGCGCCCCGACGGCATGGCGATCGCACCTGGCGGCGGGGCGAAAGATAGCGAGCCCGCCTACACCGTGAACGGTGTGAGGTCGCCCGATTTTACGGCGCGTGTGAACGAACGCTTCAGGTTCCGCTTCATCAACGGCTGCCAACGGTCTGTCATTGGGTTGAAATTGGAAGGTCAGGAGGTCCGCGTGATGGCGCTGGACGGCTATCCCGCGGAGCCCTTCCTGGCGCGAAACGGCGCGTTTGCCCTGCCGCCCGGCGGGCGGATGGATGCCTTTGTCGACGTAACCTCGCCACCCGGATCGACCTCGTCCATCCTCCTCCACGATGGCAAGCAAGCCCGCACCGTCGCCCGGCTGATCACCTCCGATGATCCGCCCGCGCGTGACAAGGTGCTGCCGGCCCCACTGCCGCTGCCGCCGAATGGCTCACCAAGGCTCGAGTTGAAGAACGCATTGCGGTTCGATCTCACCTTGGGCGGCCCCGACTGGATCGCGCCCACGACATTCGCAGCCACGCTCCCACCAGCCTTCCGGGCCAAGGCCGGCCGTACCGTGGTGCTGGCGCTGACCAACCGCGCCGAGATCACGACCGTGTTTCATCTGCATGGGCATCATTTCAGGCTCCTGGATCGGCTCGATGACGGCTGGAAGCCATTCTGGCTGGACTCCCTTGCCATCGAGCCGGAACAAACCCAGCGCATCGCCTTTGCCGCGGAATTTGCAGGGCGCTGGCTGATCGAGTCGGTTGCGACCGACTTTGCGGCGCCGCGATTGTTGAAATGGTACAGCGTCGAGTGAGGAGAGTTGATGAGCTCAAGTGCCCCCGTTATTCGTCGCGTGAGCGCGCGCGCCGTCGACGCGCCGATTTCGCGGCCCGTGAAGACTGCCCTTGGCGTCATCGCTTCGGCACCCCTGATCCTGATCGACATTGAGACCGAACAAGGCTTGACCGGGCACTCCTACATCTTCGCCTACACCAAACTAACGCTGAAGCCGCTGGTGCGACTGATCGAAGATCTCGGGCAAGAGCTCGTCGGCAAGAAGATAGTGCCTTTCGACCTGATGGCGCAGATGGATGCCAAATTCAGGCTTCTCGGCTGGCAGGGCCTCGTCGGCATGGCGGTGTCGGGATTGGACATGGCGTTCTGGGATGCGTTGGGCCAATCGGCCGGGCAGCCGCTCGCTGTCCTGCTTGGCGGTTCGGCGCGACCGATCCGCGCTTATGACAGCTACGGAGTGGTCGATCCGGTTGCCGACAAGAACGTTTTGCAGACCTCGATGGATCGCGGCTTTCGCGGCATCAAGATCAAGGGCGGCGACGGCGACCTTGCCAACGACGAGCGGGTCGTGAGGGGCGTGCGCGAGTTGATCGGGCCTGATGTCGCACTGATGCTGGATTTCAACCAGTCGCTCGATCCGTCCGAAGCGAAGCGTCGCATCGAGCGACTTGCGCGTTACGAACTGCACTGGATCGAGGAGCCGGTGCCGGCCGAAAACCTTTTGGGACATGCCGAGGTGCGCGCTGCTTCGTCAATACCGATCCAGTCTGGCGAGAATTGGTGGTTTCCACGCGGCTTTGCCGAGGCGATCGCTGCCGCTGCGAGCGACTTCATCATGCCCGACCTGATGAAGGTCGGCGGTGTGACCGGCTGGCTCCGCGTCGCTGGCCAGGCGGAAGCCGCCTCAATACCGGTGTCCAGTCATCTGTTCGCCGAAGCAAGCGCGCATGTTCTTGCGGTGACACCGACAGCCCATTGGCTGGAATATCTTGATCTGGCGCGCGCGGTCCTCGCTCAGCCCGTGGAGATTGTTGAAGGCACAGTCACCGCGCGTGGGCCTGGCCTCGGGCTTTCCTGGGACGAGGCGGCGGTCGCGAAATATCTGGTCTGAGCGGCGCGTTGTTTTTGAAGGCTCAGTAATCGATGCCGAACTCATCGTAGAGGTGCCGCGTCACGGCGGGCAGCGTTTCCGGCAAATCCTCTGCAATCAGACCGGGCCCGGCCTCACCCGCTGCCTCGCCATGCATCCAGGTTCCCATTGAGGCCGCCTCGAAGGCGCCCACACCCTGCGCCAGAAGGCCCGATATCATTCCCGAGAGCACATCGCCCGCACCGGCGGTGGCAAGCCATGGCGGCGCGTTGGCGGCGATGGTTGCGCGGCCATCCGCAGAAGCCACCACCGTGTCCGGCCCCTTGAGCAGAACCACCGCACCGCTGCGCTCGGCGGCCGCCCTCACCCGCTCCAGCTTCGAGCGAAGCGGATGCTTGTTACTGATGTCGCTAAAGAGCCTCGGAAATTCTCCCTCGTGCGGGGTCAACACAACTTGCGGATCTTGAGAAGCCTTGATCGCTTCGAACAGGCGATCGGGCGCCTCGGCAAAGCTTGTGAGCGCATCCGCATCCAGCACCAGGCTTCGTTTGGCGAACAAACCGGTCAGCACAAAATCACGCGTGCGTTCGCCAACGCCCGCGCCCGGGCCGATCACACAGGCGTTCAAACGCCTGTCACCGATCATTTCGCCAAATTCGACCGCCGTATCGACGCCGCGAACCATGACCGCGAGCAGCGCGGAAGCGTTGACGGCGAGTGCATCCCTCGGCGAAGCCAGCGTCACAAGGCCAGCGCCGGCCCGCAAGGCGCCGCGCGCCGCAAGGCGCGCCGCGCCGGTTGCAGCGAGCCCTCCGGACACGACGACGACATGGCCGCGGTCGTATTTGTGTCCGTCGACCCGCGGCAGCGGAAACGACGCCTGCCAGAGCGATGGAATATTCTCAAATGTCCGCGGCTGGATTTCCGAAAGGACCCGGGCATCGATGCCGATATCGGCGACACGCACGCGTCCGCAATAGATCCGGCCCGGGATCAGCAGATGCGCCGGTTTGCGCCGAAAGAAGGTCACGGTCTCGGTGGCGCGCACCGCCGCGCCCATGATCGAACCGCTTGTCCCGTTGATGCCGCTGGGGAGGTCGACGGCGAGAACAGGCGCGCCATTGGCATTGATCGCTTCGATCATTTCCAACGGTTCATCCCGGACCGACCGGTCGAGGCCGGCGCCAAACAGCGCATCGATGATCAGCGCCGGCCTGCCGATCGCTTGCGGATTGAACGGCAGCACCGGGTATTTCCATCCCCTCGCCGCCGAAGCCGCGTCGCCCTTCAGTGCCTCGCGCTCGCACAGCAGGATGACCGAGACCTCCCGGCCTCGCGCGGCCAGTTCCGCCGCGGCCACAAAGCCATCTCCCCCATTGTTCCCGGGGCCGGCGATGACCGCGATGGGGCCGCTCTCGACGAGATCCATGGCGGCTTCCGCGACCGCCTGGCCGGCGCTGAGCATCAATGCAAAGCCCGGAGTCCCGGCGGCGATGGTCAGCCGGTCGGCACGCTCCATCTCGGCGGTAGTTAGGACTTCCATGCCTAAAACCCTGACGGAATCGCCTGTTCCTGAGGCATTTCCTGTTTTGTACGCAGGCTCACGCCAGGCCGACTGCATACCAATTGACCTATTTGCCTATTTGCCGGGCTACGGTATGGTGCCGCCTCACCTTAAACCCCTGCGGATACCTGTTAAAAGCCTGATTACGTTTTGAAATCGGCCGTCCTGACAACTTGGCATAGACCCTGCTTTTGAGGAAGCCGGTTCGCCATCGCTGTGCTGAACCGGTAAATTTTGAATGTTCAGGTCCGCATACCGGGCCAGCAACCACCACCCGCGGGGGCTAGTGCGGTGAATTTGAAGTTCCTATCAGTGCTGCTGCAATCTCGTCATAGGAACTCAAATTCAAAAACCGCACTAGAAACATTAACTTGCTAGTGCTCCTTTGATTCCGAAGTTCGCATCAGAGGTCGCCGCGAATATTTGCGAACTTCCAAATCGGAGCACTAGTGGTCCGTTTCTAACATTCGCTTCCCTTCGCAGCGGGCACGTTGCGAATGTTAGAATCGAAAGACCACTGGCAAATATAGGAATCCAGTGGAGTTCAGGATTTGACATTCGCGTTTCGCGAGCGCGCGGCCAAGTGGTAGCGAAGGTCAAATCCACCCCACTTGCGCGGCCTTGAACACCGACCTGAAGTCCCTGGAATTGAGAGTGAGGCGACCTGTGAAGAAAATCGAAGCGATCATCAAGCCATTCAAGCTCGACGAGGTCAAAGAGGCACTTCAGGAGGTTGGACTTCAGGGCATTACCGTCACCGAAGCCAAGGGCTTTGGGCGGCAAAAGGGCCATGCGGAACTCTACCGTGGGGCGGAATATATCGTGGACTTCCTTCCCAAGGTGAAGATCGAGATCGTGATTTCCGATGAACTGGTCGAGCGGGCGATCGACGCGATCCGGCGCGCCGCCCAGACCGGGCGCATCGGCGACGGGAAGATTTTCGTATCCAACATCGAAGAGGCCATTCGCATCAGAACCGGAGAATCCGGGCTCGACGCCATCTAGTGTCCCGGTTCTGACATTCGTATCGTATCGAGCGGGTTTGTGTACGAATGTCAGAACCAAAGGGACACTGGCAAATATAGGATTCTAGTGTGGTTTTGGATTTGACATTCGCCTTGAGGACTCGCTGCCATACCGGAGCGAATGTCAAATCCACCACACTAGGCGGTATCTGCCTATTATCCGATATTGTGTTGATCATCCCCCGATTGTATTGACCATGGACCAGCCAATGCGGTGGATACGGCGTTCGCGTCATATTTGCCGCGCCTTCTCAACCGCGACACCAGCCGCCGCCCGCGGCCAGACGAAAACAACCATACAGGGGGATTCATGAAGACCGCCAAAGACGTCCTCAAGTCGATCAAGGACAACGACGTCAAGTACGTCGATCTGCGTTTTACTGATCCGCGCGGCAAGTGGCAGCACGTCACGTTCGATGTCGGCTTGATCGAAGAGGACACGTTCGCCGAAGGCCTGATGTTCGACGGTTCCTCGATCGCCGGCTGGAAGGCGATTCACGAATCCGACATGTGCCTGATGCCCGATCCGGTCACCGCCACGATCGATCCGTTCTTCGCCGAAACCACCATGATGATCACCTGCGACGTCCTGGAACCGACCACAGGGGAACCCTACAACCGCGACCCGCGGGGCATGGCCAAGAAGGCCGAAGCCATGGTCAAGTCGATGGGCGTCGGCGACACGGTCTTCTTCGGACCGGAAGCCGAGTTCTTCGTTTTCGACGACGTGAAGTACGCGGCCGAACCCTACAACACCGGCTTCAGGCTCGATTCATCGGAATTCCCGACCAACTCCGATACTGAATATGAAGGCGGCAATCTCGGTCACCGCATCCGCACCAAAATGGGTTACTTCCCCGTTCCGCCGCAGGACTCAGCGCAGGACATGCGCTCCGAAATGCTCGGCGCCATGGCCAAGATGGGCGTCAAGGTCGAGAAGCATCACCACGAAGTGGCCTCCGCCCAGCACGAACTCGGCATGAAGTTCGACACGCTGACGCTGATGGCCGACCACTTGCAGATCTATAAATACTGCATCCAGCAGGTCGCGCACATCTACGGCAAGACGGCCACCTTCATGCCGAAGCCGGTCTTTGGCGACAACGGCTCGGGCATGCATTGCCACCAGTCGATCTGGAAGGGCGGCAAGCCGGTGTTCGCCGGCAACAAATACGCCGACCTCTCGGAGACCTGCCTCCACTACATCGCCGGCGTCATCAAGCATGCCAAGGCGATCAACGCCTTCACCAACCCGACGACCAACTCCTACAAGCGCCTGGTTCCCGGCTATGAAGCGCCGGTGCTGCTCGCCTACTCCGCGCGCAACCGCTCGGCCGCCTGCCGAATTCCCTACACTTCAAATCCGAAGGCCAAGCGCGTCGAGGTGCGTTTCCCCGATCCGCTGGCCAATCCCTATCTCGGCTTCGCCGCAATGTTGATGGCTGGCCTCGATGGCATCAAGAACAAGCTCGATCCGGGTCCGGCGATGGACAAGGACCTGTACGATCTGCCGAAGGAAGAGCTGAAGTCGATCCCGACCGTTTGCGGTAGCTTGCGCGAGGCGCTGGAAAACCTCGACAGCGACCGCGCCTTCCTCAAGAACGGCGGCGTGTTCGACGACGACTTCATCGACAGCTATATCGAACTGAAGATGACCGAAGTGGAGCGCTTCGAGATGGCCCCTCACCCGGTCGAGTTCGAAATGTACTATTCGGGATAAGCCGTCGGCGGAAATTCCCGCTGGTGAAAGACAAAGGGGCGCTCCGGGCGCCCCTTTTTATTTTGACAATGCCGCACACACCGGAACCGAGAGATCACTTGGCTTCAGTATAACGGCAGGGATATGCCAGTGTCTCACGCAAGCCTCACGACGCCGTGAGCGTGAGCGTATGACTGAAAATATGTCGGCCACTGCAGCAGAAAACCGACCGGGCTTGCCGGGCGGTTTTGCTGCGAGCTTGCGTTATTCGTTACCGCCGAAGCGGCGACACCTCTCACGCCTACGACTATTCGCCCTCAGCGCCGATCGCATACGCCGTTTCGCCGTGCACCGCATCGTCACCCACCTTTAGAGTTGCCTCATCCATGCGCAGCGGCACGATGAACGAGATAACCTTGAGGATGATGAAGGTTGCGATCACGTTGTACACGACAATGAAGGCGGCGCCTTCAGCCTGAGTCAGAACCTGAGCAGCATTGCCGTAGAGCCAGCCGGTCACGTTGACGCCCGGCGCCTCCTTGTCGGTGCCGATATACAAAAGCATGTCCGGGTTGGCGAAGACGCCGGTCAGAAGACCGCCGGTCAGACCGGCAATGCCGTGCGTGGACAGCACGCTCAACGTGTCATCCACCTTCATCATGAATTTGGCCTTCTGCAGCTTGTTCATGGCAAGCCATGGGATGATGCCTGCGGCGATGCCAATGGCCATCGCGCCGAGGCCGTCGACATAACCCGCGGCGGGCGTGATGGCGACAAGACCGGCGATCATCCCGTTGACCGCGCCCAACACGGACGGCTTGCCATAGGCAATCTTGTCAAGCAGCGTCCAGACCAGAAGGCCCACCGCGGTGCAGGTGTTGGTGTTGAGAACTGCCGCGCCCGCATTGGCGTTGGCAAAATAGGGATCGCCGCCGTTGAAGCCGTTCCAGCCCAGCCACAGAATTCCCGCACCCGCCAGCGTCATCAACAGGCTGTTGGGCGGAAAATGGTCGCGATCGGCCTGCAGACGCGGCCCTACCATCCATGCCGCCACGAAACCGGAAGTTCCGGCGGCGACATGGATGACGTAGCCGCCCGAGAAGTCCGCAACCCCCAGGCCGGCAAGCCAGCCGCCGCCCCAGATGCTGAACGCTCTGACCGTATAGACCAAGGTCATCCACACCGGGCAGAAAATCATCCACGCCGTGAAGTTCATGCGGCCAAGCACGGCGCCGGCGAGAATGATGACGGTGATGGCGGCAAACACGAACTGGAAGAAAATCAGCGTCGCCATCGGAAAGGTGAGCGCCGGCATACCCGACGCCGCAGCCGGCACGATCGCCTGACCGGTGGTATAGGCGGCCGAGGTCGCCAAGCCGGGCTCGCCTAGAAACGGAAACCATTGCTCCCCGAAGGCCAGCTTGTAATCGAACAACACCCAGACAACCAGGACCGAGGCGAAGGCGTACATCGCCATGAAGGCGGAGTTGATCGCCCATTTCTTCTTGACGATACCGCCGTAAAGAATCGTCAGCCCCGGTATGCTCTGCATACCGACGAATGTGGCGGCCGCGAGCTGCCAAGCGTTATTTCCAGTATCGAGCCATTGTGGTGATGGTACGAGTGCCATAAGTACGTTCCCCAAGTTATTCCTGTGCTCACTGCACACAGAAGTACCCCGGCGGAACGCAAGGAACATACCACCTTGCGTTGAGCCCATCCCGGAATTGACCGAAATGGGTTTTTAGGGATTTTCTGGAAACGGCTTATCCTGAAGCTCCGCTTCGGCGTTGATAAGAAAACAAGCAGATGATCATCATATGGGCAGAGATGAAACTATGCGAAGTGTACGGATAAGATGGGCACTGTCGATTGGCATTCTCTCGATCAGCCTGTCGGCTTCCGCAATTGCAGGCGAGGTTCAGCGCGGCGAGGCCGCGATCACCTGCACCAATCCGGCCAGCGGTGCGAACTGGCAGGTGAGGATCGACTATGACCGCTCGACGGCCGATTCCTATCCGGCGCGCATCAGCGAGACGCAGGTTTCGTGGCGCGACACATCCGACGGCGGCAATTACACGCTTGATCGGAAGTCCGGGGACCTTACGGTGATCGTCGCGTCGAGCACCGGTGGCTATTTCCTTCATCATCGTTGCAAGCTGCAGAACTGAGATCGTGATCCCGGAAGATGATCGCCATCATCTCTCACGATCCGGGCGGCGGCCGGCGCCCCGAAAGTTGGAACGAGGGCGATGACTGCGCGGGTTTCCGGCCTCAAGGTAAGTGTCGGGTTTGCCTCGAGGCGCGGTCCGCGCAAACGCAACGAGGATTTCGCCGGCGCGGTTTTCGGGTCGGAAATGCCCAAGCCGCGCCACGACGTGGTGGCCGCCATCGCCGACGGAATGGGAGGTACGAGCGGCGGCCGCCAGGCAGCCGAGATTGCGGTGCGCGGCTTTCTCGATGGATTTTGCGATCTGCCCGAGACCATGGAAGTGCGGCGCGCCGCGGCCGTCGTCCTCGACGCGCTCAATGGCTGGATCCATTCTCAGGCTCAGCGGGACCCGAACTTGACGGGGATGGGATGCACCTTCACGGCGCTCGTGCTGCGCGGCCGCATCGCCCATGTGTTGCATGTGGGCGACACGCGCGCCTATCGACTAAGTCGCGATCATCTGACCGCGCTTACAACCGACCACGTTCGGCAGGTGAGCACCGGCCGCTCCAACCTCCTCACCCGCGCGCTGGGCGTCGAAACCGAAGTGCGGCTCGACTACACGAGCCAACCGATGGCGCAGCACGACCGCTTCTTGCTTTGCAGCGACGGCGTGCACGGCTACCTGCCGGCTGAGACAATCGCCGACATCATGCGCGAGCGCGTTTCCTCGGAAGATACGGCCCGCGCACTCGTTGCAGCCGCGCTTCAAGCCGACAGCACGGACAATTGCACCGCCTTGGTGCTCGACGTGGTTGGTCTGGCTACCGCGCAGTCGGCGGATATCGGCGTCAACATCGCGGAGTTGCCGTTGATTCCCGTGCCGCTTGGCGGCGAGACGGTCGATGGCTTTGTGCTCAAGGCGCTACTTTCCGACGGTCGCTACAGCCGCCTGTTCGGCGCTATCGATGAGGTTGAAGGAGGCGAAGTGGCGTTGAAATTCCCCAAGCCTCTTGTCGGGAGCGTGGCAAGCTATCGGGCAGCCTTCGTCCGCGAGGCGTGGGTGGGCGCGCGCGTGACCAGCCCCTGGCTTGGCCATATCATAGAGCTGCCGCAAGGACGGCAGACCTGTCTCTATACGGTCATGCCGCTCTACCAGGGCGAGCTGTTGGAAACCCGGATTGCTCGCCGCCCCGCGCTGGGACTGGAGGAAGGACGGAGTATCGGCATCAAGCTGGCTCGGGCGGCGGCGGCGCTGCATCGCGTCGGGATCGTGCACCGCGACATCAAGCCGGACAATGTGATACTTGAAAGCGAGGGCTCGCTGAAGCTGATCGACTTCGGTGTCGTGCGCGTGCCAGCAGCCGAGGATTTCCCGTCGCAAGAGATTCCGGGCACGCTCGCTTACATGGCGCCGGAAATGATTGACGGCGAGCCCGGCAACGAGGCAACAGACGTTTACGCTCTGGGCGTTACTCTGTTCCGCGCTTTCACCGGTGAATTCCCCTACGGCAACGCCGACGCCACAAGTGCGCCGCGCCGCGACCGGGCGACGCCGCTGTCCGCTTTGCGCCCGGACCTGCCGGCCTGGCTCCAGGCCACACTGGCTCGCGCGATCGCATCCGACCCCGGCGAGCGCTTCCACGACATGACCGAATTTGCCGTCGAATTGGAAGCGGGGCCTTCAAGCGCACCGATGGCGGTCCGCCGGCCTCGGACGCTCTATGAACGCAACCCGATTCGTTTCTGGCAGGCCGTTGCCGTACTCCTTGCATGCGCATTGCTGCTGTCGCTGCTTCGACGGTAGGCCTGATTTCCGGTGGGTTTGCCGCTTTCCGTGACAGGACAACCGTAGGTTTTTGGTCATACTGCTACATGCCACCGGAAATATTTCGCGAAATTGCCGTAACGCCCGAAAATTCGTCAATTGCCGAACTTTTTTGCTTTCCAGGTAACGACGTACTCCCCCACATAGCAAAACAATCGAATCTACTTCCGGCTGCATATCGTTTTCATGAAGAAACGTTCGCTGGCCGGGAGCGCTTGATGGGGAATCATCGTCATGAAGAAAGCGGTTTTGTTGGCAACGGCGCTGGCATTGGTGGTGTCTGGTAGTGCGGGTCTGGCGGCCGACCTGCCCGTGAAGGCGAAGGCTCCGCCGCCTGCGCCCTTCGATCCCTGGGATATTGCCTTCGGTGGCGGGATCGTGAGCGACTACGTCTTTCGCGGTGTGACCCAGTCGAACCATCAGCCTTCCGTCACGGCCTATTTCGAACCGCGCTACAACGTCAACAAGGACTTGCAACTCTATGTCGGCACCTCCGCGGAGAGCATCTCCTTTGCCAACCGTGCTGCGGCCGAGGTTGACGTCTAGGCGGTGTTCGCCCGACTTTCGGGGCCTTCGCCCTCGACTTCGGTATCTGGGGTTACCTGTATCCGGGTGGAAGCTGCGTTGATGGCAACACCCTGACCGGAGGGATTCCCGGCGGGTTTGTCTGCCCTGTCAGCACCAACACAATCTTCCTCGCCAACGGCAACGTCTTGAAGAAAGACCTCAGCTTTTACGAGGTCTACGGCAAGGGCAATTACACCGTCAACGACAACTGGCAGTTCGGCGTGAACGAATACTACACGCCGAGCTTCCTGAACTCCGGCGCCTGGGGCGACTATGCGTCGATCACGGGCAAATACACCGCGCCGGGCACAATCTTCGGAAAGAGCGGCGTCGGCATGTACGTATCCGCCGAATTCGGCAGGCAGTGGCTCGGTACGACAGATGCGTTCTATCGTGTTCCGGGCTTCCCCAACGGCATTCCCTATGCCAGCTATGATACCTGGAACATTGGGATCGGCTTCACCTACAAGGTATTCACGCTTGATCTTCGTTACTCCGACACCAACCTGTCGAAGGGTAATTGCAACGCCTTCACGAGTGCTTTCAACGCCTCGGGAGTGAACAACGTGACGCCGATAAATCCTGGTGGCGCGGGCACCAACTGGTGCGGCGCGGCCGGCATCGCCAAATTTTCGGCCGACCTGACGGCGATGACAAATTTGAAGTGAGCTTTCTCGATCGGTCGATGCGTCGCACGACAAGCGCATAAGCTCGGCGGATCTGGCTACGGCATTTGCGGCTGGCCAAGCGCGTCGAGGTGCGTTTCCCCGATCCGCTGGCCAATAATCCCTGTCCCGGCTTCGCCGCGATGTTGATGGCTGGCCTCGATGGCGTGAAGAACGAGTTCGATCCGGAGAATCTGGACAAGAACCGCCCCCGCGATGACAAATGGGGTTGCGTCGTAGCCAGGGTCACAAAAACAACAAAGGGCGCATCAAACCGGCGCCCGTTTTGGCAACCGTCGGCTTCGCTCACCACACATACCGGATGACGCCCTTGCCGGCGTAAGAATTGGTGACAGCCGAGAACTCACCCTCGAAGGTTGCCGCCGCCGACCATCCGTTCTTCCATTTCATCTCGATGGAGGCCGTGGTTAGCGTGGAATCGGCGGCTTGGGCGGCGCCGTTGACGACGAAGCTTGCGCCCGGCAACGACTGGAACGTCGCGGCGATGTTGCGGTCGCCATCGTAGTCATGCGCCCAGGCCAAACGGCCACGTAACGTCAGAATGCCCTCGTCAACCGCAAATGACCGGTCGGTGCGGATACCAAATTCGGTTCGCACATCAGTGACGTCTTTCGCGTTATAGGTCAGCGCAAAATTATTGGTACCGATAATCGCCTGCTCGGCATAGGCCGGCAGATCGAAAGTCACGAACTGCGCCGCCGCGTAGGGCGTGATGCCGATGCCGCCAATGGCCGGCGAGACCAGGCGATAACCGCCCTCCAACCTTCCCGACCACGCATTGGCATTGAAATCGGCGCGAAGTTTATCGAAGCCCGCGACGGTGACGGTGCGGTTGGTGGTGATGTCCTGCCAGCCATAGGCGAGCGCAGCCGAGACATAGGCCGGACCCTGGTTGTGACGAACATAAGCGCCCGTCTGGAACAGATCGGAGCGGCCCGTGCCGCCATTGGCCACCGAGAAACTCGTGCCGCCGCCGGCGAGCGCAAAGCCTGCGATAGTCGTCGGCGAAATCAGGTAATCGGCGCCAACCGCGGTTGCAGCAATGTTGCTGGTGGTGTTGTTCGATCCGAGCACCGCATTGCCGCCGGTTGATTGCGAGCCGCCAAAGCCCGCGGCCCAGACGCTCCAGCGCTGCCCCCACCCTAGCCCTCCCCCGCTTGCGGGGGAGGGTTGGGAGGGGGACGCCTTGGTGAACATCGCGAACGCATCGGTCTTTTTGGTCGCAGCGTAGGCGCTCGCTTGACCGTCTTCCTCGGCGTAACCCGATGACAATGGCGGGTTACCTCCGCCGCCACGGTTGATGAAAGGATCGCTCATCAGCCCCATGAACTGTCCCATCGCATTGAACGTGGTCTGCTGCGAGCCTGTCGCGGTCTCGCCCGAGACTTGCGTCAGGCTATTGGCAAGGCTCGCACCGCCTTGGCTCAGCAAGTTAAAGAAAGCGAGCGGCAGCCCACCGCCATTGCTGAAGAAGGTGCTCAAGCCCGCGGCCACGTTCTGCTGATTGACGTTCAATCCCGAAGCCGTCGGAAGCGCCAAGAAGGTGAGAAAGACGTCGTTCGGATCGTAGCTGAGCGAACCGGCGAAGATCCCGGATGCCACGTGCGGATTGAACGTACCGATCACGCCGCCGCTCGCGGTCAGGATGGTATATTTGGTGCCGGGCGAAATGACGCTGCCGCTCGCGATGCTCACGCTGGCGCCGTTGAGCGTCGCCGAACCGCCGGTGACGACCGTCTGGGCCGCGTTTGCGCCGTTGATGCCGATCAGATACGTCGCCACAGCACTCTGGAACGCGAGGTTGCCGGTGATCGTCATCGTGCCGGTCGGGTTTGCCGCATTACCCGGCGCGAGCGTGCCGATGATCGTGGTAACGGCCGGATCGACAATACCGATACCCGACAACGTGCCGCCGGCATTGACGGTGACCGTTGAGGACGCGATCGAGCCATCCACTTCCAGCGTGCCGCCATTGACGGTCGTTGAGCCGGCATAGGTATTGGCGCCAGCCAGCACGAGCCTGCCGCCACCCGTCACGGCAATCCCGCCACTTCCTCCACCCGCCGGCCGGGAGCCATTCTGATCAGCGATCACGTCGTTGATGGTTTGGGTGATGCCGGCGCCCGGCGCGAAAGTGATCGTGTTGTTGCCTTGAATGAAAATGCCCGCGCCGAACGCCGAGCTAGCCGTGCCGGCCGTGCCGCTGGCGCCGCCCGTTCCCCCGTTTCCGCCGGTGACGCTATTGCCATTCACCGACAAAGCGCCGGCGAGCGTGAGCGTGCCGCCCTGTTGCACGAAGATGGCGCCACCCGCGCCAAGGCCGCCCCCGCCGCCGCCGAAGAAGGTCAAGGCGCCACCGCCAGTGCCGCCACCGAAACCACCCAGACCTCCCATGACTAGACCGGCGCCAGCGCCGCCGCCCCCGCCGAATCCGCCGAGGCCACCGGTGCCGCCATGACTAATGCCTCCCGCGCCACCGCCACCACTGCCGCCACCGCCAAAGCCACCATTGGAGCCGCTGCCGGCACCGCTTGTGCCGTTGGCCGCGGCAGCGCCGCCGCCGCCGCCGAATCCGCCATCACTGCCGCCGCTATTGTTGCTGATACCAGAGCCGCCGCTGACGCCACCGCCGCCGCCGACGCCGCCACTACCTCCACCGCCGCCACCACCTCCACCGTTGAGGCCACCAGCCGCCCCGCCACCATTGCCGTTGCCGCCGCTGGCGGCGCCATTGACAATGCCGGCGCTGCCAACGTTGCCGCCATTGCCGCCATTGCTCCCAACACCGACGCCGCCACCCCCGCCGCCGCCTGGGCTGCCACCGCCACTGCCACCATTGCCGCCAAGGCCGCCACCGCCGCCGCTGCCGGTCGCACCGGAGACGCCCGCATTGCCGCCATTGCCACCCAGCGCGTTATTGCCGGTGAGCGAGACATTGCTCACGCTGACTTGCGCGCCGCTTGCGACAAAGAGCGCACCGCCGAGCCCAGCACCACCGCCGCCACCGAAACTGCCGCCATTGCCGCCGCTGCCGCCCTGGGCCTGGGCGTTGGTGATGGCGAGATTGTTGATGGCGACGTTGCCGCTGAAAACCAACAGACCGCGTTGCGATCCGTTGCCGTCGATCGTGCTGGTGTTACCGTTGATGGTGAGGCTTGAGCCGCTCGCCAGATTGATCGCCGCAAGCGCGCTGGCCAGGCCGACGGTGCTGTTGGCCGCAAAGTTGAAGGTGTAATTGGTGTGGGCCGCGGCATTGGCACCACCGACGTCAATACTGGCGATGGCGTTATTGAGGCTCGTGAAATCGGTGATGGTGAAGCTGGTGGTTTGCGCCTGTGCAGGTCGGCCTGCCGCCAACATCGCCGCAACCGAACAACTCGCCAACAGCACACGCCGCGCCAATGCCATCGCACAATTCCCCCAAACCGTGCCCGCGCCGCCAGCGGCAAGGTCAGTGATATGGCGCGCGGCCATGATCATCACGCCAAGCGCGCGTGGAGACGAGATTCTGTCGCGAAAAGGTTTCCCCAGAACCGGACGGAGCCTTAAGCAGGATCGCCCAACCCCCGTCGTCAACGACGGAGCCTTGCTATCACCGCTCAACGACGCGGGATGTGCCCAATGTCTCGCGCAGTATCAAAAACCGCGAGCGTGAGCGCATGACCACGAACATCATCTGACCCCATTGCAACGCTCGACTCGTAGTTGACGTCGTGATTAATTGCTCGCTGCTCAAGGGCAATCGAGATGCGGGCGCGGCTGCGAAAATATCTGCCGGTCTTCCTTATCGCGTTGCTGGTGCAAATCCTTGCACCGATTAGTGCGTCCTGGGCAGCTGCCGTCGCTGCCTCCGATCCGCTGAGCGTCGCCGCAATCTGTCACGCCAACGGTTTCGGCGCAGATCAATCCGGCGATCAGGGCGGCCAATATGGTGGACACAGTGGCTGTTCGATCTGTTGCCTTGCAGGCATCGCCAACACGTCGACCGATGCGCGAGCCTCAGTAACTCTTGCGGCCCCCTATCGCCAGCCATCGCGCGTCGTCTGGCAAGATCAAACGCCGGACCTCTCAGTCTTCCGCGGCGGTTCCAACGCACAGGCGCGCGCCCCGCCATTTTCTTCCTGAGCAAAGCCTTGAGCTCGCTGACGCGGTGACGCCGCGTCGTTGATTTGCATTTGCGGCCGGCGCGAAAGCATTGCCGCCAGGAAAGATTCTAGAAAATGTCACGTGTTCATGCCCTTTGCGGCGTGAGCGCTGCTGCCGTTGGGCTGGCGCTGGTAGCGCCGGTCAGAATGGCCAGTGCTCAAAGCGCAGATCAACCTCTTCCACCGGTCATAGTGGAGCCGCCCACCCCGGCCCGCGCTGCGACCAAACCCGAACCTGCAAGCAGAACCGCAGGCCGCGCCAAGCGCCGGAATGCCGCGGCCCCACAGTCGAGCCCACCGCAGCCAACGCCTGGCTCTGGCAGCGCCGGAAAGGATCCAACGGCCTATTCTGTTTCAGATAGTGGCATCGGCACCAAAACAGACACGCCCATTCTTGTCACGCCGGCCAGCGTCCAGGTCGTGCCGCAGCAGGTGCTCAGGGATCAGCAGGTCAATAGTATCGATCAGGCCGTCAAGAACGTGAGCGGAGTCGTCACCGGCGGTGGTCTCTCATCGGACAACGGTCAACCGTACGCCGCGGTTTTCATCAGGGGCTTTCCGACTGGCACGATTTTCCGGGACGGCACCCGTCTCGACAGTTACGGCGGCGACAGCAACCTGTATCTCCAGCCATTCGCCAATATCGACAAAGTGGAGGTTTTGAAGGGACCGGCCGCCATCCTTTATGGAGCTGTCGAGCCCGGCGGAATCCTGAACATCGTAACTAAGCAGCCGCAAAGCACGCCGGCTTATTCGCTGCAACAGCAGGTCGGCTCTTTCGGGTTGGAGCGCACCACGATCAACGCGACCGGCCCGGCCTCACAGGACGGCCATCTGCTCTACCGGCTCGATACGTCTTACGACAGCGCCGGTTCGCAGGTCGACAACGTCAAGACCCGCAACTTTTTCATTGCTCCTGTGCTGTTGTGGAACATCGATGCCGACAACCAGATCAAGGCCGAATTCAACTATCTATCATCCTTTTTCGGCCAGAATTACGGATTCCTGCCGACACTCAACGGTGTTCTCATCAGCACCAATCCGAGCGTCAATTACAACGGCGGCTTTTCGCCTGCGCAGGAGACGACCTATTTCGCCGCGCTGAGCTGGATGCACAGGTTCGACAACGACTGGTCGGTCAAGCAGAGGTTCGTTTTCAGTAACATCGATGTCAACAGTACCGGCCTGCTCCCGTTCGAGCTGGGAGGCGGCTCGATTGTCTCCGGCGCACCGACACCCAGCGGCATGGGCGTCGCTGTCGGCATCAATAACGTGATCAACACGGTTCGGAACTACAACGTGACGACCGATCTGACCGGTCATTTCGAAACCTTGGGAATCGCCCATACCTTTTTGCTTGGCACCGATTACGGCCGCTTTACGAGTAACGGTATCATCAACCAGGCATGCAATATCGACGCAAACTGCTCGTTCGTTGATCTCTTTAATCCGACAACTCTCAGTTCGCCATTCACGGCCCCACCGACGCTGCTCGGCACGAGTGCGCAGGTGACGCAGACCGTTGGCGTTTATACTCAGGATCAGCTCAAGCTTCCCGCAGACTTCTATTTGTTGGGCGGCATTCGCTGGCAGTATCTCAATCAGCAAACCGACGCGAGTTTTCCCGCCTTCGGATTAACTGCCAGTTCGGGAGTAGAGGCAACCGCATGGACCCCGCGTGCTGGAATTCTGTGGCAACCGCAGGATTGGCTGAGCCTGTATTCTTCGTACACAACAAGTTTCGGCCCGGGCAAGCCGGGCTTTCTCGTAGCCGACGGACAGGGCGTGCCGCCGAGCTCAGGCAAGCAGTGGGAGACCGGGGTCAAGTTTGCGTTCTTCGGCGGGAAGTTGACTGCGAGTGCGGCCTATTTCGATCTCACGAAGACCAATATACCCACCGCGACCCTAACCAATTCCCCGTTCGTATCGGTTATCGGCGAGGCCCGAAGCACCGGCTTCGAATTCGATATGCAGGGAGAAATAAGCCCAGGTTGGAAGGTGATCGCGAACTACGCGCACACCGATGCCCGCGTGACCGACTCGGGGCCGAACGATCTCGCGCCGGTCGGCTCGCGGCTCGGAGCGGTGCCCATCGATTTGTTTCATCTCTGGACGACCTATGAATTTCAGGTCGCGGAGCTGCGTGGATGGAAGATCGGCGGCGGAACGACCGTTGCCGGACCGGCGCCTTTTACCCCGGTCGGCTCCTTTACAGGCCAGATGCTTCCGGACCACACGGTCTTCGATCTGATGGCCGCGTACCAGTTCACGGCCGCCGGAAAAAAATGGACCTTTCAGGTGAACGCCACCAATATTTTCAATCGCGTTTACCTCAATGAAGTGCAGCTCACCAATTCCATCCCGTCGCCGGTTGAGCCATTTAGCTGGATCAACGGTGTCTACGGGCCGCTGCGAACCGTCATCGGTACGATGAAGGTGGAGTTATGACCCCTCGTTTGACCAAACGAGGCCGGGCGGCCGCCATGCGGCGGATCCTCTTGCCGATCCATCGTTACGTCGGGCTTGCGCTGGTTCCTTTCCTGATCCTGCTCGGCCTGACGGGAAGTATCATCGCCTACGACGCCGAGCTGGAGAGAGCGATCAGCCCGCAGCTCTTTGCGTCTAGCCGGCCGGGAGATAGCCCGCTTGATCTTGCGGCGCTGGCACAACGTGCCGATACCTTGATGCCGGAAGCGCGGCTCGCTTACATCATCCTGCGTCCTGATACTGCGATAGCGCGAATGAGGCCGCGCTCTCATGCGTCAGGACTTTCTCAGCAGATAGATTTCGATCAGCTTTTTCTCGATCCGTTTACAGGCGCGGAACTGGGCAGACGACGCGAAGGTGACCTGTCACAGGGACTGATCAATCTCATCCCCTTTATCTATGGCCTGCACAGGGATCTCGCCGCAGGGTCGACAGGCGTTTTGATTCTCGGCGTGACCTCGCTGGTTTGGACGGCCGACTGCTTCCTTGCCCTTTACCTCACGCTGCCGCTTACTCTCGTTGGATTCTGGCGACGGCGGTTCCGGTCGTGGCGAGTCAAGAGGTCAGATAATTCCTTCCGCCTGAATTTCGATCTGCATCGCGCCGGCTCGCTGTGGTCGTGGCCGCTGTTGGTCGTCTTCGCGTGGTCCGGCGTGATGATGAATCTCACCTCCAGCTACGATGTCGTGACCGGCAGTTTGTTCGATTATCAGCCATCATGGAAAGTGATTGCCTCAGGGTCACTGCACCCTAACCAAAACCCACGCATGGGATGGAGCGAAGCGGAGAGGGTCGGTGCGAGGATCATGTCCGAGCAAGCAGCGCTCCGAGGTTTCGCTGTGGGGCGCCCCAATTCGCTGGGATATGTCCCGTCGCTTGGCATGTACTCCTACGGAGCAGCCTCCGGGCTCGACGTACGAGGACGGAGTTCGGACACCAGCATCTGGTTCGACGGCGACAGCGGCGAACTGCGATGGAGATTCTTTCCGACCGGAGAGCACACGGGAAACACGATCAGTAGCTGGATATGGGCTCTGCACTTTGGCGATGTGGCGGATTCTCTCCCCTACCGCCTGCTGGTGTTTTTGCTCGGATTATGGGTCGTCGGGCTATCTGTGACCGGTGTCGCAATATGGCAGCTGAAGCGCTCCGCCCGGAAAAACCAGCGCGTTCGGGGCATCCGTTGAGTCAACCGCACTCAAGCCTTGGAGGCGACGCTATCGCGCCCTAAACCCTGAAGAGCTTGGAATATCGCGCCTTGATCTCTTCGCTCTGCGCCTGCACCGCCGCCGGATCGGATTTGAGCATTTTCACCTCCGACATCGGCGTCAGTCCGGCTCTCGGCTTGACGAGGGCGTGAAATGAGCGATGGGCGAATTCGTCGACCAGCATCTGCTGGGCTTCGCGGCTAAAGAAAAAGTTTTGAAACAGCCGCGCCGCATTCGGATTGGGCGCGTTCTGGAATATCCCGCTTTGGACAATGATGAGGGGCGAGCCTTCCAAGGGGTAGACGACTTCCACGGGCTTGCCCTGGTCCTTGAACAGAACGAGGCTGTAGTCGTTGCCGTCGGCCATGACGGCGCGTTCCCCTAACATGATCTTTCTTGGCGGATCACCCGCCGATTGCACCTGCATCACTTTCTGCAGGGCCAGTTTTTCAAAATATGACCAGCCCAGCTCGCGCGCGAGCACGAAAGTGGTGGTCAAGATGGCGCCGCTGTAGCTCGGATGGCCCTTGACGATTTTGCCTTGCCATTTCGGGTCGAGCAGGTCGGCGTAGCTTTTCGGGGCATCTTCGCGTTTGACCAGGTTGGTGTTGTAACCGATGGTCTCTAACCAGGCACATGAAGTCGCATAGAGCCCTTCCGGATCGAACTGATCGGCGGGAAAATGCTTTGCGACCTCCTCGGGAAGATAGGGCGCGAGCCAGCCGTTCTTTTTCCAGTCGAGATAGTGTGCGGTGTCGGTGCTGTTGGCGACGTCAACGGCGTGGATTCCACTGCCCTGCTCCTGGGCAATGCGCTGGAAAATCCGCTCCGCGCCGGAACGCTCCACCCGAACCGCGATGCCGGGATATTTGGCTTCGAACATTTTGCCGAGACGTTCGGCTACGCCGAGCTCGATGGCCGCGTAATACGAAATCTTGCCTTCCTTCCGCGCGGCCTCGATCAATGCCGGCGTCACGGTCGCCGGCGGCGGCGCGGCGGCTCTCGTCGGTTCGGCAAACACCGCCCCCGCAACCGAGCCCGCGGCTGCGGCGAGCGCCTCGCGCCTCGACCAGTTCCTGCCCAGCATCAACTCTCTCCCGCGGACGGCTCTTATTCTGTTGCGGCGCCCATGTTAGCGGACCTCGCCCGCCGCGTGCCATTATCACTTTGGTCGCGGAAGGCTAGGTTGAGCTGCCCTATCCCGCCCGTGACGCAGGTAACCGTCGTCATTCCGGGATGCGCCGTCAGGCGCAGACCCGGAATCCATTTCTCCTCATTTTAGCGCGGTACAATGGATTCCGGATCGCGGCTGCGCCGCGTCCGGAATGACGACCCCCTTGACATCTTACCGATTGCCGAGCACGCGAACTGATTTGCCCGTCGTGCCAATCTGCCGCAGGCGACCACGCTTGCCGGAAGCTCCCGAAACACTTCACGTTCGGCCCGTCCCGCGCCTCTCAAGAGGGGCGCTTCGCGATCGTCACGAACGTTGGGTGCGGGATGCGATGGACGCGAGGGCGCGACGGACGAACGCGCCTCGATCGCGGACGGCGAAGTCGTGTGGTTCTGGCGTCCCGACGCTGACGCCAAGTTGGCAACGATGCTTTTGCATCGTGGCCTGCGACGGAGGCAACCAAGCCCGGTCTCCGGGAAGAGCGCGAAGTAAGCCGTTAAAACCATTCGCGCGGGGAAAGCCGGATTGATCCGGTTGAACCTGTGGTGACTTTGCTCGTGTGCTTTTTGTTTTTGCGCACGAGGCTGCGGGTGTCTATCGGCATCCGGCTTTCCCTGCGCCCTCTAATTCGGGGGTAAACGACTTAAAAGCTCGGACCCGTCAGGGCCGCGAGATCGCCGACGCTTGATTTGGGTCAAATATGGGCGCGCGCATCTGCCATGACGCACTGCACGATTGCCGGGATGGCGCTTGTGTCTAGAATGCGACAAAACGGCGGGCCCAATCGGAAAGGAACCGCCTGACGCCAGCGGGAGGAAAATAATGACAAAGTGGATTCGGTTCGAGCACGGCGGAAAGACCATCTTTGGAACGCTGGAAGGCGACACCATTGCGGTTCACACGGGCGATATGTTCGCGGATGCGAAACCGACCGGCGAGACGCTGAAACTCTCCGACGTTGAGGTTCGCACACCCTGCGATCCCCAAAAAATGGTCTGCCTGTGGAACAATTTCCACCAGCTCGCGGCCAAGAACGATTTCAAGGAGCCGAAAGAGCCGCTCTGGTTCCTCAAAGCACCGAATTCCTATTGGCCGGCGAACCGGCCGATCCAGCGGCCGGCCACCTACTCCGGAAAAATCATCTATGAAGGCGAACTTGGCGTTGTGATCGGCAAAAAGTGCTTCAACATTTCCGAAGCCGAGGCCGGCGATTACATCTTCGGCTACACCTGCGTGAACGACGTCACCGCCGTCGACCTCCTGCGCAAGGACAAGTCGTTCGAACAATGGGCCCGCTCGAAGAGTTTTGACACATTCGGCGTGTTCGGTCCCGTCATCGCGACCGGCCTCGACCCGATGACGCTCTCGGTCAAGACCATCCTGAACGGCAAGGAGCGGCAGAACTATCCCGTCGCCGACATGTTCTTCCCGCCGCACAGGCTTGTCGCCGCCATTTCCAGGGACGTCACCCTGATGCCGGGCGACATCATCGCCTGCGGCACCTCGCTCGGCGCCGGTACCATGGGCGAGGCCCACAACGTCGTCGATATCGTGATCGACGGCGTCGGCAGTCTCGGCAATATCTTCGACCAGGTGCTGCCGAGCCCGTATCTGTTGGGCGCGCCACCGAAGCAGAAGAAGATCTGCGTCGTCGGCGCCGGCGCCATCGGCGGATTGCTGGCGGCCAAGTTTGCGCTTGCGGGCGAGGACGTCACTGTGATCGACCAGGGCGCGCACCTCGCTGCGATCCAGAAGAACGGGCTCAAACTCGAGTGGCACGACGGCAAGGTCTTCAATGCCAAAGTGAAGGCCGTCAACAAGGCCACCGAAGCCGGCAAGCAGGATATCGTCGTGCTCGCCGTCAAGGCGCATTTCCTCGATCAGGTCGTCCGCGACATCGATTCACTGCTCGGCCCCGACACCATTGTGCTGACCGTGCAGAATGGCCTGCCGTGGTGGTACTTCCAGAAACTTGGCGGCCAGTACGACAACCAGCGGCTGCAAAGCCTCGATCCCTCCGGCGTGCTCACCAAGCACATCGACCCCAATCGCATCATCGGCTGCGTGGTCTATCCCGCCGCGGCTGCGATTGCGCCGGGCGTTATCCATCACGTGGAAGGCGATCGTTTCCCGATCGGCGAACTCGACGGCAAGGAGACGGCGCGCGTCAAGGAATTGCACGACGTGTTCGTCAAGGCCGGTTTGAGGTCGATGGTTCTGCCCGATATCCGGTCCGAAATCTGGCTGAAGGCTTGGGGCAACCTGTCGTTCAATCCGATCTCGGCGCTGACCCATGCGACGCTGGTGGATATCTGCCAGTTTGCCGAGACGCGTGAACTCGCGGCAGCGATGATGAAGGAAGCGCAGGACATCGCGCAGAGGCTGGGCGTCACGTTCCGCGTCAGCATCGAAAAGCGGATCGCCGGTGCGGAGGCCGTCGGCGCCCACAAGACCTCGATGCTGCAGGACGTCGAGGCCGGCCGCTCACTCGAAACCGAGGCGCTGATCGGATCGATCCTGGAAATGGCCAAGCTGACCAACACGCCTGCGCCGGCGATCTCCTCGGTCTATGCCCTGGTCAAGCTTCTGAACAAGGTCATGCTGCTGGAAGGTGGCGGCGTGAAGGTCAGCAAGGCTGCGTGAGGACGGCTGAGCCAGGAGGGCTATTCATCGTCATTCCGGGGCGCGAGTGAAACGAGCGAGCCCGGAATCCATCTCGCCACAGAACAAACGGACAAATGGATTCCGGGCCTGCGCCTTGCGGCGCATCCCGGAATGACGCAAGGAGAGAGTGTTCGTGTACGAAACGCGAACCTACGGCGCGCTCATGTGCGTGCGAAGCGCTTCACCAAAAGCCTCGAACAGCGTGCGGTTGACGGGGTTGCGCTGCGGATCATATTCCGCATGCCATTGCACGCCGAGCGCAAAGCCCGGCGCATCGGCGATGCGGATCGCTTCGATCGTGCCATCCTCCGCTATTCCTTCGACGACGACGCGCTCGCCCGGCTCGAGGATGCCCTGGCCGTGCAGCGAATTGACGCGGATCATCTCGCAACCAAGCAGCTTCGCAAAGGCTCCGTCGGGAATGAGGCGAACCTCGTGCCGATCGGCGAAGACGACCTTGGGGTCGGGATGGATCTCGCCGTTCTCAAGCCGGGGCATCCGGTGATTCATGCGCCCCGGCAGTTCGCGGATTTCAGGATGCAGCGAGCCGCCGAAAGCAACGTTCATCTCCTGCAAGCCGCGGCAGATGCCAAACAGCGGTACGCCGCGGGCGACGCAGACCTCGGACAAGATCAGCGCCAGTTCGTCGCGGTGCAGATCGTAGGGTTCGTGCTTTGGGCCGGCCTCGGCGCGAAAATGCTTCGGATGAACGTTGGCACGCGCCCCTGTCAGCAAGATGCCGTCGACGGTATCCAGCAAGGCACCGACATCGGTGATATCAGGTGATGCCGCAAACATCAGTGGCAGCGCGCCCGTCACTTCGGCCAGCGCACGGAGGTTTCGCTCTCCGACCATCTGCGTTTGAAATCTGTTTTCTATGCGATAGGCGCTTCCTATCACACCGACCACCGGCCTCCTCATTTCCTCGCTTCCGATCCTGTCTCGCAAATTGCGGGCCGATCATGCATCGCACCCGAGCACGGATCAATATGCCATGGACGACGCTTCCGCCACGCAGATCTGCGGTAAGCCGGACCGGTTGGTGGAGCGGATTTGCCGCTCGCGGGAATGCCTGCCGCGACGGGAGGCGAAGGTCAGCCTCGGGGCGCCGGGCTTCTCGGCTTGATCCCGGACAGGTTTGGCGGAAGAGTGTGATTCGACATTGTCGAGGGATTGACGTGGCAGTTTCGGCCGACAGCCCTGTTCGCGCCCGCAACGATCTGGCCTGGGCCATATCCGTCGGCGGCATCGGTGTCGTGGCGTTTGCAGCCCTTCTGTTGTTCACATGGTATTTCGCCGCGACACTGTTTCTGATCTTCGCCGGCGTTTTGCTGGGCGTTGCGCTCAACGCCATGACCAATATTCTCGGTCGCGTCGTGAAGCTGCCGCATTCGCTGCGGTTGACGATCGTCTGTCTGGCGCTCGCGGGCGGTTTGGCGGGCGTGATCTTCCTCGGCGGTGCCACCATCGCCGAACAGGCGACGGCGCTGAGCGGGACCATCAAAACGCAGCTGGTGAATGTCAAAGCCTTCCTCGACCGGAACGGAATCGACACCAGTTATTTCGATCTCGCAAATCAGGCGGGCCTGCCCGCGGCCCCAGGTGCCTCGGAAACTCCCGCCTCCGCAACACGGCGTAACCTTCCGAGTGCGGGCACGCTGGCCTCAAGCGGCGGTGCGATCGTCAGCCAGACCTTCAAATTGCTGCTCGGCACCGTGAGCGCGGTTGGAAATTTCTTCATCGTGCTGTTTCTTGGGCTCGCCTTCGCCGCACAGCCAAGCGTCTACCGCAACGGATTGCTGTACATGGCGCCGGCGCGACATCGCGCCCGCGCAGCCGTCATCATCGACCGGATCGGCGAGACGCTGGAGCGCTGGCTGATCGCGCAGATGATCACCATGGCCGCGGTGTTCGTCGTGACCTGGATCGGACTCACGATTATCGGCGTCGAGAGCTCCTTCATATTGGGCGTCCAGGCGGGCCTGCTCGCCTTCATTCCGACGGTCGGTGCTCTCATTGCGGGACTGATTGTCGTGCTTGCGAGTCTCGCTTCCGGATGGGTGGCCGCGGCAAGCGCGCTGGTGCTCTTCCTCTGCATTCACGCAATGGAAAGCTACGTCCTCACGCCCATGGTCCAGCGTCAGGCGCTGGAAATTCCGCCCGCCACCTTGTTCGCCTTTCAGATCCTGCTCGGGGTCGTGTTCGGTATCTGGGGCATCACGCTTGCCCTGCCGCTGATCGCAATCGTGAAAGTCCTGATCGATCACTTCAAAGCGGACGACGCTGCGGCCAGCAGCGTAGCGGCCTGATGCTGTGCGCCCGCCGTCATTCAGTCCGAGGTCAAAACCGTCGTGGTATGCTCAACCTCGGGCGGCGCAGCGAAATACTGCCCAACCAGCGCACGCCAGGCCTGGAAATCCTGCGAGCCCCTGAAATCGACGGTGTGGTTTTCCAGCGTGTCCCATTTCGCGAGCAGCCGGTAGCGCGACGGCTTCTCGATGGACTTGTGCAGTTCGATCCCTCTGCCGCCCCTGGCGCGCAGGAACAGCGGGCGCGCCTTGGCCACCGCGGCCTCAAAATCCTTCTCGGTGCCGGGCTTGACGTCGATTTGCGCGATTTCGGTGATCATGTCGGTTCGGCCTCTTTGCATTTGAATAGCTGTGTTTATCGCAGCCGGCCCAAAAGAAAAAGGCGCCGCGCGGCGCCTTTTTAAGTCGGCTATGGTCATCTCATCAGTTCATCAGCAAAACGATGCCTGCGACCATGAACACGCTGCCAAGGAACATGATGAGAGGCCAAGGGCTCAGCGGCTGACCATAACGGCCCTGCGCGCGACGCTGGTCGATCAACGCGGATTCGTATTCCTGCGAGTTCGAAAACACGCAGGCAAAACCGCCGCGCGCCGAAGCCTCCGCTACTTCGAGCGAGATCAGGTCGGCCTGAGGATTGCGTCTGCGGATCGACTCCATTTTGTGATGATATCGATCGAATGGTAAACGGCGGGTTACGATCGCGTTCGCTCTGCTAGGCGAGGCGCGCCACGCCCTGCAGGGGTTGCGGCGCACGCGCCGATCCGGCTGTCTTCCGTCGCCAGTTTTCCAGCGACAGCGGCAGCTCTTCGGCAGCTTCCACGCGATTGCGGCCGCAGCGCTTGGCCTGATAGAGCGCCGTGTCGGCCGCCGCCAGCAACACCTCGAGCTCGGTGCCTGCCGGCCCGCCCGCCACGCCGATACTGACGGTGGTGTCGACCGGACCTTCATCGCACACGATTCCCGAAGCCTCGAACGCCTCGCGCACTCGCTCGGCCACGATCACCCCCTCGTCCAGCGGACACGGCAATAGCGCGGCGAATTCCTCGCCGCCGATCCGGCCCGAGAGGTCGCTGATGCGCAGGCTGTTGATGACGACGGCGGAGAAGAGTTTGAGTATCTCGTCGCCCGCGGGATGACCGAAACGATCGTTGATCGATTTGAAGTGATCGATGTCGAAGATCAAAGCGGTGACCGGGCGCCCCGCACTGGATTCACGCTCGATGACCCGTGCGCAGGCTTCCGAGAAACCGCGACGATTGAGCATTCCGGTCAGCGGATCGACAGATGCGGCGTTCTTGTGCACGGCGACCGCGCGTTCCGACACCAGCATGAAGATCAGGAACACCGTGCCGACGGTATAAAGTACGAGTTCGATCGCAAAGACCGTGACCCAGATGCTGCCGGCAAACGTTCGATCGTGCGGATGCAGGAGATCACCGAGCAGAATCGGCAGCATCAACACGAAGCCGTGCAGCACCGGAACTGCCACCGCGGGCCAGCGCCTTTGCAGTGTCCTGCGGCGCTCGTTCCAGAGCTCATTCGCTGTCAGCGCCGCGTAGATGGCGACGATGGCGGCTCCGAGCGTCAAGCGCATGGCGGAAGGCTCGGCCGGCAACGTGATTGCGGCGGCGACCCACGCCAGGGCGCCCAGAACCAGCCCGGGCAGATTGAGTTTTCGGCCGTGAAACAGCCGCGATGCATTCCACACCATGCCGCAGGTCAGGAAGCCGACGGCGTTAAGCGCCAACGAAAGCATCTCGCCGAGCATCGAACCCGCCACCGTCCACAGCGCTACCGATGCGGCGCCGAGCAGGTAGGCGGTTCCCCACCATTTCAGTGCCGAGATGTTTTCTTGATAGCTGAAGAACAGCAGCATGAATCCGAGCAATGCCGCGATCATGGTGGCGACGAGATAGAGCGTTGAAGTATCGAGCGACATAATGTCACCGGGCGGTTGTGAATTCGCAGGCGCGGCTGAAGTCAAGGCAGACACCGTCGCCACCTGCACGCTAGGATCACCGCGTTGGCAATCCGTTTGCTTTCGGTTGCAAGTTTTCGGGAAAAACTGCGTCAACTCATCGTTAAAATGCGCAAAGAAAAAGCGCCCGCGAAAGGGGCACTTTTCCTTTCCACGATATGCCGCGATCGCGGCAAATTCTAACGAAGCAATTAGCGCTTCGAGAACTGGAACGACCTGCGCGCCTTGGCGCGACCGTACTTCTTGCGCTCGACCACGCGGGAGTCACGCGTCAGGAAGCCGCCCTTTTTCAGGACGTTGCGGAGATCCGGCTCGAAATAGGTCAGCGCCTTCGAAATGCCATGACGCACGGCGCCTGCCTGGCCAGACAGACCCCCACCGGTCACGGTGCAGATCACGTCATATTGGCCGGCGCGGGCGGCGGCGATCAGTGGCTGCTGAATCATCATCCGCAACACCGGACGCGCGAAATAGACTTCGATCTCCCGGGTGTTGACGGTCACTTTCCCGGCGCCCGGCTTGATCCAGACACGGGCAACCGCGTCCTTGCGCTTGCCGGTGGCATAGGCGCGGCCGTATTTGTCGACCTTCTTGACGTATTTCGGCGCTTCCGGAGCGGCCGGCTTGAGCTGCGACAACTGATCGAGCGACTGCATGGTGTCGGACATCTTATGCGGCCCTCATGTTCTTGCGATTCATCGAAGCTACGTCCAGGGTTTCAGGATTCTGGGCCTCGTGCGGATGGTCCGGCCCGGGGTAAACGCGCAAATTGCCGAGCTGCACGCGGCCCAGCGGCCCACGCGGGATCATGCGCTCGATGGCCTTTTCGACCACGCGCTCGGGGAAGCGACCCTCGAGGATCGACCTTGCAGTGCGTTCCTTGATGCCGCCGATGAAACCGGTGTGCTTGTAGTAGATCTTGTTGTCGCGCTTGCGACCGGTCAGCACCGCCTGCGCGGCATTGATGATGATGACATTGTCGCCGCAATCGACATGCGGCGTGTAGGTCGGAAGGTGTTTGCCGCGAAGACGCATCGCGACCAGTGAAGCAAGCCGGCCGACCACCACGCCTTTGGCGTCGATCAGCACCCACTTCTTCGTCACCTCGGCCGGCTTTGCCGAATAGGTTTTCATGAGGGGGAATCCGTAACAAGGAGGAAAGGCGCAGGTCGGCGCCAGACTGCGGGTTTCTAATCAGGTCGAGCTTGCGCGTCAATGCCATCGGCAGATGATTAACTTTGCAAAAACAATAGTTTATAAATATGGTTCTATATTACCGGTGAAAAGGCTAAGTGTTTGGAATGGAATATGTGGCGGTCACATGGGCAATGGGATCGGGCGAATTGCCGGACAAGAGATTGACTTCGCCCACCGCCAGCCGCTTGCCGAGCTTCAGCAGTCTGGCCGCCGCAAGCACATCCTTTCCGGGCGCTCCCTTGCGCAGAAAGTTGATGTTGAGATTTGTCGTCACCGCCAGACCAACAGGACCGATCGCAGACAATAGCACCACGTACATCGCGAGATCGGCGAGCGTCATCAGCGTGGGTCCCGAGATCGTGCCGCCCGGACGAAGCATGCTCTGTCGAAAACGCTGCCGGACCCGACATGTCCGGCCGTCAGCGTGCTCTATCGCGAGATCGTCATTAAATACGTGCGGAAGCTCGACGCGCAGGAAAGCATCCAGATCAGCCGCAGTCATTCTCGCTGTTGCCATGACTTATCGTTGACGATTGAACGTGATTGCCGGGCAGACGTCCGGCAGTCACAAGAACTGGAACTGCTAAAGAATCCTCTTGAAATCGCCGTGCCTGCCGAGACCCTCGCGGAAACGGCTCGCCCCCGCCACACCGTCTTTGATCACGGCTTCGCGCCCGTTGTACCATTCCTGGATCAACCCATCGCGGACCGTAAGGCCGTGGCTCCTGATAGCTGACCGCCGGTCGGCGCGGACGCAAACTTGCGGAAATCGCGCTATCTCGCGTGCGAGTTCCTCGGCCTTGGCACGCGCGCCACCCTTCGGGGTCAAGTACTCGCACAAACCGATCGACAGGCATTCCTCGGCCGGCACTTTCCTTCCCGTGAGAATAATCTCGAGTGCACGCCCCTGCCCCACGATGCGCGGCAGCCGGACCGTTCCTCCATCGATCAACGGCACGCCCCACCTGCGGCAATACACGCCGAAATAAGATCCTTCCGCCATTACCCGAAAATCGCACCACAAGCCCAACTCCATGCCGCCGGCGACGGCGGGACCTTCGATCGCCGCAATGACCGGTTTGTCCAGTTCCAGGCGAGATGGTCCAAGCGGGCCGCGCGGAATCTCTCCGCCGTTGCCACGCGGCCCGGCCGTCGCGATATCAAGCTCCCCAAGCGGATAGGCGGCATTGAGCGAGCTGACATATTTGAGGTCCCAGCCGGCACAGAAGGCACTACCTGCGCCGTAGAACACAGCAACCGAGGCCTCGTTGTCCGCATCGAACTCGAGGAAGGCGGCGGTCAACGCATCCGCGCTTTTGGGATCCATTGCATTACGGGCTTCGGGCCGGTCGTGGATGATGGTCCAAACCGACCCGTCCTTCTCGATCCTGACTGTCATGGGAGCCTCCTCGCTGGCCATCGTCATTTTAACAATGTTAAAAATTCTAACGATGTTAAATTAACCGTCAAGTGTTATAGTATGTGACCGATGGCGAGAGAGCAGAGAATTGGCCGACAGAGGGCCGTAAGCGAACTAAAGCGCGGCCTGATCATGGACGCAGCGAGGCAGGTGTTCGAGGCCGAAGGGCTCGACGGCGCTTCGTTGCGGGCAATCGCGATGGCGGCCGGTTACACCCCGGCGGCACTCTACTTTCATTTTGCGTCCAAGGAGGCGATATACGCGGAAGTTCTTCGCGAATCGCTGGCCCGCCTGGGCAAGGCAGTCGCTCGCGCACTCGCGCGGGCCAAAACGCCGGCGGAACGCCTTAGGGCGGCCGCCATGGCTTTCTTTCGCTATTACGAAGACAATCCCAGAGACCTCGATCTCGGCTTCTATCTGTTTCGCGGCGGCATGAAGCCGCACGGGCTCGGCAAGGAACGCGATGAGATTCTCAACAGCGCGCTCGAACTGGCCTTGCATCCCATCTCCGACGCTGCCGAGAGCCTTGGGGCCGGTCGTGAGGAGGCAAGGTTGCTTATGGCGGACATTTTTGCGCACGCGGCAGGACTGTTGCTTCTGGCCCACACCGGGCGCATCCGCATGTTTGGTGCCTCGGCACCACACCTTATGGAGCGCTTTGTGGACAGGACCGTCCTGGCATTGGGTGGAAAGAAGCAGCGCTAACCGATTGCAGTCCACGTCCTGGGGGTGTTTCATGCTTCCCGCGAAGCCCGGCCTGCAAATTTACTGGTGGCAAGGCTGTGCCGCTCTGTGGAATGCATAAATACGTTTACGACCGCTCTGCAATTGGAACTGCCGATGACGAGCCAAACCGCGCGCGCCCGAGCACCGCAACCGCCGATCCTGTTGCGCGAGATGATCGGCAGCGTCGCGGTACTCACGCTCAATCGGCCCGAGGCCCGCAACAGCTTGTCGGAAAGGTTGATCGCCGAGCTTGATGCCGCGCTGCGGAAATTTCAGGACGATGCAAGCGTACGGGCGGTGGTCATCGCGGCCAGCGGCAACGCCTTCTCGGCCGGCCACGACATGAAGGAGCTGACTGCACGGCGCACCGATGCGGATCGCGGCCGCGCCTATTTCGCCGAGATCATGACGGCTTGCAGCACCATGATGCAGGCGATCGTGCACTTGCCCAAACCGGTGGTCGCCGCGGTCAACGGGGTCGCTACTGCGGCGGGTTGCCAGCTGGTGGCAAGCTGCGACCTTGCCGTCGCATCGGAAGATGCCACCTTTGCCACACCCGGCGTCGATATCGGACTTTTCTGTTCGACGCCGATGGTAGCGCTGTCGCGCAACATCCCGCGCAAGCAAGCGATGGAAATGCTGCTCACGGGCGAGCCGATTTCGGCCACCGCTGCCCGGGATATCGGCCTCATCAACCGCGTCGTGGCCACCGGCACCGAGCGGAAGGAGGCGATCGCGCTCGCGCAAAAGGTCGCGCTCAAATCCGCCTACACGATCAAGGTCGGCAAGACCGCATTCTATCGCCAGGCGGAAATGAGTCTTGCAGGAGCGTATCGGTATGCGGCAGAGGTGATGACCGAAAACATGATGGCGCGCGATGCCGAGGAAGGCATCGGGGCATTCCTCGAAAAGCGCGAACCGAAATGGCGGGACGGTTAGGGCCATCCATTCAAACCCCAAAAGACACTCGCGCGGTATCTTGCAATGAATCACGACGTCTACGACGACAACTACATCCGCTCGATTCTCAATGGCGTAAAATCCATAGCGATGGTCGGAGCGTCGCCGGTTAATGTGCGGCCGAGCTATTTCGCATTCAAATATCTCGCACAACGCGGCTACGACATGATCCCGGTCAATCCCGGCCATGTCGGCAAGAGCCTGCTCGAAAAGCCCTTCGTCGGGTCACTGCTCGACATCGGACGCCCCGTCGACATGGTCGACATCTTCCGCAATTCGAGCCACGTCATGGCGGTGGTTGATGAAGCGTTGAAAATGAAGCCGCTGCCCAAGGTGATCTGGATGCAGCTTGGCGCGCGCGATGACGCTGCTGCTGAAATGGCCGAAGCCGCCGGGCTCAAGGTGGTGATGAACCGCTGCCCGAAAATCGAGTATGGACGGCTGTCCTCGGAAATTTCCTGGATGGGAGTGAATTCGCGCACGCTCAGTTCGAAGCGCGCGCCGGTGCCGACTCAGGGCATGCGGCTTTCCCTGAACCGCATGAGTGTCAGCGGTGGCCAGACCGCCGCATCCGATCGCGCCGCGAAAGACCGGAACGACCTTTCCTGATGTGATGCGAATGCCTGCAGCTTCTTTAACGCGCGATGCAGGGCAAGACAGCCCCGTTGAAGAGCGAAGTCGCCTTGACGGCGGGCCGCTCGGCCATCAGCATAATCCAGCGTCTCGCAAAATAGGGCAAAACAGGAACACGCATGACCGATCGTCCTCCCGGTTTTTCTACTCTGGCCGTCCATGCCGGCGCGCAGCCCGATCCAACCACCGGCGCACGGGCGACGCCGATCTATCAGACCACATCCTTCGTGTTCAACGATGCCGACCATGCGGCCTCGCTGTTTGGATTGCAGGCGTTCGGAAACATTTACACTCGGATTGGAAATCCGACCCAGGCCGTCCTTGAAGAGCGTGTCGCAGCGCTGGAAGGCGGCACGGCGGCACTGGCGACGGCTTCCGGCCACGCCGCGCAGGTCGTTACCTTTCAGATGCTGCTCAATCCCGGTGACGAGTTCATCGCGGCGCGCAAGCTTTATGGCGGATCGATCAATCAATTCACGCACGCCTTCAAAAGTTTCGGCTGGAACGTGGTATGGGCCGAACCGGATGATGTCGAGAGTTTCGAGCGCGCGGTGACGCCGCGCACCAGAGCGATATTCATCGAGTCGATCGCCAACCCCGGCGGTAGCATCACCGATATCGAGGCAATCGCGACGATCGCCCGCGACGCCGGTGTTCCTCTGATCGTCGACAATACGCTGGCAACGCCCTATTTGATCCGCCCAATCGATCACGGCGCCGACATCGTGGTTCACTCCCTGACGAAATTCCTGGGCGGCCACGGCAATTCGATCGGGGGAATCATCGTCGATGCCGGCACCTTCGATTGGTCGAAGGACAACAAATATCCGATGCTGAGCGAGCCGCGGCCGGAATATCACGGCATCAGGATCCAGGAGACGTTCGGCAACTTTGCTTTTGCGATGGCCTGCCGCGTGCTCGGCCTGCGCGACCTCGGCCCCGCGATCTCGCCGTTCAACGCCTTTCTTATCCTGACTGGCATCGAAACGCTGCCATTGCGCATGCAGAAGCATTGCGACAACGCCAAGGCGATCGCAGAATGGTTATCGGCTCATCCGGCGGTCGCCTCCGTCAACTATGCCGGACTGGCGGCCGACAAATACAACAACCTGGCACGTAAATACGCCCCGAAGGGCGCTGGCGCGGTGTTCACGTTCAGCCTCAAGGGCGGCTACGACGCGGGCGTCAATTTGGTGTCGAGGCTCAATCTGTTCTCGCATCTGGCCAATGTCGGCGACACCCGCTCACTGGTGATTCACCCCGCCTCCACCACGCACAGCCAACTCGATGATGCCGCCAAGGTGAGGTCAGGCGCTGCGCCCGACGTGGTCCGTCTGTCTATCGGAATCGAAGACAAGGAAGATCTGATCGCCGACCTCGGTCAGGCCCTGAGCGCGTAAGCGGCGCGCTCTCTTGATCGTCGCTGTTGGGAGGTGGCGAGTCCGACCTGGTTCGGCGGCGACATGCGTTCGGCAAGATTCGGGTACCACCAGCCTTGTGATCTTCGGTCAAACCAGCATTTTCAGGGCGCTCGTTAACACTCCTTCCAGCATCATTTGGCATTGAATCATATCGGATGATTCGGAGCAGAACCATGTTGCGCTGGTTGATGCCACTTGCGGCCGTGATGGCTATGATCGGTTCTGCGTTGGTCGGTTCTGCGTTGGTCGGCCCCGCTTTCGCTGCCGATTTGCCGAGAGGCGCGGACGTTTACGGCGCCGCGCCGCCGGCTGCTCCCGTCTATGTCGCGCCCGAGCCCGGTCTCCTTTTCACGCCGGATGAGCGGTTTCCCTACATCCGGATTCCGCCATCCACGCCGCTTCTTCCGGGATCGTCGGCGCTGCCTGGCTATTACGGAACCAGCTTCTCCTACGAGTACCACCCCTATTACGGCGGGCCCAATCTCAGCTATTGGTATCGTCTGCCCTATGCATGCGGCGTCTACGGTTATTGCTAGCCGTTTCGCCGTCTAGCCCGACTGTGCAGCCGGCTGGCCGACCTGTTGCGGCTGCGCTCGCCGATCAGCCAATCGCTCCGCTTGCAGGACCGCGAACGTCAAAACGGCGATCGCCACAGCCTGATGGGCGAGCGCAAGATCTATCGGCACCTGATTGAGCAACGTGAGAACCCCGAGCGTCGCCTGCAATATCACGCCGCCCGCAAGCCACAACGCGCCATTGATGATTGACCTGTCGGCATGCGAGCGCACCGCATCCACCGCATGCAGGATTGCGGTCACAAACAGTGCGTAGGCAACCATCCGGTGCTCGAACTGAACCGTCAGCGTGTTTTCGAAAAGATTGCGCCACCACGGCGTCTCGAAGAAGAGCCGCGCCGCCGACGGAATCAACGCGCCGTCGATCCCGGGCCAGGTATTGTAGATCTTGCCTGCGCGCAGGCCCGCGACCAGTGCGCCGAGATAAAGTTGCACGAATGTCAGCGCCAAGAGCGCAATCGCCGTGACCTTGAGCCGCGATGATGAAGTCGCAGCCGGCCTCTCGCCGAGCCGGCGCAGCGTCCAAACGACAGCAGCAAAGATCGCAAGCGCCAGCATCAGGTGGGTGGCGAGCCGATATTGCGAAACCTCGACCCGCTGCGACAGTCCCGATGCCACCATCCACCACCCGACTGCGCCTTGCAACGCGCCGAGGCCCAGGATCAGCCACAGCCGCCGCCTCAGCTCCGAGCCCAGGACTCCGCGCCACAGGAACCAGAGGAACGGCACGAGATAGGCGATGCCGATAAACCGCCCGAGCAGCCTGTGGCTCCATTCCCACCAGAAGATCGTCTTGAACTCATCGAGACTCATGCCGGCGTTGAGCTGACGATATTGCGGAATGGTTTTGTAGGCTTCGAAAGCCTCGCTCCACTGTGCCCGACTGAGCGGCGGCAAGGCGCCGGTGACGGGTTTCCATTCGACGATCGAAAGCCCCGATTCGGTCAGGCGCGTGGCCCCCCCGACCAGCACCATGGCTGCGATCAACGCCGCGACGGCAATCAGCCACCCGCGGACAAGGCGATCGTTCGAGACTTGGTGGACGGAAATACCTGTCATCGATGCTGTTTGCTTGTAGTAATTGGCGCGCTCCTTATAGTCCGCTCCTTCCCGCGCGCAAAGCGCGCACATCGACGAACCGCGCAAGACGCTTATGAAGATACGCACACGCAAATTGTTCGGAACCTTCGCCCTGCTGTCGCTGGTCGTGGCGTGGTCACTGATGGGGATGACGATTGCGCAAACGCCGTGGCTTGCGAATTCGGGGCTGTTGCAGGCGATCTTTTACGCCGTGGCGGGCATCGGATGGGTGCTGCCGGCGATGCCGATCGTCAGCTGGATGTCGCGGCCGGACGCCTAAAACATCCTGCTCGGGGCAGCTTTTACCGGTGGGAATGGAACACCCGACAGAATGACACGCATGGCGCGAAGCGAGCGTTGCCGGCCATCCCAGGAAATACGCGGCAGCGCGTGCAGGCTGGTTCGCCCTTCCGCCTCGATGACGCCCGGGACCGTCGAGACCGCGCTGACGAAACCAGCCTCTTCGGCCATCACCACGTGCTTTCGGCTCCACGAGGCGGGATCGCCAAATGGATAGGCGAAATGCCTGATCTCGCGTCGCAACGCAGTTTCGGCGACCGCCTTGCCCATATTGATTTCGCGCATCGCGGCCGCGTCCTTCAGATTCGACAACACGGGATAGTTCACGGTGGCGCTTGCGATCGTCACCAGCGGATCGGCTGCAAGCCTCGCCAGATCGTTCCAGTCGAGCGATGCCTCACGCGACAGCGCGGCAAGATCGACCGCATAGCGTGTGCACAGGTCCTTGATTGCAATCGAGAGATCGGAAGGCGCAAGCGAGCGCATCCATTGCGCAAGAAAATCATAGAGCTGATATTTTTCCGACGCACGCGCGATTTCAAAATGCCTCTCTTCACGGTTGATCACGAGACTGATGCGGCTCTCACGCGCGATCGCCTGTTCGAGCGCAAGCCACCAGGCCTCGCCGATTCCGTCGGGAAAGGCCGTCGGCACGTACAAGGTGAAGGGCACACCGTGCCGCGACAGCACGGGATAGGCGGAAGTGACCACGTCCTTGTAACCGCCATCGAACGTCAGGCACGCAAACCGTCGCCGCGAAGCCAACCTCACCGCCTGCCGGCACACTTCGTCGATCGAAACGATATCGTATTTCCAGCGCTTCAAGGCGCGGATCGTCCGCTCCAGGAATCTCGGTGTGATCTCGCGAGACTTCAGCGGCTGAAAGCGATCAACACGCCGTGGACGAACGCGCTCGAACCGGAGGATGACGGCCACACCATGGCTCTCCAGCCATGCACGACCGCTGAAATAGGAAAGTTCCAGTTTCAGGCTGCTTAGAAATGTCGGGTCGGATGACAAACGCTCGTCCTTTCGCGCGCAGGCGGAAACCCTACCTCCCTTGGGCCGGAAAACGCGCAAATTTCAGGTTAAAAAAACTTTATTGCCGCGTGTTGCCCACAGACGGGGCAGTCCGGCTGCAAACTCTTCATGCATTTTTCGCAGCAGGCAATGGTCGAAGGGTCATGGCCGGCTACCGCGATGTGTTTGCGGACCGTTAACCGTCTTCCACCGGCGGACCGATCCAACGCTGCTTTTGGACTCGCAGTCCCGCCGGTGCCCGCCCCTTTAGCGATAACTGTTTCTTCCGATTTGTCCCCTATGCCCGAAGGCGGGGAATTCGCCGGGGCCGGCCTGACGGCCTGTGCGAGCATGGGCTAGAGACAGTGGAACCGATCAGCGCACGCTCGATGCTGGAAACCGCATCTGCCGCCTCCGCCGCGGCGGCCGAAAGCCGCCCGCCGATCGAGCGGCGCCAGCGGTTGTCCCCGGCCGCCCTGGCCGTCGTCAACCAGAAGGTACGCGGCGCTTACTCTCCGATCGTAATAGCGGGTCTGGTACGCCTCGCTGATTTTGTCCTGCTGAGTTTCGTCGGAATTGCGCTCTATCTGAGTTACATGGTCCCCCTCACCGGCTTTCACTGGGAATATGTCGCAGCCATTTTCGCAACGACCCTGACGGCGGTGATCTGCTTTCAGGCCGCCGACCTCTACGATGTCCAGATGTTTCGCGGCCAGCTCCGCCAGATGACGCGAATGATCTCGTCGTGGACATTCGTGTTCCTGCTGTTCATCGGCGCGTCCTTCTTCGCAAAGCTCGGCGGCGAGATTTCGAGACTCTGGCTTTCCGCATTCTTCTTTCTCGGTCTTGCCGCCCTTATTGCCGGACGACTGTTTTTGCGCACCCTGGTCCGGCGCTGGGCGCGCCAGGGCCGTCTGGATCGCCGCACCATCGTGGTCGGCGCCGACGAGAGCGGCGAATCGCTGATCGAAGCGCTCAGGGTTCAGGAAGATTCGGATATCGAAATACTCGGTGTATTTGACGACCGCAACGACAGTCGTGCGCTCGACACTTGCGCGGGCAGTCCCAAACTCGGCAAGGTCGGCGATATCGTCGAGTTCGCCCGCCGCACCCGCGTCGATCTCGTGCTGTTCGCGCTGCCGATTTCGGCGGAAACGCGGATTCTCGAAATGCTGAAGAAGTTATGGGTGCTGCCGGTGGACATCAGGCTTTCCGCCCATACCAACAAGCTGCGTTTCCGTCCGCGCTCCTATTCCTATCTTGGCGAGGTTCCGACGCTCGATGTATTCGAGGCGCCGATCACCGATTGGGACCTGGTGATGAAGTGGATGTTCGATCACTTCGTCGGCGGCATCGTTTTGCTGCTGGCAACACCCGTCATGGCGCTGGTCGCGCTCGCGGTGAAGCTCGACAGTCCCGGGCCGGTTCTGTTCCGGCAAAAACGTTTCGGATTCAACAACGAGCGCATCGACGTCTTCAAGTTCCGTTCGCTCCATCACGACCAGGCGGATCCAATGGCCTCGAAAGTCGTGACCAGGAATGACAGCCGCGTCACCCGCGTGGGCCGCTTCATCCGCAAGACCAGCCTCGACGAGATGCCCCAGCTGTTCAATGTCGTGTTCAAGGGCAATCTCTCGCTCGTCGGTCCGCGCCCGCATGCGGTGCAGGGAAAATTGCAGAGCCGGCCGTTCGACGAGGCGGTGGACGGCTATTTCGCACGTCACCGGGTGAAGCCCGGCATTACCGGCTGGGCACAGGTCAACGGCTGGCGCGGCGAGGTCGATAGCGAAGAGAAGATCCAGAAGCGCGTCGAATTCGACCTCTATTATATCGAGAACTGGTCCGTATTGCTTGACTTCTACATTCTTCTCAAGACGCCGCTGGCGTTGTTGACCAAAAGCGAGAACGCCTACTAAGCACGGCCAGGGGGCTGAAACCGCTGCAAACACGAGCGTGGCCTGACTTACTTTTCGACCTCGAAGCTGATGCCGGCGTGATCGACCAGCCGCTTGATCAGCCGGTGCTGCATGGCCGCGCCCGGCGTCCAAATCCCCGCGGGCACGTCGGGCGCATCGCGCAGGAGGCAGATCGCGCATTCGGCAATCATCTTCGACGTCGACCCATAGCCGGGGTCGCGGTCGCCCTTCACGGATGCGCGGACCTGGCGGCCATCGGGGGCAATTCCGACGAAGAGCAGATCGTAGTACCCGCTCTCGCGCTCCTCTTTCGAGGGACCTTCGCCGGGCTTGGGCACTGCCGATGAACCCAGACTGTTGCTGGCCGCCATAATGCGTTTGGCCCTGGCCTCGCCTTCCTCGCCAGGGCCGGCGATCTGCATTTCGTCATAGATAAAATCGCGACCGTAGGGGAAGCCCATTAACGCGTTGGAGCGATGCACATTACGCGTATTGATGTTCGCCATGAAGAATGGCGTCAACCAGGTCTGAAGATCGTCATCAAACACCGGCCTGTTGCCCGGCGGTTGCTTCGGCCCGCTGAACCCCGGCGTCAACGCAAATGGGTCGCGTACCAACGTCAGCAGGCTCGGATCTTTCGCCGCTGCGTCGAACACTGCCTTGCCACTTGCCGCCGTCCCGCCCGAGAAGGTCCCCTTCATGGCGCGAACCCGTCCCTTGACCCGCGCGACCGGCGCGCCCATCGCCTTCTTTGCGGCTTCCTGGCAGAAGAACACACCAAGCTCGAACGGCAGCGAGTCGTAGCCGCATGAAAACATGATGCGCGCGCCACTGCGCTCTGCCGTCGCCTGATGAGCATCGATGATCCGTCGCATCCACGGCACCTCGCCGCAGAGATCGAAATAGTCGGTACCCGAAGCCGCGCAGGCAGCCACCAGATCATTTCCGTAGAGCAGATAGGGACCTACCGTGGTCACGACGGACCTGGTCTGTTCGATCATCGCCTGCAGCGATGAGGGGTCGCCGGCATCGGCCCTGATCAGGGCAATGTCGGCGCTCGCGCCGACAGCGTCGCGAACCGAGGCAAGCTTGTCGAGGCTGCGCCCGGCCATCGCCCATTTCGGCGCGTCGTGGCCTGCGTAATGCGTCGCGAGATATTCGGCAACGAGCTGACCGGTGAACCCGGTCGCGCCATAGACAACAATGTCGAACTTCGCCGAAGATTTCATGTTTCACTTTTCCATGAGGCAATGACGCCCGGTCAATTCATTTCTTTCCATACGACACGCCCATTCCGGCCCGCACGTCGCTCTGAATGCCGTATGGCGGAATCGGGTAACGCAGGCCGTTTTTGGCAAGCGCCTTCATTCCAACGATCGCCTTGGCGAGGTGCGAAGGTTTTAGCGCCATCAGCATCTCCTCGTCAGGCACGCCACCATACCGCCGCTCCGCATAGCACGGCAGTGACAGGCTCGGCTCGCCCGTCTTGAGCGCCCGCCCCCATGAATCGGCGCACGCCGTCTCGCCCACCACACCCCATTCGAACTTCTTGTATCCGCTCCATTGCAGGCCGTTGATCAGGATGATCATCTGGCCCGGCGTGGCATAGAGGAGGCAAATGTCGGGCGGGTTGAGCCGCCCGCTCGCCAGCGGAGAGACCGCCATCGCCCGGTATTGACCGTAGGCAACGACGTCCAGCGCCTCCTGCCGTTTGCGCGCGTCCTCGGCATTTTCATGCCAGACGCCGACATAGGCCTCCCCGGCGCGCCACTTCTCGTCCTGGGGCGCGAGCCCGATCACCGCGCGACACTGCGCGCCGACGAGGTCCTCCGCCGTGATGCCGACTGTCCAGCCGAGCCGCGAGGCCATGCTGACGATCTGGTCGGTGGTATGAACCGCCGTCGGCCGCCTGATTTTCGGGATCGCCGCCATTTCCGCGACGCTTTCGAACATCTTCAGGCCGATCACCGTGGCCTTGAGGCGCAAGAGAGCATTCAGATCGGCTAGCATGGCGGCGAAGTCGAACTGTTCCGGCGGGGTTTGCTGGTGCATGGCGTTAGCTCTGGAAGCTTGGCGCGGCTGAGCTGCCCGCCTGTAAGGGGCAATCCTAGCCTGATTGCCCGGTGGTTGCGACTGGCAGATCACGCCTGTTCCATCCCGCGGCGCGGATTGCGCCCGAGTGATGCATGGACCATGTCCCTCCGAAAACAGAGGGCGCAGGGAAAGCCGGGTGTCTGATGCACCCGCAGCCTCGTATGCAAAAGTGAAAAAGCATACGAGCAAGTCACCACAGGTTCACCGGATCAATCCGGCCTTCCCTGCGCAATGGTTTTAACGGCTTATAGCGCGCTCTCCCCGGTGACCGGGCTTTCTTGCCACCGTCGCAGGCCACGATGCGAAGCATCGTCGCCAACTTGACGCCAGCGTCGGGGCGTCAGGACCACACGACTTCGCCGTCCGCGAGATAAGCGCATTCGTCAGCGCGCTTCCCGCGTCCACCGCATCCCGCCCCGCGTTTCCTGACGATCGCGAGCCGCCCCTCTGAGTGAGACGGGATGGGGCGAGTCGTAAATTTGATTTGCCCGACGTGAAAAGCGAATATTTTTTCGCGGAGGGACTGGACAAGTGCGAAGCCCGGGGTGCGTCTGATTTGCCCGTCGGGCAGTCTTTTGGCTCTCTTCCATGTCGATCACTTATTTCCAACATCATCGATTTCATCATCGTCGGACGTTCGTGACTTTTGTTGCGCGCGACGCCAGCATGAGCTTGCGACGTTCACAGAGGCGACTGGATGAAAGGCCGGAAATTGGTTATCTAGCCTCATGTCAAAATCTTAAGAAGCGTGGTACTTGGTTCAGAATGCCGAGCAGTTGCGCATCGACCGCATCCGTGAATCGGTGGAGAAGAAATTTCCGAAACTGGCCGACGCCGATGCGTCGAAAGCGGCCATTCGAGTAGCCGTGGGAGAACCCGACTTCGTCAGGTGGGCGACGAGAATTCGTGTCGCGCCTCTTCAACCAACCAATCCCGAAACCGTCGGACCGCGGGCTTTTGTAGGGCCTCGGTTGTCGCGACGGCATGGTACGCGAATTGCACGGGCCAGTTCACCGTCAGCGCCTTTACCAGACGCTGTGCGCGAAGCTCGTCATTGACATAAATATCTCGCACCAGCGCCAATCCTTGTCCCGCAACAGCCGCGCGCACAATCAGTTGGTTATCCGAAAACGCTGGACCCTTTTTGCAGTTCGGCGCGTCTACGCTATGGGCTTCAAACCAAAGCGGCCAGTCCTGGCGATTGAAATCGTGGAGCAGAGGAAATGCCAAGCAATCGACCGGCCCCTTGAGGGGGGCACGCTTTTTGAGCAGATCGGGGCTTGCGACGACGATAAGTTCGGGAGCAACGAGCCGAATGGCTTCTAAGCCAGGGTACTTTCCCAACCCATGCCGAATTGCCAAATGGATCGGCTCTCGCTTCAGATCGACTGGGCGGTTGCCGGTCTCCACGGCAATTTCAATATCCGGATATCGTTGCGCGAACATCGCAAGTCGCGGTACCAGCCAAGTCGCCGCGAATGACGGCGTCGTACTTATCACCACGCGGCTCGATGATCGGCCGCCGAGTTCGCGATCGACCGCTTCGATCGCCCGAAAGGGCTCGGCAAGCGCAGCAAACATGGCTTCACCCGCGGCGCTGAGCTCGACGCCCGAGGGATTCCGAAAAAACAGCCGACGACCGGCCGCCTCCTCAAGCTGGCGAATGCGTTGACTGACCGCGCCCGGCGTGAGCGCGAGCTCATGCGCGGCTTGCTTCATCTTTCCGGCGCGCGCCACGGCAACGAACGTCTGCAGCAACGCGAAGCGTCTGATCATGATGCAAGTTTAGCACAGCTAAACCTACCCGCCAAATCTATCGCTTGCCGGTCCGCAACCCGCACTCGATGTTGAGGGGGACGCATCACCCCAAAACGAGGGTCGTCTCGATGACCGATATCATCCTGCATCACTACGGGACCTCTCCTTATTCGGAGAAAGTTCGGCTCGGTCTTGGTCTCAAGGGCCTGGCCTGGGGATCGGTCGAGATCCCTGTCATCATGCCAAAACCCGATCTGACGGCGCTGACGGGAGGCTATCGCAAGACGCCGGTGTTGCAGATCGGCGCAGATATTTATTGCGATAGCCAGCTGATCATGCGCGAACTCGAGCGCCTGCACCCCAGCCCGAGCTTTTATCCGGCCGGCCACGGCGCGGCCGACGCGCTTGCCTGGTGGGCCGAAAAGACCACGTTCAGCCCGGCTGTGAGCATCGCGTTCGCGAAGAGACCCGACGCATTGCTCGAGGGATTTCTCGAAGACCGGGCCAAATTCTCTGGCCGAAATATCGATCCCGCCGCGATGAAGGCGGCAGTACCGAACTTGCTCGATCAGTTGCGCGCGCATTTCGATTGGCTGAACCAGATGCTGACCGACGGGCGCTCATTCTTGCAGGGCTCTGCCGCTAGCCTTGCCGATCTCGCCGCCTATCATCCGGTTTGGTTCTTGCAGCAAAATTTCGGACCAGCGGCGGCGCCGCTCGATGGCTTTCCAAGGCTGCTGAGCTGGGCCGAGCGGGTTGCCGCAATCGGCCACGGCCGGCGGAGCCCAATGACCTCTGAGCAGGCGCTCGATGTAGCCCGCGCCGCCACGTCAATCGCTAGCGCAACCCCCGATCCGCGAGACCCCGTCGGCCGGAAGCCTGGCCAGACCGTCACCGTCACGCCGGATGATACCGGGCGCGACCCGGTCATCGGCGAATTGGTCGCCTCGGGCGTCCATGAGATCGTCATCCGACGCAGCGATCCCGCCATCGGCGAGGTCTGTGTGCATTTTCCACGCGCCGGCTTCGTAGTTGAATCGGCCTAGCGTAAGGCCCGCACTCGCTTGGCACGAGGAGATGCTTATCCGGTTTTCACCCAATTTGAGGGAAGGAAATGAAAATAGCAGTCACTCATAGACTTGATGATACCTGTATTGAGAAAGCATGGAAACGCGCAGATCCGGTGCGGCTTCATAACGGCCATTAGTAACAACCGGATAAGCATGAATGAATGAATTCAAGGAGACATCGTGGGTATCCTGACCGAAGAGATGAAGCGTCGTCACCGAGATTCAGCTCACCGGCAAGGAACGGCTGAAGACGTCTCTCTCACGACGTTTTGTCGGTATGAAGGATTGCAGGCTGACGAAACGACTGGAAGTTCTTCACCCGCCACGATTTGCGGCGTCGTGGACCGCGCAGTGGATCGATTCAGTGACAGGTGCCCGAATGGAGGGATTCGGGACGGAAAGAGTAAACGTCCCCGAACGTAGCACATGCAAGCCGCGCTCGGGCCGATTCTATCGATTGATCGGGGTAGATACTGATTATGGCTAGTCCTTCATCGAGGCCGCGCCGGCCCTCGCGCGCGGAGCTCGCGGGCGACCTCTTTGGCGCACCGGAGCAACCGGATGGATTCCGGTACCCTACCCATTCGTTGCGCGCGGCAAGAAAGGCCTCGTTCAGCCCGCTCTAAAGGTCCGCGGCCACGAATATCTCCGCATCATCTATGGCCCGGAATACGACGCCCCCGAAAATCTTGTGCGACTGCGCGAGCGCGGCCTGGGAGGCAAGCGCAATCTCGCCCTTCGCGAATTCGCCCTTGGTCACGAGGCATTGAAGCGCTTCGTGCCCGCGAACCGCTCAGGCGCGTCCACGAATGCGTGTTCGCCGTGCTCGCGCTTGAGAGCGAGCCGATCGATCCAAGGCTTTAATAAGCCGGTACGAGAAAGGGCAAAGGACGGTGGGGCGTTGACGATATCGGACGAGTTACTGGTTATGGCTAGAGCCTATTCGGTTTTGATAGAATCAAAACCGGGCTCTACTCTTTTGTTTTGACGCGTTTTCTTCACGCGAACCGGTTTCCACTCCGCTCGAAAACGCTATAGGTCCCGGCAACAGCGCATCGATCTTGCCGGTGATCCGATAGGCGGCAAGGCCGATCCATTCGCGCACCGCCGTGTCGGTGCGTTCCAGGCCATCAAGTGCGATCGGCGAAAAGGTCAGAAGATTGGCGGCGCCGCCCACACGCCAGTCCACTGGATAAGGCTCTACGGCAAAGCCCGCCTTGCGAAACAGCCCCATCGAGCGCGGCATGTGAAAGGCAGATGTCACCAGCAACCACCGTTCACCATCTCTCGGTTTCGCGATGGTTTTGGAGAATTCGGCATTTTCCTGGGTGTTGCGGGAAAGCCGCTCCACCGTCACTCGCTCCCTGGCAATGCCGAGGTTTTCGAGGACTGAGACGGCATAATCGGCTTCCTTGGCGGAATCTTCCGCAATCAGATTGGCGCTTCCACCGGAATAAAGGATTCGGGCGCTCGGATATTTCCGCGCAAGGGCCGCGGCCGCGACAACGCGGTCCGCGGCGTGCAGAAACGCCGCCCTGCCATGCGCAGCCGATAGGTCGGGATCGATGCCGCCGCCGAGCACGACGATGCCGTCGGGTGCGCCGTGCGAGGCATCCCATGTCGGAAACCGTTGCTCAAGCGGATAGAGCAACAGTTTTCCGAGCGGCGAAAAACCCGCAATCGCCAGAAATACAGCGGATATGATCAACAGTCGCCGGCCGAGAGCCGCCCGTCGCGTCGCCAACAGGATCGCACCCATCACGCCGACGCCGATCAGAAAATTCGCCGGCAAAAGCATGATGCCGAGCGTCTTGGAGAGCAAAAAAAACACAAGAGGCCCCTTCGAATGTCTGCTACAGCGTCATACGCGACCCTCGCCTGAACCAGAAGTCCCTCATCATGCACCATCACCTGCATTCCAGCCCCGAAACCTGTCACTGGGGCTTCTTCGAAGCGAAGCTCAAGCCGGTGCTCACGGTCTCAAGCGGCGACGAGGTGACCATCGATACGATCAGCGGCGGCCCTGAGGTCGTGCCGGACCGCAGCAAATTTCACGTCCCGCCAGAACTCGCCGAAGTCCACGCCAGAAACGAGCGCATGGTGCCCGGGCATATCCTGACTGGGCCTGTCGCAATTTCGGGCGCCGAGCCCGGCGATGTGCTGGAAGTCGAAATCCTCGATGTCAGGCTGCGCCAGGACTGGGGGTACAACCTGATCCGGCCGCTTGCCGGCACGCTGCCGGACGATTTCAGCGAACCGCGGTTAATCAATATTCCGCTCGACCGCACACGGTTGGTGGGAACCTTGCCGTGGGGGCTGGAGCTGCCGTTGGCGCCGTTCTTCGGCGTGATGGGAGTTGCGCCGCCACCGGCCTGGGGTCGCATCAGTTCGCTGGTCCCGCGCGCGATGGGCGGCAATCTCGACAACAAGGAACTGACGCCTGGCGCGAAACTTTATCTGCCGGTGTTCGTGCCGGGTGCGTTGTTTTCCTGCGGCGATGGCCATGGCGTCCAGGGTGACGGTGAAGTCTGCGTCACCGCGATCGAAACCGCCCTCCAGGGACGGTTCAAACTGACGTTGCGCAAGGATTTGCGGCTCGGCTATCCGCGCGCCGAGACACCAACGCATTACATGACCATGGCGATGGATCCCGACCTCGACCAGTGCGTGGTGCGCGCGCTGCGCGACATGATCGTGCTGCTTGGGGAAAAGCGGAACCTGTCCCGGGAGGATGCCTACACGCTGTGCAGCCTGGCTGCCGACCTGCGGGTCACCCAGACCGTTAACGGCTCGAAAGGCATCCATTGCATGATCGCAAAAGCGATCGTTCACGGCTGAAAACGGCTTGCCATCACGAGGATTCGCCTGGAATTTGGCCTTAAGGTAATTGGCTTCACTTGACCTACCGCATACCGTGGTAATCTAACAGCTCGCCAGTAAAGGAGACGCTTGCTAGATGGACAGACGCCTGGCCGCCATAGTCTGCGCGGACGTCGCCGGTTACTCCCGCATGATGGGCGTCGACGAGGCGGGAACGCATGCCGCCTTCAAGGCCCATCGAAGCGCAATACACCCGATCATTCTCAATCATGGCGGCCGGATCGTGAAAAACACCGGCGACGGCTTTCTGCTGGAGTTTCCGAGCATCGTCGGAGCCGCCGAGTGCGGCATCTCGATGCAAACCCTGATGGCGGAGCGCAACAACCACCTCCCCGCCGACCGCGTCATGCAATTCCGTCTCGGCATTCACATGGGAGACGTGATGGCCGACGAGGGCGAAGTTTTCGGCGATGACGTGAACATCGCCGTGCGTCTAGAATCGGTCGCTGCGCCCGGCGGCATCGCCGTTTCGGCGAAGGCGTATCATGAGGTCGGCAAACATCTTCCGGTGCCCCTCGTCGACGCCGGCTGCCATCGGTTCAAGAACATCGATCAGCCGATCAATGTGTGGACCTGGGAACCCCTGGGAGGCCGTAACCCGTCGCCGAAGGATATGTCGGGGCTGCCGGCCCAATATCGGACCGCGATCGTCGGCGTGCTTCCGTTTGTCAATCTCAGCGACGGCGCCGACGAATATTTTTCGGACGGACTTACGGAAGATTTGATTCACGCGTTGTCGTTGCAATCGTTCTTTCGCGTGCTGAGCAGAAACGCGACGTTCTCGTTCAAAGGCAAAAACCTGAGTGCGCGTCTCATCGCGCGGGAGATCGACGCGACCTACCTGATCCAGGGTTCGGTCCGGCGCGCCGGAAGCAAGGTCCGCGTGACGGCCGAGCTGATTGCGCCCGAAAAGGGCGAGCAATTGTGGAACGGCCGATATGACAGGGACATCGGCGATCTGTTTGCGATGCAGGACGAAATCACCGTAAGCCTGTGCGCAGCGCTCGCCCCCGAGATCTATCGGGCGGAGGCTTCCGCGCCTTTGCGATCGTCGTCCACCGATTTGACCGCATGGGACCGGTTTCTGAGAGGACTATCTCACTACTATCGCCAGACCAAGACGGATTTCGAAGCTTCGATCGCGCTGTTCCGGGAGGCGATCGCGCTCGATCCGGAGCTTTCGATCGCGCGCGCCTATCTCGCCACCATCCAGGTACAGAACATTCAGTATGGGTGGATCCGAAGCACCCGCGAATTATGGGCCGAGGCGATGTGTCTTGCGGAAAACAGCGTCAGGCTCGATCCGCGATCCTCGTTTGCCTATTCAATCTTGTCCTACGTACACGCGATGGAGGGGCATCACGAGGAAGCGCTCGAGGCCGGCAAACGGGCGGTTGAGCTCAATCCGTACGACATGGGCGCCCGCGGCGTTCTCGGCATTTGTTATCTCGTCATCGGAGAGCATCGACAGGCCATCGAACTGTTTTCAATTGCCGTGCAGCGCGGCAACAGTGACCCCCGGTATAAATGGTCCGCGTTGCTCGCCTTCAGCCACTACCTTCTCGCGCAGTATGATGCCTCGCTGTCATGGTCGCGTGAGGCACTCTATTTGAATCCCACTCACCTTCAGATGCTGGCCCTGCGGGCGGCAGCTCTTGCGCAGCTTGGTCGAACCGAGGAAGCGGCACAGGCGGCCGCGGTTTTGCTGAACACCTTTCCGGGCCTGACCGTGGAGCGGCATCTGAGGAATTTCCGTTGGAAGACGGAGGCCGACATCGCCCACTATCGCGAAGGGCTTCTGAAGGCCGGCGTACCCCTGAGCAACTTGACCCTCGTCGATCCCGCGTCAAAAGCGCATGGCCTGAAGCATTAGCTCTAGATCATGATGCGATTAAGTGGAATCGCATCATGATCTCATCTCTTTGTTTGAGCATGATCTTTTCGGAAAACCGGTTTCCACTTTTCCGGATCATGCTCTAGTGCGGCGAATTTGAAATTCCTATCGGTATCGCGGCAAGTTCGTGATAGGAACTTCAAATTCAAAGCCGCACTAGAATTAAAAAATTGCTAGAGCTCCTTTGATTCCGAAGTTCGCATCAGAGGTCGCCGCGATAGCTTGCGAACTTCGGAATCGGAGCTCTGGTGCGGCGAATTTGAAATTCCTATCGGTATCGCGGCAAGTTCGCGACAGGAACTTCAAATTCAAAGCCGCTACTCAAATCAACAAGTTGCCAGAGCTCCTTTGATTCCGAAGTTCGCATCAGAGGTCGCAGCGATAGCTTGCGAATTTCGGAATCGGAGCCCTATAGCGTTTTCGAGCGAAGTGGATACCGGTTCGCGTGAAGAAAACGCGTCAAAACAAAAGATTAGAGCCTCGGTTCTGATTCAATCAGAACCGAAACGGCTCTAGTGGATGGCCGGGGGTTCTCTGTTGCCACCGATCCGGATTCTGCCAAAGCTTCGACACACCCTGAAGTGGCTTGGTTTTGAGATTTCGCGTTTTTCGATTCGTCGGCTTGCGTAAAAAACGAAAATAGCAGCTTTAGTAATTGAATGATTGGGGGTTGAAGTCTCATGCAAGACGACCGCGTTGGTTCACCTGCAGACGGCACACCCGACCAGCAGACTCTCGTTTCCCCCAACAATCCCTGTCCCTTCCTGCGCGCGCTTGTGGCGGGCGGCTTCGTCGGCGGACATATCGTCCCGCTTCCAAAGCTTACCCGGACCATCGAGGCCGCGACCGGCAACAAGGGAATGAAAGAAAGGCTGGACGGCCTTGCAATCTATGGCGTTGCGCTCGCCGCCAACGGTCTCAGCCTCCGGCGCCTCTGGCGAAGCTGGCGGTCGGGCGCTCAGCTCGACGCGTTGCGAGATGGACCCTTGGACAAACACGGCGTCGGCTCTCGAATTCTCGATGCGAAAGCTGAGGTTCACGAAGCGGAAATTGCGCGCCTGGCCAAGTTTGGCAAGGACCGGCCAGATACGGCCGGGGGAGTCGAGCGTGGACTGACGAGCCGGGAAATTACGGCTTACATGAAGGCGAATTTCGAGCGTGCCAAGGGCTCGAGGCGTCCGATCGATCGGTTCCTGATGAGAGGCGAGTGGCCGATTCTGCTCAACATCATGGGCAAGGGCGAAGGCAACAAACGCTACCTCAGCGTGGCCGAAGTCAGGACGCTGTTCGTGGAGCGGCGGTTTCCCGATCGTATCGTTGCGCGCCTGTTGTCCGCCCCTGCGCCCGCGAAGGGCGGCCTGGCTCGCTTCCTCGGCAAGGCGCTGCTCTGGACGGGTGCCGCAACAGCGGCCGCGGTGATTGCAATCGCCGAATTCCCTGACCAGGTCGGCGCTATCATAACGCCGCTTGCCCAACTGCTGCCCCCTCCCTTGCCCGACACCCCCGCAACAAAGGCTGCGGTTTGGCTCGACCAGAATTGGTCGACCGAAGACAGGCACTGGTTCCATCATGCCAGCCAGGGCACTGCGACATTTCCGGTGCCCTACGACTGGTTTGTCGCCTTGGAGCAACCGGGCATTCGCCTGGTGGGCCGACCCGGCCTGCTCAAGGACAGCGACTATCTCGAGCGGTTCGGATTCCTGCCGAGCCCGAAGACCATCCACACCGATTCTGCGACATTGCGCCACTTTGGCTATTCGTCTTCATCCAATGCGCCCCCGATCCCTGAGTCCGCGGCTCACCTAAAACCGACGCCGGCCGAAAATTTCGACGGCTTGCCCGTCGGTTTCGCGCGCCTCGTGGGTGGGGCGGATCCAACAACCGGCAAGCCGGCATTGGACAGACTCGGCTTGACCTGTGCGGCCTGTCATGCGGGAAGCATCCGCTACAAAGGCACAAGTGTGCGCTTCGACGGCGGTCCGGCCATGGTGGACCTCTTCAAGCTCGAACAAGCGACCGGCCTGTCCATTTTCTACACCGTCTACGTACCTGGCCGCTTCCAACGCTTCGCCACGCGTGTGCTGGGGCCGGACCCGGATCCCGCGGCGTACAACCAGCTCAAAAACGACCTGTCGGCCACCTGGAGCACCCTTCGCACCCAAATAAAAATCCAAGGCAAGGCATATGCCAAGGATACGCTCGAAGGATTCGGGCGGCTCGACGCGCTCAACCGGATCGGCAATCAGGTCTTCTATATCGACCTCGACTTGAGTGGGCTCAGGGGCTTTGAGAAAAACCTGCGCGCTCGCGATGCGCCTGTGAGCTTCCCGCCGATCTGGTCGGTGCCGTGGTTCTGGTGGGCTCAATACGATGCTTCGATCGAGCAGCCGCTGATCCGCAACGCCGGCGAGGCGCTCGGCGTCTCGGCCCTGATAAATCTTTCGCCGGACGCCCCGCTGGCGGCGCTTTTCCGCTCGTCGATCGCCTTGGAAAATCTCGATCGCATCGAAACCATGCTGCGCGGTCCCAACCCTCTTGAACAAGATCCAAAGGGTTTTGCCGGGCTGAAGTCACCGAAATGGCCGTCACAGGTCTTCCCCGACGATCCCGCCTGGAAAATCGATCCGGCGCGCGTCGCAAGAGGCCGCGCGATCTATGCCGAAATTTGCGCCGAATGCCATCGCGGCCCGGTCGACGACGCCGTGTTTGACAGCCAGTTCCCCGAGGAGAGTTTTTGGTCAATTTCGAAAGAGGGAAAATGGGACAAGGAAAGTGAGGGGAAATGGATTTCCGATGGGCCGGTGTTTAATCCCGTCCAGAAGGCCGTGGGCGGGATGGGCACGGACCCGGCTCAGGCCGAGGTGCTGCATTCGCGCATGGTCGCTGTGCCTGGCTTCCTCGACATGCAGCCAGAGCGAGACCTTGGACAGGTTTGGGGCTGCCAGGGTATGCCCGCCGCCTCAACCGACATGCAGTTCTCGCTCGCCCTGATGATTGCGGTCGACCGCACCAACCGGAAATGGATGGACGATCACAATCTGTCGAAGGAAGATCGCGAGGCTCTGTGGGGAAAACGGACAAATTGTCCCAACCCCAAAATCCAGAAGATCATTCACTACCGCGCGCGCCCGTTGAATGGCGTTTGGGCGACAGCGCCCTATCTGCACAATGGTTCGGTGCCCTCGCTCTATTGGATGCTCAGGCCCGCAGCCGAGCGGCCCACGCAATTCTGCATGGGCTTGCGCGACTTCGATCCGCAGCAGGTCGGATATCGCGTCGTAGAGGGAGAAAAGCCAAGTTGCAGGAAGGGCGAGATCCTGTTCTCGGCGACCAATCCCGACGGGTCGGCGATCCACGGCAACGGCGTTCTCGGCCATTCGCTGGAAGGGACCCCGGGGCCAGACAAACCCGGCGTCATCGGCCGCAAGCTGACGGACGACGAGCGCTACGACCTGATCGAATATTTGAAGACCCTGTAGGGCGGGGGAAAGGCAACGCGCAGGGACGCCCTTTCTCCCACCCTATCGTTGCTCCAAGGCCCCCGCATGGCCTCGAGCGGCTAATTGGCCGTGGTGCTCGCCTTGCTGCGCTTTGCCGGGGGGTCCTTGGCGACGGGTTTTGGCGCCTCTACGGCGCGCGCACCGCCCCACGGGTCGGCGGCAGGCTGGTCAGGGATATTGCGGAGCGATCGCTTGTAGGCGTTCTCGGTCGCCTTTTCCTGCTCGATCTGGGTTTGCGACTTGGGCGGATCCTGCGGAGCCGACGGAGCCCCTCTCTGTGCGTAGGCGGGCGCAGCCAGCAACAGTGCGACGGCGGCTGCGGCTCCAAGAACTCTCATACGAATGCTCCCTCCATTTTTTTCTGGCATATCACCGGACCCCCTTCGGCACCAATACGACCCATTGCTGAACTCTCGGGCATTTTTGGGCCGCTTGAATTCGAAATTATCCGTTCATGGTTTTGCGCTCGCGGCACCGCGCGGCTCGCGAAGATTCGCTTTCAAGCAACCGGCAACGAATCGAACCGGGTTTTGCGGGAGTTTACGGTAAAATGGTATTGAAAAACGTTGCTTCGAAGTCGCCCGACCTCGATGGTGAATATTATCTTAAACATCACGCGGTAGCGTCGTGCCGCTCTTTGAGGAGAAGTTGCATGACGCTCCGATTCGGGGGAAGCACCCTTCCCTTTTCGCGGCTGAACCTGGGACCCAAGGCCGTCATCAGCGCGGCGCTCTTGATTGCGATCAATACGGCGCTTCTGGTCGGTGCCGGTTACTGGTCGCTGACACACGACTTCGCCATCCGCGCAGAACACGATATCGACCTCAACCTTCGCACCCTCACCCTCGCCTTCGGCGAAGCCTATCCGGATGCGAAGATCGGCCTGCGCGACGGAATCGTCGACCGCGTCGAAATTGCGAAAATGCCGGAATTCAGCGATCACCGGATCGTCGATCGGGCGGTCTCGTTTGTCGGCGGCAATGCGACGCTTTTCGTATACGACGATGCATCCCAGCAGTTTGTTCGCCGAACCACGAATGTGAAGAAGGAAAATGGTGACCGCGCGGTCGGCACCCAGCTCGCAGCCGATCATCCCGGGCAAGCGCTGCTTCGCCGCGGTGAGGCGTACAAGGGTCCGGCGATACTGTTCGGTCGCCGTTTTTATACGGCCTACCAGCCGGTGTTCAATTCGACCGGCAAGGTGATCGGCATCATCTACGTCGGCATTGCCACCGCGGAGCTCGACGGCATGCTGTGGCAGGCGATCACGGCCATGGCCGTGGCCGCCTGCATTGCCGCCTTGCTGGCGCTCCTGGCGACGATGGTGCTCGTACGCCGCGTCACCAAGCCGCTGCGGGCGGTGGCGGAAACGCTGACCGTCCTTGCCGAGGGGCGGACGGATGTTGAGGTTCGGCACGCCGATCGCAACGACGAAATCGGCGTGATCGCGCGTACCGTCGATGTTTTCAGGAACGCCCGCATCGAACGTCGCCAGATCGAGACCGAGCGGATGAACGCCGACAAGCAGGCGATGGAACAGCGCAAGGTGGAGCGTGACCGGTTTGTCGAGGCGTTCCGCGCCAAGATAGGCGGCATCATCGAACAGGTGTTGAACTCTTCGGGTCGGTTCGAGAAAGATGCCCGGCAACTCTCGTTGACGGCAGAATCGACGGCGGAAATGTCCAGCCAGTCCGCCAACGCCTCAAGACAGGCGTCCGAACATGTCCGCGGCGCGGCGGCCGCATCGAATGAATTGTCGGGATCGATCGTCGAAATCAGCCGCCGCGTGCAGGATTCCAATGGCGTTGCCGCCGAAGCGGTCAAGCAAGCCGACGCAACCGATCAACGCATGGCCGAATTGTCGGCTGCGGGCGACCAGATCGGGCACGTGGTGAAGCTGATCACATCGATTGCAGAACAGACCAATTTGCTCGCGCTCAACGCCACGATCGAGGCCGCGCGCGCCGGCGATGCGGGTCGCGGATTTGCAGTGGTCGCGCAGGAGGTCAAGAACCTCGCCGGTCAAACCGCCAAGGCAACCGACGAAATCAGCTCGCACATCGTCAACATGCAGCGTGCAACCGCAGAGTCCGTCGATGCCATCAAGGCGATCGGGCTGACGATCGAGCGCATCAGCGAGATCACGACGTCGATCTCGGCTGCGGTCGAACAGCAGGGCATCGCTACCCAGAGCATCGCCAAAGGCGTCCAGGCCGCGGCGAGCGGCACCCTGGATGTCGCTGAAAATATCGAGCGCGTAGCTCGTGGCGCGGGCGAAACGGAGACGACATCAAGTCAGATGCTGAAATCGGCAAGAGCCTTGTCCGAAGTGAGCATCCACCTGCGGGACGAGGTCGAGAAATTCCTCGACAGCGTCCGCGCGGCATAACACCTGATGCGCCGGCAATTCGCCTTGCGCATTCAGTTCTGGTGCGCTGATCGCGACGAAAACCCGGCCCAGGTCAGATATAGCCCAACGACCAGCGCCGGCGTGAGAAGGAGGCGATAATGCTCTGCATATCCCATCCGCTGAACCATCGCGGCCATCTCGTCGGGGGCAAGAACCAGAAGCGTAAAGCCTTTGGCGAGGATGAGCCATCCTACCAACGTAACGACCACCGGCAGCGCTCCGCCAGACCAGACATTGTGACCGACGACCATCGCGACCCCCATTGCCAGGCTGATGATGGCGTAGCTTATCATGACCGCTTCGTCCTCGACCGTGGCCTCGATAACAGTCCCGCCGCGCGCCATGAAGCCGGCCACGAGCAGGACCGTGAAAAGCCCGATGGATCTCGCAAGGAAAATCGTGAGCTGGGACATTTCAATCTCCGCTGCTTGCTGTAAGCCGAAACGGGCGAGTTAGGAAATTCCAACGGAATCCCAAACCTGAGTCCCCCCGCTGACTTGCGTTGAGTTGCAGTCACCCAGGAAACCATCCCCCGCTTGCCGAAACATGCTAGCTTTGGAAGCGCACGCGATCAGCGGTGGGACGGAGCGTCTGGCCAGATGCGAAAGATCAACTACAAAGCCCTGATGGCGATTCTGACAGTCGGACGCCGTTCAAGCAAGCACATCGACTGGACGCTCGCCATCGCGATTTTTTCCACAATGGTCACCGTCGGACTTGTCCTGCTTTATGTCTGGCAAGGCCGGCCCGATCTCCGATGAATCACCTCTTGTGATCGATATTCGGGATCAATCGGCAACAACTTGACGTGACTGTAGTCGCCGCGACTCCAAAGTTGCCGCCTCGCGCCGGCCGAACATTCAGAGCGACAAATCCGCTCGCCGGACCCTCCACCGCAAATCCCGATTCAATCGACCGCGCTCCGGAGGGAGACGTCATCCAGCTGCGCTCGCCCGTCACAACAGCGTCTCCGCCTTGTGTGGCATAGCGCGGCAGAAGCGAGCCAGGCTGGAACCTTGATCAGCAAATAAATACAGAGTGTGGCCGCGGCGTCGTAAAATTCTAACTTAAATTAGACTATCACGACGAACTGATTCGCGGCACGAACATTGCTTTAAACGAACTGGCTGGGAAACTCAGGAGTGTGGCATGAAAAGCCTCGTCCTTGGTGCAGCGTTCAGTTGCGTATTGAGCGTAGCGAATGCCCGTGACTTGGGACAATGGGAAGCAACTGAACCGCACATACGCCAATGGTACCAGGCGTTGACGCAGCCGGACAATCCCGCCGTTTCATGTTGCGGCGAGGCAGATGCCTACTGGGCGGATTCCTTTGAAGTCGATGGCGACAAATACGTCGCCATCATTACGGACCCCCGACCCGATGAACCGTTACGTCGCAAGCATATCGACATCGGAACAAAGATCGTCGTTCCGAACCACAAGCTGAAATATGATCAATCCAATCCGACAGGTCACGGGATCATCTTCTTGAGCAGAGGGGACTATGTTTATTGCTACGTCGCACCGGGCGGCGTCTGATTTTTGCACAAGTTGTGCCCACTCACGCGCCAGCGCCGATCGCACGCTCGAGCCTTCGCGACACCCCCACCGACTCTCGCAGCATATATAAGTTGCTGCGGAGAATTTCGTGCTCAGATCAAACACTCGGTGGTGGCGCGCTCGAATCCTGAGAAAGCACGAGAAACGGCATGCGCTGCACGTTGTCGGTCCGGCCACGTCGTCGCCAGATCAAGAAGGCTGCAATTAAGCCATTAGATACGAGCCAAAGCCCAACTAACCATAGCATGGTGCTCACAGCCGTTCCCCCCGTCTGATTCCTAGAATTCTTCAGTGTTGTTGGTGTTGTGAATTCTGTTTGGTCAGACTGTTTGCCGATTCGTGCAAATTCAAGGAGAAATCTGGGCCGACAACCCCAAGGTATTCCATCCAAGAGAGATTGGCGGAAGACGCACGCGCCCCTGGACAGCCGCCAAGATGCTGACATCGCACCCGTATCGGGTTGCCTCTGCAGGTTCCTACAAGCCTCGCCAACAGCTGATGAGAAAACGAGTCTCTTAGACAAGATTGGGTTCGTTTCGCAGAAACCGTCACGCCGGTTCTCACCGATTTATTTTTGGCGATTTCAGCGCTTTTGTCCCGCGTTTGGCCGGACTGACGTCTCGTTGGTTCGTAAATCCCTGCGCAGGGAAATCTGCAGGGAAAAACAACCAACTGGACCTCGGCAAGAGATGGGGAAGGCGCTTTTCTGCCGTATGCATAACGGGTTGTGGCAAAATTCCCTGCTCGGATGAAGCAGGGAATTTTGCTCGTAAACAGGGAATTTAGACGGAGAGCAGGATACGCCGAGGCGCTAAACAGCCCAGTCATGGTCTCAACAGACCCAGCACTTCACTTGGGCTTGGAGCGGCCAGCCGCGCGATGTGCGCAGAGCCGCTATGACCGGCGAAGCCCATATCAAAGGAGAACTGAACGCCCCTTCGGTGGCCCTCATACCAGTTGTAGAATTGCGCCAATGCATCGACCTGATCGTCGTAGCGACCTTGCGGAAAGGCGAGAAACTCAGACCTGAACTCATCCAGCCAGTCAGCATATTGCGGCAGGTAAAGCGGATCGGCTTCGAGCGTAGCGGTATGTCGCGCAACCCTGGCCTCCTTGGCCCTGTCCGGCCTTACCGGAATAACCCGCCATGGTTGGTTCTTGAGCTCCTGAAGCAGCGGCGAACCGCTGGCGGTGTCCTCGACCAAGATGAAGTCGGGCTGATGTTCGGTGGCCAACTCAACCGCTTTGCTGCGCAGACCAGGGAATTCGATCCGGCCGCGATACACGTCGAACAAAAAGACCTGCTTGCCACGGGCAAGGAATGTGAGCCCAACGGAGTAGTCGCTGGTCGGCGTGTCTTTCACGGCTGTATCCCAGCTTTGCACGATGAGGTCGTTTGGTTTTCGCGTTGGCATCTCATCGCACGATCGCAAATATCTCGATCTGAGCAAACCGCCGTCCGCAGGAAGCGGCTCCTGCATGAATTGCGCGGTGAAGAAGAGCGAGCCGATTTCCTGTTTGAACTTCTCAAGAGTGTCGAGATCGAAGAAGTCTGGATGGAGCGCCTCACCTGCTTTCCAGGAATACCTTTTGCCGTATGGAAGTTCGATCACGCGATCGGCCGGCGCGACGGCCGGCAGACACAAATGGTTCCAGGTGCCCTGCGCCAGCAGATGGCCGGTCAAATCGTCCGGATGCAAGCGCTGCATAACAACAATGATGCGGCCCTCTTTCTTGTCGCTCAACCGAGGCATAAGCGAGCGCGTGCAGAAAACATTTGTGGCGTTTCGGATTGAATCTGAAAACGCATCATCGGCATTGAGCGGGTCGTCGATGATGATAAGGTCCGCAGACAATCCCGTCACCGTACCGCCGATCGAGGTCGCCACTCGTCGTCCGCCTTCGTTCGTCTCGTAGTCGTTCACGACGGCCCGCCTGATGTTTGGGTGAAATGCGCTTCGGTACCAAGAAGATTGAACAACCTTGAGGAATTGGGAATGCAGATTGTTGGCAAGATCGGCATTATAAGACACGCACAAAATACGCATGCCCGGCTGCTTGCCGAGCAGAAACGCCGGAAGGGCGACTGAGCAGATGATCGATTTTAGGAACTGCGGCGGTAGATTGATAACCAATCGCTTGGTTGACCCCGCTATAACGTTCAAAAGCTGAAAGTTGATCGCTTCAATATGCCAATTGTGCAGAAATTCTCGTCCGGCGGGAAGCACCTCGTTGGCCACTTTGCTCACGAAGAGCGGAAGCTCCTTGAGCAGCTCATTGAACAGGGCAGGGCTTGGTTTGCTGCTCATGATGCACCTGCTTGAACGGCGCCGGTGGCGCGCAGAAAATTCTCGAGAATTTTCTGGTCGCCGGCAGAGAGCTCATTGGCGGCGGGCGCCTCTGCGGTTTCGACAAACTTGGCCGCCATGTTGAGGAGCGCCATGATGGCGCCGACATTGCCCTGCTTGGCTTTGTCGAACAGGGTGAGCAGCACGACCTCCTGGCGGCTGAGGGTGCGCTCGTGTCCATCTTCCGAGACTGCCACCACCTCTCCGTTCAGAATCTCGACGAGGTCGGTGCGCAGGTTGCGGCTGCCGCGGCGCCGACCACTCGGATTGCCGGACTGTCCCGGTTTAAACTGGGTTGCCTTGGGCGGACGCTTGTAACCCGCCCTTTTGCCTTGATTGGAAGCCGTCGCTACGGCTGGTCCGCCGGTTGGCGGGGTCTGACTGGTATCTGCAGAATGCGGGGTCTGACTGGTATCTGCAGAATCATGATCGTTTGACATGTCACTCGTTTCTCCACGAGGGACATGGCGAACGCCGGTCGGTAGGTTTGGCGAAGAGAGGTCCCTCTCTATAACCAATATATTTAACGGATAACAGAACCGGGCTGTGGCCGGCGAAAACAACTGAGGTTTCGCGAGCTTAGCCGGCCAGTCGATCAATTCAGCAAGACAGCCTATTGGATTAATTGGGTTCGTTTCGTCAAAATACCACTCGCCTCGGCTTCTCACTGCTGCTGCTGCGCGACGCCGACCAAGCTACAATGCAAACGCCGGAGGCTCAGGTCCGTGCGGCGTAACGTCTACGTTGGCTTGGGAAAGCGCAAAACGGTCGGACGACAACAGCGTGGCATGGTAATTGGCGGCGGGTCGGCTGTCCTCCACGCCCCGCCTGAAACGTGGACACCAGAGGATCTAGTACAACGCCGAACCGACATCGGTATGGACGAAGTCATCGCCTTGGAAGAGCAAGGGTTCGCCAGTTGCCTTGGCCAGTGCGTACGCAAGGCAATCGCCGAAATTTAGCTTTGCTGGGTGTCCACTTCCCTTGCCAAAATCACGATAGGCCTCGCGTGCCAGGCGGGCCTGTTCCAGGGTGACTGGCTCAATACTGATGTTTGCTTCCCTGAAAAATTCGTCGAAGCGCCGACTTGCAATGGGATCGCGGCTTCCGTCGATGACGAGTGCGGCTTCAACAAAATTCGCGGCAGATATCCGTCGGACCAGACTTGCCTCGATCGCCAACGCACAGTCTCGGGCACCCGCTTCGTCGCGAAGAATCGCGACGATCGCCGAGGTGTCGACGATCATCAGGGCAAGCCTCGCTCATTATAGAGCAACGCATCATGGCTCGCCGAGCGATAGGGCTCTTTGAGGCGCTTGGCGCAGTCCTTGCCGATGCGCAGCAGCCGGTCTGCAACACCTTCCCCCTGTTCGCTGCGAATTCGCTGCAACCGTTCGCGAACCGCAACGGTGATAGCCGTCGTCATTGACTCACCCGTGCGCTTGGCAAGCTCCTCAACGAGCCGGTAGGTCTCGGCATTTTTGATATTGAGGCCCATCTTGGTCCCCTTCTACCATATATATGCGACCAGTCTACCATACCAGCGCGGCTTAAACAATCGCCGAAATCTAAATGCTGCGGCCTTCGCTCACGCCGGCAAACGAGGCTTGTTGGCCGTGTTCTTACCGCTTCAGCTTTGGCGGCTTCCGAAGACGTACGCCTGGTCCGCCACCATTCTCGTCGATGAACTCGACGCCCGCAGAACGCCAAGGTGGCTCTAAGCAGCCTCTTCCTCAACGCCAGAAATTGGTTCGTTTTGCAAAAAACGATCGGTTCTCATCGCTTCTGCTTTGGCGACTTCCGAAGTCGAACGCCAGGTCCGCCCCCGTTTTCCTCGGTGAACTCCACACCGGCGGCCTCTAACGCCTTCCGAAGCGCCGCCTCATTCGCCGCCGTGACCGGTATCTCGCCCTCCATAACTTCCACGCGACGAATAGTGGAGACAGCTACCTTAGAGGCGTCCGCTAACTCCTGAGCGCTCCACCTGAGTAAGGCACGCGCGGCTCGCAGCTGGGCACTAGAAATACCCATGAGCCCTCTTGTATTTTTCATACAATATTATATATATACGACAACTCATTTTAGGAATTCGCAAATGGATCTTAGACTGAAACGAATAGCTGATTCACGTAATCGCCGCTCCTTTATCGGCGGCTCGGATGCCAGGGTCATTATGGGCGACGACGAGGCGGCACTACTTCGCCTTTGGAAGGAAAAACGGGGCGAAGTCGAGCCGGAAGATCTGTCCGGCGAGCTTCTGGTCCAACTCGGCACCGTGACCGAGCATTTGAACCGGCGCTGGTACGAGAGGAACACCGGCCACGTCGTCACTGAGGTGCAGCGGCAGGTTTTCCATAACATTCACAGGTGGATGGCTGCGACCCTTGATGGCCGAGTGGAGGCGACCGGTGCCGTGTTCGAGGCCAAGTTCATGCTGCCGTGGAATTTCTCGGAAGAAACGGCCGCCGAGAAGCATATGGCGCAGCTCCAGCACAACATGTGGGTCACCGCGTCGCGGACGGCCGTGTTGTCGATCATCACCGGGGGCGGCAAATGGGTGGAGATCACCATTCCAGCCGATTCGCTCTACCAGCATCTGCTCCTGACCGCAGAACGGAAGTTCTGGCGCTGCGTCGAGACCGGCGAGCCCCCTCGCCTCTTTGGCATCGAACCACCGCGGCCAAGGGTTGAAGCTGTCAGGACCGTCGACATGAACGGGTCGAACGCCTGGGCGGAGTTTGCCAACCTCTACCGGGTGACCCGCGCCGCTGCGGTTGACCATGACCGCGCCAAGACCGAGCTCAAGGCGCTTGTGCCTGAGGACGCCAAAGAAGCCTCAGGGTATGGAGTCCGAGCGAAACGATCGAAGTCCGGCGCCATCAGCTTTGAAGTTTTGGACGTGGAGGCCGGCCATGCAGCGCTCTAGCGAAAGCGTCGGGGCGCTGGCGGCGGCACTCGCCAAGGCGCAGGCCGAGATCGCCAACCCGGAGAAATCCTTAACCGCAACCCTCGTCTCGCCCTTCTCGCGCGAAGCTACGCGGACCTTCCGCTATGCGCCGCTCGCCTCGGGGCTTGATCTTGTCCGCAAGTGCCTAGGCCGGCACGAGATCGCGACGGTTCAGATGACCGCGATCGATGGCGACAGCGGATTGATACGGCTCACCACCACCCTGGTCCACGCCTCCGGCGAATGGGTGTCCTCGGACTGGCCGGTCTGCCCGGTCAGCGAAACGGCAGCCCCGCACCGGTTAGGCGCGGCCCTCACCTACGCCCGACGGTATTCTCTGTTCACCCTGGTCGGCATTGCTGGCGAGGATGATCTTGATGCAGCCGATCTGCCTGCCGCTGGACTATCTGCAGAAGCCCAAAAGAACCCGCAGAGCGCTCGGCAATATCTCGATGGGTTGGACCAGCCCACAACGCAGACGGCATCCGGCATGCCTGTGCAGCCGTCCAATAGGCGGACTCGCCCCGAAAGGCCCAAGCCGCCATGTCTATCGCAGGATGCCTCGGAAAGACTTCGGCGCGAACTGATCTCGGAGCTTGAACAGCTCGAAGGACCGGAGGCCCTTGCCTCCTGGGCACATCGGGCCTTGCCGCTCAAAAATCAGCTCTCCACCGCAGACGCCCAGCTTGTCGAAGCTGCATTCGCGCTGAGGCTTACTCACCTTGGTGAGTCGGTGCCGCCGTCGGGACGTAAGAACCGGAATGGACCGCCGCGGCGGGGCGAGCCTGGACCAAAGGAAGTCACCGTCATCGGCAAACCGGTGCGCGAGCGTGATCGCGATCACTTAAGGTTTGTGGCCACTCAACCGTGCCTCGTCTGCGGGCGCACTCCCTCCGACCCCCACCATATCAAGTTTGCCGAGCAGCAGGCGATGGGGCGGAAAGTCAGCGACCGGTTCAGCGTCCCGATCTGCCGGCTCCATCATCGGGAGCTTCACCGACGCGGCAATGAACGAGCCTGGTGGGGAAGTTATGGGATCGAACCGCTCGCGATCGCAGCAACACTCTGGAGCCGAACCCATGCGCTGGCGCTGCCGGCAACTCAAGTAGACGACGCAAATGCGGCTGCGAACTTCAACGGCAAGCATCTTGGCGCTGCGCTTCAGATTCAAAATAACGAAACGAAGCCAATTCTTCCCCCGGAGGCCGGATGACCTCCTTCCGACAAATCGAGGCCAACCGCCGTAATGCGCGGCTCAGCACCGGGCCTGCCACCGAAGAGGGGAAGCAAAAGTCCCGGCAAAATGCGGTCCGCCACGGCCTGACCGCAGAGACGGTCATCGACGCGCTGGAAGATGCCGAGGACTACAGGGCTTTCGAGATGGCCGTCACCGCAGACTATGACGCGCAATCGGCTGTCGAGAGAGAACTGGTACTGAGACTGGCAAGCCTGTTATGGCGGCTGCGGCGAGCAACGACAATCGAGAGCGGCCTGTTCAAGATCCAGGCAAAACATTTGCTTCAGTTCCGGCAAAGTCGGCAGGCCCATCAAAAGCAGCAGATTATCATCGACAGCAGGTACGAAGGCGCCGTCTCGACCGAGGACGACGACACTAGAACCTATCTCAAAATTGCTTGAAGAGGATAAGTAGGCAAGCGAGTTGAACGAAACCGAGAAAGTTTTGAGGATAGAACTCCCAGCGGACCAGCAGGCGCCGGCGCCA
>Ga0210407_10000156_pt1 | contig 86393 bp, 75 predicted proteins | sample IncBWC27MmetaG_FD_150860 | JGI IMG/M metagenome (GOLD analysis project Ga0210407, IMG submission 150860) | Forest soil microbial communities from Barre Woods Harvard Forest LTER site, Petersham, Massachusetts, United States - Inc-BW-C-27-M | ecosystem: Environmental > Terrestrial > Soil >...
GAACAAAAATTCCGACCCGCGCGATTTTCATCGTCACGCACAATATCGAAGAGGCCGTGGTCCTCGCCGACCGCATCATCGTGCTCGGGCGCAATCCCGCGCACATCCACGCGGACTTCGCCGTGCAGTTGCCGCATCCCCGAGACCGCAAAGCGCCCGCTTTCGTCGACCTGGTCGATTCCATTTACCGCATTCTCACGCAACCGGATCACCGGGACGAGACCGCGCCTCCGAAAGTGTACGAGCCCGGAAAAGCAACGGCTCGAAAAGTCATCATGCTGCCCCACACGCGTCCTGGCGGGATGGCCGGACTTCTGGAAATTCTCGTGGATCAGGGTGGACGCGCCGATCTTCATAGCCTGGCCGGCGAAATCAGCCTGGAAGTCGACGATCTTCTTCCCACCGTGGATACCGCAGTCCTACTGGGGCTGCTAACCGTGGAGGATGGCAGTGCGGTTATTACGCCGGAGGGCCGCGCTTTCGCTGTGGCGGACATTCAAACGCGTAAATCGATTTTCCGCAAAGCGCTCCTGGCGCATGTCCCGCTTCTCCGTCAGATGGAACAATCGCTGAAAGCAAAATCCGATCGCACGCTGAACGATGAATTTTTCCACGATCTACTCGACGAACATTTCAGTGAAGACGAATCCCGCCGCCAGCTGGAGACCGCCATACAATGGGGCCGCTACGCCGAGATTTTCGACTACGACGCGGCGACCGGCAAGCTGACGCTCACCGAGACCTGACCCTCCCGTGCCCGACGCCACTCTTTCCGTGCAGCACACCACACCGATCCCTCCCGCTACGAAGCGGCCCGCCGGTTCGCGCTGGAGTTTTTCTTTTCTGATCGACATCGCGGTTTTTCTTTTCGTGTTTGCCGCCATTTACGGCGTCTACGCCATCGGGCGCACGTGGCTGGGGCCTTTCCATGCACAAGCGGAGATTTCACAGAACCCGCGCGTTCTGCCGCTGTACGCGTTCTATTCGCTGGTGCGCATCGGAGTGGCCTACGCGCTGAGCCTGATCTTCGCGCTCGCGTATGGCTACATCGCCGCCAGCTCGCGCCGCGCGGAAATCGTGATGGTGCCGCTGCTCGATATTTTGCAATCCATTCCCGTACTCAGTTTTCTGCCCGGGGTGATGCTGGCGATGGTGGCCATTTTTCCGCACAGCCAGTTCGGCGTTGAGCTGGGCTCGATTATTCTCATCTTTACCGGACAGGTTTGGAACATTGCGTTCAGCTTTTATTCTTCGCTGAAAACGATTCCGCGCGACCTGCGGGAAGCGGCCATCATTTACCGCTTCAGCAGATGGCAGCGCTTTGCGGAACTCGATCTACCGTTTTCCACCATTGGCCTCGTTTGGAATTCCATGATGTCGGTGGCCGGCGGATGGTTTTTCTTGATGGCTTGCGAAATGTTCGTTCTCGGGGACCGCGACTTCCGCCTGCCGGGTCTCGGGTCTTTTCTTCAAACGGCCGCCAGCCACGGAAACACCTCGGCGATTCTCTGGGGTGTTGGCACGATGGTCGCCCTCATTGTCTTGCTCGATCAGCTCGTGTGGCGTCCGATTATCGTGTGGGCGGACAAATTTAAATTCGAACAGGTGGAAAGTTCCAGCGCCGTGCAAACGACGCTGCTGAGCCTCCTTGGGCGCGCCTCCATCGTCATTCGGTTGTACCGGCTCCTCGTTCGTCCGGTGATCAACTGGCTCACACTGACGTTCGCGGTTGGCGCGCGCGCCGCCGCAGCTTCGTTCGCCGCACCCAAGCAAGAGCGTTCTCGACGCTGGATCGGCTACGTGCTCGCAGCTGCCGTTCTTGTGGGATTGGGTTTCGCGGTCGTTCACGGGGCGCGCGAACTCTCGGCTCTCCATCGGGAGGATTACGGCGAGCTTTTTCGCAGCGCCGCTTTTACGTTTCTTCGCGTAAACGCGGCGCTGATTCTCGGGGCGCTTTGGACGGTTCCCGTAGGCGTCGCGATCGGCTCTAATCCCCGTCTTGCAAAAATCGCACAGCCGCTGGTGCAGATGGCGGCATCCATTCCGGCCACCGCGCTGTTCCCTATCATTTTACTTTTCTTGATTCGCTTGCCCGCTGGGCTGGAAATTGCCGCGATGCTGCTGATGTTGCTCGGCACGCAGTGGTACATCCTGTTCAACGTCATTGCTGGGGCTATGGCCATCCCGACAGACCTGAAGGAAGCGGCCACGATCTTTCGTTTCAGTTCCTGGGATCGCTGGCACCGGCTGATCCTGCCCGGAATTTTTCCTTATTTCGTTACAGGGATGGTCACTGCTTCTGGCGGGGCGTGGAACGCCAGCATCGTCGCCGAGTATTTTCATTTTCAGGGAAGAATTGTCTCGACAATTGGACTTGGCAGCACCATCAGCCGGGCCAGCGACGCGGGCCGCTTCGACGTGCTGCTGGCTTCGACATTGATCATGGCCAGCGTGGTGGTGCTCATCAATCGATTGCTGTGGCGGCGGCTCTACCGGCTGGCCTCGACGCGCTTCAAGCTCGAGACTTGAAGCGGCCCTTGTTCATTCTTTTTCTTTCTTCTCCGGCGTGGCCGGTGCTGCCGTGGAGAGCGTTTGCGCGGGCTCTGACGCCGGCTTTTCCCCCCAAATGTATTGTGCAAACCATTTTTCATTTTCTTCCATCACGGCGCGCTGCTGCTTGGGCTTGGTGATTCCGTGACCGAAACCCTTGTACACCACCATTTTCACGGGGACTCCGCGGTCTTCCAGCGCCTGGCGCAGTTCGTAGGCATTGGGGATGGGCACGCGCCGGTCGTTTTCGCCGTGTTGAATCAGCGTAGGCGTTTTTGCCTTGGAGATATAGGTAATGGGAGAAGTTTTCTTGTAAATCTCGGCGTCGTCCCAAGGAGTCGCATGCAAATACTGCCGCGTGAATGGAGTGATGTCCGTGTTCGCGTAATAGGTCACCCAGTCCGAAATTCCCGCTCCTACGGAAACCGCTTTGAACCGGTCACTCGACGCGGTGATGAAGGCAGAGATATATCCGCCCTCGCTCCAGCCCATCGATCCCACGCGATCCTTGTCCACCCAGCCTTTCGCAATCAGCGAATCCACTCCGGAAATGACGTCGGCGTAGTCGCCCACACCAAGATTTCTCACGTTCAGGGCGCGGAATTTTTCGCCATAACCCGCTGAGCCGCGATAATTCGGCCTGAGGACAAGGGCTCCTTTGGCTACGAAGCGTTCGATCGGATAGTAGCGGTCGGCGTTCACGACCGGCTGGTCTACACCGGTTGGCCCTCCGTGAATCACCACCAGGAGGGGATATTTCTTGTTCGCGCTGAATTTTGGCGGCGTGTAAAGCACTCCTTCGATCGTGGTTCCATCCGCGGACTTCCAGGAAATCACTTCGCGCTTGGCCAGGGTGAATCCTTTAAGCTGCTCTTGCATGGCCGTCAGTTTCTTTGCTTTCCAGGGATCCAATCCCGCAGTGAAAATTTCCGCATACTCATTTTCCAACGCGGCCCGGTAAGCGACTGTCTTATAGTCTTTGGAAAAAGAAAACGAAAGCGCGGATAAACGCTCGGGAGCGCTCAATTTCTCAATCGCTTTTGTCGCTGGGTTCAGGCGGAACGCGTGGGCAAAGGTCTTCTGTTCGGCGGCAAAATAAATTCCGCCAGGCCCCCATCCAATCAGTCCCGGATCTTCATCAAAGGCCTCCGTTAGAATCTGGGGCGTTCCGCCATCCGCGGGCACCACGGCGATGCGAACGTTGGTGTAGAAGAAGTATTTCGCGCCGGCCGCCGTTTCGAAGGCAATCTGCTTTCCGTCCGGCGACCATTTGGGATTCGAATCCGGCCCCGGCGTGCTCACGATTTTCTTCACGGCTTTGTCGCTTACGGTAACGACATACAAATCCTCCGTGTCGGAGGAAATTAGGTCCGGATCTTTCTGCGCGCTGAACGCAATTCGCGTTCCATCCGGCGACCAGGAAAAACCTCCTACGCTGAATTCGTTTCCCTCCGTCAGTTGTTTTGCTTCTGGAAAGCCGCTCGAACCCTCGACCGGCAATTCCATCGTCCACAGGTGGATCATCTGATAGTCGGCGTGCACCACGAAATATTCGCCATATTTTTCCTTCCGGTCCTTCAATGACTTCGGTTCGGGATCTTCGGTGGAAAAGGCAATGTGCTTCGAATCCGGCGCCCACGCTGCGGCGCTCACATCTTTTTCCGTTTTGGTAAGCTGCTGCGCTTCGCCCCCATCCGCGGAAATCACGTAAAGCTGCTTCTTGCCTTCCGGCGTCCCGGAAATTTGTCCCGGGCGGTCGGAAAGAAACGCGATCCATTTCCCATCCGGTGACCATTCGGCATTGGTGCTGGATTTTTTCGAGGAAGTCAACGCACGCGCCTCGCCGCTCGCAACATCTGCAATCCACAAATTTCGTTCGAATGCGTTGTCTTCCCAATTCGTTTTTTGCACTTCGTAGACAACGCGCATTCCATCTGGCGAAATTTTCGGATTGAACACGCTTTTCCATTCGAGCGATTGATCGATCGATGGAATCGCCGAGCCGGCGGGTGCAGCCGGGCAGGGGGCAGACGGTGCAACCGGCTTCGACTCAGCAGGCACACTCTGCCCAGCAAACGCCGGCGAGGCCGGCATCCAGCACACCATCACAATAATTGCGAACAGAAATTCCTTTCGCATGAAGTTCCTCCGATTTTTTTCTCGTAAGAGTGCTCGCTCAGTTCTTGCGGTTCCAGCGGACGAAGCCAATGAAGAGGCCCACTCCCACCAGCGCGAACCCGACATACGTATGCCATCCGTGAAGCATCCACGCGCTGAAAAGCGCGCCCAGCGCCGACAGCACGAACAAAAGCACAGCTTTGCCATTCGTCAACTGCTTCTGATTTTCCACTCGCACTTCGCATTGCGCCAGGCTCGCCGCCCACCAAGCGGCAAGCCAACGCGTGTTTTGCTTCTACTTCAAAACGTAAATCCTATTTTATTCCCGCAGCGCTGTCGTTCTTGTAAATCGCGCCTTCTTTCATCACAAACAGCACGTGTTCGGTCTGCCGGATATTCTCCACCGGATTTCCCGGAACCGCCACAACATCCGCAAGCTTGCCGGCTTCCAGCGTCCCGATTTTGTCCGCCAGCCCGAGCAAATCCGCATCCGCGGATGTTCCCGCCTTCAGCGCGTCGATCGGCTTCATCCCCAGATCCACCATCTGGTGAAACTCTTCCGCGTTTCTCCCATGCGGATAGACCGCTGCATCCGTACCCAATCCAATCTTCACGCCCTTGGCAATCGCCTTTTTGAACGTTGCGTGAATCGCCGCCGTCGCCGCCTCGGCCTTCACGCGAATCGGCGGCGGAATATACATCCCTGCCTGCATTTGCTCGGACAATCCTTGAACCGCCATGAGCGTCGGCACGTAATACGTTCCGCGCTGCTTCATCATGTCCAGGGCTTCGTCATCCAGGAACGAGCCGTGCTCGATCGAATCCACTCCCGCGCGCACCGCTCGCTTCGCGGCTTCCGCGCCGTGGGCGTGCGCCGCCACTTTTCTCTTCAACGCGTGCGCTTCGTCGATCAGGGCGTTCAACTCTTCCTGCGTCAGTTGCGGCGTGTCCACGTCGTCGGCCATCGAAAGCACTCCGCCCGAGGCGCACGTCTTGATAATGTCCGCGCCGTATTTGTGCGCCAGGCGAACGGCGTAGCGCATTTGGTCCGCTCCATTGGCCACGCCTTGCTCCGGCCCCGTTTCTTTTCCAAATACGCCGGAGCGGTACCCCGTCTCGTCGCAGTGGCCGCCGGTCGTCCCAATCGCATGAACGCAGACCAACATGCGCGGCCCCGGCACTACGCCATCTCGAATGGCATTGCGCAGGCCCACATCCATGTAGTCGGTGGATCCGACGTCGCGCACCGTGGTGAATCCGGCCATGAGCGTTACTTTTGCATTGGCCGTCGCGTCCAGCGTCATTTCTGGAATCGTTTTTTGAAATCCATCGAGCGCTGCTTGTTTGTAGTCGGTCGTGTACATCATCGTCAGGTGCGTGTGCGCATCGATGAAGCCCGGCAGCAGCGTCGCATCACCCAGATCGATCACTTCCGCTCCCGCGGGAATCTCGGCGCGTGTTCCCGCCGCCACGATTTTTCCGTCCGCTACCACGACGATGCCCGGCGTCACCAGGGCGTTGCTCTTACCGTCGAAGAGCCGCGCGGCCTTCAGTACGATCACCTTGCTCGCGGCTTTTTGCGCCTGTCCATAAACCGGAAGCAAGGCCAAAACGCTCAATACCAATAACCCGCAAAGTCTACGAAGCATCGTTTTCCCCTCGGCGCGCGGCAATTTCCCGGAACGCAGACAATAGCCCGCTAGCTGGAAAAGTCAAGCACTCTTCGCTCGCTTTGCGGCTTCGCTCCGTGTCGCGTATTCTCTCCAAGCGGTCCTGCCGCACAGTCCGCACTCTTTTTCTAGTCCTGCTGCTTGGTTCCGCAAGATTCGCTCGCCGGCAAATTGCCCTTGGTCCTCGCAGACCCTTTGCGCTATCCTATTGATGTTGAGTCGTTCCCGCCTGCGACTTCAAAATTTTATCTGAGCGTTTTCCCAGCCCATGGGAGCCTCTCATGGGTCGCAGCAGTTGTTTCAAACGCTCGTTTTACGGGCCAAGAGGTCAAGTTTTGTCCGCCAAGTCAGACGCAACTGTTTGTTTCGCGACGGGTTTGTAGCGGAGTAGTCAGAACATCCTTCGTATCTCGATTGAACTATGCAAACTCAACATCACAAGCACAGGCTACTTTTCTCTTTGCCGCGGGATTTTGCGCGGCGACGCCGCATTATTCGCCGCATCTCGAACGTCGCCTTCATCGCCGTTCTCAGCGTCGCTGTCGCTTACGTGATCACGCGACCCGTCGGTGGGACCGGTTTCAAACTTCCCAAAGGCGCGGACCGATCGGCATCCTCTGGTGCAGCGACTCCGTCCGCCGCCTATCCTGAGGGAAGCTTCGCCGACGGGTACCATTTGAAGGACGGCCCCTTCGTGGTCACCGAAGTCAGCGACATCGTTCTGCACGACGCTAAACGCAATAAGGATCTTCACGTTCGGATCTTTTACCCCAATTCCGTGGGTCCTTACCCCGTGATTGTTTTTTCTCATGGCGCAGGAGGATCGCAGACCTGCTGCGACTCGCTAACGCGGCACTGGGCTACCTACGGCTACGTCACCCTGCAGCCCACGCATGAGGACTCTGCCGTCCGAAGGCGCAATGCCGGTGAAGAAAATATCCTCTTACTGCAAGCGGTTCGTGAGGCACTGAAGAATCCCGCACTCTGGGAAAGCCGCCCGCGGGACATCTCCTTCGTGCTCGATTCGCTCCCGGCACTTGAGAACCGCATTCCGGGGCTCGCGGGAAAAATGGACGCCACGCGCATCGGCGTTGGCGGCCATTCGATGGGTTCATACACTGCGGAGGCCATCGCCGGCGCCACGGTCGATCTTCCCGGTCATCCGGGCATGAGCTTTGCCGACCGGCGCGTCAAAGCTATTCTCTGCCTCTCGCCCCAAGGACCCGGCCAGTTTGGCCTCACCGGACATTCCTTCGACGGCATCAAGCTGCCGTTTATCGGGATGACCGGATCGCTAGACAGCCTTGGTCCCGTCGCCAGCCCCGTTTGGCACAAGGCTGCGTTCGAACGCAGTCAACCGGGCGACAAATTTCAGGTCTTCATCAACGGCGCGAATCACATGTCCTTCATCAACGCGCGAACGCTTTCCCCAGCCCCAAGCGCAAAGGCCGAAGCCATCATCGGTTACACAAATTCCGCCTCTCTCGCGTTCTGGGATGTTTATTTGAAGGGGGACGCACAAGCGAAGGAATACCTTCAGTCTGAGGCGCTGCAGGATTCCAGCCACAGAGCCGTCACCCTCTCCCGCCGCTAACCACACCCTTAGAAGTGGCTCAGTTTCCGAGTGCCCGACTACAAATCCAAGCGAGGTACCTGAGCCCGCTGCAACTTCCGAGAACCGGACTTCTAGCCCGGAATAACTTCCAGGTTGCCCGTCATCCAGACACGATCAGTCCGGCCCGGATGATCTTTCAACTCACCTGCCAAGATAATGCCGGCTCATTACCGCCGGGTCGGCTCTCGCTTACTGTTCCATCCGGTCAAAATGTCATTTGTTGCATCGAATATCGTTGTAAAGTATCTAAAAAAGTGAAACAAGCCGCACTCGATGCCGAGAGGAGACAAGCCATGTCCTACAGCGTCTCGACCTTGCTGATCCGCAATCTTCGTGATGTCTTCGGTGAAAACGATCCCGCTCGCCGGCGCGCCGCCATCGACGAGATTTACACTGAAGATTGCGTTTTCTATGACCCCAGCAAGGGAGCCTTTCGTGGCCGTGACGAAATCGACCGCATCGCGGGCGCGATCAAAGCCACTCACCCCGAATTCCGATATCAGCCAACTACCGAGCCTGCGGAATCGGGCGATGGCGGGCTGGTGCGATGGATATCGGGCCGCCCGGGTGAGGCGCCAGCTTACGCCGGGACCGATTTCATCATTGCCCAGGACGGCCGGATCGCCGCCGTTTATCTCTTTTTCGACAAGCTACCCTGAGCTGCCGTTCACATCCGCGTCGAACTCTCAAGGCGTTTCTCTACGCTAGCCGTTTTCGACGCGCGCCTTTATATCCAAGTACGCCCTATCGATGAGCCTGCGTAGTGCTGCGGCGTTTGTGGCCGTTCCCGGTCTCAGCTTCACATGGCGCATGAACTTGCCGGTGCCTTGCAACAAGCGGGATGGATCCGGCAGTTCTTCGCCGTGAAAGAACCCCACGTTTACGTGCGAGGTGAATACATTGACGTATCCGAAGGGCGCATCTCCAAAATATGCAACCGGACAGCCGTCATGCAAAAGCTCCCGGACTTCGTCTCCGCATTTTCGCATCACCTCAAACCACTGAACCGCGATGGCTCCCAATTCACCTGCATGTTCTTTCATCCACGCATCGATGGCGGGATCTCGCTCGACAGCGCCGTTGAATCGTAACAATTCCGTTCTCATCATCGCTCCACTTTCCGCTTTCGAAATCTCAGCTTACGCAGCACCCTTGTTTAGCACTCCCCTTTGACTCCCTCCTTTCTTCTCCGTGAACGCTGCGCTCTCCATCTCCTCGGTGCAAATTTCTTCTTTTCTTCCTCCACCCATCACCCCTCATCGGCGCTTGCGCAAAATCCGCCACATGCCTCACGATATACCGTTCGCCCGCAGTCCCAACGCGGTTCAGTCCAACATCTCGAGGGTTTATAGCGAATGTCGCCCAGTCCGGACGTCTTGATTGTCGGCGCAGGTCTCGCCGGTCTCGGTTGCGCGCGCCACCTTCACGATGCTGGCGTCAGCTTCCAAATCATCGAAGCCTCCGACGGCATCGGCGGCCGCGTCCGCACCGACGTGCTCGACGGCTTCCTCCTCGACCGCGGCTTCCAAGTTCTCCTCACGGCTTACCCCGAAGCCCAGCGCACACTCGACTATTCCGCGCTCGATCTAAAATCCTTCGCTCCCGGCGCCTTCTCCTGGTTCGCGGGCCGCTTGAACAAGCTCGTTGACCCCTGGCGCATGCCCGGCGTGTGGCGCGAAGTCTTTCGCTCGGACTTCGGCACGCTTGGCGACAAGCTCCGTATCGCGCGCCTCCGCAGCCGCCTCAAGCGGACCTCGCTCGAAGAAGTTTTCCGCCGCCCCGAGCGCTCCACAAAAGAAGCCCTGCAATCCGAAGGCTTCTCCCAAGATATGATCCACCGCTTCTTCCGCCCTTTCTTGGGCGGCATTCTTCTCGACGGCGATCTAAAATCCTCCAGCCGCATGTACGAATTTGTTTTTAAAATGCTCTCGGAAGGCGACACCGTAATCCCCGCGAGCGGCATGGGCGCAATTCCAGCGCAACTCGCCTCCAAATTGCCTGCCGACACCATCCGCCTCAATGCCCGCGTCGAATCGCTCCACGAAAACGAAATCACGCTCGCCGGTGGCGAATCCCTGCGTGCCCGCGCCATCGTTGTCGCCGCCGACGGCCCCTCCGCTGCCCACCTCGTCGGCGAAGCCGAGCCCGCCTCGCGCAGCGTCTCCTGCTTTTACTATTCCGCCGAAGAGTCTCCTGTCCCGTATCCCATGCTCGTGCTCAATGGCGACGGCGCTGGCCCCGTCAACAATTTCTCCGTCCTCACGCAAATCGCTCCTTCTTACGCTCCCGCCGGCAAACACCTCATCTCCGTCTCCGTCCTTGGCACCCAGGAACTCACCGACGCCCAGCTCGGCGGCTTCATCATCGCGCAAATGAAAAACTGGTTCGGCCCTGTCGCTCGCGCCTGGAAATTCCTCAAGAGCTATCGCATCCCGCACGCCCAACCGCAGCAATTCCCCGGCGCGCTCGAGCCCGCCGCCCGCCCCGTTCGCATCCGCCCCGGCGTCTACGTGTGCGGCGATCATCGCGACACCGCCTCCATCAACGGAGCTCTGCTCAGTGGCCGCCGCGCTTCCGAAGCCGTCCTCGCCGATCTCTCTCGGTAGCACAGAATTCATTCTGTGCTCTTCGAGTGAAGCCTGGCCTGCGCCGCGACCATCGCATCGTTCCTCCGATCGCATTTCTTCCTTTTCCACATTTCCGCAGAGGGGGCACTTCCGTACTATTGACCCTGTTACTTCCCGCCAACCAAACTGTTTCCAGCATGGCCCGCTACTCAGCCTTTCTCGGGCGTAAAGTTGAGGTGCAATATCGCGCCGGCGATATCCTTCTGCCCGCTTCCGGCACCTTTGTGGCCGACTCCGGCCGCTCCATCTTCCTCGAGCAAAACTTCGAACAGCGCGGCCAGCACAGACATTTCCGCTGGGAAATTCCCTATCAATACCTCGTCAAAATCGAAGAAATGCCCGACTCCGGCGCTGCCGCCAACTCCGCGCCAACGCGGGTCTCCTCCGCGCCCGCTCCCGAAGCCGCTCCCTCCAAAGCCAGCGACGAACCCAAGAGCGCCGCTACCGCCGCAGGTCTCGGCGGCTCCTCCCCCATGCTCCCGCTCTCCCATCGCCACAAAACCGCCTAGTCTTCTCTCCTCCTTCGCCTCTCCGAACTCGCTTCGCCTCGCGGCTCAGTGTCGTGGCGCGACGTCTTTTTCTTCCCCGCGAACTCTGTGCTCTCCGTGTTCTCTGTGTTAAATTCCCCTTTCCTTTTCTCGCCATTCTTCTACGCCGCGCGAAAGCGAGGGGCACTCCCTTCGAATCGGCTACAATAATTCCTCAACACTGAGGAGCCCTCTCATGACACTCGTCCCCGCCCACACCAAAATCGGCTTCATCGGTCTCGGCCTCATGGGCCACCCCATGGCCCTCAACCTCCGCAAAGCCGGTTACGCTGTCACCGTCTGGAACCGCACCGCCTCCCGCGCCGACGAACTTATCGCCGCAGGCGCCAACCTCGCCAAATCTCCTCACGAAGTCGCCACCGCTTCCGACTTTCTCATCACCATCGTCAGCGATCCTCCCGCCCTTGAAGAAGTTCTCTGGGGACCGCACGGCGCGCTGCAATCTCTCAAGCCCGGCGCCATCTATATGGACTCCTCCACCGTCTCTCCCGTTCTTGCCCGCAAAATCGCCTCCGCCTGCGCCGAGCGCGGCGCGCATTTTCTCGACGCTCCCGTCACCGGCGGCGACTGGGGCGCCAAAAAAGGCGAACTCGTCTTCATGGTTGGCGGCGACGCCGAAATTCTCAAATCCGCCGAGCCCGTCCTCGGCGTAATGGGGAAGAAGTGGTTTCACCTCGGTCCCAACGGCGCCGGTCAAACCATCAAGCTCGCCATGAACCTCATCCTCGCCCTGCAAGTCGACGCTCTCGCCGAGTCTCTCGCTCTCGTCATCGGTGCCGGCCTCCAGCCCGAAAAGCTCGTCGAGGTCATGCAATCCAGCATGGCCCGCGCTCCCGTCCTCGACATCAAATCCCAAAATCTTCTCAAGGGCGACTACACGCCCAGCTTCCCTTTACGCCTCATGCACAAAGATCTCACGCTCGCCCTCGATCTCGCCAAGCAACTCAACATCACTCTTCCAGCCACCGCCGCCGCCGCGGCCACCTACGGCGCCGTAAAATCCGCCGCCAAAGAAGACCTCGACTACTCCGCCGTTATGCGCTTCTGGAAATCCTAACCGCCGAGACTCCTAATCTGTCATCCCGACCGAAACAGGCCGACTCTTTCTTCCCACTTTGTTCCCGCAAAGTGGTCGGCCTGTGCAGCGGCCTGTCCCGGCTCTTGTCGGGGAGGGACCTCTCTCTTTTCTTTCTCGTCCTCTCCGTGAACTCTGTGTCCGCGGTGTCCTCTGTGTTAGTTCCTTCTTTTTCCTTCAGTCACAAATCTCTTTCCCGCGCATCCAACCATATCCAATGACCCGCACACGCCATGTTTGGGGCACGCCCCCCTGGACCATCGACTTCCGTCCCGCTCGTCGCCCCCTGCCCGCCCACGTCGACTTCGCCATCATCGGCGCAGGCTTCACCGGCCTCTCCGCCGCCGCCAGCCTCGCCAGACTCGCTCCCGGCAAATCGGTTCTCGTCCTCGAATCCGCCTCTCTCGGCAACGGCGCCAGCGGCCGCACCGGCGGCATGGCCCTCGCCGAAACCGCTGCCGGGCCGCTCCCCGGTCTCGGCGACGTCCTCGCCGACTACAAAAAAATCCTCCGCAATCTCAATATCGACTCGCGCCTCCATCTCCCCGGCGCCTATGAACTCGGCCGCTCCAACACCCTCAAAAACTCCCCCATCTCCTGGAGCGACTCGGGCGATCTCCGGATCGTGCGCAAAGTCCCCGGCGGCACCGTCGACCCCGGTAAAGTCGTCTCCGGCCTGGCCCGCGCCGCCCAAAAAGCCGGCGCGCAAATCATCGAACACGCCGAAGTTCTGTCCGTTGATTTTCAGAATCCACCGCGGATTCACGTGCGCGTGAAATCCCGTGGCCGCGCCCAGCAAAAAATCATTCACGCCAATAGGATTCTTCTCGCCACCAACGCCGCTTCGCTCGAGCTAACCGATCTCCACCGCGTTGCCGATCCCCTGCTCACCTTCGCCGTCGCCACCGCGCCGCTCACTGCCGCACAGCGCAAAGCCCTCGGCCTCGCTGACCGCCGTCCGTTCTATACCACTGACTTTCCTTATCTTTGGGGACGTCTCATGGAAAACAACGCGGCCATTTTCGGCGCTGGCATCGTCGGCGTCGAAGGAGCCGGCAGTTCAACCGCCGCAAAACCAGTCAGAGCCTTCCTGGCCCGCGTTCCCGCCAACGCCACCAGTTCCGCACGCCACAAATCCCACCAAAACGACGCCAACCCTCTCGCCGCCGTGAACATTCACAAAAAAGGCCCCGCCGCGGACCGTCTCGAAGTCCTGGAGCATCGTGTCCGCAGTCTTCACCCCGCGCTCAAATCCATTCGCATCACGCATCGCTGGGGCGGCCCCATTCTCTTCACCGAAAAAATGCGCCCCATCTTCCGTCATCACCCCAGCAGCAACAGCGTCCTCGTCCTAGCCGGCTTCAATGGCCATGGCGTCGCCCTCTCCGTCTACCTCGGCCACTGGGCCGCCCAATCCCTCCTCGGCCAGCGCCCCCTCCCCAACTGGCCCCGCACCTAATCGCGCTTCGTCGTGCTTCATGTGTAGCGGCGGCCTTCCGGCCGCCATCCCTCTTTTTGCTCTCGAATCTCAAGCACCACTAGTTGTGCGCTGAGTGGCGAGGGCGCACGCGCGGCAAATGTTGTGGCGGCCGGAATTCAATGGTGACGTCCTGTTGAGCCTGGACAGGCATTCTGTCCAAGAGAGTGGGCTTGTAACGCCACAGGCGAACGGCGCTTATTGCAGCAGGAAGAAGAGAGTTCGAGCCGCTTACCTGCTTCACATCCATAACTTGGCCGAACTCTCCGATGGTGGTGCGCACCTTTACAGTTTCCGACAATCCATGTCGCTCCCCCGGCCTCGGATAACGCGGCCAAACGAAAGAGACAAGCTCACCGGCTTCCAATCGAGCAGGTTTGTGAGCCAGTGCACGTCCGGGCTCAGGAGAAACAAGAACAGAAAGTTGCGAGGTCATCGCAAACGAAGAGGAAGCGGCGATCGTCTTTTCCGGGAGAATCAACCTAAACGGTTTGCCGCCGTCGCCTGGGCCACTGACAAGGATTGTGGAAGGCGATGACAGGTGCGGCGTTGCTCGCGTAGCAAGCGTTACACTGCGTGGGGCCAGATCTGCGGGCGCGCCGCTCATCGGGCCGACAGCCCTGGTTGAATGTGCGGGTGGCGAATTCGCGGGTGACGGCGCGTTTCGCGCGATTAGCCCGGCCGAGCCGTTGCGCCCTACACTGCCCTCGGGATTGTCGGAATCAGTGAGGGACTGAGCGGACGGACTTTCTGAGCGCGATCCTGCCGTCGCCGGCGGATTCTCTGCAGGCCTAAGCAAGGTATTTGCCGCTGGCGCAGTGGAACCTCGCGAAGTCGTTTCGCCCGGGTGATCCGGCAGGGCCGCTGACGTGGCATCAACAGCCGATATTGATTTCTGGGTGTCCCGAGGGCGCGTTCCCAGCGGGCCGCGCGCCACTGTGAGCCCCACCGTGAGACTGATTGCCGCCAACAAAATCGCTACAGCGGCGACCTGAAATCCGGATATTTCAAGAACATATTTGCGTGAGGGCGAGATCTCGGTGTGATCCGCTGACGACTCGACTTTGCCTGTTCGAACTTGCGGCCCAAAACCGGCGGCTGCAGCGCGGCGGTGCACCTTTTCCGCGAGATCCTCGACAAACTGCGGCAGGTTCGCATCCAGAATCTCCGGTGTCACGATCTTCGATGCTCGATGCCCAGCGTGCGCAATCAGTTCGGGCGAGGGGCGCTGGTCTTGCTCAGGGAAAATACTCTCAGTCGCCTCTCCTGCCAAGCTTTCGAGGGTTGCAGGGATGAGGCTCTCAACCGGTGCCGTCGTAACGCCTTCAAATTCCGGCGTTGGCTTTTCGGACGCGATCCAATTTGAAATTTGCTCACTTGCCTCGGCGGTCAGATCAACAAATCGAATCCCTGCGCTTTTTTTGGATTCCGCCAGCCACACAATCTGCGCGGAGATTTCGATGCTCTGTCCAGCGCGGGACAATGGAAAGCGAATGCGCGGGAAGTAGTCATCCACTGCAAGAGGCTCGGTTGCGGCAACGGCCATGCCCGTCTCACTTATATTGAGGACCATACCGCTATTGGTACCGCCGAGCTCGACGCACGCGCGGGAGGCAAGCGTTGTCCGCATCTGCAGGCGGCGCTCGCGCGTGGGATGAATCCCCTCAACAAGCACATGGCGTTCGGCCTCGGGTGCAACCACTTCCGCTTTCGACGGCGCGTCCGTTCCCTGCTCCGCCTTATTCCGCTGCGCGATTTCTAGCAATGTCGCCAGCTTGCCGCCGGCTTTCGAAAGCGCGTCAAAGACGTACGCAACATTCTTCGGGTTGAACTGCAGCTGCCGGGCAGCAAGCGTCAGCCGGATGCTCTCGTCGATTTCCTCTTGCTGGCTTTCGGAAAGATACTCCTGCAGGCCGGAATACACTGCGCCATTCCCGTAGTTCTCTCTCCACTCAAGAATGGCCTGGCGACGGCGGCTGGCGTCCTTCTCCGATTCTTGTTCTTGGTGTTCCGTGGCCGCACATTCGGCGAACACTTCTGCTTCGCCGTGGGGCAATGCCATGGTTATTTCTGTCAATCCGCCGCGCAGTTCCTGAACCTTGTTCGACGGTAAAGACGTTTTGCGGCAGACCCACTCCCCGCGCATCTTGTCGAAATCAATCGAGGCGCGATATTCATCCGTTTCAAACTTGAACACCGGCAACGGCTTGAGCGGTGGCCACCTGCCGGCCACCAGTAGTTTCATCTCGGCCCGTTGCACGGGAGACGTCAATCCGGCCACGTTGGACCTGGCTCGTTCGTGTTCATTCCATTTCATGATTGCGCCGGGAAAGTTTTATCCGCCAAGCGATTTTGCGGGCGTGCGGCCAGCAAACTTATAGAAGCGCCCGCTGCGTTGGAAATTTGCACGACGAATGTTTCGAAGGACAACCAGTGCGCTGAAGTATTCCAGCGGATTCGACATGTCCCCACCCCGCCGCTCTGTGTGGTGAGCATCGTCCGCCTTATTCTCTTCGTTGTCGAGGGCCCCACAGGAACTCGCAGACCACCGCTCCCGCACAAAACGCCGTGGAACTGCGCGCGTTTGTCACTCCGGCAGAGCACTTCTTCGCAGGCCAGAGAGACTTTCTGGAGATCGGTGCTGTTGAACTTAGGGCAGGGCACGTACATCTCGTCACCCCTTGCAACCCCACTTCAATGTGGGAAGAACCCCTTCTGATCAACTCCCCTGGTCCGCTGTCGTAACTTTCCTGAATGTAGTCAATCCCAAACCCCGCCCGGCGGCAATAGTTGCTCGCCTCCGTTCGCCGAGACCTCGTTCCGGCCATTTTCTGAACCACGTACGTTTCGAGCCATGTACGGAAGCATCTTGCCATCCCCTTCATGTGCCCTGGCCAACTGACAGCCAGGCTTGCTCAGTTGGCGCGTCCTTGCCCTCGCCGCCCCATTGATGTCGTCAATCTCTCCTTGCAACGCTAGGGCAAGGGTAGGACCAGCCGCAAACACCCTCGATCCATGCTCCTGCCTCCCTCAAACTCCTCATTTTGAGCCACCTGCAAGAAAGTCACGATAGTGCTATGCGCTGCATGCCTGATAAACCCGTCATAAAAGGGCACCCATTGGAGTATGTTCCGGTCACTCGCATCATCGCCCGCAAGACGTAGCACCCTACCTAAACGAAGGAGTTCCCTCATGAATTTCGCTCTAAGCAGACTAACCCCCTGCCTTTCCCGTCTCCGCCCCTAGCAAGCAATCCTGGCCGGAGTACACTACATTGACTACAAGAGCGGCTTACAGCCCCCACTCGCCTTCCAGCGCCACGCCACACTCGTCACCTCCGACTTCGACTCCCTCGCTCCATCCCCGCTGCCATCCCGACCGAAACAGGCCAGCTTTTTCTTCCCGCTTTGCCCCTGCAAAGCGGATGGTCTGCGCAGTGGCCTGCCCCGGCTCCTGTCGGGGAGGGACCTCTCCTCTCTTCGCCGTTCTATCTTGCCGCCGCAAAAAAATTATCCGGCACAAGCATCACTACAATCACAAAGACAGCCACCAATACCATCCCAATATCGAAACCAGAAATCCCGCTCTTCCGCCGCACAATCAAATTAACCGCCGCCACCATCAGCCACAAAACCAGCGCGTAGCAACACAGCACCCCGCTCACAAAAAACAGCGGGTGAATATGCACCAAACTAAATCCCACCATCTGCGGCCCTCGAGTCATAACCCAAACCGTCTTTTCCCACGCGATGCGCCCAGCGAACGCCAACCCGAGCGGGGAGACGCAAATCCAAAACACTCTCAGCCATCCTGGAAGGGCACTCTTCATTCAGCATCCTCCGCTTTTCTGTCAAAACGCCTGCGCCGATATTACTCTCGCCTAGGCACCTCATCCTCGAATTTCGACTCAGCCAATATCCCTTCTCCCGTCAGTTGTTCCTACCAAGTAAATAAAGTAAGACAAAGTGCGACTTGACTTACTTCTGCGCACGGCTCATACTTATCTTGGAGGGCCCATGCCAAGCGAACACTCCACCGTCACCACGAAAGGCCAGCTCGTCATCCCCGCCCGCCTGCGCAAAAAATACTCCATCCGCAAAGGCACCAAAGTCGCCTTCCTCGAAGACCAAGGCCGTCTCATCCTCCAGCCCATCACCAACGAATTTATCGCAAAACTTCGCGGTTCCCTCAAAGGCAAGCCCTCCGCGCTCGCTTACCTCCTCAAATCGCGTCGCGAGGAACGCGACCGGTGAGCCGCTTCGCGCTCGATTGCAGCGCCCTCATGACCGTCTACGAAAACCGCCCCGGCGCAACAAAAGTCGCCACACTGCTGCAACAGGCGAGCGACGGTCGCACAAAACTCCTCATGAGCGTCATCAATTGGGGGGAACTTCACTATTCCATGTGGCGCACCCAGGACCCGGGCGTCGCGCGCCAAGTGCTCGACGAAATTTCCCAGCTGCCAATCGCGCTTGTCCCCGCCGACCTCGACCAAACTCGCCTCGCCTCCGAACTCAAAGCTCAGCACCATCTCCCCTACGTCGACTGCTTCGCCGCCTCCCTCGCCCTCCAGCGCCACGCCACCCTGGTCACCTCCGACTCCGACTTCTCCGTCCTCCGCAAAAAACTCCCCATCCTCTGGGCCCGCTGACCTTCTATTCTATTTCCGGATATGGGTGTGAATTGTGGAATGCTACTGAATGTACTACGTAATTAGTTCTATCTGCTATGTGTTATATTTGGATTATCTTGACTCTCGAATTGCCAATTCCGAGGGATGACGGACTCTTTGTGGGCGAGGTGGGTAGCTGGGTGGAAGACAAACATCGCCTGGTTGCCCTCTACGATAGCTTGTTTTCGACGGGAATGAAAAACAAATGGGGCTCGCGCGTTTATATCGATCTATACGCAGGACCGGGTCTTCTGAAAATACGAGACACGAACAAACTCATCTGGGGATCACCGATTCTCGCTCTCGGTGTAAAAGATATATTCGATAAATATATTTTTTGCGAAAATGACCAGAAGTCACTAGGCGCGTTGAGAAGTCGAGTCAGGAATCACTTCCCAGCCGCCAGCGTGGAATTCGTTCCAGGGAGCTGTGATGAGCAAGTTGACAGAATATGTGAATTGATCCCAAAAGCGACCAGAACTCACCACATTTTATCTTTTTGCTTTGTCGATCCTTTCGACCTCTCGCTTCAGTTCTCGACAATAAAGAAGGTTTCGGAGCACTTTGTCGACTTTCTATTTCTTCTGGCCCTTCACATGGACGCAAATCGTAACCTCGCAGCGTACCTTGATATAAAAAATCGAAAGATCGATGGATTCCTCGGGATGCCGGATTGGCGGGATAGATGGGAGTCACTGCCAGAGCCAAAAAAGTTTCCGAGGTTTCTAGCTCAGATGTATTCTGAGCAAATGCAAACGTTGGGATACTTGCCCATAGGATTTGAAAAAATGAAACAAGTGCGTTCCGACGTTAAGAATCTCCCTTTGTACCACCTCGCTCTATATTCAAGGCACGAACTCGCGTACGGTTATTGGGATGAAGTACTAAAATACAGCACTTCCCAATTGCGATTAGATTTGAGGGATTCGTAGTGCCGAGGCAAGGATATGGCTGAGCACTCCAGTATCGAATGGACAGACGCAACCTGGAATCCAGTCCGCGGCTGCACCAAGATCAGCCCCGGCTGCAAACATTGCTATGCGGAGACGTTCGCAGAACGCTTTCGAGGCGTGAAAGGGCATCCCTACGAACAAGGCTTCGACCTTCGCCTCGTCCCCGGAAAACTTGCCGAGCCACTGCGCTGGCGCGGCCCAAAAATGATCTTCGTGAATTCCATGAGCGACCTCTTTCACGATTTGGTTCCCGACGATTACATCGTCGCCGTCGCACGCGTCATGGCTACCGCGAACTGGCACACCTACCAGGTACTCACCAAACGTTCCGACCGCCTTCGCAAGCTTCTCAATTCCGATCTCAAGTTTGCCGCGCAGCAATCCCACATCTGGTGGGGCGTCAGCGTCGAAGACAAGAAATACGGAGTGCCCCGCATCGCCGACCTGCAAAAAGCCGCCGCCGCAGTCCGCTTCCTGTCCGTCGAACCTCTTCTGGAAGACTTGGGAAAACTGGACTTGCACGGCATCGATTGGATGATCGTCGGCGGAGAAAGCGGCCCCGGCTCCAGACCCATGCAAAAAGAGTGGGTGCTGCCTCTCCGCGATCAGTGCCGCAAAAACAAAGTCTCTTTCTTCTTCAAGCAGTGGGGCGGAGTCCGCAAAGCAACAACAGGCAGGCGCCTCGACGGCAAAACCTACGACGAATTTCCAAATCGAATTCAACACCCCGTAATGCCCGCCCAGGAGTGCTCCATTGCCGCCAGCCAAATCGAGTCCCAATTTCTCCCAAGAGATTATCCGTCATCTTCACTTCTTCCCCAGCTCCCGTCAATTCGGACACTCCTGCTTTCGTGAAGTCAACGATTGACCGCGAAGCTTCAGAGAGCCATGAATATCACGCAAATCCCACTAGCCAGGTTCAGTGCGAGATCGCTTGGGATTTTCATACTCCACCAATTTGTGGGAACATACGGCACTCTTTTCCTGGCGGCGTTCGCTAGCTTCTCATTGCAGGAATCACTGGCCCTTCTTCACCTGCACGTTTCACTAAGATTCGTTCACTGGATTCTCACCGAAACTCCTTACTTCCCTATTCAGATAGCCGTTGCCTTTTATCTTGGATGGTCTGTTGGCCGCCGGCTACCGCATCCCAAAGTGACCTTCGTTTGGATACTTCCCTTACTTGTCCTGATTTATGTTGTCGCGACGAATTCTGTTCTCATTTCTGAGTGGTCCTCCGTATTGAACGAACCAGGGATTTACCGTTCGCGGCTCGCCTACTATTTTGTTTCTCCCTGCAATACGTACGTTCAGTGCATGAGCCGGTTGCTGACTGTATTGCCCTTCTACACTGCCGTAGCCTACTCGGCTGGCGCTCGGCTAGGGCAAGTGCTTGAAAGGAGGAGATCCACTCGTACAGCCAGCGGTGAACTGACGATATGAATGTTGGGCTCTCCCCCGCAGTTCGGCCCCCCAATCCTCCCGGAACCCCGCCCTTCCATCCCCGTGCACGACACGTGCTACGCGCCCGAACAAAGTTCGGTACGGCCTATTGTTGCGTTGTCGGTTTTTGCGAAACTGGCGTCTGCTTGGTAGGCACTCATGCGCTATCTCGAAGTATCCAGAACACTTACAGATAATCATTGACAGACGGTACCAATATGTTATAATGAATTTTCAATTCAGCACGATTCCTTCGTGCTCTACGAGCCATGCTCGCCCGCCAAGCGGTCCCTCTAAACCCTTCAGAATCTTCAGGCCTGTCCCCGTTACCGCTCGATGAACTCGAGGTCCCTGTATCTTCTTTACTTGCCACACTTCCAAGTCGCCTCCTAGGTGTGGCAACCAAAGGCCTTACGGAATACCTAACTCGCGTGTTTGCCACACTTCCGAAAAACAGGGGGTGTCCCCTCCCCCTAGAGCGCATTTATCCGCTCCCGCTTACCTCTCAAGTTACTACGTTTGTCGCGAGTTCCGTTCCGGACGCGTACTGCTCCAGTAGCTCCTTCATTCGCAGGCACCAGCGGTCGAGTTCTTCCGCGCCGGTAAAGCCCACGAGGATGGCCACCACGCGCTTCGTCTCGCAGGTGACCATGGTCCGTTCCGAATCGCTCGTCGCGCTTCCGTGTGGACCATGGTCATCCGCAAACAGTGGCAGCCCTTCCAGGTTCAAATCGTATTTCCCAATGCCCTTGTACGTCTCCCCCGCGCGTCCTGCGCGAAACACGATCTCCCCGCTCACCTGCGCCAGATCGTACAAGCCGATCGGCAGCCGGCTCTCCGCCGAAGCCATGTTGATCGCATCCACCACCGCGTTGATGCGCGGCAATCCCTTGCCCGCGATCACGCGCCGCAGCAGCGCTTCCGCCGACCCGCGGTACCGCGCCGGATCTTTTCCCAGCGCTTTGTACGACTTGCGCGTCGCCTCAATTGCCGCGGATTCCAGCACCGCGCGCGGCTCCGGCAACTTCAATATCTTCTCCGCGATCGCCGCCAGCTCCGCATCCAGCCCCGCCGGAGTCGCTCCCACCTCCACCGCCGCCGTCACACACCCCAGCGCCACTCGCGGACATTTCTTCTTCAGCTCGGAATCGATTGAGACAGGAATCATTTTGGGAAGGGCGGGAAACTCAGCCGAAAAACTTGGAAATGGTAGGCTCGTGGGGACTCGAACCCCAGACTTGGCCGACCCGGTCGGCCCGCTCTAACCATCGGAACTGGCAATGAGCGCCTGGATGAGTTTGGCGGATTTCCAGCGCTTGATTTCCGCTTCGCGAGACCGGGCGTCGTGGAGAGATTCATATTTCTCGGAGTATACGAGGTTCCAGGGACCGCGGCCACGCGTGGCGAGATTTTTGCCGCGCTGATGTTCCTGGACGCGCCGCTCCAGATGATCCGTTGAACCGACATAGAATTTTCCGGTGGAGTCGCTTTGCAGTATGTAGACAAAGCCCATGAAGTAGAACAAGGAATGGTAGGCTCGTGGGGACTCGAACCCCAGACCTCCACCGTGTCAAGGTGGCGCTCTAACCAACTGAGCTACGAGCCTACAATCTTCTTAGTTTAGCATGACTGCCCGGCTGCGCCAGAAGTTAGGAATTTAGTGAAAGGGTCCCGAAGTAAAGGCATCGCCTGATTTGAGGCCGCTTCGCGCGCGCCAACCATTTTCCCGGCGAGCGGAATTTTCAGCTTGCCGGGTTGTGCAGACCGAATTCGCGGTGGGTCGTCAGCAGCGCGGATTTAACGGCTTTTTCTTCGACGACGAAGGAAATGTTGCTTTCGGAAGAGCCTTGCGCGATGGCGATGAGGTTCACGTTTTCGCGGCCCAGTGCGTTGAACGTTTTTCCGGCGATGCCCGGCGTTCCGCGCATGTTTTCGCCGACCACCGCGACGATCGCGATGTTGGGGTCGACGGTGATGTGCTCCACCTTGTGATGCGCCAGGTCGTGCGCGAACTCTTTGCGCAGCGCTTCGACGGTTTTCGCGGCGTCCGCGGACGAAACGATAAAGCAGATGTCGTTCTGCGAGGACGATTGCGAAATCAGCAGAACGTTGGCGCGCAATTCCGCGGTGGTCGAGAAAGTTCTGCCGACAACGTCCGGCACGCCCACGATGCCCGGGCCGCCCACGCTGATCAGCGCCACGTCGCGAATCGCCGTCAGCGCTTTTACGCCTCCGCCGATGCTGCGGCCGTGCGGAGTAATTTTCGTGCCGGGGCGTTCCGGCGCGAAACTGTTTCTGATCCAGACGGGAATAGCCGCTTGCACCACGGGATTCAGCGTTTTGGGATGCAAAACTTTTGCGCCGAAGTAAGCCAGCTCCGCGGCTTCGCGATAGGAAATTTCCGGAATGGTTTGCGCGTCGGGAACGAGACGCGGATCGGCGGTCAACACGCCATCCACGTCGGTCCAGATGATCACTTCGGCGGCGTCCATGGCCGCGCCCAGAATTGTGGCGGAATAATCGGAGCCGCCACGGCCGAGCGTGGTGAGTTTTCCATCTTCGCTGGCGCCGATGAATCCGGTTACCAGCGGTGTAATTTCTTTCGCGAGCAGCGGCCGCAGCCGGGCTTCGGATTTTGCGCGCGTCAAATCCATCAGCGGCTCGGCTCCGCCGTGATAGGCGTCGGTCACAATCAGTTCCGTCGCTTCCACGGATTCGCTGGGCACGCCGAGTTCGCTGACGGCGGCGGCGACCAGCGGCGCGGAGAGCCTCTCGCCCAGGCTCGAAATCGCATCGAGCGTTCGGGGCGTGAGTTCGCGCAAGAGCGCCGTGCCGTCACAGAGCCTCCGGCCTTCGGCGAGCACGTCGTCCATTTTTTCGCGAACGGCTTTGCGCGCGTCGTCGTTCGAGACGAGGCTCGCCAGCGCCGAATCGTGCTGCGTTCGCAACGCCGCGACGATGGCCGCGCCCGCTTCGGTGTCGCCTTCTGCGGCGCGCTTCGCGGCATCGATGAGGCGGTTGGTCACTCCGCTCATCGCGGAGACGACCGCGATGCACGGCCGGCTGCGCGCAGCTTTGGCGATGATCTGCGCGGTCCGCGCGATGCAAGCTGCATCGCCGACGGAGGTCCCGCCGAATTTCATGACTTGGAGTTGCGCTTTCATCTTGTCCAATGGGCTGCGTGGAAGGACCACAATTTATTTTTCCTGGGTCCAGCTCAGCCGCTTTCGCTTTCCGGTTTTTGCAGATTTGATTTTAACTTGCAATGCACCGGGCAAGTACTGCTCGTTCTCAAGGCTATTCTTTCCCGCAACACACCGTTCGTACCGGTCTTTTTGCGGTGTAGCCCAGTATTTGTTTGCGTGCGATGGGTCACGCCCCGCGCGCCGATGGCGGATGCGAGCCACGGTCAAGGCGCGGACTGCGGGACACTGCGGGGGAACGGTTTGAGCTGCGTTGGATCGATTTCATCAGGCTGTACGAGCCAGATTTGACGATCCTTGAAATAGGCGAGGAGCTTTTCGTTTTGGACAGGGCCGAGGTCGCGAGCCCACAGGATTTTCGCGGAGTCGATCTCTGCCCCGTTATAGACCCACTCGGAATGGACGTAGTGATCTTTGCTATATCGCACGATAACGAGCTGCTTGCCTGGTACCTTTTCGAGTTGTGCGTCGACGGTGGCGCGGTCGGCGTTGCCTGCGCACCTCCACCGAAATTGATCGCACTCATGACTCAGGGCGCGGCCGACAGTCTGGACGAGCAAGATAACGAGCATCACACGAAGTACCATGGCGCCAATGTGGCGGCCCTTTACGGCAATCGTGTTCAGATGCCGCATCAACTGGACAACGACAATGGTAAGGGCACCGACGAGAGGCGCAGCATAATGCGGCTGGCCCCACACCACCGCAAAGAAACTCAGCAGGCCCAAGGAAATAGCCGCGAGCGGCAGGCGCATTTGGCGATCTCGAAAAAGAAAAGGGACGAACGGGAGAAGCAAGAACTCGGCCCTCCAGAAGAAGAGGGTGCCAAGCAAATCGAATTTCTCCAAGGTTACGCGACGCGCGTCATCCCAAGTGGTGTGGTAGTACACGCGCTCAAAATCGTTGTAGAACTTCTCGAACTGATCATTGCGGTAGTGCAACATAGGTTTGGCGTGCTGCCAAAGAAACATTGGTGCGGTGACATGAGACTCGGTGTTCAAGACACGCGGCAGCAAGAGTGGATTCCCGGTCAGGCGCCAGTTGTAGTAGGCCATGAACATGCCTAGGAGCAACATGGAGCCGATGAGGGGAAGCAAAACTCTGCGAACCCGCACTTGGAGTTCGATTCGGGTATGGAGCTTACCCACCATCCACAGCAGGAAGTAGACGGCGCACGGAAGGCAAAATATGAACCCTTCGTACGGCCGGGTGTTGGCCAGAATGCCGACACCGAGTCCCAGCAGCAGCGCATCGCGCAAGCGCGCAGAGCGGCGGATTCTTCCCAAGGCTCCGAGCACAAGCGCACCGCCGGCAGCGGCAACCGCTCCCCCCAATAGCTATTGATCCAGTAGGTGGCAACACTCAACCGCAAGGCGACGAGGAGACCACCGAGAAACGCCCAACGCGGCGGCATCCAGGCCTGTAGCATCCACAAAATCAACGCGCACATAGCAGCGTTGCTCAACAGCACTCCGATCCACGGATGCCCGAAGAGCTGTCCAATCGCGAGGACGAAACCCTGTGCAGGCGGATAGATGGAGGAATAGGTTGGGTTCCAATTGACGTGCATGGTGTCGAAGCTGACCCACATGGGATGAGTCGGGTTGGTGAGCCGTCCATGAGCGAAAGTGTCGCTCATGAGCAAGTAACTGAATTCGTCATGGACGCCGGGGACAGGAATGTGCAGTGCAGGCAGCAACAGGAGTCGAAATCCGATGACCGCAAAAAACAATCCCCAAACGGAGAGGACTCGCCTTTCCGTAAAACGCGCCAAGGTATTTTCGGCGCGGCGTAGCCGCTCAAAACCGGAAAGAAAGGGCAAGATGGAGGCGATGGAGAGGACGAGAAGACTTATCAGGGTGTAAAGATTTTCGGGCAGCAAAACGACGATTCCTCACTTTTGCGGTTGAGAATGAGCGGAAGCGTCTCGCGATTCTCACCTCCAGTCTAGCGAATTCCCAGGGATCAGCTTGCGACGTGTGCCCAGCACCGCAATACTCGATCGCCGGCAGACGAAAAAAATTTGGCAGAGCAGTTACACATAGGAATGCGCGGATCAAACTCAACCTTGCCCGCCTGCAAGAGTGTCTCTCACAATAACCACTATGCCTGCCCTCGCGCCGGAAGCCCCGGGAAAGAACGACTTGCGGGCCGAAAATAAATCCTATCGCAATTTGTACATCTTGCTGTTCCTTAGTGGATTCATATTGCGTTTCGGATTTGCGCTGTGGCGGAAGACATACGTGCGGTACCCGCCGTCGATTCTTCCGTTTGGGCTGGAGATCTGCAGCATCGCCGCGCACATCGTAAGAGGTCAAGGTTACAGCTCGCCTTTCCTGGTGGATACCGGGCCGACCGCCTGGATCGCCCCGGTGTACCCGTATATGGTTGCCGTCGTGTTCCGGCTGTTTGGAATCTTTAGCCAGACTTCGGCGCTAGTGATTATTGGAATCCAGTGCGTCATGGCCGGCGCGACTTGCGTCACGATTCACGCGTTGGGCCGCCGCACGATTGGACCGAATCTAGCGCTTTGGGCTGCCTGGATCTTCACTGTAAGCCCGATCTTTTTTCGCTGGCCGGTTTCCTGGATATGGGACTTTACCGCCAGCGCCTTGCTCCTCTCGATCGCGCTGATCTTCAGTCTTGACGCCGCGGAAGACGGCAGAAAAAGGAGTTGGTTGAAACTGGGCGCGATATGGGCGTTGATCGCGCTGACCAATCCCGCGTTGCTGGCAGTGCTGCCATTTTCTTTCGGGTATGCAACTTACATGAGATACCGGGAGCGGCGCGACTGGGTGCGTTCGTTAGCTCTGTCAGGGGCAGTGTTTGCCGTATTGGTGGCGCCGTGGCTCATTCGAAACGATCTAGTTTTCGGGCAGCCGGTGTTTTTTCGCGGGAACATGTGGTTTGAATTTCATCTGGGAAATTACCATGGAAGTAATGGGATGGGCTTCAGCGGAAAGCATCCTACAAACAACGCACGCGAGCTGCAAAGGTACTCGGAAATGGGGGAGCTGCGATACATCCAGTGGGCCAAAGAGGATGCTCTTAAGTTCGTGCGGCAAGACCCCGGTGAGTTCCTGGAATTGTCGCTGCACCGGGCGTGGTGGTTTTGGGATGGAACGCCCTTGCTCTACTGGAGTCCCGAGTGGTGGAAGCCGTGGAAGTTTTGGCCGCTGTCTGTCCTCGCTTGGCTGGGTTTGCTCTTCGTGCTCACGCGAAGACCACGCGGATGGATTCTGTATGCCGCGGTCCTGGTCGTTTACCCAATGCCCTACTATTTGATCTATCCGGTTGCCAAGTATCGGCACGCCATCGAGCCGGAGATGGTGCTGCTGTCGGTCTATTTCGGGAGCGTCGTGTGGTCAGAAGTTCGCTCCGTCGTGCGACGGCGACAGCTGGGAAGAGCCTCCTCGAGCGGGCCTGAGAACCTTGATGCCCGGGCAATCGCGCGTTAGATTTCGGGCCGCCGCGCCAATCCACGGAGAATTCGAACGAGGTGATGGAGATCTGCCGGGGCGAAGCTTGCAAACGCCCGGGTCACGACCCTCAGTTGAGAGTGGGCCGAGGCGGATGCTATCCTGCCAGGTATGGCGGACCACGTCATTTCGCCGCCGGAAGTGGCGCTCCCCGCGCCATTCGAACACTCCCGGCGGCAACTGGAAGCTTTGCTCGAGGTGAGCGAGGCCATAGCGCAGCAGCGCGATCTTCCCGCGCTATTCCACGATCTTGCCGAGCGGCTGCACAGCGTGGTGGAATTTGATTTTCTAACGCTGGTGTTGCACGACCCAGTGCGCAACGTGATGCGGTTGCACATTCTGGAATCGCGGCTCGACAGTCATCACTCCAAGCCAACAGGCAGCGAAACGCCGATGGAAGGACATCCCTCCGGGTGGGTTTGGCAAACGCAGCAGCCTTTCGTCGTAACGGACATTCATGAGGACGACCGTTACCCCGAGTTTATGTCGCGACTGCGGGAGGTGAACGTGCGGTCGCTGGCAATTCTGCCGTTGACGACGGCTCAGCGGCGGCTGGGAGCGATGGGATTCGGGCACATGGTGGCGCAGGGAATCACGGCGGCGGGACTGCAATTCATGCAGCGGGTGGCGAGCCAAGTGGCAGTGGCGGTGGATAACGCGCTGAACTACGAAGCATCGCAAGCGTACCAACTGCAACTGGCGCGGGAACGCGACCGCTTGCGAGTGCTGCTGGAAATTAACAATGTGCTGGTGAATAGCCGCGAGCTGCCGGAGCTTTTTCGCGGAATCGTATCGACGCTGCAGCGGGTGATTCACCACGACTACACGAGCCTGGCGCTTCTCGACCGGGTTACCGGACTGCTGAAGATTTACGCGCTGGATTTTCCCGGGCGACAAAATATTTTCAAACAAGAAATCACAATACCGCGCGAGGACTCACCCGCCGGTCATGCGATAACCAGCGGCGAGCCGCTGATCGCGAGCGGGGCGGAACTCGACCGATATTCCAGCGAAGTGGTGCGCAAGCTGCGCGACGAAGGTCTGCAAGCGGTGTGCTGCATTCCGCTGATCAATCACGGGCGCACATTTGGAACGCTGAACCTGGCGAGCCGGCGGCTGGATGCTTTCACTCGCGAGGACATCGAATTGTTGCAGCCGGTCGGGGCGCAGATCGCGATCGCGGTGGAGAACGCGCTGGCGTTTAAAGAAATCGATGCGCTGAAGGACAAGCTTGCGGAAGAAAAACTATATTTGGAAGAAGAGATCCGGACGGAATTCAATTTCGAGGAAATTATCGGCGATAGCGCGTCATTGAAGCGCGCGCTGGCGCAGGTGGAGCTGGTGGCTCCGGCGGGAACCGCAGTGCTGGTTCTTGGCGATACGGGGACGGGAAAAGAATTGATCGCGCGGGCGATTCATAATTTGAGTCCGCGGCGGGAGCGGACGTTTGTGAAGGTGAATTGCGCGGCGATACCCGGCGGGCTGCTGGAATCGGAGCTTTTCGGGCACGAACGCGGGGCGTTCACCGGGGCGATCAGCCAAAAAATCGGACGATTCGAGCTGGCGGATGGCGGCACGCTATTCCTGGATGAAGTCGGCGACATTCCTCTGGAACTGCAACCGAAACTGCTGCGGGTTTTGCAGGAGCAGGAGTTCGAACGACTGGGGAGCAACCGAACGCAGCGTGTGGACGTGCGGATCGTGGCTGCGACGCATCAGGATCTGTCGAAGCTGGTAGCGGAGCGGGCGTTTCGGAGCGATCTGTATTACCGGCTGAACGTATTTCCGATCCACGTTCCGGCGCTGCACGAGAGGCCGGAGGACGTTCCGCTGCTGGTGCGTTACTTCGTGCAAAAATTCAGCCGCCGGTTAAACAAGACGGTGGAGTACGTGCCCACGGAGGCCATGGATGCGCTTTCGAAATACGGGTGGCCGGGGAACATTCGCGAACTGGAGAATCTGATCGAGCGCGCGGTGTTGCTCTCGCCAGGAAGAGAACTGCGGGTGCCGGTATCGGAACTGAAGGCGGTGTCCGACGGGGCGATGGACGGGGCTCCGAGCTTGAGTTTTGCCGGAGGCGCTGCAGCGGATTCCATTGCGACGCTGGAAGACGCGGACCGGCAACACATCCTGCGGGCGCTGCGGAAGACAGAATGGCGCATCGCGGGTCCCAAAGGAGCGGCGGCGCTGCTGGGAATGAAACGGACAACATTGCAGGCGCGCATGCGGAAGCTCGACATTCGCCGGCCGGTCTAGCGTGGGGCGATTGCTCATTTTGCTTATGTGGCTGCTAGTAGCGTTGGTCACGCTTTGGTCGGCGGCGGCGCTGTATTTTGATTTTCCGTTCGAACGGCTGCGAGTTCCCACCGCGATTCTTTATTTGCTCTTAGCGGCGTGCGCTCTTTCTTTCCTGAAGCCGCACGCGCGCGGGGCGCTTGCGTGCGGGGCGCTTTTTCTTGTGGTTCTGGTCTGGTGGCTGACGATCAAGCCTTCGAACGACCGCAATTGGTATCCGGATGTGGCGGAAACGGCGTGGGCAGGCATCGACGGGGACCGCGTGGCGCTGCACAATTTCCGGAATTGCGAGTACCGGTCGCAAACGGACTATTCGTGCCGATGGGAAACAAAAACTCTGGAACTTTCAAAGCTTCGCGGGGTGGATGTTTCGTTTGTGGATTGGGGATTGCCTTATATCGCGCATGCGATCGTCAGTTTTGAATTCGGCGACAACGATTATGTGGCGGTGTCCATCGAAACGCGCAAGGAGATCGATCAGCATTACTCGGCCGTTCGCGGATTTTTCCGCACGTATGCGCTAATTTATCTTTTCTCGGACGAACGCGACGTTTTGCGGCTGCGCACCAACTACCGGCACAACGAAGAGGTGTATCTTTACCGGACCACGGCGACGCCCGAGTGGTCGAGAGCGCTTTTTCTGCAATATCTAGCGCGCGCGAATGAACTGCACGGGGCCGCGGAGTGGTACAACGCGCTTACGGACAACTGCACGACGAATATTTTTACCGAGATGGCGCGGACGGGGCATTTGCCGCGCGGGAGTTCGCGGCTCGATCCGCGGATTTTGTTTAGCGGGCTTGCGGACAAGATGCTTTATAACGGCGGCAACTTTGCGGGCGGGAGCCGCGAGGGTGGATTGCCGTTTGAAGAGCTGAAAAAACGCGCGCACATCAACGCGGCGGCGCGGGCCGCGAGTTATGCGGACTTTTCGCGGGAGATTCGCGCCGGCCGGCCGGGATTCGAATTCCTTTCGCCGGAAAGATAGTTGATCCCAAAATTTTGGCGCTTAGAGCCGTGCTGAGAATGCCATTCGCCGCACGAAGGAAGTGCTGGCGAAGAACGATGCGGATGGTGCGTGCCGACGGCCACACCGTGGCAGGTCGGCCACGGTTTTGAGGACCTCGATTCAGAAATATCCACTGGAATATCAATAAGTTAGGGGACGGTCCGGGACTTGCCACTGCTATTGGCAGCGAGTCACCAGGAGGCCTCCTATGCTTGGAAACGTAAGACTCAAAGCGCAACACTTCTTGCTGTTTTTCGCGGCGCTGGCGATGACTGGCTGCCAAAGCGGGGGCAAACATTTTGCGCCGACGACCGCTCACGCGGCGGCGACGGGGACAGGGGCAAAGACGGTAGGACCGCCGCGCGTGCAGGGCGTCTTGCAAACCTCGGCTTCCGGAAGAGTATTGGGGCGCGATTCGGCGTTTACGGTGTACAACGATCCCGCGAATGGGGTTTCTTTCCGCTACCCGCGAATTTACTTGCTCGAAGAAGCTGATGAAGATTCTGACGAGGCCGCTTCGCAGGAAACACAAAAGAGTCTGGACGTCGAAGAGCCGGGGTCCGTGCTGGTGGCCACGGTGCAAATTCCCGCCGACGCGTATCCGCGCACGACGTTCGTGAGCGGGACGCTGCGATTCATTGTCAACAGCGAAGCCGCGCCGGAGGCTTGCTACTCTTTTGTGGCACAGGACGAGGAGGGCAACGTCACGGGGTCAACGACGATTCAGGGTGCGGAGTTTCAGTGGCGGGAACGCGCGGAAGAAGGCGACGGGACCAACTATAACGAGCGTGATTACGCGGGCTACGCGAACGGCGCGTGTTACGAATTCCGGCTCGCGGTGGTGTCCTCGAACGTCACCGACGCCGATGATGAATTCAAGCCCGCGGAAACACAAAAAATTCTTCACCAACTTGAGAAGATCGTGGCCTCGACGCAGTTTTATCCGGCTGGCACCAAGACTCAGCATCCCTGATGCGCGACTTGGTTGTTGGACGCCGCGGCCCGTGGTCCAGACCTCCGAAGACGGAGATTGCTCGCTGGAATAAAATGGACTTATGGAGAGTCTAAAAGGGCTGTCTGGCGCGTTCCGACAAAGAATCATCGATTAGCGGGCACGCTTCACTTTGGCTTTCGAGTGTGGTCTTCTAGAGCCAGGCCATGAGAGTAATGATGACACCACGCTGTGCTCTGCTCCCGTACTTCTTTGGGTCAATATTTCTTTTCTTTGTTGCGTCGTCGGGCGCCGCGCAAGGGGAGAACCAGGCGACGATTCGGTTTGTGCGCAATCCGGATGTTGCGCCGGATTTCAAGCTGGCGGGGCTTGATGGCAAGCCGGTGACGCTGGCGGGCTCGAAGGGAAAAGTGATTTTGCTGAACTTCTGGGCGACGTGGTGCGGGCCGTGCCGGGCGGAGGTGCCGGACCTGATCGAATTGCAGAATAAATATAAGGATCGATTGCAAATTATCGGGCTGGTGACAGACGACGACGATTTGGATGAGGTGGGAAAATTCGCAAAAGAGTTTGAGATTAATTACCCGATCGCTTTTGCCACCGCGGATTTGCGGATTCAATATGGGGGGATTCCGGCGCTGCCCACTTCGTTTGTGCTGGACACCGAGGGCCGCGTCGTCCAGAAGCATGAAGGACTGCGCAATCCCGTGCTGTACGAAACGGAGATTCGCGCGCTTCTCGGATTGCCGATCGACGGAATACGCGTGGAGACGTTTGAGGATACTGGCGAAATTTTTTTGAAGCACGCGGACCGGGCGAGCCAGCTTCCGGGAGTCGATCTTACGAAGCTGACGGCGGAGCAGAAAACCGTGGCGCTCCACCGCTTCAACGCGGAATCGTGCAATTGCGGGTGCGGGTTTACGCTGGCGCAGTGCCGCATCTACGATCACAACTGCGCGATCAGCAGGGGCATCATCGAAAAAATTATAGCCGCAATCGCTCATACTCCCGTTAAGGGAGCAGCGCCCGTTGACGCGATGCCGGCCGGCACGCCAGAGGTTCCCGAGCGGCCGCCCACGGCGCCAACTCCCGCTCCTACTTCATGATCTGGTCGGAACCGATGCCAGGATTCTCACCTAGTGTTAAAAAGGCGAATGGCGGCGCGTTCGCGCTGCTATCCTGTTAGCCTGCGATGCGCGTGGCGACGAGACTTCTTTTCCTCTTTCTCTTTCTGCTCTCTTTCAGCGGATGGATTTCTCCACCTGTTGCGCTGACCCTAGGAATTATTTTCGGTCTTTGCTTCACGCATCCTTACGAATCGCAGAGCAGGGCGGCCGCGCGAATACTTTTGCAGGCGGCGGTGGTAGCGCTGGGATTCGGGATGAATTTGCACGAAGTGCTGAAGGCCGGGCGCAGCGGATTCGTGTACACGGCGTTGGGAATTTCGTTTGCTTTGATTGCCGGGATTTTGCTGGGACGGATATTGAAAGTCGGAAAAAAATCTTCGTTCCTCATCACCAGCGGGACGGCGATATGCGGCGGAAGCGCCATTGCGGCCATCGGACCGATTCTGCGAGCGGATGACGAGGAGATGGCCGTATCTCTCGGGACTATTTTTGTTCTGAATTCCGTGGCGTTGCTGATTTTTCCGGTGATTGGGAATGCGCTGCATCTGTCGCAATCGCAATTTGGATTGTGGGCGGCGCTGGCAATTCACGATACGAGTTCCGTGGTTGGCGCCGCGGCGAAGTTCGGAGCCGAGGCGCTGGTGATTGGCACAACGGTGAAGCTGGCGCGAGCACTGTGGATTGTGCCGCTGGCGCTGGGTACCGCGTACTTTATGCGGCGCGGTGAGGCGGCGGGGGAGGGGTCCGAACGTGGGAGATCGCGCGCGCCGATTCCCTGGTTTATCTTATTTTTCTGTCTGGCGGCCGTGGTGAACAGTTATTTTCCAGCGCTGGGACATGTCACAAAATCTCTCTTCACGCTGGGGCGGCTGGGGCTGACGGCGACGCTGTTTTTAATCGGCACGGGAATCACGCGGGAGACGCTTCGAACGGTGGGATGGCGGCCGTTGTTGCAAGGGGTGCTGCTGTGGGTGGTGGTGGCAATGACTTCGCTTTACTTCATTCGAATCGGAATCATTTCTCTGTAGACGACAGTGATTCGGACATCGAAAAGCAAGAGCGGCCCGCCTCCCCGACCGATGTCGGAGTAAACGACAGGGGGGCTCTACACAAGCGGGCGCGAACTGAAGCGTTCAGCGAAATGAGTGATGGAATTATTTTTTCAGGAGGTCGAGAACGGCGCCGGTCATTCCTTTTACACCGGTGCGAATGGCGGGCTCGGGGAGAGGCGCGAATTCGCTGGAGTGCGGACCAGGCGGGAGCTTGCCGTTTTCGGTTGCTTCCTTCCATTTTGCTGGGTCGCTGGCGCCGAGCCAAAACATGCTGATGGGCGGCTTGGGATCTTCGAGAGCGAAGAGGCTGAAATCTTCACTGGCCATGATGGGTTGACCGGGCCAGACGTTTTCTTTTCCGAGCGATCGTTCGAGCGAAAGTGCGACGCGGCGTGTTAGTTCGGGGTTGTTGATGGTAGCGGGAACGTGATCGGGATCGACCTGGATGATGGGCGCGCGTTCGGCGGGGACGCCAGCAGCGGCGGCGATTCCGTTGGTGATTCGAACGATGGCGGCGAGAACTTTTTCGCGCTGCGCAGGATTCATGGTTCGAACGGTAAGTTGAAGATGCGCGTCGTCGGGGATGATGTTGTGTTTGGTACCGGCATGGAAAGAGCCGACAGTGATTACCGTTGGAAGTTGCGGATCCATTTCGCGACTGACGATGGTTTGCAGGGCAACGACAATTTCCGACGCGATGAGGATAGGATCTTTTGTTTGTTGAGGAGCGGCGCCGTGACCGCCATAGCCGCGGACGGTGATGTCCACGGAATCGGCGCCGGCGAGAAGCGTGCCTTCATGCCAAGCGACTTTGCCGGCCGGGATGGCGTTGGTGTCGTGGAGCGCTAGAACGTAGTCAGGTTTCGGGAATTGGGTGTACAGACCGGCACGGAGCATGGCGTTTGCTCCGCTGACAATTTCCTCAGCGGGCTGTGCAATGAGAACGACGGTACCTTTCCACTGGTCCTTCAACTGAAAAAGTGCGCGCGCGGTCCCGAGAAAAACAGTCATGTGGATATCGTGGCCGCAGGCGTGCATGACGTTGACTTCGCTGCCATCGGCACGTTTCGTTTTGACATGGCTTGCATAGGGGAGGCCAGTCTTTTCTTCGAGCGGAAGAGCGTCGAGTTCCGTGCGGACATAGACAGCAGGGCCGGAACCATTGTGGAGAACTCCAACGACGCCATAGGAGACGAGGTCTGGTTTAGCGTATTGGCCGAAGTGGTCGGTGACTTCGTAACCGATGGAGCGGAGTTCGGAAGCGATGAGAGCCGAAGTTTCTTTTTCCTGCGTGGAGAGCTCGGGATTTTCGTGGAAGTGTTTATAGGTGGCAGTGAGGGAGTCCATTTGCTTTGAAATGGATTGGTCGAGAGCGGATTGCGCGTGAAGCGAGGAGCCGCCTGGAAATGTGGATATGAAGGCCAAGTACAGCGGGATTGCGAGTGATTTCATCGAGGCGCCTCCGAGGCGAGCGAGCATCTTAGCACCGGTACGGATGAGTTCCAGAGGTATGGGGGAGTTTTCGAGCGGAGAAAGAGCCCGGATTGAAATCCGGGTTACTGGCGGCTTGCGAAGGAACGTCTTGGGTAATAGACTCGCGCGCAAAATCTCATGGTTTCGAAGTGCTGGTTCAAGGAGGATATTTGATGAATCGACGAATGATTTTCTTGGCTGTGGCATTGGGGGCGGCGGGAATTTTCACCGCTAGTGGAGTTTTTTCCAAAGCGCCGGAGCAAGGCACTCGCCGGGCGATCAATTTGGCGGACGACAATCCGCAAGCCCCGTTTAGCGGAGCGGTCCTTACGGGCAACACTATGTATTTGTCTGGGCGGATCGGCTACGACCCAAAGGTAGGAAAGCCGCCCGCAGATGTGGATGAGGAGATCAAGATGGTACTCGACCGCGTGAAGGCTACGCTAGGGCAAGCGGGAATGACGATGGACGATCTGGTGTACGTGCAGATCGCGTGCACGGACCTGTCGCTCTACGACAAATTCAACGCTGCTTACAAAACGTATTTTACGGCGAAGGATCTGCCGGCGCGGGAGTTTATAGGGGCGGGGTCGCTGCTGCGCGGTGGCCACTTTGAGATCCAGGCGATTGCGGTGAAGCGATAACTAGAGGTCAGTAGAAGAAGAGAAGTTGACAGTTGTTTAAAGGGAGCGGATACTGAACAGTGTTAAGTTACTGATGACAGGGTGGCCCTTTGGGTGTGAAAGAGCGGAGAGCGCGACAAAAGAAGTTTCTGCGACAGGAGATCCTGGACGCGGCCAGTGAGCTGTTTGTGCGCGATGGGTTCGAAAACGTGTCGATGCGGCGGATAGCGGACAAAATCGAGTATTCCCCGACGACGATCTATTTATATTTCAAAGACAAAGCGGAGTTGCTGGAAAAAGTTTGCCAGGAGACCTTCGAGCGGCTGGTGCTACGGCTGACGAAGATTATGGAGCAGCCTGCGGACCCACTGGAAAAGCTGAAGCGTGGATTGCTGGCATACATCGAGTTTGGGCTGGAATACCCAGATCACTATAGGGCAACGTTTATGATGCCGTTCCCGGAGGGTTTCGATAAGGAGAAATATCACCAGCCTGACTCGCCCGGCATGCAAGCTTTTGCGTTTCTGACCAGGGGGGTTTCAGAGTGCATTGCTGGTGGAAAGCTGAAGGCCATGAACGTGGAGTTGGGAGCGCAGACATTGTGGGCGGGGGTGCATGGAATCACTTCGTTGCTGATCACGCACGATAGGTTTCCGTGGGTTGGGAAGAAGCAAGTGATTCATTCGATGGTAGATACGCTGGTAAGCGGAATGGCGGGCTGAAGGAAAAAAATTTCTTTTGGAAATTAACACTGTTCATTCATTGAGCGATGTTACTTCCAAAGAGGCCGTTACGTAAGCTGAGTAGGAGTGCACGAGCATGGGGTTGCTAGCCAGGCGGAACCTGTTTCACGACAAGATGAGATTTGCGGTGACGCTGACGGGCATCGTGTTCGCACTGGTGCTGATCATCATTCAGTTCGGGCTATTTCTCGGGTTTACGACCACGACTTCGAACAACATCGACCATTCGGGAGCGGATTTGTGGGTGGTGTTTCACGGGGTCGGATATTTCGACACAGGGCACGCGTTTTCCGAGCGGAAGTTTTATCAAGTGCTGTCCACGGCGGGAGTGGGGCAAGCCGAAAAATACATGCAAGCGTTTGGTCGATGGAAGCGGCCGGACGGACGAATCGAAAACATTCAAGTGATCGGATTTCATCCTGGGGGCGGGCTGGGCGAGCCGTGGAATGTGGTGCAAGGAAGCGCCGCGGACGTGAAGCAAGAAGACGGGGTGCTTGTAGATGAGTTGTACAAGGAAAAACTAGGGGTAGCAAAGATCGGTGACCGGATCGAGATCGGTGACCATCGTGCGCGCGTGGTGGGTTTTACGCGGGGAATTCGTTCGTTCACGACGTCGCCGTTCGTGTACGCGTCATTCAAGAGTTCGCTGGATTACACAAATCCTGTCTCGAACGAGGACAGTACTGCGTATGTGCTCGTAAGGGCGGCGCCGGGCGTTTCTCCCGTGGAATTGCAGAAGCGATTGCGCGGGCGATTAACGGATGTGGATGTATATACGACGCCGGAATTCAGCCAGCGCACCCGTTTCTATTGGATGTTTACGACAGGAGCGGGACTGGCCGTGCTCACCGCGGCGCTGATGGGGTTGGTGGTTGGAGTAGCAGTGGTGGCGCAGACGATTTACGCGGCGACGATGGATCACATTCGTGAGTACGGGACGCTAAAAGCCATGGGCGCAACCAATGGGTATTTATACCGCGTGCTGATCGAGCAGGCAGTGTGGAGCGCGGTGCTGGGATACGGACTGGCGATGATCGTGGCCCATTTCATCGTGCAAGCCAGCGAAAAGGGCGGGGCGATCATTTTGATGCCCTGGTCGATGACCGCTGGAATGCTGGCGCTGGCGGTTGGAATGTGCATTGCGGCGGCGCTGGTTTCCATCAACAAGGTGACGCGGATCGATCCGGCGATGGTTTTCAAGGGATAAGACGCGAGGGATACAAAGGAAGTAGGTGAGAAGGACGATGCACACGACGACTGAAACACAGGGACGAACGCTGATACGGGGCCGGGGTTTGGGCAAGGTGTACCGCGAGGGGACGACGGAGTTGCGGGCTTTGCAGGGAGTTGACCTGGATGTGCGCGGCGGTGAATTGACGCTGTTAATGGGGCCTTCGGGGAGCGGAAAAACAACGCTCTTGTCGATTTTGGGATGCATCCTGCGTCGTACTGATGGGACGCTGGAGATTTTGGGTGAAGAAGTGTCGGCGCTGCCGGAGCGCGAGTTGCCGCGTATTCGAAGGGAAATGTTTGGGTTCGTGTTTCAGGGATTCAACTTGTTTCCAGCGCTGACGGCCGGGGAAAACGTGGCGCTGGCGCTAGATCTGCGCGGAGTGGGCGCGGCGGAAGCGCGGAAACGAGCGGAAGAGTTGCTAGGTGAAGTGGGGTTGGCACAGAAAATAAAGTCGTACCCGGCGGATATGAGCGGAGGACAAAAGCAGCGAGTGGCCATCGCGCGGGCACTGGCGGGCGATCCGCCGATTTTGCTGGCGGACGAGCCGACTGCGGCCTTGGATTCGACGAGCGGACGCGCGGTGATCGAGCTCTTGCAGCGGCTGGCGCGCGTGCATGGACGCGCAGTGGTCATGGTGACGCACGATCCGCGCGTGCTGACCTTTGGGGACCGGATCGTCCACCTGGAAGATGGGCGGATTGTGGGGGAGGAAGAACACGTCACCAGGACCGCTGAGATGCCGGCTGCGGGTCGAGGGCTGGAGCGGCTGGCGATCCGGGAAGAAGTTCGGTTTGGTTTTTAGGAATTGCGAGAAGGGGAGACGACCATGAAGCGAGCCATCTACGCGTTGATTGCGGCTGGGATTCTTTTTGCGCTTTCGACGGCCAATTTATTGCGAAACCGGGAGCATGCGGTGGCGGCGGCAGCGCCCGACGGGCGCGACGCAGGTTCGGGCGTGATCGCGGCGCCAGGACGGGTGGAGGCGATTTCGGAAGAGATTCGCATCAGCTCGGAACTGAGCGGGCGGCTAAAAACGGTGAACGTGGAAGAGGGCAATCGCGTGCAGCGTGGCCAGGTTTTGGCGGAGATTGAGAACGCGGATTACAAAGCGCGAGTTTCCTCCGCGGAGGCGGAGCTGGGGCAGCGGGAAGCGGAATTGCGGCGCACCGTGAACGGAGCACGCTCCGAGGAGCGCCGCGAAGCGGAAGCAGCAATGAACGCTGCCAAGGCGATTCTGGTCAACGCGAAGCGCGAGGCGGAAAGGCGGCGCGGACTGGCGGACCGCAATATTCTTTCTCGGGATGAAGCAGAGCGTTTCGAGCGCGCGTACCAAGTAGCAGAAGCGCAATACGAACAGACGGCGCAACACTTTGCGCTGGTCGATGCCCAAGCGCGCGAGGAAGACCGTGCAAAGGCGGAGGCCGCAGTGGCGGGCGCGAAGGCGCAGTTGGAGGAGGGGCGCGCATTTCTGGAGAAAACCTACATACGGGCGCCGATCACCGGCGTAATTCTCCGGAAATTTCGGCACACGGGCGAGAGCGTTTCCACACAGTTCGATTCCCCGGTGGTCACGATGGCAGACGATTCGAAGCTACGGGTGAGGCTGGATATCGACGAGGCGGACGTGTCCGCTCTGCGGGTGGGACAGAGGGCTTACGTAACTGCGGAAGCGTTCCCGGGTCAAAGATTTTACGGGCGCATCATAAGGGTGGGACAGATTTTGGGGCGAAAAAACGTCCGAACGGACGAACCTTCAGAGCATGTGGACACAAAAATCCTGGAGACGCTCGTGGAACTGGACAATGGGCAGCACCTACCCTTGGGGCTCCGAGTGGATTCATTTGTGGAGACGGGAAGCAGGCAAAGTGCCCAATAGTTAGCATCGGGTGACGATGCGGGACGCCCGATATGCCCGCCAATAGGCACAAGACCACAGCCCAAATAGCACACAATGACCATATATGGACATACAGTGGGCCTTTGAGCAGTCCATGAGTCTTGTAACTGTCATTATGCCAATGCTTTACGGGAAGTCAAAGATTCGCACCGAGTGGAGACGAAGATGCATCTACTAGAGGCTGTCACGGAACAATTTATGTTAAGAATCACGACCGATAAGAAGCGCGGAAAACATGTGCTCAGCGTGGAGGGCCGTCTTGCGGGACCCTGGGTTTCGGCGCTAGAGCAGTGCTGGAGGGAGTTGCATGCGGCGTCTCCAAACGAGAAATTTAGCGTGAACTTGTGCGGTGTGAGTTTTATCGACGCGTCGGGAAAAGTGCTGCTGAGAGAGATCCACCAACAAGGCGGGCAACTGGTGGCGGAAGGGTGCCTGAATCAGGCGATCGTTCGGGAAATCTCCGGAAAGAAGAGTGGCGGGGAAGACGGTGGAGGGGGCCGGGGGAAGGGTTCTGGAATTATTTTTTACGTGGTGTTTTTTAGTTTGCTGGCAAGTCCAGGAGTGGGGCGCGCGCAGGGAGGTTCCGGCAAGAATGCGCTTCCACCAAATCCTCCATCAGAAGTTTTGAAGCTGACATTGGATCAGGCAGTGAATCTAGCGCTGAAGCAGAATCCAACAGCACAAATTGCTGTCATCACAGCAGCGGAAAGTGTTCAGGACAAAAACATCGCTCGCGCGGCATTGCTGCCCCAAGCGGACTTGAGCGTGAAGGACTCTGCAAACCGCGTGAACATTGCGTCGGAGTTCGGCGGAAAGATCACATTTCCGGGAATTCCGCAGCATATCGGACCCTACCAGATATTCTCCGCGGGCCCGACATTTGGCGCCCCAGTTTTTGATTTGACGCTTTGGAGGAGATACCAGGCTGCGCAGAACACGGCGAATTCGAGTAAAGCGAACAGCCTGTCGACGCGCGAGCAGGTGATTTTGCTGGTCGTTTCGCAATACATCGGGACGCTGCGCGCCGTGGCCACGGTGCAGGCCTCGCAGTCAAGGGTGGACCTTGCGCAAGCCTTGTATGACCAAGCCGCGGACTTGCAAAAGGAAGGCGTTGGGACAGGTATTGATACGCTGCGAGCGAACGTTGAACTGCAAAACGAAAAGCAACGGTTGATCGAGGCGGAAAACGATCGGGATACGTCGACATTTGGATTGAGCAAGCTCTTGAATCTAGATCCTCGGCAGCCGGTCGAGCTGGCGGATTCGCTGAGCTTTTTTGAGACGCCGCAGCCGGAAGTGGAGTCCAGCATTGAAGCCGCGCTGGCCGAGCGGCAGGAATGGAAGTCGCTGGAATCGCAGCTCAAGGCGGCGGGAGCAGAAAAACGAGCCTCGCAGGATTCGCGGCTGCCTTCTTTGCGTTTTGATGGGAACTGGGCGTACCTAGGGACGTCCACCGCAAACGGAATTCCGACCTACACGTACACCGCTTCCGTGAATATGCCGATATTTACCGGCGGACGCATTCATGCGGAGATCGTACGCGCGGAGCTGGAGATCAAACGGCTCCAGCAGCAGCAAGACGATTTAAGGAATCAAATCGCCCTGGACGTGAAAACGGCGCTGCTGAACCTGCAATCAGCGCGGAGCGAAGTGCAAGTGGCGAATCTGGGAGTACAGCTTTCTAACGAAGAAGTAGATCAGGCGCGAGACCGGTTCAAAGCGGGCGTCGCTAACAACATCGAAGTGATCCAGGCGCAGGATTCGCTGGCACGCGCAAACGACAACCAAATTGCGGCGCTTTACCGGTTCAATCAAGCGCGAGCGGATTTGGCGCGATCGGTCGGGCAGATGGAAAAGGTTTACGCAAAGTAGCGACGGGGAAAACGATGAGTATCGAGATCGAGGTTGGGTTAGAAAACGCGGCGAAAGCGCCACGGATCATCGAGGAACCGCTGATTCAAGAGGAGCCGAAAGGCCTGGCGAATCCAAAGGTGCGGGGCGGGCTGATCGTTGGCGGGATTGTATTGGTAGCGGTAATCATTGGGCTGTTTGTGTATTACCACAACCGCGAGAGCACGGATGACGCGCAGGTGGACGGCCACATCACACCCATTGCCGCGAAAATTTATGGGCGCGTGAGCGAAGTTCAAGTGACGGACAACGAGCAGGTGAAGGCCGGACAAACACTGGTGAAGCTGGACCCGCGCGACTACCAAGCGGCACTAGATCAAGCGAAGGCGCAATTGGCGCTGGCGGAAAGCGACGCGCAATCGGCGGGCATCGATGTGCCGCGGACGCGAGAGAACACGGCCAGCGGAACGTCGAACGCTGGCGCGCAGTTGGCGGGCTCGCGGGCTGACCTGGTACACGCACAAGTGATGTACGACCAGGCGCGTACGGCGGATCTGGCCTACGCGCAAGCAAACGTGGAAAAGAGCAGAGCGAATGCAGCGCTGGCGCAAGCAGACTTGGCGCGGTACACGCCGCTGATGGAAAAGGGCGAGATCTCGAAGCAGCAGTATGACGCCGCCAAAGCGAACGCGGACGCAACGGCGAGCTCGTTAAAAGCTGATGAGGAAAGATTTGCGCAGGCGCAGCGGAGCATCGAAGCCACGCGCGCGCAGTTGGACGCAGCACGGGCGCATGTGGATCAAGCGCAGGCGGGCGTGGAATCGGCGAAGGCGGACACGAAACAAGTGGTTATGAAGCAAGCGGACTCGCAGGGAAAAATCGCCAAGGTGGAGGCGGCGCGAGCAGCTGTGGAAGCGGCTCAATTGAATCTCGATTACGCGACGATCACCGCGCCGGTTGATGGCGTTGCAACTCATAAGCAAGTGGAAGTCGGACAGATTGTGCAGGCGGGACAGGGACTCCTGGTGGTAGTGCCGCTGAAGGACGTATGGATCACAGCGAATTTCAAAGAGACGCAACTCAAGAGCATGAAGCCGGGGCAAAAAGCGGAAGTCCATGTCGACACTTATGGAAAAACGTTTAGCGGGCACGTGGATTCGATTTCGGGAGCGACGGGCGCGGTGCTGAGTCTGCTGCCGCCGGAAAACGCCACTGGGAATTACGTCAAAGTGGTGCAGCGCATTCCGGTAAAGATTGTGCTGGACCCGATTCCTCCCGACAAAGCGGTTTTGCGGCCGGGAATGAACGTGGATGCAACGGTGATCACGGACTGAGAAGCAAGCAATGAAGTAAGAGGAGCGGCAAATCAGCATTAAGTAGGAAGGGCAGCGGAGTGCGAAGCAAGAGCGATGCGGGAAAGAATCTTATCGAAGCTGCGGATGCCGGACGGGACGATCAACCCCTGGGTGATCGCGGTTACGGTGACGCTCGCAACGTTCATGGAAGTTCTAGACACATCGATTGCCAACGTCGCGCTGCCGCATATTTCGGGGAATTTGTCAGCGGGGGCCGACGAATCGACGTGGGTGCTGACGTCCTACCTGGTTTCGAATGCGATCGTTCTGCCGCTGTCTGGCTGGCTTTCCGGGATCCTGGGGCGGAAAAGGTTTTACATGTCGTGCGTGGCGCTGTTTACGGTGAGCTCCTTCCTCTGCGGATTGGCGCCGAGCCTGGGCGTGCTGGTGATTTTCCGGATTTTGCAAGGGGTGGGCGGGGGAGGATTGCAACCCAGCGAACAGGCGATCCTGAACGATACGTTTTCGCTGGAAAAGCGCGGCATGGCGTTTGCAGTTTATGGGCTTGCGGTGGTTGTAGCCCCGACGATCGGACCATGGCTTGGCGGGTGGATCACTGACAATTTCTCTTGGCGCTGGATTTTTTACATCAATGTGCCCGTGGGAATTATTTCGCTGATCCTTACGAACTTTCTGGTCAGCGATCCGCCGTATATGAAGAAGGCCAGCGTGAAGAGAGGCTTCCGAATCGATTACATCGGCATCGGCTTGATCAGCCTGGGGCTGGGGAGCATGCAGATCATTCTAGATAAAGGGCAGCGCGAGGATTGGCTGTCATCAAATTTCATCCGCGTGTTCTTTATGTTGATGCTGACCGGGATCATCGGGGGAATTTTGTGGGAGCTCCGTGAAAAAGAGCCAGTGGTCGATTTGAAGATGTTGAAGGACCGGAATTTTGCGATCGCGACGATGGCGATGTTTTTTCTGGGATTCGTGCTGTATTCGAGCACGGTGTTGATTCCACAGCTTCTTCAGGAGTTGCTGGGATACACGGCACAGTTGGCCGGCATGGCTCTCTCGCCGGGCGGCGCGGTGATCATGTGCATGATGCCAGTGGTAGGAATCCTCGTGTCCCGCGTGGATACAAGAATACTGATCACGTTTGGGTGCATCGTGTCAGCTTCGGCACTGTTTGTGATGGCCGGCTGGAATTTAGGACTGGACTACCGGCACGCGGTAACGGCGCGCATGCTGCAGAGTTTCGGACTGGCATTTCTGTTCATCCCGATCAATGTGGCGGCATTTGCCTACGTTCCCAAAGAAAAAACGAATATGGGGACGGGCATCATCAACCTGGCGCGAAATATCGGAGCCAGCGTGGGGATTGCGACGGTGACGACGCTGCTGGATCGTCGAACGCAATTTCACCAGGCGCAGTTGATGGAGCACGTAAACACCTTCAGCGCAGCCTACCGCGCAAAACTGAATGCGTTCACGGTGGCGTTTGTTTCGGGAGGCTCGAGCGGGCCAACGGCCGGGTCGCAAGCCCACGGAATGATTTACGGCATGGTGCAGCGCAACGCAGTCATGCTCGCGTTTCTGGACAATTTCAAAATGCTCGGGGTCGTTTTTCTGTGCGTGATACCGATCTTGCTGTTGATGAAGAAACCTAAGGCGCCGGCAGGTGGAGTACCGGTTCATTAGCAAAAGGATTCTACACCAAGGAGCAGTTAAAAAGTTTTCTGAAACAAACGGGGGGTAAAAATGGCAACGCAAGTGGTAGTGGGAACGCAACTCAACGAAGAGAAGCTGATTCGCGCCGGGCAACGCGGCGACCACCAAGCTGTGGAGACCCTGTTTCGGCGCTACCAGCGGCCGCTGTTTCAAACGGCGCTGCGGGTTCTCGGCAACGCCGAGGATGCGGAAGACGCTCTGCAGGATGGGATGCTGTCGGCATATCGCAATCTGAAGCGCTTCGAAGGCCGATCGCAGTTTTCGACGTGGCTGACGCGCATCGTGATCAACGCGGCCCTCATGCGGCGCCGGAGTGCCAAGGCTCGGCCGGCGATTTCGCTGGATGAAACGCCTCGCGAAGACGAGCTGCCGGCAACGGAGCGGTTCGCCGATAGCGGGCCGAATCCCGAGCAGGTTTTTGCCAGCACGGAGATTCGCGAGATGATCAGCGAAAACCTCGACGAACTCTCGCCACTCTTGCGCACGGCGTTTGTCCTGCGCGAAGTGCAGGGCTATTCGACAGGCGAAGCGGCGAAGAAACTAGGCGTGACGGAAAATACACTGAAAGCGCGCCTATGGCGCGCACGACACCAGCTTGCCGAACGACTGGGACGGCGTCTGAAGCGGATGAAGGACGATATGACCGGCGGGATGGGCGATGCGGAGTGCAGCTACTGCTAAAAGATTAAGAAACATTGACGTAAAGAAGTGATGTGGCAAAGAAGAGGCCGGCCTTCCCGCCGGCTTTTTCTTTTGATGATGGGAAGAGATCGCTCCTCACTTTATGGAGTGCGTCGCGCAGCGGGATAGAGGCCGAGGACACGGAGTTCGCTGGTGGCAGCGCGGATTTCAGCCAGGGCCGGTTCGAGTTGCGCGGGGGACTCGGCCTCGACATCTATGAAGAATTGATAGACCCAGGGGCTGCCTGGAATAGGGCGGCTTTCAATTTTCATTAGATTCATGCCGTGCCGTACGAAAGGTTCGAGGGAAGCGAGAAGGGCCCCGGGGCGATGTGCAATGCGCATGGCAATGGACATTTTCCTCGCTCCGGGCGACACAAATTGCGCGGCGGTTGCGGAGGGAAGCAGAAGAACAAAGCGAGTGAAATTCTCGGGATTATCGTGAATATTTTCGGCAAGAATCGCGCCGCCGTATATCTCGGCGGCGCGACGGCCGGCAATTCCGGCAAACGATTTGTCCCCGCGAGCTATGACCTCTCGAACGCTACCCGCCGTATCCTCAGCGGGAACTCGCTTGAGGTTCGGGTTCGTTACAAAAAAGCGTTCACATTGCGCGAGCGCAACCGGATGGGACGAGACCGTGTGGATATCCGCGAGCGTCGCGCCCGGGCAACCGATGAGCTGATGTTCAATGTGCAAGATGGTCTCCGAGACGATCGTGAGACTGCTCTCGAGGAGCAGATCGAAAACGCGCACGACCGAGCCCGCAAGGGTGTTCTCGACGGGAGCAAGCAACGCGTCCGCAGCCCCGTCGTTGATAGCGCGAAAGGCCGCGTCAAAAGTGGGCCGCGGGACGGTAGTGATTGCAAGACCCAGAAGCTGTACGGCCGCGGCTTCGCTGAAAGCCCCACGCTCACCTTGAAAAGCCACGCGTGCGCGCTCGAGTGCCACACTCATTCCTACCTCCGAGGCGATTCTGAACCAATGCTGGCCGTGCCTTGACGGGTCAAGAGTATCAAGTATGATTCGCACTGCACACGGAATGCGTAAGTGTGAAATCAGGGCACGGTCTGAAGGTGCGAATTGAGCTACGTGGAAAAGAATCTCGTTCCCGGGGAAACGCTGCTCTACCAGACGCGCCACCACTGGATCGTGTTGCTGGGGCCAGCGTTGCTAAGCCTGATAATGGATTTGGCTGGAATCGCCTTGCTGGTTGCAGCGTTTTCCGGCAAGACAGACAAGAATGTCCCCACTGCGAGCAGGGGGAACGGTGCCGAAGCAATGATTATCGTAGCCATTATCCTGTTGTTGGCCGGGACGGCTGTCCTCATTTACGGGATGGCCAAGCGCAACGCTACCGAGATGGCCGTAACAAACAAACGAGTGCTGATCAAAACCGGAATGGCCAGCCGTCGAACACTTGATTTGATGCTGGGTCGTGTCGAGAGCATCGGCGTGGAAGAAACGGTGGTGGGCCGAACGCTAGGTTATGGAACGGTGGTTTTGCGAGGGACGGGTGGGACCCCGGAACCCTTCGTGAAAATTGCGGATCCCCAGGAGTTCCGGCGTCAGGTGCAAGAGCAAATAGGAACCCACGGCTCTTAAAAATCGATTGTAAACAAGTCGCCATTTGCGAATTTGGCCAGAGGCAGAGGGAAAGAAGAGGTAAGAATTCAATGAGACCCGAGCCCGACGATTACGCACCGTTTTATGAAACGTATGTGTCGCTCATCCCGGGCAAAGATGTGCTCGGCGCTCTGGAGGCGCACCGGTTGCAGATGGTGCAGTTCTTTGCGGGGCGCAGCGAGCGTGACGGCAATTTCCGCTATGCTCAGGGGAAATGGACCGTAAAGGAAGTACTCGGCCACGTGAACGACGCGGAACGCATTTTCACTTATCGCGCCCTGCGCATCGCGCGGGGAGACCAGGAGCCTTTGCAGGGATTCGAGCAGGACGACTACGTTCGCGCCGCAAACTCGAACGAGCGGACGCTCTCGGATTTGGCGGAAGAGTTCGTTGTCGTGCGCAGCGCCAGCATTGTGCTTTTTCGCTCCCTCAGCGAAGAGGCTTGGGTCCGCCGCGGTACCGCAAGCAGCTTTGAAGTGACCGTGCGGGCGCTGGCTTATATCACGGCCGGACATGAATTACACCACCGGCGCATTCTCGAGGAGCGCTATTTCCCCGCGATTCCCAGGGCTTAGCCGGATCAAGCACGGATGCGCGCGCGATCCACGTAAGAGCGATGGTAAGGCAGCTCCATCTGTTCAGCGCAGTCATGTTCGCCAGATTGGGCCCTCGCAGAGATGCCTTGCCTCAGCTTCGCGCCGGCTCCGACCTTATATCTCACTCGCACAGCGCTCAGCTTGCGCCTCGGCTTGAGGAGGTAAAAGAGAATAATGGAAGCGAGCGCGATGATGAAGGCTGCGGCGATCAAAGCAGCGGCTTCGGCTGCAACGGGATTTGCGAAGGTGTCCGCGATAATATAGGCCCCGCCGCCCAGGAAGGTGATGGCTAGAAAGCAGGCGAGGCTTCCAAACGTGCGCGCAACGCCGCCGCGGACAACAAGCGATTTAGACGGGCGTCCGGCTCGGCCTGGATGCAGGATTCCGGTAGCCACGGCTCACTCCTCGCCCGAAAGGGTGTTTGCGAGAATAAGTTCGTGAAGGTAGAGAAAATCGAGATTCCTAAGGGCGGGAGGCGAATAGTTTTTTTTCAATGCGCCGCCGCAAGAACAACGTGGATAGGTTCTCCGAACCTCTACATTTGCTTCGACCAACACTTCAGACCGGCAGGCGGGATTGCCGCATTGCCAGCGTTCTACTGCTTTCCCTAACATGACTCTAAGCCCTCCCTTTTCCGTACGAATCGGAACCTCCCTGAAATTCAGACGGCGCGGAAATGTTCAATGGAGCCAGAATATACGAATGAGTAAAGTAAAAATCAAGGAAAATTTTCAGGTATACTATTCTGGATATTTCCAGGACTAGGAAACCATAGAGGAGGAATGGTCTGGCCACCAAATTCGGGGGTTCCACTATTCCGGTTCGCGGCGATTTTCATTCTAAGCTCGGGAGACATTGCGGTGTTTGCTAGCCAGCCAAAAGCTCTCGTAGACTGGGGCCGCGACGAGGTTGCGGGGCCGACGGGTGGCTGGTAAAATTCAGTGTTTGCCGGGACGCAGCCGTCTGCGCCATGAGGGCAGACGGCTTTTTCTCCGTCTGGCGCCCCGTCCTGTTAGCATGCCCCCCTCGAGCGCATCGAGTGCAACGGCAAAGCATTGGACCGGCCGGTTTCTGTTCCTTGGGAAGGGAGACTACGCGTGGCAAAGTACGATGTGGCAATCATTGGGAGCGGACCCGGGGGGTACGTCGCGGCTATCCGCGCGGGCGAACTCGGATTGAAAACGGTGGTCGTGGAGAAGGACCCCTTCCTCGGTGGCACCTGTTTGCACGTCGGCTGCATTCCTACCAAGGTGTTGCTGCACCATGCCGAAGTTTATGATCACTTCAAGAATGGCGAAGAGCTGGGTTTCGAGGTCAGCGGGCTAAAGGTCAATTGGGCCAATGTGCTGGCCCGCAAAGATAAGATCGTCAAGAAGCATTCGAAGGGCATCGAGTTTCTCTTCAAAAAAAACAAAGTGGAATGGGTACAAGGATGGGGCCGCTACGAAGGCCCAGGCAAAGTGAGCGTCGAGAAAGACGGAAAGAAGACGCAGATCGAAGCGTCCAACATACTGATGGTAAGCGGTTCCGAGGCGCGTGCACTGCCGGGGATCGATCCCGATCACAAAACCATCCTCACAAACCGCTCCATCCTGCAATTGCCGGAAATTCCTAAGACCTTGATTGTTGTAGGGGCAGGAGCGGTCGGCGTGGAGTTTGCTTCCATTTACAATTCGTTCGGGACGGAGGTGACGATTCTCGAGGCACTACCACGGGTGGTCCCCGTGGAGGATGAGGAAATTTCCGCGGAACTGGACAAGACCTACCGCAAGAAAAACATCCAGATCTTCACGAGCAGCAAGGTGGAAAGCGTGAAGAAAGACGCCAAGGGCGTGACGGTATCGTTCAAAGATAAAGATGGCAAAGGGCAGACGCTGCAGGCGGAAAAATTGCTGCTCGCCGTGGGCCGCATGCCTTTGACTGAAAATTGCGGCCTGGAGAAATCCAAGGCTCAACTGGAGCGCGGCTTCGTGCATGTGAACGAGCATATGGAGACCGCTGAGAAAGGCTTGTACGCGATTGGCGATATCGTGGCGGGCATGCCGCAACTGGCGCACGCCGCGATGATGGAAGGAATCGTTGCCGTCACGCATATTGCAGGTAAGCCGACGCAGCCGATCCGGAAAACGAGGATTCCCAACGCGACATATTGCGAGCCGCAGATAGGGTCGATTGGGTTGACGGAAAAGCAGGCGCGCGACGCGGGTTACGCTGTGAAAATCGGAAAATTTCCGTTCGTGGGCAACAGCAAAGCAACGATTCTGGGCAACCACGGCGGTTTCATCAAGGTGGTTTCAGACGAAAAGTACGGCGAAGTGCTGGGAATCCACATTATCGGTCCGCTGGCGACGGAAATATTGGCGGAGGCGGCAGCTGTTCTGAATCTGGAAGGCACGATCGACGACATGATGAACATGATGCATGCCCATCCAACGGTGTGGGAAGCGATGGGAGACGCGTTTGCGTCGGTGCGTGGATTGCAGATAAACGTTTAAGAGTTGGCGGTTTGTCTCCGGTGCGAGTCATTCGAGAAATGCGGGAACTGCTTAAAGTCGATTTAGGGCTGATCGGATACGCCGAGGCGAATGCCCTGCAGCAGCGCCTCGTAACCGCGCGCAAGTTGGACTTGATTGTGGACGTCTTGCTGCTCTGCGAACACCCGCACGTCATTACGCAGGGAAGAAACGGAAAGCGCGAGCACCTGCTGGCCTCGGATCACGTATTGCGGCAGAAGGGCGTGGAGTTTCACGAAACCGACCGCGGCGGGGACATCACCTATCACGGGCCGGGACAGATTGTGGGATACCCGATTCTCAATCTGGATGCCATCCGCCGGGACGTTCACTGGTACGTACGCGTGCTGGAAGAAGCGATGATTCGTGCCACCGCGGAATTTGGAATTGTGGCCCATCGCGAAAGCGGCAAGACCGGAATTTGGGTGCAGACGGGGAAGTCGCAGGAAAAATTGGCCGCCATTGGCGTTCATCTCAGCCGCTGGGTGACGTCGCACGGTTTTGCGTACAACGTGGCCACGGACTTGCGCTATTTTGAGTTGATCGTGCCGTGCGGAATTGCAGACCGCAAGACCACGTCACTCGAAAAATTGTTGGGTCGCGAAGTCAAGCGAAGTGAAGTTGCTTCCGGGCTCGCCAATCACTTTGGCGAGGTCTTCGGATTGGAAATAGCTGCAGGGTCACGCAGAGAGCTGTTCGAAAAACTGGAACATGCCGAGCGTCCCGCGGCAGTTGCAACGTAGGACTTGGAGCTTGGAATGAAGAAGGCGTTGACGCGGCAGCAGCACCTGGATCTCTATTACTACATGCGCTTGAACCGTGCCGTGGAAGACACCATGGTGAAGCTGTTCCGTCAGAATAAAATTGTTGGCGGACTGTATTCGAGCCTGGGGCAGGAAGCGATTTCCGTCGGCACGGCCTACGCGCTGGAAAAGAAAGATTGGCTGGCACCGATGATCCGCAATATCGGTGCACTCCTCGTAAAGGGTGTGCCTGCGCGCGACATTTTCATGCAGCACATGGCGAAATACGATTCGCCGACCAGGGGCAAGGACGGCACTAGCCATTTCGGTGACCTCGACAACCTGCACATTGTTTCGCCGATTTCGATGTTGGGTGACCTAATTCCCGTGATGACCGGCGTGGCCATGGCTGGCCGCTACCTCGGCCAGAAAATTGTGGCCATGACCTGGATCGGTGATGGCGGAAGCTCCACGGGTGTTTTCCACGAAGGGCTGAACTTCGCCGCCGCGCAAAAGGCGCCATTCGTCCTGATTCTCGAGAACAATCAATGGGCCTACTCGACGCCCGTGAAGCGGCAAGTCCCGGTGGAAAATCTCGCGGACCGCGCGAAGGCCTATGGCATTGCCAGTTACATCGTGGATGGCAACGATGTCGCGGCGGTGTACTCGACGGCAAAAGAGGCCGTCGACCGCGCGCGCGCAGGCGACGGCCCTATCTTGATCGAAGCCAAGAGTTTCCGCCGGATGGGCCACGCGCAGCACGATCCCGCCGAGTACGTGCCGAAAGAGATGCGCGCTTACTGGGAAGAACGCGACCCCATCACCCTCCACGAAAAATTCCTGATGCGGGAAAAGCTCCTCGATTCGAAGACCAAGAAAGAGATGGAAGACAAGATCAGTGCCCTGCTCACGAAAGATCGCGACTTTGCGGAGAATTCGCCCATGCCGCCGCCCGAATTCGCCGAAACGGGCGTCTATTGCACGGGCGACGATTGCCACAAAATCAGCGCGAAATGGGAGCGCCCGATCGCCGAAGTTACGCCGCCAAAATCGAGCGTCGAAGCAGTTTGGACCGTGGAGGGTTTCGGTTCCGGCAAAGGTTCCGGTGGTGCAAACGCACCTATTCACTTTGGCGACACGCAGCCTGCATCTGGCGAGATTGTGAGCGAGTCGAAATCCGCAAATGGAAGAAAGCCAGCCGCGAAGCCAACTGCGAAACCCATGCAAAAGAAAACGGTGAAGGCCGGAGCCGCAAGCGCTTCGAGAAAGGCGCGGAGATAATCATGGTGGCAGCACTGGGAACCAGAACAAACGGCGCGGCGGCGGGCGGGATGCAAGTCACTTTTCTCGAAGCCATCAAGCAAGCCATGTTTGAAGAGATGGAGCGCGATCCGGCAGTCGTCCTGCTGGGGGAAGACGTCGGCGTCTACGGCGGCGCGTTCAAGACCAGCGAAGGACTACTCGAGCGCTTCGGCTGGGAACGCGTGATCGACACACCCATCAGCGAGAGCGCCATCATCGGCGCGGCGTGCGGCATGAGCTATCTGGGGTTGCGCCCGATCGCCGAGATGCAGTTCATCGATTTCATCGCGTGCTGCTTCAATCAGCTCACCAACTTTGTGGCCAAAGGCCATTACCTTTGGAACGCGCCGGCGCCGATCGTCGTGCGCGGCCCTTCCGGCGGAGGCGTCCACGGCGGGCCGTTTCATTCCGCGAACCCCGAAATGTATTTCGTGCATACGCCTGGGCTCAAGGTGATCTATCCTTCGACGCCTTACGACGCGAAGGGCTTGCTCAAAGCCGCCGTTCGCGACAACAACCCGGTGCTTTTCTTCGAACACAAATTTCTCTACCGCCGCATCAAGGGCGAACTGCCCGCCGGAGATTACACCGTGCCGATCGGAAAAGCCATCGTGCGTCGTGAAGGCAAGCATCTGACGATCATTTCCTACGCCTCCATGATGCACACATCTCTCGAAGCTGCGGATGCGCTGGCCAACGAGGGCATCGAAGCGGAAGTCATCGACCTGCGCACCCTGCTGCCGCTTGATGAAGAAACAATTTTGGCGTCGGTGAAGAAAACCAACCGCTGCCTGGTGGTGCACGAAGACACCAGGACTGGCGGGATCGCGGGAGAGATTGCTGCGATTCTCTGCGAAAAAGCGTTTGGCTATCTTGACGGGCCGCTGATGCGCGTGACCTCTCTCGATACTCCGGTTCCGTATTCGCCGCCGCTCGAGGAGTATTTTCTGCCGAACGCCAAGAAAGTTTTTGCCGCCGCAAAAGAGTTGGCAATGTATTGATAGTCAGTACTCAGTCGTCAGTTGTCAGCCAGAAGAGAAAGAGAAGACTGTTCTCTTCACTGTCACTGAGAACTGAACACCGAGAACTGTTGACAGAGTTTTAACGAACCAAGCCGTAAGGAGACCGAGATGGCCGTAGACATCGTAATGCCACAGATGGGCGAAAGCATTTTTGAAGGCACGATCACCAAGTGGCTGAAGAAGCCCGGTGACAAGGTGGAGCGCGACGAGCCGCTCTTTGAAATCTCCACCGACAAAGTAGATGCGGAAATTCCGTCGCCATCTGCCGGCGTGCTGAAGGAGATTAAGGTCGGCGAAGGGCAAACTGTGCCGATCCAGACGATCGTCGGCGTGATCGACGCCGCCGGAGCCGGGGTGGCAGCTGCTGCGCCCGCCGCAGCACCAGCTAAAACGGCGCCGCCTGCTCCTGCGAAAACTCCGGCTGCCGCTCCCGCGCCTCCCATCGCAAAGCCTGCACCGGCGGCAGTTCCACCAGCGCCCTCCGCCCCGGCCACCAGCGAGCGCATACACAGTTCGCCGCTGGTGCGCCGAATGGCCAAAGAACACGGCATCGATTTGTCCGCGGTACAAGGCACCGGCGCGGGCGGCCGCATCAGCAAGCAGGACATTGAAGCATTGATCGCAGGGGGCGGCCAGCAAGCCACATCCCACGAAGAGGAAGAAGAAGTCTACGAGGCGCCCCCTCCACCTCCGGCAGCGGCGCGTCCGTCAGCTCCCCCGCCGCCACCTCCAGCAGCGTCGCCAACTTCGGGGGGACAAGCGCACGTCGCATTCGAAACCGCGGTGCCGCGCGAAAAGCTCTACTTCGGCGACTACGAAGTCCAGCCGATGAGTGTCATGCGCCAGCGCATCGGCGAGCACATGGTGGCGTCGAAGCGCGTCTCACCGCACGTGTACTCGGTGGATGAAATCGACATGACCAAAATCGCGTCGCTGCGCGCCAAATCCAAGGATGAATTCGAGAAGCGCAACGGCACGAAGCTCACGTTCATGCCCTTCTTCGTGAAGGCCGCGGTTGCCGGCCTGCGCGCATTCCCCACGCTGAACGCTTCGCTTGACGGCACCAACGTGGTCATCCACAAGGAGATCAACATCGGCATCGCCGTAGCGCTCGACTGGGGCCTGCTCGTGCCAGTAGTGAAGAACGCTGACGAAAAAAACATTCTCGGTATCCAGCGCACCATGAATGACCTCGCGGAGCGCGCTCGCTCGAAAAAACTGAAGCCGGAAGAGGTCCAGGAAAGCACCTTCTCCATCACCAATCCCGGTGTCTTTGGCGGCCTCTTTGGCCTCCCGGTCATCAGCCAGCCCAACGTGGGCATCCTCGGCCTTGGCGCCATCGAAAAGCGCCCGGTTGTGATCAACGACTCCATCGCCATCCGCTCAATGTGCTACGTGACGCTCTCCTACGACCACCGCGTCGTGGACGGGGCCATCGCCCACCAGTTCCTCCACAAGGTGAAGGAGACGCTCGAAAACTGGTCCGAGCCGCTGCTGTAATCCCTGCTGTTAATCCTCTACGACGCGGTCTGCCGCCAAGGACTCCGGCGCGGGCCGCGTTTTTCTTCTAGCAATGCGATAGGACCAAGGTACCCGCAAACTGTCCGAATTTGGGACGCTCTTTCCCGCAATTGATGTATGGTGGGCGCTTGCGATGGCATGAGGCGCTCTAACTCGTTCCCGTTCAATCGGCTCCGGCGCTCTTGCTTCGGCCGCAAGCATGCGTTTCTTACATCGGCGGCGATAGACCAAAATCCAGCAGACCGCAAGAAAACTGTGCATGGAATCAACGGTTCTTGAAATGAGCACAAACCCAGCCGCAATCGCGCCGCGCGTTCTCCTGGCGGATGATCAACAAGATGTGCTGGACGCCTTGCGTCTTCTGTTGAAGAGCCACGGCTTTATCACCGAGGCGGTGACTTCGCCGGCACATCTGCTCGCGGCAGTGTCACAAAGGGAATTCGATCTTCTGCTGATGGATTTAAACTACGCGCGGGACACCACATCAGGCCGCGAAGGTTTGGATCTGCTCGACCAACTGAGGGAAATGGAAAATGCGCCGCCCATCGTCGTAATGACCGGCTGGGCCACCATCGGCCTCGCGGTGGAAGTGATGCAAAACGGAGTCGGCGATTTCGTGGAGAAGCCGTGGTCGAACACGCGGCTGCTGGAAATTCTGCGCAAGCAGATCGCACTGGGGCGGGAGCGCCGCGAAGCGCATCGCCTCGAGTTGCAGCAACGCCGATCCGCAGAGACGGAACTCCTGCACCTCCACGAACAAGAACGGGAAATCACCGAAGCTTGGGAAATTCAAAAGGGGCTTTTACCGAAAGTCACTCCGCAGGTTGCCGGATGCGAAATCGCCAGCGCCTGGCAGCCCGCTCGCGTTGTGGGCGGTGACTATTTCGATGTTCTCCTGCTGGGCTCCGACACGTTGGGGTTGTGTATTGCCGATGTCGCCGGGAAGGGGCTGCCGGCGGCGCTGCTCATGGCCAATTTACAAGCCAGCGTTCGCGGGCTGGCTTCCACTTTGGTTCCCCCGCATGCTCTGTGCCATCAACTGAACGAACTCGTGCACCAGAATGTCTCGGGCGATCGTTTTATCACTTTCTTCTACGCGGAGCTGGACGTTAAGTCGCGAAAACTGAGCTACTCCAACGCTGGCCACAATGCCCCTTTCGTATTCCATCGCGATGGCTCCCATGATCGGCTGCGCGAAGGCGGCGGAGTGCTGGGCGTTTTCTCCAATCAGGATTTTCGGTCCGGCGTGTTTCAGCTCGCAGCCGGGGACCGCGTCGTTTTCTTCACCGATGGCTTGACCGAAGCCGCCAACGCCGATGAAGAGGAGTTCGGCGAAGCGAGGTTGTTGAGCTTGTTGGAAGAGTCACGCGGGCTGTCCGCGGAAAATCTGCAGAAGCAAATCATGGACTCCGTCGCCACGTTTTGCAATCACGTCTGGTCCGACGATGCCACGCTTCTCGTCCTAGCGCTCCACTAGACTTGGATCTTCCGTTTTCGCAAGAACCTCATCGGGATTGTAATGCCCGCGCCGGACTCCGATCTGCTCCTTACAACAAATCACTGCATCCTCGGCTGCAGGAGCCGGACCCAAACGGCAAAATGTTCGAGGGATACCGGCTCGACACCCGCATCCCGGAGCGTATCCCGTACGAACCGGTGCCGCTCGCTGGTATCCCTTAATTCAACGTCCGTCACTGCCGCAAATTCCGTCTTCAGCGGTGCCTTGGCAGTAATGCGCTGCGCCGTGTAGGCTAGCAGCTTGGCGTCCGCGGGGGCGCGGCTAACCGATATGGTATGCACGAAGCCAAGCGTTCCGTTCCGTCGGTAGCTATAGTCCAAACGCATGGGATCTCCCGGGAAAGTATATTCTTCAGCGCGGACGGATTTCTGGAGTCGATTCCACAATCGCGCTTGCCTAAATACCTGCGAACAGTAGGAACGCATAGCCGCGCGGCTTCCCGGTGCACCCACGCGGCTCGGCCCGCGCTGCAACGCCACATGATCGGCGTACAGCCGTTCGAGTTCCGCATCGAGGTCGCTGGCCATCGTGCCCTTCTGCGGCGCCAGCTGCAGGGCATTCGAAAGCGTCTCGTCCCATTTCGCAAGCAACTGCTGCCAGCCATCGGTCCCGTTATTCGCTCCCGCGGTCTGTTGGAAACGGTCTTCCAGCTCATCCCGCAGCGCACGTAGAAGAAACTCATCGGCCTGCGGGTGCAGCCGGCGGACGCGGTTGTACTCTTCCTGCTCCTCAATCAGCCGCAAGCGCCGTTCTCCACTGACGGGGTCAAAAACCAGCACCCCAATGTTGACCCACTCGTTGCGAACCAGGTTTGGCGTGTAACGCAACACGCGGTATGCACACACGCGTTCCCCGGCGTTGTCGGCCCGTTTTGCGGTTTCCACAATAGTTTCCGTCATCGTTCACGTCCTCTGGTTCACATCCAATTCGGGAAGGGCTGGCGGTTCGTTCGCTTGGTGTCCAGTATCAACTCCGGCACGCGCGTTCGGCGCCGATGAAGCTGTCCTAGCAACCGCAGCAACGCGTCGTAGTCATCGTCGTACCACGCGGGTGGCACCTCGCGGCTGAGTTCGTCGAGCACCCGATCATTGATACGCTCCTCGAGGCGCTCCAGCCATGGCCCAAAGGATTCCATTCCCGTGATTCCCTGGTAGACGCGGTTGCGCGCGTACAATCCCCGCAACGGCGCATCAGGGAAATTCCACTCGCCGGCGTTAAAGCAGAATCCCTGATCGATCATCAGCGTCTTGTAGCGCCCCGTGCCGGATTCCCCGGCGTCACCGGTCTCGCGAAAAAAAAGCGTCTGCCGGCCGTTGGTATTGCACGTCCATTTGTCAAAGATCAGCATCCCCGCGAAGTCGTGTAGGTTTTGCACTTCGCGCAACTGCTCGTCAGGCAGAAAATCGTGCAATGTCAACCGCCGCGGATCCCCCGGATAGCGCGAGCCGAACTGCAGCCCCGACTGGCATGGAATCCGCGTCCGCGGCATTTCCATGGCCAGCTCCGGCGTCAGCCGGATCAGCTCCTCGGACACTTCGACCACCGCCACCGGCACCGTCGGCAACCCTAGCCGCGCCGCCAGCCTTGTTCCCAGCATTTCGTTCACCAGGATTCGCCGATGCTGCGGATTATTTTGGAACTTCACCACGTAGTAGTGCCCATCCGAACAGCGCATCAGGTGTGACTGTGCGCCGCCGCGCATTCGGCGTATCTGCTCGAGAGCACGCAACATGCGTGGTTATGCTAACGGTACTTGAGGCTCCGGGCAAGCGCGGGGCATAACGATCGTCGCCACTTCCCGATTCGAACCCCGTGCCCCTCCAAACCGGAACTCCCCTCCCAGTTCACCACCATCCTATCCTGAACTCCTTTACGCCCAAAAATGCAAAGAGCCCTGCAATGAAACCAGGGCTTTATGCATCTCCAATGGAAGGAATTAAAACCGCAAAACCGGCTAGCGCTTCTTCTTTTTGGCCGACTTTTTTGCAGTTTTCTTTGCGGCCTTCTTCGCCGGTTTGGATTTTTTTGCCGCCTTGGCCTTTTTCTTGGGCGCGGCTTTCTTGGCCGGCCCTTTTTTAGCCGCTGGCTTGGCCGCACCTTTGGGAGCTGCCTTGGGAGCGGGAGCCGGTTTCTCCGGCTCTTCTTCGGTAATGATCAGCTCTTCTTCTTCGGTCTCCACAATCTCGTCCCCGTCGACGGCCAGTTCTTCCTCTTCCTCCAGCCGTGAGAGCTCGTTGTCGTCTTCAAAATTATCTTTCTCGAAAGCCATTCCATCCTCCCCTGGGAACTCTCCGGGTCCAGTAGAAAAGTTGAACCCATCGGTCGCTGTGCCGGCCGGAGAGGATTGCGCCGCTCCGTCCCTCGCCGTTGTTATCGTACTCGCGAACCGTTGTCAAGCATTCTGCGGATTCGCTTCGTGCAGCGCCGCACAAGCCCTCCGAGCTCAAGCGCAGCAGTCCATCCAGCGCCCCGGGGCTGGCGCACAAATCCTGCCTATTCTACTGCAACTATTGCACTTAATTGTTTCGCGCCGTATTCGCAGTGGGAGACCCGCCGGACGCCGAGGAGTTCGGCGTTCGCTTCTTCGCCTTCGGCCTAGGGTGTGCCGCGGTAGTTTCCGGGGCGCCCCCTAGGGTGTAAATGCGCAGCACCATCCCGCGGCTCACGTGATTGCTCTTCAATCGGTTCCACTTGCGAACGTCTTCGCTATCCACACTGAACCGATCCGCGATCCCGCCCAGCGTGTCGCCCTTGCGCACCCGGTAGCTCACCAGCCGACGTTTGGTCTCCGCTTGCGGCTGCGCCGCCGGAATAATTAATTTTTCGCCGGCATCGAGCGCCGCTCCGCGCTCGAGATTGTTGGCTTCCGCGATCGCCGCGGGCGTGAGCCGGTATTTTTTCGCGATCGACGTCAAGGTCTCTCCCGCTTCCACGCGGTGACGCCGCCAGCTCACCCACTTGTCCGCCGGAATGTCCGCGATCTCCGCCGAGAATTTTTGCGCCGCCCCCACCGGCAGGTGCAATTCAAAATAAGAATCGTCGGGCGTGGCCAGCCGCAGCAGCGAAGGATTCAGCGCGCGCAGCGTTTCCACGTCCACATCAATGGTCTCCGCCACTAGGCGCAAATCGATCGCTCGTCCCGGCTTCACGATATCCGTCGCTACCGGCGATTCCGGCTCCGCCTGGATGTTGTAATGCGCGGCATCTTTCGCGATTAGCGTCAGCGCCAGAATAATCGGCACGTAGTTTTTCGTTTCGCGCGGCAGCACGTTGCGGCGGTATAGCTCCCAGAAGTCCGCGTAGCCCGTGCGCTCGACCGCTTTCTGCACGTTGCCCGGACCGCAGTTATACGCGGCCATGGCCAGATACCAGTCGCCGAACAGTCCATAAAGATCGCGCAAGTGCTGCGCCGCCGCCCGCGTGGCCTTCTCCGGATCCTGCCGCTCGTCGACCCACCAAGTGTGCCGCAATCCATATTGCTGCCCGCGATACGCCACGAATTGCCACATCCCGCGCGCCCCCGCGCGCGAAAGCGCCAGCGGCTGAAACGCGCTCTCCGCCTGCGCCAAATAAATCAAATCCTGCGGAACGCCCTCTTCGTGTAAAACTCGCGCGATCATTTCCCGGTAACGCCCCGCGCGCCGCAATCCCGTTTCTACAATCGCTCGCCCCCGAGGCGTCTGGAAAAAGTTGAGAAAGGAAAGGACCTCGTCGTTCACCGTCAACGGCAGGTCGTGCGAAATATTCTTCGCCGCCTCCTCGGCGCGCTCCTTCAGCCGCGGGTCCACGGGAAATGTCATCTCCGCCACTTCGTCGATTGCCGCCGGCACCGCCGGCGCTTCGCTGAAACCGTCGCCCGCGCGGAACGCCTGCAACTCGTAAGCGTAAACCGTGTCCACGACGCGGTGAAACAGCTCGCTCAGCTTTGGATCGCTGCTCGGGTCGTACCCGCTCTCCAGCATCCAATCCACGGCCTGGTCGAAATCCTTGCGCGCTGCTTCCAGATGCCCGGCTTTGTAGTTCTGCTCGCCCTCGGCGAACTTCTCCGAAACCTTCTGGACCAGGTAATCCCTTCCGCTGGGCACCGGTGGCAGCAATGCGAAATTCCGATGAACGCCACGCGCTAAGGGCAGTGCAGGAAGTTCCGGCGGAGCCTGCGCCGCCGCTGTCGGCGCAGTGGAAACCGCCGGGACATGCGCCTGCACGGGTCTTTTCGCGCCATCATCGCATCCGGCGGCCACCCAGGCCACCAGGGCCGCGGCAGCGAGGTAGCGGGCCTTTCCAAGCATCTGTCCCATATCATCATGGTAAGGACCAGCTTGCGCCCGGTCAACGCTTTCCGCCAGCCACGGGTTGGCACTCACAATACACGGGAAAAAGCGCGCGGCGTGGCTCCTGGACCACGACTCCCCGGATTGCGGTAGAATCCCGCCGAGGTATTCCCGGTGAACCGATCCGGCCTTCCCCGCACGACTAAATCGCCCCAACACTTCTTCGTCCAGTTCCTTCTCCTTTTGTTGGCCGCCGCCCCCCTCTCCGCCCAGCAACCCGCAACAACGCCTCAGCTTTCAGCGGGGAAAATTGCCCAAATCGAAAAGGCCGCTGCTAATTTTCAGGCGACCACCAAAACTCCGGGAATTTCCGTAGCCATCGTCCAGGAAGGCGAGCCATCGTGGTCGGCGGGCTTCGGCATGGCAGATTTGGAAAATTCCGTTCCCGCCACGCCCGAAACGCTTTTTCGACTGGCTTCGGTCTCTAAACCCATCACCGCCACAGCCATCATGCAGCTATTCGAGCGTGGGAGGCTGGACCTCGACGCCGAAGTCCAAAAATATTGCCCCGCCTTCCCGAAAAAAGAGTGGCCCATCACGACCCGTGAGTTGCTTGGCCATCTCGGCGGCATTCGCCACTACGATGCCGACGGCAGGCGCGACATCCCTGAAGACAGCGCCAAGCACTTCTCAAGTATGGAAGCCTCCCTGCAAATCTTCGCCTCCGATCCGCTGGTCGCCAAGCCCGGCACAAAATTCCAATACTCCACTTACGGCTATACGCTGCTCGGATGCATCCTCGAGGGAGCTTCTTCCCAGAAATATGTGGACTACATGCACGCCAACATCTTCGTGCCCGCTGGCATGGAGCAAACTCAGCCCGATGATCTCTTCGCGGTGATCCCGTATCGCTCCCGCTGGTATCACAAGGCCCAGTCCGGTGCCGTGCAAAACGCCGGTGTCCTCGATTCCAGTTACAAGATTCCCGGCGGTGGCTTCGTCTCTTCCGCCCGCGATATGGCCCGCTTCGAAGCCGCCATCCTTAACGATAAACTTGTGCGGCGCGCCACCCGGGAAATCATGTGGACACCGCAGAAAACCGCTGCAGGCGAACCTACCAACTACGCCTTCGGTTGGGGCGTACTAAACAAGAACGGCCTGATGCTTCTTACTCATACCGGTGGCCAGCAGGGAACCAGCACTTCCATTATCCTCGTGCCCGACCGCCGCGCCGGTGTAGTGGTCCTCACCAATATTGACGGGGTCGATGCCGCTGCGCTCTCCGGCGAGATTCTGAAAATCGTCCTCGATCCGCAAGACGCAACTCCGTAGTCACTTCAACCGGCAAACGAACGCGCAATCCCGCGCTTTGCAAAACCACTTGACAAGACCCCGGCTCTGTTAAATAGTAAACCACATGGTTAACTATTCCCTCGCCGCTCTCAACGCCACCTTTGGCGCCCTCTCCGACCCCACCCGCCGCGCCATCCTCGCCCGCCTCTCCAAGGGCGAAGCCACCGTCAAGGAGCTCGCCGCCCCTTTCGACGTCTCCCTCCCTGCCATTTCCAAGCACCTGCGCGTCCTTGAATCCGCCGGCCTCTTGCGCCGCGAAATCGATGGCCGCATCCACCACTGCCGCCTGGCCGCCGATCCTATGAAGGACGCTGCCTCCTGGATCGAGCAATACCGCGCCTTCTGGGAATTCCAGTTCGATGCCCTACAGAAATACCTCGAAACCACCGCAAACAAGGAGACACCAACATGGCAAGCGCCAACCAAAGCCAAGCGAACCCCGGACTCTCGCTCGAAATCCGCCGCACTTTCGCCGCGTCGCGCGAAAAAGTCTTCGCCGCCTGGGCCGACCCGCGCCAACTAGAGCAATGGATGTGCAAGGACGCCTCCTCGCACACGGTGATTCATCATGAACAGGACATTCGCACCGGCGGCCGTTACCGCATGGAAGTCCGCGACCCCGCCAAAGGCAAAGTCTACTGGGGCGGCGGCGTCTATCGCGAAGTCACCCCTCCCGAGAAAATCGTCTTCACCTGGTCGTGGACCGTAACCACGGTCGACGGTTCTCAACCGTATCCCAAGGGCCCAGAAACTCAAGTCACTGTCGAATTTTTCGCGCGGGGCAACTCCACCGAAGTCGTCCTCACGCACGCGGTCTTCTACTCCGTCAACGATCGCGACGACCACAACCGCGGCTGGAACGGCTGCCTCGACGTCCTGGCCAAAGTACTGCAAACCACCGGCACGCCGGCGTGAACTTGGCGATGGTCACTATTCGTCCATCGAAACGGCTGTATAGCGGAAATGGACTAAAACGGCGCAGCGAGCGCGTGTTCCGCTTTGAGAGTTCAAATGCTCATCAAAGCACACCGCCCCAACCGGCAAGGCAGTTCCCAAACGTCCCCTGCCCGGCCCAGAACGCCCTCTATCTCAATGAAAATAAAGACCTAAAAATTCCTCTTGGCAACTAGTACAAATCGTGGTACTCTCTTCCTGCGTTTGTTGCTCTTGTATCGCCTTTGGGTTTTGGAAGCGGTCGCAAGGTTCAAACTTGCGGCCATTTTTTTTGACCCGACGACGAACGAATTCTCCTTAAGAGGGGTTCGGGCAGCGAGGCACCAGATAGCTTAATTTTGTAATGCTCAACCGTAACCCGGTTGACAGAAAAGAGTAACGCAGTGAGTAAAGAACAAGGAACAGTGAAGTGGTTCAATGCCAGCAAGGGCTTCGGCTTCATCCAGCGCCAGAGCGGCGAGGACGTTTTCGTCCATTTCTCCGCCATTCAGGCTGATGGCTATAAGTCGTTGAACGATGGCCAGGCTGTTGAATTCGAAGTGACCAAGGGACCCAAGGGCCTCCAGGCCTCGAACGTCCAGCCCCTCTAATTCCACTTCACAAAATTGCATTCCAGGCGCCCCGATCATCTCGGGGCGCCTGTTTTGTTTTTAGCGGCGCAAACTTTGTTCTTCGGCGTGGCTCCGCGCCGAAACGGCACTTTCCGCCCTGGGAGCAACGATTGCATCCCGCCCAAGCGCAGCATAGGATGTGTCCAACCGAAATCCTCGCCTTTCAGCAAAAGGAGACTTTTCATGCACCATCTAAACTGGCTCGCCGTGCTCGTAGCCGCTATTTCCACGATGGTCGTCGGCTTCGTCTGGTATTCACCGCTCCTGTTCGCCAAGCCCTGGATGCGTGAAATGGGTTACGACCCGGACGACAAAACCAAAGTTCAGGAAATGCAAAAGAGCGCCGGTCCCGCCTACTTCGGTTCCCTGATCGCCGGCTTTTTGTCCGCGTTCACATTGGCCCTGTTCTTTCATTGGCTGCGTGTCCAGGACCTGCATTTAGGCTTGATGGCCGGCTTTCACATTTGGCTCGGATTTGTCGCCACCGTGCAGTTCACCGGCGCTCTCTTCTCCAAACAGAGCATGAAGCTCTTCGCGATCAACACCGGCTACCAATTGGTCTGCTATCTTTCGATGAGCGCAATCCTCGCCGCTTGGAGGTAACGCTCAACCCCCCGCCCAGCCACTGCATACTCCGCGAGACTCTGCGCCCTCGGCGCCTCTGCGTTGGATTTTCTTCCCTGCCCTTTTTTCCTTGCCTCATTCCTTAGTTACTTCTTTGCTCTCTCATTCAAGCGCCTGCTTCAAATCCGCGATCAAGTCTTCGGCATCCTCAATCCCCATCGACACCCGCACGCATCCCGGCGCCACCCCCGCTTGCTCCAACTCCTTCGCCGTCATGTTGTAATGCGAAGTGTACGCCGGCAAAACCACCAGCGACTCCGCACCCCCCAGGCTCACCGCCAGCAAGAATAACTTCACGCGGTCGCAAAATTTCCTCGCCGGTGCCATCCCGCCCTTCATATCAAACGCCATCATTGAGCCAAACCCACGCATCTGCTTCTTCGCCAGCTTGTGCTCTGGATGCGACGCCAGCCCCGGATAGTGCACTCGCGCCACTTTCGGGTGCTTTTCCAAAAACTTCGCCACCGCCATGGCATTCGCGCATTGCCGCTCCACCCGCACTCCCAGTGTCTTCAACCCGCGAATCAGCAAATATGCCGCGCCTGGATCCATCGACCCGCCCAAATAAATCACCATGTGCCGCACGCGTTCCATCCAATGCTTGTTTCCCACCGCCGCGCCCGCGATCAAATCCGAATGTCCCGCCAGCGCCTTCGTCGCGCTGTGCACCACCATGTCGTACCCCAGCGCAATGGGATTCTGCAGCACCGGCGTGGCAAACGTGTTGTCGATAATCGACACCAGCTTATGCCTCTTGGCAAATTCCACGGCTTTTTGAATGTCCACTAGCCGCACCGTCGGATTCGTGGGCGTCTCCACATACAGGACCTTCGTCTTTGGCGTCACCAACTCCTCGATCCCTCCCAGGTCCGTCCCTACATGCCGCACTTTTATTCCCATGTCCGCGAAAAAATCCCGCATCAACCGGTAGCTCCCGCCATAAAGCTGCGCCGTCGAAATCAATTCATCCCCGCTCTTCAATGCGCAGAGCAATGCGCTTGAAATCGCCGCCATTCCCGACGCCGTCACTACTGCCGCCTCCGCCCCTTCCAACGCCGCGATTTTCGCTTCCGCCACCGCCAGCGTCGGATTCCCGTATCGCGTGTAGATGTACGCTTTGCTCTTTCCCTCCGCCCAGCGCTTCATCTCTGCCGTGGAAGAAAACGTGAAAGTCGACGAACGACAAATGTCCGTCACCACCGGTCCGCCAACCCCATGCCGGTTCGGCTCTCCCGCATGAACCGCCTGTGTTTGTGGGCCGTGTTTCTGCGCCATTGTGTTCTTCATGATGCCGCCCATTTTGGCCCCAGTTTTTGCCCCGGCAAGCTCCAATTTGGTGCCCCTCGGGGAACGCCATTCTCCAGAATGGCGTCTCTGCAGTCCCAAACTAGCACTAGCGCAAGCCCTTGGCTTTCCACTCCCACTAAGTCAATACTGACACTGTCATGAATGACCTAATCCTCTTGGCCGCCCTCATGAATGGCCCCCAGCACGGCTACGCCCTCAAAAAACTCGCCGGCTTCATGCCCGGCCACGCTGGCATGCACAACAACCTCGTCTATCCCCTCCTCCGCCGCTTCGTCGAAAACTCCTGGGTCACCAAACGCACCACCGGCGGTGAGCGCGGACAAAAGCGCGATCTCTACACGCTCACCTCCAAGGGAAAACTCTCCTTGCTCCAGCGCTTGTCCCATTTCACCGAAAAAGAAGCCTCCTCTGAAAATGAATTCCGCCTCCGCGTCGGCCTCTTTTCAATGCTCGATCCCCAAACGCGCGCGGGCATCCTCGCCGAACGCGACCGCTGGCTCGCCGAGCGCAAAAAACGTCTCGAAACTCTTCAGAAAACCATGGCCGCCATGAACGCCGACCTCTGGAGCCACTCCGTCATGCGCTTTTATCTTTCGCAGGTTCGCGCCGAACGCAATTGGATCGCGTCTATGGCACGCAAAATTTCTAAATCACCAAAGACCAGGACGGCTTCTTGAAGAATAGGAGGACGGTATGAATATCAATTGGATGGAGATAATCGTCGGAGTTCTCAAGTTTCTTGTCGGGATCTTTTGGCACCGCTCTAGCGTTCCCTCGGAGTTCTTCTTTCCCATCGCCTCCGATATCTGGATGTTCTTGTGCCTCTATTGGCTCATATCCGCGCTCCGCATGAAGGCCGTCAAATCGCGCGAGTCTTTGAGCAAGCGCCTGTCCTATGTGCTCCCCCTCGTGATTGGTCTCACTCTGCTCTTTAACATCCGCGCTCATTACGGCTGGCTCGGCATGCGCTTTGCGCCAGATACCACAGCTCTCGCAGTTACCGGTGTCGCCTTAACCGCGGCTGGCGTCGCTCTGGCCATGTGGGCGCGCTACACTCTCGGTGAAAACTGGAGCGCCGCCGTAAGCATTCGCCAGGACCACGAACTCATCCGCAAGGGCCTCTATCGCACCATGCGGCACCCGATTTACACAGGCATTCTGCTGGGCCTTCTCGGCACCGTCCTGGTCGTCGGCGAAGTACGCGGCCTCCTGGCCTTCGTCATCATTTGCACCAGCTTCTATTACAAAGCCCGCAAAGAAGAAGCCTTCCTCTCTCGCGAATTCGGCCCCAACTTCGACGCCCACGCCAAAAACACCGGCATGTTCCTCCCGCGCTTCTCTTGAATTCCTTTTGCGTGGCTTATCAAGAACTGCTCATTGCAGTTTAATTCTGAGAGTCATTCGTTTTGATTCAATTGCCATAGTGTTAGACGAGGATTACCATCTCTTTGTGCGAAGAAAAGGTAAATATTTAATAGCCATGCTTGGAACGATTCTCCTGCTGGTTCTCGTAACATGGAACCCTTGGAGCGCGTTTTTCTATCGTGGAGAGGGCAAGTTCTCGGACGAACTATTCTTCTACCCGCGCTATTGGGTCAGATTCGCCGATATTCCTCTAAACGAGACTGGCGAGCATCATTACCGTTTTCGTGGACTGCCGCACGAAGAGATGAGTCTAATTCTGTATGTGAAAGATATGCAGTCCAATAGATGGGAAAATAGGGACTCGCTGATGAACTTTCAAGCGACTATTGAAGCAAAATTGACAGACGCAAAAGGTAACGTAGCCTGTCATGCATCGGGACGTCCCGCTGACGGAAATAGAGACGGAATCTGGGTTCTTATGTCTGGCCCTGGAGAGGCAGGCTATTGGCATTACCAGTGCAATTTTATTCAGGTCTCCTCATTCAAAGATTACGACCTGATGATTCGCACTACGGACGTGGGACCAGGAGTCGGCAGGCTCGTGGTTACGCCAACGCTGAACGGCGGCGGTATCGAACTTCCTTAAAAGGCCTGCGTCCATAACCAATTTAGCCACCAGCCGCAAGCTGGCCTGTTGTTTGTCTCAACCCCCTAATGACCCTCGACAAGCTATAAGATGATGTCTTCTTGTCTTACTGAAAGCTAACAACTCTCTCTTAGACCTCTTCCTCAACCTGCTCATGCGCCGGCTTATGCGCTGAAATCACCTTATCCGCCAGTTCATTCGGCACATAATCGTAATGCGAAAACTCCATCGAATAACTCGCCCGCCCCTGCGTTTTTGATATCAGGTCATTCGCGTACGTCAGCATCTCCGCAAACGGCACTTGCGCCTTGATCACCACGTTGTGCCCGCGCGATTCGCTTCCTGCAATTCGCCCGCGGCGCGAACTGAGATCCCCCATCAAGTCGCCCGAATATTGGTCCGGCGCGTAAACCTCCACATGCATGATGGGCTCCAGCAGCGCCGGCCGGGCCTGCTTCATCGCTTCTTTGAACGCCAGCGACCCCGCGATCTTGAACGCCATATCCGACGAATCGACATCGTGATACTTCCCGTCGTACAGGCTTACGCGGAAATCCACCATCGGGAATCCCGCCAGGTATCCGCGCGCCGCCGCATCGCGAATTCCTTTCTCCACCGACGGAATCCAGTTCTTTGGAATCGAACCTCCAAAAATGTCGTCGACGAACTCGATCCCCGCTCCGCGCTCCGCCGGTTCCACCTTGATCCGGCAAACGCCAAACTGGCCATGCCCGCCCGACTGCTTCTTATGCTTGCCCTCCGCGTCCGCGCGTCCGCGAATCGTCTCTCGATAAGCCACTTTCGGCGGCTTGAGCGTCAAATCGACGTGATATCGTTTGTGCAGCTTCGCGACCACCACCTCGATATGTTGTTGTCCCGATCCCGCAAGTAAAAACTCCTTCGTCTGCGGATCGCGCGAAAAATGCAACGCCTGATCCTCCTCCAGGATTTTGTGGATGGACACGCCGATCTTGTCTTCGTCCGCCCGTGTCTTCGGCTCGATCGCAAACGTAATCGACGGCTCCGGAATAGGCGCTCGCTTATAAAAAATCGGCGAATTCTTGTCGCCGACCGTCTCTCCCGTTGAGCTCTCCTTCAGTTTCGCGATGGCTCCGATATCCCCCGCATGCAGCTCGCCAATTTCCGTGAACTGTTTACCCTGCACCACCTGGATATGTTGAAAGCGTTCTGGGATCGAACGGTTGTAGTTCGTCACCGTCGCGTCGTTCTTCAGCACTCCGCTCATCACCTTGAAATAATTAATCCGCCCCGCAAAAGGATCGGCCAGCGTTTTGAACACAAAAAGCGAAAGCGGCAGCGCGTCATCAAAATTCCGCGGGATAGGATCTCCCTTGCCACCTTCCTCCTTGTAGCCGTAAATCGAATGCTCGTCCGGATGCGGAAACACATCCGTCAGAAACGTAAGCAGGCTCGAACTCCCGATATTGTGCAGCGCCGACGTCATCAGCACCGGAATCAATTTTTCTCCTACAATCGCGCGCCGCAAGCCGGGAATCAAATCCTCAATCGGGATCGTTCCTTCCCGGAAAAACTCCTCCATCAACGCGTCGTCGCCTTCCGCCACCATCTCCACAATCTTTTCGTGCGCTTCCTTCGCTTCGTCCGCCAGCGCCGCCGGAATCTCTTCAATCGTCTCCTTGCCGTCGCCATCCGGCTTGCAGAAATGCGCTTTCATGGAGACCAGGTCGATCACGCCGCGGAAAGCCCTCTCCGATCCGATCGGCATTTGCAGCGACACCACATTGCGCCCAAAAATCTGCTCCAGCGATTGCATCGACCGCTCAAAACTCGCCAGTTCCCGGTCCATCCCAGTCAATATAAACGCACGTGGAATATCGTACTCCGTGCAGTAGTCCCACACTTTTTCCGTGGTCACCTGCGCGCCCACGTGCGCATCCACCGTAATCAGCGCGGCATCAGCCGCAATCAGCGAGGCCTTAGTTTCCGTAATAAAAGTGGAGTACCCCGGTAAATCGAGAAAATTTATCTTTACGTTCCCGCCCGCACACAAAGTGCACGGCCATTCCGCGCACGCCAGCCCCGTTTGAATCGAAATTTTTCGGTTGATCTCTTCTTCATCCCAATCCGTCGTCGTGCTTCCTTCCGCAACCTTCCCCCATCGCGGCGTCATCCCCGCAGTGAAGAGTAACGACGACACCAGTTGCGTCTTCCCGGTGCCGCCGTGGCCGACAATGCCAACGTTTCGTATGTCCTTCGTGAGATAGCTCTTCATATAGACCTCCTCTAGCGTGGCGCCGGCGATGCCGGCGTCCGTGGGCGAGGTCCGTCCCGAAGAATTCAGGCGCGGGCCTGCGCCTGGGTGTGTGTTGCTGGGGAGCTGAAGAGCGAGGCCCTTCCCTGGGTCCCGCAGTGCGGGGCGAAGGTCAATCGAAAAATCCCCTGGTCCGCTCTTCAACTTCGGTCGTTCCCGGCTAACCCGGGCTCAACCGCGCGGATGCTAGCACAGCCCCCGCCACTGTAGCAATGCGTCGCACCACACGGCCTGCGCCTTTGCCGGCTTCGGCTACGGCTTCGCGCTGAGCTCGCCTATCAGAGCTACGTTGCTATCCTTCAAGACTTCCAGCGCCCTCTGCCAATCAACATGCCCTGAAGATTTCAGCACGATGGAATGCGTCCCCGCGGGAATTTTCAGCTTACCCGGTGTGTTTCCAACGAATTTTCCATCCAAATAAATTTCCGCTCCGTCGGGCTCGAAAGTAATCGTCACGACCCCGAAACCCGCCGTTGGTTTGAGCCCCGTTTCTGCCGGTGTATTGTTTGGCAGAGCGATCGATGCGCTCGCTCCCGCAGCGGACGCCTTCACAATTGCTGACGGCTCCCCATCCTCCGTATTCGGAGAAGCGGTGCTGTTCGATTGAGCGGTTGTCAGCCCTGGGTAGAAACGCCGCAGCGTCTGCATAAGGTCCGTCGAACTCAGCGCAAATCCGATTCCCGTCACATTTTTCTTGATCAGTTTTTGTGTGTTGATTCCGATCACTTCGCCCCGAAGATTCAGCAACGGCCCTCCGCTGTTCCCCGGATTGATCGGCGTGTCTGTCTGAATCCACGTCCCGGGACCGGCATTCGAAAACTTCCCCACGGCGCTGACGATCCCTTTCGTCACGCTGAACAGCATGGCGTCGCCCGGATTCCCGATGGCCACAACATTTTCGCCCTGCCGCACCGTCGAAGCGTCCGCCAGCGTGAGATGCGGAAGGTTCTCTCCCCGCACTTTCAAGAGAGCTATATCCATCTCGGGATCGACGTACACAACTCTTGTTTCCAGTTGCTCTCCGTTCGGGAGAACGGCAAGCAGCGCCTCTTCGTCGCGCGCGACGTGCGCGTTCGTCACAATCACCCCGGTCTCCGTCACGAAAAACCCCGATCCCGTTTTATCCAGCGCCTTCAGGTAAACCACCGCTGGTTTCGTTCGCTGTACCAGCTCTTCCAGCGAAAGTTCCGGCGCAAGCTCGATAGACCTGCCGCCCGCAACCTTTGCCCTGACTGTTCCCGTAAACGTCTCCCCGATCGGATCGAGGTCCACATGAAAATGCGCTGATTTGAATAACCAGTATTCGAATCGTTTGTGCCCGCTGGCCGACACCCATTCCAACTGCCCTCCAGTCAGCGCGATTTCTTTCGTGGCATAACCGGCCAGCGAAATATGCGCGATCAAGGGATGATTCAACCGCTTGCTGAGCAAGCTAAATGGATCGTGGAAATACCCGCGTGGAAAGTCTTGTTCGAACGGTGTGGTTCCCGTCTTTCCGTCGATTTCCACCGTCGCGCCCGGCGGTGTGCTGCTAATTTCCAGCTTATCTGCGAGCGCCCGGTTCGGGCACATCAGCAGAAATATGGACGTAGCAATGAGAAGGACCGAGCGCGACGTCATGCGCCACCTCGTCAACGGATGAACCCGTCGCAATATTACCACTAATTGACGTTCTTCAATGACGAATTCAATAAAAAGCCGGGCTTAGGAGGAAATTCCAGGCACGGGAGAAGTGCCGGCCTCGGGCGCGGTGTTGGGAGAGTGGCCGGAGCAGGAGAGGACGGGCAAGCGCGGATACTTCGCGAAGCGCTCATCGCTGGCCGAGAGTTGGCACAGAAAAAAAAGCGATCCGCGCGAAGACTCGATCCGGCGGGCGTGCATGCAAGTCGAGCAAAGTCCCGCTCCGGATTCGGCGGGCGAATTTTCAACCAAGCGAATCATACACGCTCTGGAAAGTTTCGCCTTTCCGCGCCCAGATCTCTCGGAAAAACGCGAGGCGATGAAGTTTCTCGGAACCGCGCAGGAGCCCAAGCTGCGGGCGTTGCGGCTGCCGCGGGCGGTAAGGGTTTTGCGAAATGCGAGTCGTCGATTTGCGGATCGATTTCGATTTTCTCGATCGAGACGATCTGTTTGATGTTCGTGCCGGGGCTCCCCGCCTCGGTCCGGAACGCGTATTTGATGCCGTTGACCTCTCGGTAGTCGGAGAATAGCGTCTGCCACGGGAGTTCTTCGCCGCCGGAATTGCGAGTGCCTTCCCATTTCACCAGCAAATAAGACGACGCATCGAAAACGTAGTAGCGCACCTCGCCGGCCTTGCTGGTGAGTTTCAACCGGTAGACCGGCTTGTCGTAAAACACTTCCTTGCCCTCAAATTCGATCTGGTTGCCTTTAGTTTTGTAGTCGACCAGCGGGCCGTCGAAATCCGCTTCGTCGGCGATGCTCTTCAGATCGGCTTCCTCCATGGGCTCCACGACTTTGTTTCCGCCGAAGGGATTGAACACCCAGCCGTTGGCCTGGCCGTCGTAAACGCGGATGATCTTCTGACCGTCGACCGAAATTTCCATATGCATCTTGTGCGTGCGCTTGAGTTCGACCACGAACGTTCCGTCTGTGCCCGGCGCCAGCGTCACCGTGCCGGAGACCCGCTCGGACTTGATAGCTTTGATTTTGTCCAGGCCCCCGCGCGCGGCGATCACTTTGCTGACGATTTCGTCGGCGGTTTGCGCCGTCGCCGCAAACGGGACCAGCAACAAGAATGCGAACATAAATGATTTCATTTTCATGAGTGACACGTTGACGCCTGTCGAGATGGACGGCCAGCGTACATTCTTCATCGTAAGAGGTGCAGCGCCCCGGGTCAATTGCCATGCCTCATGCTAGCGAAACGACGTGTGAAACCAACAAGTGAAGAGCCACAAACGGGGCCGAGCATCGTTCGGCAGGAAAAGAAGTCTCTTGGACGGTGGCAACGGGCGCGGATTTGAGCGCGGAAAGGCGGCCGAGGGCTTGTTCGATAGGATCGTGGTTCGGTGCCAGGAGATTCTATGGGAAGTGATAAAAATGATGGGTCGCGTCAGCGCTGGGCTATTTCTGTGGTTTGGCCCAGACGATATCGTAGGTCCGGTCGAAAGTGACGAACATGAGGCAAGGCGATTTGGACTTACACGTGAACCAGTGCATGACCTTGCCGGCCATCATGGCGAAGCCCCCAGGAGCGAGAGTTTTGTCGGACATGCCGTCCATCCCTGTGAGGACCTCGCCGCGCACGACCATCAATTGTTCTTCGGCGGTGTGCAGGTGCGCGGGCACAATGCAGCCAGGGGCAGCTTCGAGAAGAAACGTGGAAGGACCTTTGTCGGGGTCGCCGTTTTCAAGCGCGGATTTGAGGCATGCGGGCTGGCCATCGGAGGTAAGTTTGGCATTTGCGAGTGGCGTCACAATGCTGGAATGCGTCGACTGCGGCGCGGAAGATGCCCCAAAGGCGGGCACAAAAATCGCCAACATTGCGAGGCGGAGTATTCGCCCCGGCGTTAGTCGCGGATGTGTGGTGAGTTGAGTTGCCTTGGCATTTGATTCGAAAGTTTTCATGTTGGCTCCCGGCTCGCGGCGTTCGATGCTGTGTATCACAGTCGGCGACCAGAACACCGGACAAATTGGAAGGCGTTTTGGGTTGAACCGCGGGACGAGAGCCGATTTGAGGATAGGCCACTGCAAAAGCCGAACCGAAAGAGCCGGGCTGAAGCCCGGCCTCCACATACCAAGGTCTAGGAGCCTTGCCCGGTGGAGCGGAGATGTGCGGCGACGAGTTTTATCTCCTCATACGTGGTTTCGGCGGGCAGGGCTTCCTTTAAGGGCTTCAGTTTGTCGATTCCCAGTTCCCGGCAGGCAGCAGCGATCTGTGCGTATTTTTCCGGCGTGAACCAGCCTATTTGGAATTTTGCTTCGCCGCGTTCGATCATTTCCGCAACGAGTGCCACAACAGCTTGCACTCTGCGGCCCCGCACCTCAGCGATTTCCTCGAACGTGCGGCCTTCGTTCAGCAGGCGCAGCGTCTCCTCCGCGGGGCGCGAAACCTTCGCGTGCCAATCGGTCTGCGCGCGCTGCCCTTCGCGATAGCGCCGGAGCATGTCGAGAATTTGCTCGCCGTAGGCTTCCACTTTTTTCTGGCCGAAACCCGAGACCCGCCGCAGTTCGGAGAGTGTGGAGGGCTCGACCACGCAGAGATCGTCGAGTGAAGCGTCGTTCATCACCAGGAACGCCGGGACTTCGTTTTCTTTCGCGGTTTCGCGGCGCCATTCCTGCATGAATTTGCGGAGTTCGATGTCTCCTCCGAAACTCACGGTGCTCTTTTTCGAAGAGGTCGCGACGCTCCTTGAAGTAGGCGAATATGCGCGATTTGGAGCGCTTGAAGTCGATCGCTTCTTTCTCGATTTGAAGGACTCGACTTCCAGCCAGTCGGCGGTGCCGATGCACGCATCGCATTCCCCGCACTTCTCCCATTTGGGAGTTTCCCCGAAGTGCAGGCAGATGCGCCGCTGCCGGCAATCAGCGGACTGAACGAAATTTTCTATTTCGTGATAGCGCTGCCAGGCCCGCTGCTTTTCCGCGGGGTCGCTGACTTGGCCGATGAAGTACGCGTGCAGGCCGGAATCTTTTCTCTGCCAGAAAAGAAAGCAATCGGCGGGCAGGCCGTCGCGCCCGGCTCGGCCGGACTCCTGATAATACTGTTCGATGGATTTGGGAAGCGCCAGATGGATGACGGCTCGGACCGAGGCTTTATTGATCCCCAGCCCGAACGCCAGTGTGCCGACCATTACGCGCACTTCATCGGCCATCCATTTTTCCTGATTTTCGCGGCGCGTCCGGGCGTCCATCTGCCCGTGATAGGGGATGGCGGGGATGCCGTTTTCCTCCAGGAGATCGACGGTTTCTTCCACCCGCGCGATGGTGGGCGCGTAGACGATCAGGTTTCCTTCCTCCGCGCGGCGGACTGCGCGCAAGAGCAACTCGTTTTGCGTATACGAATCGCACTGCTTCACCAGGTAGTGCAAATTGGCGCGGTGAAAACTGGCGATGTGTTTGAACGGGTCGCGCAAGCGTAGCTGCTTGATGATGTCGTGGCGTACGCTCTGGGTGGCGCTGGCGGTGAAAGCCGCGATGGGCTTATCGGGAAAGAGTTCGCGCAAGCGGCTGAGCTGCCGGTAGTCGGGACGAAAGTCGTGGCCCCACTCGGAAATGCAATGCGCTTCGTCGATGGCAAAGAACGAGACGGGAACGGTCTTGAGCCAGTCGGCCGCGTTATCCAGCGCAATTCGTTCGGGAGAGAGATACAGCAGCCGGAATTCGCCGGCGGTGATGCGCCGCTTGAGGTCGCTGCGGTCTCCCGCGGCCACAGTGCTATTCAAAAATACCGCCGGGATGCCCATTTGCGCGAGGTGCGCCACTTGGTCCTGCATCAGCGCGATCAGCGGAGATATCACCACGGCCGTCCGCCCTTCGGCGAGCGCTGCAGGCAATTGATAGCAGAGGGATTTGCCGCCGCCGGTGGGCATGATGACGCAGACGTCCCGCCCGGCCGAGATGCTGCGCACGATCTCTTCCTGGCGCGGGCGAAACGCGCTGTAGCCCCAATACCGCTCAAGCGCATCGGAAAAACGCGAGTCAGACTGCCCTGCCGCGTTTTTAGCGTTTCGGGGTGCTGCAGCGAATGCGGCCGAAGTCGTGGTGATGCTGGGCTCCTTGGCCCGGGCAAAGGGGGCGCGGGGAGGTAATATGTTCGCTTTAAGTTCGCCGCCGGTCAAGTGCGGAGTTTGTGATTTACTTCGTTAATATCACAAAAAGATACTTGCTAGATGGCGGTGACGAAAGACCCGTCGGATGCCACGTATCCGTAAGCCATGCGCGGCGTGTTAAAGGCAAATCCGGGGTTGCCGTGGCGGTCCAGGAGAATGAGGCCGCCCGTGGCCTGGGTGCGGCGGCCGAGGAGCTCAACCGCGGCGGTGGCCGCTTGCGAAGCGCACGAGTTATCGGCGCGGAGAAAATCGACAGCCGTTTTGGCCATGACGATTTTCATGATGGCTTCGCCGTAGCCCGTGCAAGACACACCCCCGAGTTCGGAGTCGGCATAACAGCCGCACCCGATGAGCGGCGAGTCGCCAACGCGGCCTGGCAGTTTGCAGCACGTGCCTCCGGTGGAAGTGGCGGCAATGAGACGCCCGTTTTGATCGAGCGCCACGGCGCCCACGGTGCCTTGTTCGTGGCCCCGATGATGCGCGGCTGCGTGCTCGTCCTTGCTGCAGTGGAGAAATGCCTCCCATTCGGCTTCGCTGACCAGCTCTTCGGGTTTGCACAGCCCGATGCCCTGATCTTTTGCGAACCGTTCGGCCCCTTCGGCCACCAGCATCATATGCGGGCAATTTTCCAGAATTTTGCGCGCCAGGCGGATGGGATTTTTGATGCGCTGGAGCGTGGCGGCAGCCCCGGCTTTCAGCGTGCCGCCGTCCATGACGATGGCGTCGCACTCCACGTGGCCGTCGAGATTCAGGTGCGAGCCGTAGCCGGCGTCAAAAACGGGATCATCTTCAAGCACCATGACGGAAGCTTCAACGGCCTCCAGCGCGGAACCGCCCGCCGCGAGTATGGACCACCCCGCGGCCAGCGCGCGTTGGCAGCCCGACTTGCACGCTTCCACCGCTTCGTCGGGAATGTCCCAGGCGCCGCCGTGAACGATGAGAGATGGTGGCATCGAAGAGAAATGGCTAAATGAAGAAATCGAGGATTAGAAGAAGCGCCCCGAGAAAGATCAGGATAGTGCCGCGTTGAAAACGTGCCCGCGGCATGCGGTTGAGGGAGCGTAGGAACCCCGCAGGTAGAGTCTTGACTCGAGATTCCTCACGGAGGCCATAGAAAGGGCCGACAACCGTATGGCGCGAAAGATTGCGGCGGAGGCCGCTGACCTCGTCAAGCACCCACACGAAAAAGTCCTCGCGATAACGCCACAGGTAGACGGCCCCGGCGGCGAAAACCACGTAGCCAAAAATCGAGAGTAGCCCGAGAGTCGGACCCCCTCCCCAGTAGTACATAGAGCCTCGCAAAAGGCCAACACACGTATTCCCTTTGGACGCCGGGAAAAGTGCGATGGTTACGTTTCCGCGTCGTGGATGGTTACGAGACGGACGACTTCAAACTCTTTCTTGCCGGCAGGCGTCGCGACTTCAATTTCATCGCCGACTTTCTTGTTCAGCAGCGCCTTGCCGATCGGCGATGTGGTCGAGATGAAGCCTTTTTCGGGCTCGGCTTCTTCGGTGCTCACCAGCTTGTATTCGATTTTGATGTCCTTCTGCAGGTCCAGAACGATGATGCGCGAGCCGTAGCCCGAACGGTCCTTCGGAATATTCGTGAGATTGAGCATGCCGAGATCGCCCATGCGTTTTTTCAGGTGCCCGATCCGCGCGTTTACGAAGCCCTGCCGCTCCTTGGCGTATTTATATTCGGCGTTTTCGGAAAGGTCGCCATGCGCGCGGGCAACCGCGATTTCCTTGGGGAGATCCACGTTGAGCTCGTGCGAGAGCTGCTCGATTTCGTCCTGCAGCTTCTGTTTGATTTTGGCTAGCGGGTCGGACATTTTCGGCCGTCAGTTCATAGAAAAGGATAGCGGAGTCCGGGAGGGTAGGTATGGTCTGCCGGACCCCGCGCAAGCAGTCATTATAGATGCGGTGGAATTGCCACTACAAGGGGCAGCATGAGATTTACTGGGTAGGAATATTTGGGGAGATTCCAAGGTCGCCCGGCAGCCGCCAAGTAGGTCGACAAGGGCATGGAGAAACCGAAAAATGGCCAAGAAAAGCGTTTAACCTGCTAAGATTCCGCCGCGCCATCTTATAACCGGATAGCCGTTGCCGTAGCGCGGGAGAACTCCATGGAAAGACGCGAATTCTTGAAAACCACCAGCACCGTGATCGCCGGGGCCACTCTTGCGCCGGGTGCCTTTGCGGAGGCGCCTGCGGGCGATTCAAATCGCGAAGGACGGATGATTCTCCCGATCAACCGGAACTGGAGTTACAACAAGGCGTTCGTGGAAGGCGCCCACGGGAAGGAATTCGATGACTCGGGATTCGAACGCGTCGTCGTGCCCCACACGAATGTGCGCCTGCCCTGGCACAGCTTCGACGACCAGTCCTACGAATTTGTTTCGATTTACCGGAGAAAGTTCAGGCTGCCGGCCGAAGCGCGCGGGAAACGGGTCTTTGTGGATTTTGAAGGCGTGATGACCGCGTCGACCGTCTGGATTAACGGAGTGAGGCTCGGTGAATATAAAGGAGGATACACTCCGTTTTCCTTTGAACTGACGCCGCACATCGATTTTGCCGGCCAGAACGTGCTCGCCGTGGATGTGGATTCCACGGAGCGGCCGGACATTCCGCCGTTTGGCAATCAGATTGACTACCTCACATTCGGAGGAATCTACCGGGAAGTCTCCCTCCGCATCGTGCCGGGAACGTTTATCGAGAATATCTTTGCCAAGCCCAAAGACGTGCTCGGCGAGCATCCCGGCTTGGACTTGGATTGCTTCCTGCAGCACGGAGAAGCGTCCCGCGAAACGTTCACCCTGGAAGTGGAACTGCGCGACGGTGAAAATGTGATCGCTAGGGGAACGCAGAAAGTGCCGCCCTCGGAAACCGCAGCGGAGCCGATGGCGCACACCGTAAAGCTGGAAAATCTCAGCGGGATCAAACTGTGGGACCTGGCGAATCCGAATTTGTATTCGGTGCACGTGCGTCTGCTTCGGGGAACACAATTGGTGGATCGCGACAGCCGCAGGCTTGGTTTCCGGAAAGCGGAGTTCACCGACCATGGATTCGAATTGAATGGAAAGGTGATCAAGCTGCGCGGGCTGGACCGTCACCAGACCTTTCCGTTCGTGGGGCAAGCAATGCCCGGACGCTGCCAGGTCAGCGACGCGCGGATCCTGCGAAAGAAGTTGCATTGCAACATCGTGCGCACTTCGCACTACCCGCAATCGCGCCATTTTCTCGACGCCTGCGACGAAATTGGATTGCTGGTACTCGAAGAAATTCCCGGCTGGCAGCACATCGGCGACGAACCGTGGAAAGTGATTTCGATCGACAACGTCAGCCGCATGATACGCCGCGACTGGAATCATCCCAGCATTATTTTGTGGGGCGTGCGGATCAACGAATCGAAAGACGACCACGATTTCTACGTGCGCACGAATGCGTTGGCGCACAAACTCGATTCCACGCGGCAGACCGGCGGCATTCGCTATTTTCAATCCTCGGAATTTCTCGAAGACGTTTTCACCATGAACGATTTCGGCTTTCCGCTGATGCCGCCGAATCATCCGCGCTATTTGAATACCGAATTCGTGGGGCACACCTACCCGACAAAAACAATCGATCAGGTGGAACGGCTGACCGAACACGCCATGCGCCACGCGCGGATTCACGACCAGTTGGCTTCGGATCCGCAATACGCCGGCGGAATCGGCTGGTGCGCATTTGACTACAACACGCATGGGGATTTCGGCGCGGGCGACCGCATCTGCTACCACGGCGTGACCGACATGTTCCGCGAGCCGAAGCCCGCCGCCGGATTTTACAAGTCGCAATGCGATCCCGCGGAAGAAGTCGTGCTCGAACCGGCGTTCCATTGGGCGCGCGGCGATGAATCCATCGGCTTCACCAAAGCCGTCGTTTGCTCGAACTGCGATCACTTGAAGTTTTACATCGCGGACCGTCTGGTCGCCGAAGCCGATCCCAATCGCGCGGAATTCAAGCATCTGAAGTACGCGCCGTTCGTCGCCAATCTGCAGGAGGCCGTTGGCAAATGGGGCGATCTAAAAATCGAGGGCTACCTGCAGGGCCAACTGGCGATTACGAAAAAGTTGTCCGGCAGAGGAGTGGATCAGAAATTTGCGTTGCTGCCGGATGACACGAATCTGTTCGCAGATGGGGCGGATACCACGCGCGTGGTTTTGCGTGTGACGGATGAGTTTAGCGCGATTCGTCCATTCGCAAATGATGCCATCAAATTCGCTTTGGACGGCCCTGCGGAAATAATCGGCGACAATCCGTTTTCGCTGATCGGCGGCACGGGAGCGATCTGGATTCGCGCGAAAGAGCAGCCAGGAACGGTGACGCTGACCGCGACGCATCCTTGGCTCGGCAAGCAGAGCGTGCGATTCGAAATTGCGGCTGCTGCGCCGGAAATGGCGTAACGCGAAATTGCGATCGTCATTTTATTTTGTAGAAAATAAAAAAACAATTGCAATGCCGCGGCCGCTTCCGAGACGGCCCAGCGGCAAGAACGGTCCGCCTCGGAAGGCGCACCCTACGACCAAAATTCGCAACCATCTAGCGCACCTTGATTTCGAGGGATTGAGTTTTGGTGGTGCCGGCGGCGTCGGCGATGGTCAGCGTGTACGTCGTCGATTTTTTTGGAGAGACGTCGGCACAGCGATTGGGCGAGGGCCAGACGGGCATGTCCGGTGGGTCGAGCTTGACGGTTTTTGCGTTGGACACGCCGTAGCACAGAGAACTGGATTCGCCGCGGTGAATGATCCCGGGGCTGGCGTAGAACATCAGAATGGCGAAGTCGTTGCCACCAAGTTGCTCCACGGCGCGGCGATCGGATTCTCGTTGCTGTTCGGTGCGTTGCTCGCGGATACGCTGATCGATGCCGCGATTCTGCTGCCAGCGCGAGAAGAATATCCAGCCAACGACGATGAGCGCGATGCCCAGGGCAATCGAGGAATAAACGAGCGGATTCTTTAGAGCGGAATTCGGTTCTGGATTTTGTTCCGTGAGCATGAAATTTTCTGCCTAGCAGACTCCCGAAAAGCATCTTGACGGCAAAAGAAAAAAGGCAGATTCCTCGAGCAAAAAACCGCCCTCGGAATAACAAGTTTTATATATCTCCAACCCTTTATGCATCTCGATATCTCATGGTCGGAGCTTAGCGTTCTATCTCTGCGTCGGCAAGGCTTAGGGCTTCGTCAAACGCGGCCACGCCCTGATCGATTTCTTTTTCGGTGATGATGAGCGGCGGAGCGATGACGAAATGGCTCATCCAGGATTGCAGGTAGACGCCGGTGCCCATCATGTGGGCGGCGATTTTGTCGACGAGCAGCGGCGTTCCAGCGATTTTATCGTTCATGGTGTTGAAGGGCGTTTTGGTCTTGTGGTTTTTCACGAGTTCGACGCCCCAGAAGAGGCCGAGGCCGCGGACTTCGCCGATGCTCGGATGACGTTGCTTCAGTTCGTTTAATTTTGGTTCGAGATAAGCGCCGAGTTTGACGGCGCGCGCGTTGAGATTGAGGCGCTTCATTTCGTCGATGGAGGCGATGGCCGGCGCGAGCGTTAACGGATGGGCTTCATAGGTATGGCCGTGCGAGAAAAAGTTGTCTTCGAAGTACGCAGCGATTTTTTCGGACGTGGCGCAGAGGCCGAGCGGAATCGCGGCGTTGGTGATGCCTTTGGCGGTGGTGAGAATATCTGGGACCACGTTCCAGTGGTCCATGGCAAACCATTTTCCGGTGCGGCACCAGCCGGACATGACTTCGTCGGCGATGAGGAGAACTCCGTGGCGGTCGCAAATCTCGCGGAGCCGGGGCATGTATTCTTTCGGCGGAATCAGAACGCCATTCGTTCCGACAACGGGCTCGACGATGACCGCAGCGACGTCGCTTTCGTTGGCGATCATGTGCTCGATGTATTGCGCGCACGCGATGTTGCAAGACGGATATTCGTGAAGAATGGGACATTTGTAGCAGTTCACTTCGGGGGCGAAGATGACGCCGGGAATTTTCCCGGCGGGCTCCATGGCCCAGCGGCGCGGATCGCCGGTGGCGGCGACGGAGCCCATGGTCGAACCATGGTACGAGCGATAGCGGGAGATGATTTTGGTCTTGCCGGTGACCATGCGCGCGATTTTGAAGGCGGCTTCGTTGGCCTCGGTGCCGGAAGTGGTGAAGAAAAACTTGGTCAGACCTTTTGGCAACACTTCCAATAAACGCAGGCTGAGCTCGGCGCGAACTTCGGTGGCGTAGCCGGGAGCGACGTAGGCGAGCTTGTCCGCCTGGTCCTTGATGGCCTGAATGATGGCTTTGTTCTTGTGGCCGAGCGTGACGCACATGAGCTGCGAGGAGAAATCGAGATACTTTTTTCCGTCCGAGTCGGTGAAGTAACAGTCTTCGGCGTCGATGAGGTGGAGGGGGTTCCAGCCCTTTTGGCGGCGCCAGGTGCCATAGGTGTGCTTGCGCGTGATTTCTTTGATTTGGGCGGATGTGAGCGATGGCGTCATAGAAAATCATCCTAGCAAGCGGGGTGCGGAGAGGCAATGTCGGGAAGAAGTGGCGAGTGGTGAGTGACCCCGACCCGGTTGGGGTAAACGAGTGGCAAGAGGGAATGAATCGACGCACAGGTGGCAGGGTGAGCTTTGGATGCAGACTTGCGAAGGCCACACCCACCCCGGGTGTTTTTGCGCAAGAGTGTGGAAGTTCCTGGAAAGAATAGAGTTGCGTTTCTGAAGCGTGCAAAAAAGTGCAAAAGAGTGTGTAAGAGTATGAAAACAAAGGGGCGGAAGTGGTGAGAGACGAGCGACGAGTGGCGAGAAGAGGACGATGCAGGACAACGTTGATCGGCAGCAGTGGAGCGTTCCATTTTGGGAACGGAAGGGAGTGTGAGGATCCCCCACCCCCGTGTATTTTGTAAGTGTTGCTTCTACAGGAGTTAGGTTTTCTATAAGTCCTTTGGATGCAACACTTGTGGGGTGGGTTGCAAGTGTTGCATCTAAATGAGTTAGTGCGAACTTGGGTGGGGGCGGAAACTTGGAAAGTGAAACGTCAGCATGCTGAGGAAACGTGGAGGGGAAGGCGATGGCTGGAGGAAAAGAGAATAGCAGCCTAAGATGTGGGTTGGTATACACGCGAGAGAATAGCACGAGAGTATTGATTGGTTAAGAGATTTGCAGGGAATTGTGGAAATGGGGGGTTGGATGGCTGAGGAGGCGGAGTTAACGGTGCGGCGTGTAAGACAAAGCGAAGAATATCCCGCGTTTTGCCAGAGACAAATGCGCAAAGTGTAGGAGAAGCGCTGCCCGGATCTCTTTGCTGGCCATTGGTAGTTCCAACCACCCGTTGCGCGGACGCCACGCGTGCCGATCCCCACTGGAGGACGTGAATTTTCCCAATACGGTTACCACTCGCGTGTTTCCCAATATTCTCGACCTCACGCCGCACCGCGCTATTTCTTCTGATGCGGCCCCACCCGTCCATCTCTTGAATTCTCAACACTTTCCCACTCCGTTCGAATAGAACTCAATAAATATTTAACACTATGATTATCTTTCTGCTTTACTCCGCTGTGTATATCGAAACTCATGCTCGCCTCCTGTTCTCGTCCCCGGTCCCCTCTATAGGCCGAGCCGAAGGTCTCCTCCCTTTTTCCGCCCTACGCTCTCTCCGACCATGGTCCGACCGTAGTCAGATCCGTGGAGCACGAAGCGTCCTCAAATCCGCCCTCTGCCGGAGTCGTCTCCGTGCCCTGCCCACCCTTGCGCAAAGCTTTTCTCCCACCCTTTTCGATTCAATCCTTTTTCCCTCAGGCACTTACGCACTCTTTTTACCACGGGAACCACTCAATTCCTTTGTTTTCAAACGCTTCCGCGCTCTTTTCATGCTAAGGGAGGGCGTACGCCCTCGAGCTGCTGTTCTGGCCTAGCCACTCGCCTACACCAACCGGCTACGGATCGCTCACCTGCCCCGACCCGGTTGAGACCTCTAAGCCCTTTAGAAGCGACACTTGCAAGCCAGCTCATAAGTGTTGCTTCTAAAGGACTTACGAAATACCTAAACCCTTTATATGCAACACTTACAAAAAGCCGGGAGTACAGGGGCGCCTGTTTCCATCTACGAGGACAAGAATGAATCTACAAACCGTTCAGCCCACTGTCGCAAGACTTGCACGTTCTCGTTTGCAGCGGGTATCTCTGAGAGCGGGACGCCGCTCGCCTTTATTTTCGCGGTGTTTTCTTGCGCGTGCACTATCGCACAGTATTGGAGCGCGTAAAGGCAGAGACTGAGGTCTCGAAGTGTTTAGAAGGAGCCTCATGTTCAAGAAATCAATCATCACCCTGGCCGTCGTAACGACGCTTGGCGCCGCGGCGCAAGCGCAGACCCAGAGGCCAGCGCCGGCAGACTCCGGCAATCCCCCACCGACTTTCCGGATGAATGTCGTGAGCCGTACAACGCGTGCGGTCAGCTACAGACACCACAGCGGGTCCACCAAGGTGGACTTTCAAGGCACCGATCTGATGCCTGGGGCGGGTGGGGAAGCCAAGGTCAATAGCAAGCGCGGAACGATGACCGTCGAAGCCGAATTCTCCGGGCTAGACAGGCCTATGAGTTTCGGCACCGAATATCTGACTTATGTATTGTGGGCCATTTCGCCGGAAGGCCGTCCGGTAAACATCGGCGAAGTATTGGTGGGCGACAACCACCGCAGTAAGCTGGAAGTGACCACGGACCTGCAGGCTTTCGCGCTCATCGTGACTGCGGAACCTTATTATGCGGTGCGGCGTCCCAGCAACGTGGTGGTCCTCGAGAATGTGGTTCGCTCGGATACCCGAGGCGGAACGGAGGACGTGGACGCCAAGTATGAATTGATCGATCGTGGCGGTTACATCCCGACGGGCTATCATTTGGACCCAGTGGTGCTCAACGCCAATTTACCGCTGGAATTTTTTGAAGCGCGCAATGCAGTGCGCATAGCGCAGTCTTCCGGGGCGGAAAGATACGCCACCACAAGTTACGAGAAGGCCGTTCATCAAATGAACGAAGCGGATGCACTGGCTACCAACCGGCATGAAAACAGGAAATCACTTATTTCCGTGTCGCGCGAGACGGTGCAAACAGCGGAAGACGCGCGGGAAATTTCCGTGAAGCACATCGACGAAGAACGCGCCGAGTCCGAACGCCGAGCGGGAGCAGGACGGGAAGCCTCAGAAAAGGCTCGCGCTAATGAAGAATCCGATCGCCGGCTCAGCGCCGAAGCCACGACCGCCGACGCCGTGCGCGACCGCAAGGAAGCCGACCGCAAGAACCTTGAAGCTCAGGCAGCCGCCCAACAAGCTGCTGGCGCACAAGCCGATGCGGAGAGAGACCGCAACAACGCCCAACAAGGCCAACAAGCCGCCGAAGCAGATTCGGATCGGAATCGCGCCGCGGCAGCCTCCTCCGATGCGCAGCTGCAAAAAGCCATTGGCGACCGCGAAGAACTTCGCGCTCGTCTTCTCCAACAGTTCAACTTGATCTTGGAGACGCGGGACACCGCGCGGGGCTTGGTCGTCAATATGTCCGACGTGCTGTTTGATTCCGGCAAGTACACGCTCCGCCCGCTGGCGCGCGAGAAGCTGGCGAAGATTTCGGGCATCGTGCTCGGTTATCCTTCGCTCAAGCTGGCAGTGGAAGGCAATACCGATAGCGTTGGCACCGAAGAATTCAACCAGACGCTCTCGGAGCAACGCGCCCAAGGCGTTCGCAGCTATCTAACACAGCAGGGTGTTCCGGAAGCGTCGACGACGGCAATGGGCAATGGCAAGACGAGGCCCATCGCATCGAACGACACCTCGGAAGGCCGTCAACAAAACCGCCGCGTGGAGCTGATCGTTTCAGGTGAAGTGATCGGCACCAAAATCGTTTCCATCAGCATGCAACCGGTGGCCACCGCGACGTCTCCGCAATAGTCGTTCCTCAAAAAAAGAGCCGGCCCCAAGGGGCCGGCTCTTTTTTTATTTCGATCTTCAAATTTTATCCCGCCGAAAGAATCCTTGGCCCAGCCCCGTGGCACACCGTTTGCGCAGCGCCTCTAAGCGGCAACTCTACGCAGTTGCTTTATGCATCGGCGTTATGCAGCGGCACTATGATGTAAGCGGCCGCCGGGAAGTCACTTCAACTTTGTGGCGTCTGAGAGGTGGTGTCTGAGAGCGCGCTTAGGGCGAGCTCCGCTGAAACGGCCGTTACCACGGGAATGACTACGGATGGCGCGCGTGTCCAGCGGATTACATATTCTGCTATATAGCATATAAATATACCACCAACAACCGCCACTGCAAAAACGGCGAACAGCAAGACGAAGCAGATCCAACAAATCAGAAGTTCGCGCGCACGGTAGGAAAACAAGCTGAAGCCCAGGAAGAGCGCAGGGAAAATCGATACACGATGGCGTTGCCAAAGGATGCGCAAAGAGTCCTCGATCTCCTGCTCGGCCGGTAACAAAAACCCGCTATTTCGGGTTACGGAAGTGGAGAACGGCCAGGTGAGGAAGACCGTCCGGGCCAGGCCTACATCACCGCAAATGTTGTGGATTCCCGGTGACTGATTCGAAATGCTATACGCGACCGTGGAATCGCGCAGTTCTCTTTTGCACAAGGCTGCACGGAAAACTGCAGACGCGCCAGCAACAGCTGGCTGGTGCCGGCGGTCCCGGCGCTTTCGAACGCTTCTGCGGATAAGCGTTCGAATAGTGGATCGCAGCAAGCCGATCTTGGAAAAGACAGCCGTCGCGAGCAGATCGGACCGAGGCTTCGTAGACGGAGATTCGCGCAAGAGAGTGTTGAGTGATCCGGTGTCGGCGACCGCCACGTTCCAATCGACTGCGCAGATCTCCGGGCGAACGCTCGGGAGCTGCGAGTCAGGTCCTACTGCAATCTTAG